>Ga0209118_1000918_pt1 | contig 14690 bp, 10 predicted proteins | sample BlaSpr_A8_Ref_M1_FD_187988 | JGI IMG/M metagenome (GOLD analysis project Ga0209118, IMG submission 187988) | Forest soil microbial communities from Thunder Bay, Ontario, Canada - Black Spruce, Ontario site 2_A8_Ref_M1 (SPAdes) (version 2) | ecosystem: Environmental > Terrestrial > Soil > Boreal...
CTGTGGTCCTCCTCGACGTCCGGATGCCCATCATGGACGGGTTCGAGACCGCGCAGCTGATCCGGCAGCGGCCCCGCTCCGAGCTGACGCCGATCATTTTCGTGACAGCCCTCGACCAGGCCGAGACGGACATGGGCCGGGGCTACAACCTCGGTGCGGTGGACTTCGTCTTCGCCCCGGTCGTGCCCGCGATCCTCCGCGCCAAGGTCACGGTCTTCGCTGAGCTCTACCGCGCCCAGCAGGAGCTCCGGCGTTACCGCACGCAGCTCGAAGCGCTCGTCGAGGAGCGGACCATCGCCTTGACTGCGATCAACCGCGAGCTCGAAGCATTCAGCTACGCCGTGTCGCACGACCTGCGCGCGCCGCTCACGTCCTTCGACGCGCTGAGCCAAAAGCTTCTCGAGGGCTACGGTCGCCAGATGGACGATCAGGCGAAGGATTACCTCGAGCGGATGCGTGAAGCGAGCGAACGAATGACCTCGGTTTTCGACGGCCTGCAGATGCTGTTCCGTCTGACCAGTGGTGAGATCAGACGAGAATCGCTCGACATCAGCGCGCTGGCAGACCAGATAGTCAGCGAGATGCGAGCGGCCGACCCCGGCAGCAAGGCCGTCGTCGAGATCGCCCCCGGGATCGTCGATTCAGGCGACCCGAAGCTCGTCCGCATTCTGTTGACCAACCTGATCAGCAACGCGTGGAAGTTCAGCAGCACGACGCAGGCCCCCGCGATCGCGATCGGCAGCGAGATCGTGGACGGCGAGAAGCGCGTCTTCGTCCGGGACAACGGTGTCGGGTTCGACATGATCGATTCCCACCGCCTGTTTGGAGCGTTTCAGCGGCTGCACAGCCAGAGCGAGTTCCCCGGCGCGGGCATCGGCCTGGCCACGGCGCGACGCATCGTCAACCGTCATGGTGGCCGGATCTGGGCCGAGGGCGTGCTGGGCGACGGAGCGACGTTCTACTTCGTCCTGTAGACGGTCCTGCACTTCGTCGTCGGGGCGCGTTCTACAGATGAATGGCAGGTGCCGTAGTTCGGCGTGTTCGCCGCAGGCGACGACGACTCGACCCGTTCAGGGCCCTTTGGGTCGGGTGTATCGTCGCGGGGCTGATTCTGCTCGGCAACTTCGGATACGGAATGTGGAACGGCGTCTCCGAGCAGCGGCATCTGAACCAGGTCTGGAAATACCAGGCCGGCCCCCACGGGCCGGCGCCGAAGGTGGTCGACCCGAGCCTCAAGCACCCGGTGGACGGCGTAGATTTCGCGCTCCGGATTCCGAGGCTCGGTTACTTCGCCGCGGTGAAGGAGGGCGTCGGCAGCGGGGTCCTGTACGCCAGCCCTGGCCACTACCCGGGGACCATGTGGCCGGGCGACCCAGGCACGGTCGGCGTTGCCGCCCACAACGTCTACTGGATCAACTTTCCGCAGCTTCAGAAAGGCGACGAGATCGATATCGAAACCCGGTACGGGTTGTACCGCTACCGGCTGACGACCACCGAGATCGTCAATCCCGACAACAGGACCGCGCTCGTGACGAACTCGAACGGATATCACCTCACGCTGACGACGTGCTGGCCTTTGTGGGCTGGCGCATTCGCGACGCAGCGCTACATCATCCACACCGACCAGGTTTGGCCGGTGTCGGCGCGACCGGGCTATATCTGAGGCTGGTCTGCCGGCGCCGCGGCCGACTTTGACGCTTCGACTCCAATGAGCAGAAGCCACGCCCCCGTGACCATGAACACGAACGACGACATCATGCCCAGCCCCACGACGTAGAGGCCCCAGGCCGCGCCGAGGTCGTACATCTCGTATCAGCCTAGGGTGGCGCCCTCGCGGGCTTCGGCCGTCTCGAGGACGACCGGGCTGGGCTCGAGCCGCGCCGGCGCGCGGTCAGCCGCTTTCGGGCGGCGTTCGGGTTCGGGAATCCCGAACATGGCAATGATGCCCGCGGCCGCGACGACGACCGCCGCGGCGATGAACATCGCGCGTGGTCCGGCCTCGCCGTAGATCAGACCGCCTCCGTACGAACCGGCAACCGGCGCGAGGCCGAACATGACCGCCTTGACGAGGGCCTGGCCTGTCGCACGCATGTGCGCGGGCGTCAGCTGATCCGCAACCAAGACCGCCGCGACGTATGTCAACGCAAACGCGACCCCGGTGGCGAGCCTCAGCAACGCGAGGGCAAGCGGATCGGAAACCAGGCCCCAGGCAAGAAACACCAGGACGTAGACCCCGCACCCGATCGCGAATAGCGAGCGGTGGCTCATCCGGCGCGTCAACAGGTGGGTCGATCCCATGGTCGGAATCTCGGTCAGCGCCTGGAAGGCGGCGGCCGCCCCGATCAGGAGAGCACCACCGCCGAGGACATTGATCCGCAAGGCCACGAAGTTCTGGGCGGCGGCGGACGACGCGCCCAGAAGAAGGCACGCGACGAGAAACCCGATCATCGCAACCGGCAGCGCTGGAAGGCGCCTGGTGCCGGTTCCGCCTGCTTGGACTCGCTGCACCGGAGCGGGACGCAGCGCACGCCACACCCACAGCCCGAAGACGGCGACCATCGCCGCGTAGAAGAAAGGCAGCATCCGGAGCCCAAAAACCTGGTACGCGCCGCCCGAAATGACGGCCGACACGGCCCAGCCGGCGCTCATCCGGAGCCGGATGCGCGCGTACCGGGTGCGGCTTGCGTCCCTGAGGCGCTGCAGTGTGATCGGGTCGAGCAGCGTGAAAGGGCCGCGCGCGACGAACAGGGCCACGGTCAATACGGCTACGGGGAAGACACCTCCAGCCAGCGGGAAGAGGAGCACGACGGCCGCCGCGGCCACCGAGGCGCCGGCCACCGCGCGCTCCGGCCGGATCGAGTGGTCCGCGAGGTAGGCCCAACCCATCCCCGCAAGCAGCGAGCCTCCCGCCGCGGCCGCCAGGATCGCCCCGATCTGCTGCGCGCCAAAGCCGCGCTGGAAGAGGTAGAGGGGCACGTAAGGGAGCAGCGTCGCGTCGGCGGCACCGGCGAGCACGTAGGCCCAGTTCAAGCCCGCGAGGGCCAGGTTCGGTGGGGTGATGCGCTCGTACGTCGCGGCCACGAGACGCATAGGTTGTCACATGGCGTGCAGCCATGAGCCGATCTTGGGGACCAGCTCGGGTGCGAGCCCGGGCGACCTGTCATCGTCGGCCATCAGGCCAGTCGGGTTGACGAGGAGCCCATGGCCCGTGGGCAGCATTTGAACGGTGAGATTTGCCTTGTGGAGCCCGGAGAGGATCTCGAGGCAAGCCGCCGTCGGCACCGTCCGGTCGTTCGTGCCCAGCAGCCACAGCGTCGGAATCGAGAGCACGCGGAGCGCGGGCAGGGGATCGTAGCCCGTGTGTGTGGCGCGAACCGTGGCCAGCATCTCGTCGTTCGATTGGGACGGCATGAACGAGCCGCCGCCGCTGTAGCCGGCCCACTGATCCGTCTGGTCGACGGTCGTCGCGGGGGCCGAGACGAGGATGGCGAACGCCGCGCCTGGGTGACGAGAGATCGCCAGCGGCACCGTCCAGCCGCCCTGACTTCCGCCGTGGAAGCCGACCTTGTTACGGTCGATGCCAGGCGATCGCGCGAGAAACGCGAGCGCCGCGGCCGCGTCGTCGGCATAGATCTGAAGGGCATCTGTCGTCGGAAACTCACCTGGATAGCGGCCCGTGGACTCCCCGTTACCTCGCTTGTCGTAGGTGAGGACGGCGAGCCCCAGGCTCGTGTACAGCCCGACCCAGATGTCATAGAAATAGCGCTGGCCGGGCTCGGAGCCGTGAATGATCACGACGCCACCGCGCGTGCCGGCACCCGGCGGCTCCGTGATCGTGCCCGCCAGCTGGGCACCCTGGGCGGGAATCGACACGTCGGTCGCCACGTTTGCGACCCGATGCCCGATGGTCACCGAGTGTGCTGTGTCCCGAACCGTCAGCACGTCGTTGGTGAAGGTAAGGTCGGCGCATTTCGGCAGGGGCACGAGAAAGCGGCAGCCGATGCTGAACTCGCCAGGCGATTGGCCGACATAGATCGTCCGGTAGGCGCTGGATTGGAAATCGAAGAACCAGCCCAATCGCGCGATGACGATGGTGTCGCCTGCTGCCGTCACGTAGCTGCCGTAGTAGGGCGACAGCTCAGCGATCGTCGCCGGCGAGGGCGCGGTCTCGGCCGGCGTTTGCACGGCCGTCTGCGGTGCGCCTCCGAAGCTGCATCCAGCAAGACTCACCGCGATCGCGGCGGCGGCGGCGGCCAGTCGCATGCTCTCGCGGAGACTACCACGGATTCGGGGTACTTGCCACGGATTCGTGGTAACGCGATAGAGTCTTCCCAGTTGCGCGCAGACATCTCGCTTCTTTTCAACTTCTTCGTGACAGGCCAGCGCATCCGCCGCCTGTTGGGAGAAGCGATGGCCCCATCAGGCTTGAAGCCGGACGAGTACGCCGTCTACAGCCTGCTTTTTGAAAGGGCTCCGCTGACGGCAACCCAGATGTCTGATTTCCTGGGGATGCCCCTGAGCACCGTGCTCGACTATTTGAAGTCCATGAGCGACGCCGGCCATCTGTCCCGCATACGGCACCCGGAGGACGGCCGGGCCGTACAGCTCAGGCTGAGCGCGAGGGGAATGGCCGCGTTCCGCCGCGCTCACGATTACTTCGAGGTCGTGCACAAGCAATTCGTCGGGTCGCTTTCGGTTCCCGTGGACCGGGTCAAGCTCGCGCTGGAGGCGATGGACGACGCCGCCCAGAACCTGAGCCGAGCCGAGCGCCCGCGCGCACGTCTCGGCGGCTGAGGGCGAGGGTGACCTCCGCGCGAGCTAGGGGCAGCCCAGCTTCGTCGCGAGATCGGTGAAGTCGACGGCCTGAAGATCGGCATCCGGATCGGGCAAGACGTCGGCCCCACCCGATCGTCCCTTCTCCAGGGGCCGTTCCACGAAGGCTGCTCGCAAACCGACGGCCTGGGCGGCACGCAGGTCGGACTTGTGGGCCGCCACCATCATCACCTGCGAAGGCTCGAGACCGAGCGCGGAAGCCGCTCCCACGTATACCTCCGGGTCAGGCTTGTAATGCCGAAAGTCTTCCGCGGACAGCAGGCGCTGGAACGGCAGGTCGGCAAACCGGATCAGTGCTTCCTGCTGGGATCGATTGCCGTTCGACAACGTCGCGACCGTGAAACGTCGGGCTAGACTTCTGAGGCCCGGCTCTGCGTCCGGCCACGGCGGTAGTCGCTCCCAAGCCAGGGCCAGCTCGTCGCGAGCGGACTCGTCGAACCCCTCAAGGTCCATGTCATGGAGAACCTGGTTCAGCGACAGTCGGTGAAGGCGATCGAAGTTCGTCCAGGGCAGCTCCCCGCGCCGCACCTTGTCCATGGAGGGCACATATAGCGCGCGCCAGGAGTCGGCCAGGAGCTCCCAGTCGGCCTGCACGCCGGCCTTAGCGCCAACACGAGAAGCCTCGGCGGCCACTCCCGAGCGCCAGTCAACCGTGGTGCCGAAGACGTCGAACGTCAGAGCCCGTACATCGATCAGCCCGGGTGTGACCTCGACGTCGGCCATCGGCCCAGCCTAACCACGTCATCGCGTGCGTTGGTGATCGGATCGTTAAACCAAAGTTACGTCAAGTGCTAACACAAGCCATTGATTTAACGACGGCCCCTATGCGCGCGACATTGAAGTGTCGCCGCGCTTACGAAGCGTCCTGGCCTGACTTCGAACCGCGCCTTGCGAGAATGACCGCCAGGAACGCAAGCACCAGCCCGGCGATGGCCCAGGCCATCACCAAAGGAAACTTCCAGTCGGCCGGGGCAAGGTTGGCCGAGACGGCGAAAATGATCAATCCAACCGAGACTGCGTAAGCCGATCCGATCAGAAAGTTGGGCATGGACGGCAATGTATCCAGCAGGCGTCACGTGGCCGTCACTGCCAGCAAGGAAACTAATCGTCGCCTACTTGTGGAGAGTGGCTTGACAAGTCAATTCATGTCAAGCTAACTCATCAGTACTCCGGGAGGGTTGTCGACAATTCATGCTGGGTCAGGCACTGTCCGCCATGCCGCCAGTCCGTCAACTCGACGAGGTGCCGCGCGCCCACGCGGGCGTCTCGGTCAAGCTCGCGCTGTTGAAGGGCTTCGTGCTCACGTGCAACGAGGTGTGCGTGCCACTTTCTGTCGGCCTTCAACATTTGCTCGCCTACCTCGCGCTGCACAGGCGTGCGCTCAGGCGGACGCACGTTGCGGCGACCCTGTGGGACGACGTGACCGATCAGCGAGCGGCCGGCAACCTCAGATCGGCCCTGTGGAGGCTGAGAAGCCTCGAGCTCGACATCGTCGGATCGCAGAATCAGCACCTCAGCCTGTCCGAAAACGTCGCCGTCGACATCTACGAGGCGGAGAAGGTCGCGCGGCTCGTCCTCGACCCGACGACCGATACGGATGGGCTGAAGCTCGAGGACCTGCCGATCGCCGGTGAACTCCTTCCGGGATGGGATGAGGACTGGGTCTTGCTGGAGCGCGAACGGTTGCGCCAGATCGGCCTGCACATGCTCGATGCGCTTTGCGAGCGATGGACCCTCAGTGGTCGGTGCGAAGAAGCAGTGATGGCCGGCCTCGCGGCCGTCACCAGCGAACCGCTCCGCGAGAGCTCCCAGCGGGCGTTGATCGGCGCCTTCCTTGCGGAAGGCAACCCCAGTGAGGCGTTGCGTCGATACGGCATCTACCGAGACGTCCTGTGGCGGGAGCTCCGCCTAGAGCCCTCCGCCCGCATCTCGGCGATGGTGGAAGGCCTGTCGCGGCGGTAACGCCCGGGTGACGGCGGTTGTCCATTCTGCACGCACATGGCGCCGCAGAGGCGAACGGCCGCTCTCGTCATCAGTGCGTTCGTCGAACCAGAGGGCAACCCGCCCTGGTATGCACGGATCTCGTACTACCGAGACGCGTTTGCTCCCGCCGTCGACGGGCCACCACAGACCAGCGTCGACGCTGTGTGCGATGCGGTCCGAGCCTGGCTTGAATCGGTGGTAGGAGCCCAGGCAATCGCCGACGACGATTCGGTGACGGCGCCGTAACGACGATGTTCGAAACTCGCGTTGCGTGGCGCAGTTCATCGGGCCGCTGCCGGACGGCAACTACATGGTCGGTCGGGTTGATCACACCATGCAGTTCGGGAGCTCGGGCCGGCCCTCGTACATCGTCCTCCACACGATTGGGGGCACGGTCGGAATGGCGGACCTCCGATTCAAGAATCCTTCTTCGGAGGCTTCAGCCCACTACGGCGTCGCCCTCGACGGCACTGTGGTGCAGTGGGTCGGGGAGTCCGACACCGCCTATCACGCGGGTAGCTGGGACATGGACCTGGCCAGCATCGGCATCGAGCACGAGGACGGCGGCCAACCGGACGCCCCGAGGGCGGATGCCCTGTACGCCGCGAGCAGTGCCCTCGTGCGTGAGATCTGCCTCCGGTACGGAATACCGATCTCGCGCGAGTGGATCATCAAGCATCAGGAGGTGCCCAACGCGACCACGACCTGCCCGGGCGCCCTTGACGTTGAGCGCATAGTGTCGATGGCGACTGGCGCATGGGATGCGGGTCCGGAACCTGTTCCGACTCCTGAGCCTGTGGCGGATTCGGGTTCCTCCTCGCCGTCGGTAGCTGAAGCATTCCCACCGCCCTCGACTGTCGACGCGGCACAGCCTTCTCCATCGCCGGCGCCAGATCCGGCCGCCCCACCTTCGCAGTCGCAGCTGACGGGACAGCCTTTGCGCGACCTCGCGACCACCCTGTACGGCGACGCCGGGCGCTGGCCGGACATCTACCAGGCGATCCAGGGGGTCGTCGCGCAATCGGTCGCGGCGAGCCAGCAGGCCGTGCTGCCGAACACACCGCCCGTCGAAAGCGTGCCGCCACCCCCGCCGCCGGCTCCGGCACCCGCCGCGGGGCAGGGCACCCCGCCTTCGCCTCCGGCGTCCACCCAGGCACCACCGCCAGCGGAAAAGTTGAGGGGTGGCAGCCAGGGGTTCATCTTCGGCCTGCAGATCGTCTACCTCGCGGCACTCGGCGCGCTGGCCGGCATCTACTTCGCGAACCGCGCCCTTATCAACCTGCCGGAAACCCTGGGCCCGCTGCCTGTCGCGGTACCGTGGTTCGGCGCGCTCGGCGCGGTGCTGATCTCGCTGGTTGGAGTCACCGAGCACCGCCGTGACTGGGATCAGTCATATCGGTTCTGGCACTGGTCGCGACCCGTGCTAGGCGCCAGCTTCGGGGCCATCAGCGTATTGATCTTCGAAGCCGGCATCCTGGCGGTGGGGTCGGCGCCGACCGCGAGTACGCAGAACGTTCCGCGAAACCTACTCTATTTCCTGGCCGCGTTTGTGGTCGGCTACCGCGAGGAGACGTTCCGCGAGCTGATCAAACGATTGACGGACGTGATCTTTTCCCCAGGACCCACCGGCACTGCCGGCCTGGCGGTCAACTCGATGTCGCCACAAACCGGTCCGGCTGCCGGCGGCACCGTCGTGACGGTGCTCGGAACGGGCCTGACCGACACCGACTCGGTGCGATTCGGGACGGCGTCGGCGCAATTCCACATCGACGGCGACACGCAGGTGACGGTCACGAGCCCGCTCGGCCAGGCAGGCGCGACGGTCAACGTCGTGGTCACCGCAAAGTCGGCGACAGCTGCCGCAGGGCCGTTCACCTACACCTGAAAGACCCTCTGTACACGCGACCGGCTCGCTCGTAGAATTAATCCTGGGCCTGCTCGGGCGCAAGTGAGGTTGTCGAGTTGGCCTGTTCTTTTTCTGAGCCTAGACGCTAGGCGCCGCGCCCCCTCCCATTCGCGCGAGCTGCTGCGTCACCTGCTGCCGGAAGGCATGGAGGTCGGCCAGTTGTGCGTTGACGGCCTGCAGCTGCGTCTGCACCTGCTGCAACTGCGCATCCTTCGCGAGGAGCTGCTGCTGGAGGCTTGTCACGCTGGGCTGCGCGGCCGGATTCGAGGTGAACACGACCTGCCCCGCGGTCTGATGCAGCGCGACAGGGCCGGTCGGCCCCGCGGGCTGCCGGAAGATGTCGATAAGGTTGGACATCACCGGTGGCCCCAGCGAAGGGATGAAGGGCTTCGTCTGCACAGTCATCCCGAGCTGGGCCAGGGCGCCAGCGGCCGATGTTGTGGATGTGCCCGCGACAAAACCCGCCGGCCCAGGCGCCGGTGGGGCCGAGAGCTGCCGGAATCCCGCGCCCACTCCGACCATGTGTTTGGCGAGGCCGAACTTCTGGAGCCAGGTCGCCAGTTGCGATCGCAGGTCGAGATTCTGGATCTCCTGCATCGTGTTGAACAGGCTGTCCAGCGACCACACCGGGGTCGCGCCGGACGACTGCGGGTTGTACTGCGGGACGCCGTACTTGGCCGCGGCGTCAGGAATCACGTAGCAGCAAATCAGCTCGATGAGCTCGCCGATGATGGGCACGATCGGGAAAAGCGACATCCAGTAGCCGATGGTCGGGAACGTCTTCAGGTAGTGGCGCCCGGAGAAGTTGCAGACGTTGTGCACCTTGTTGTTGCGAATGCTGACGACCCCGAGATACAGCTTCTCATTGCGTGAATTGCATTCAGCGCACTTGACAAGCAAGTGATCGCAGAAGCAGTCCTTCAGGTACTGGACGAAACCGGCGAGCAGGTCGACGTACGCCTCGACCGCTGCCTTGTGGTAGGCGACAGACCTCACGAGGATCTTGCTGGTGTCCGCGGCCTGCGCGTAAAGGAGATTGTGCGGTACGAGAAGGATGCTGTCGGCCGGCCGGTTGAGCACCGCGAGAGGCCCCTCCGACTGCCCGAACTGCCCGCTCAGCGGCGACAGCGCAATGTCGACCGGACCGACCTGCGTGGGCAGTTGCCAACCCGTGACACGCGCGGATTTGGCCAGGTCGATGAGGTTCAGCGTGTAGAAGTCCTGGGACGCCCACCAAAGGAAACGACGATCGGCGGCCATATGGATCGCGCAGCTGTCGACGACAGCAATGACAGGGTCGACGCCAGGTTGCGGACCCCAGCCCTGCGCTCGTCGAGGATATCCCGCGATCGCCTTGCTTGTGCTCCCGATCACCACGTAGACGCCGATCTCCGACCCTGCCCCTCCACCCCACACCAACCCGTCAGACCCTCCGCCTGAGGGCAGGTGTATGTCGAATTGGGCGGGGTTCCCGAGGCCAAGAAATTCGATGATTCGAACGCTGTCATACGAGGGCGGGGTGTTCTGGCCGACGTTGTAAGTGGCGGCGATGAGCAGAACATTGCTTTGCAGCTCACCATTCGGATGTGCCACGGCCATGTGACCCGAGGCGTTGAACGCAAAGGCCCCACTGACCGGCTGCAGCGTTGCAGGCTTGGTGGGGTCGATGTGATACAAGCCTTTGCCGATCGCGATCGCCGCGACGTACTGCCTGTTGTTGATGATGACGCCCTCGATCGTCGCAAATCGCACGCCTGCGAGGGTTATCACCTGCTTATCCCAGGTCACTCCTGCGGGCGAGATGGCGCCCGTCACGTAGAGGGTGTCGGTGCTGTTCGCGGCCGAGGCAAGGATGACGTAGATGGTGTTGCCCTTCGCTGAGAAGGTGAAGTCGATGATCGGTCCGGTGGTGGCCCCACCCGTCGGGTCCATCTGTACCATCAACTTGCCTGACGCGCCGTCGTAGCGGTTGATCCGCGGCTCGAGCTTGGTCGGATCGTTGCCATTGCTCAGCGTGTAGAACTCATTGGCGTTCGTCCGCCACTTGATCCGCGTCTGCTGGCCGGCCCCGAAGACGTGCGGCATGACTCCGTCGGCGTTGTCCTGCGGATACGGCCGCGCGTTGTCAAACAGCGCGCAAAAAGTATCGCTGGTGATCTTCGGCTTGAGGTCCGCGTACAGCCTGCTGAGGAGGTAGTGCTCCTTCGCCGAGATGTACACGTTCTGCCCGGCCTGAGGGTTGGGACCCTGCGCGAGGAGGTTGATGAATGCGGAGGCAAGCTCCTGGCGGCTGGTGATTGGCGGATCACCTGGCAGCTGGTCCAGCTCCTTCTTCATGAAGTCTTGGAACGGCTTGATGCAGTCGTCGTAGTAGTCGAGCAGCAGCGTGCCATCGAACAGCTCGTCAACCTCGCTCGTCGGCGGTTTGTATTTCTCGGCCGTGATCTGCACCTGGGCGTGCTTGTCCACGCCGATGATCAGGGACACTTCCCCGTTTTGGCTCGAGTCCAGCGGTGACGAGCTCATCTGGCTGATAAGCAGGCCGACGTCGACCGGGGTGTCCATGGTGGTCTCGACGTCGTTCCCGTTGCAGTCGACCGCGTAGCCGCTCTTCACGGTGACCCACTCTCCTGTCGCGGAGTTGCACACGACCTGGAGCCCGCACACGATGCCGTATCCATGGATCAGCTTGTTGTGGTGGGACAGGTCCACCCGCACCTTGCACAGCGCGTCCAGCGCCTGTTGGACGTTCGTCGCATTGATCAGCTGACAGTTCGAGTTGTCGTAGCTGACGTCGGTGGCCGCGATCGCGGTCAGAGCCGGAAACTGTGGCCTGCAGTCGAGCGTCGTGATCTGGCCGCCGCTGTGTACCTGGAGGAGCGCCAGAGCGCAGTAGCGATGCTCGATACCGTGCGGCCGCAGCGCGACGGGCATCCCCGGCGGATCGTTGGGCCACTCGACGTCAGTTGTCGCGGTGCGCGCCGGAATCAGCCAGTAGTCGCCCTTGTTGAACCAGACCTGTGGATCCGGCTCGCCACTGGCGAACTGAACCTCGACTCCATCCTCGAGCGTGATCCAGCCACCCCCGACGACATTGAGCTTCTTCGCATCCGACTCCCAGCGCCTGACCTTCGGGTGGTGGTCCTTGAAGGTGACGTCGTAGTCCGATGGCGTCAGAGCCGGAGGGCCCGCGTACTTCAGGGTGTCTCCATCCGGGACCCCAAGCTGGACGAAGATGCCGAGCACGCTTCCGTCGGGCGACAGCTCGCGGACGTCGTCGGTCAGCTCCACCCACTGGCCGCTTTCGAACCCCTGCGCAGCGTCCTGGGGCGTGCCGGCTATCGTGAGCTCGCCGGGCTTCGGGCAGCCCTTCCAGTCGACCGCGACCGATCCGTTGTCGCGCGACCACTTGAACGTCGCCGTGGCGAGGTCGCCGGGTTGGTGGATCTCGACCCGATAGAGCTGGTTCTCCAGCCTCCGGAAGCCGGCCTCGGCGGGCAGAAGACAATCCTGCACGGGATCGCTGGTTGGAATGGCGCGCGCGCGCATGCGCCCAGTGCTGGCGACCGGGGGTGCAAATGTTCCTGAGGCCGGCGGCGGCGCGGCCGGCAGGATGAGGTCGGCGCAGGTGGTCATGCTGTCCACCTCGACGAGCCGGACCTGCCAGGTGGTGCGGGTCCGAGTTCCAGTGTCGGGCCCGTTCAGCGCCACCTCGCGGATCGCCGGGTCGTCGATCGCGATGATGTGGCGCTGGAAGACGTCGAGATAGGCGATGTAGGTCTTGCCGAAGTACTGGTTTTGCGTCGTGAACATGTCGATCGCGGGCGGCGACTGGAGGTCTGGCTGAGTCAGGTAGGTGACGACCGGGGTAATGCTGATGCTCGTTCCGGCCACAGGCAGGGTGCTCCCGGCCAGCGGCGTTACCGTCAAGGTCGAGTCGGCGGAATTGGTGGCCGGAGGGTTGAGCCCGGTGATCTGGGCGACCAGGACCCCGGCTTTGGCTGAGATCCGGACCCACTCATCCACGGCGAGCCTCGTCACGCCGGCGAGCACGCCGGTGACGAGCAGCGTGCCGGCCGCCGGGTCCACAACTGACCCGTAGAGGTAAGGCGAATCGACCTCGCACAGGATGCCGTCAACGTAGAGGCGCCCCGGGCTCAAAAGAAGGTCTTCTCCCTTGGTCCCTGTTATCGCTGTGATGCCAAATCCGCCGCCGACCTTCGGTGAGCCGTTCGGACCGACGGTATCCTCCAACGTCGCGCGCCACCGGTGGTCGATGATCGCGACTTCTTCGTTCCAGTCGGAATCGAGCTGGACACGCCCCTGCTGCATCTGCACGCTGCTGTAGTGCTTCTGCGATTTGAAGGTGCGTCGTGTGAAGTCGCCTTTCATCGTGGTCTCCTCAATTCACGTAGAAGATCCCGGCCTCGAGCCCGAATCGGAGGTACTCGTCGAGCGCTACGCGCAGGTTGGCTTCGCGCTGTGGCTGCTGGACTTTGTTGAACGCGCCCATCTCGCTTCCGTTGTCGGCACCCGTCAGCAGCTCAGGCGCAGCGAACTGCGAAAGCTGGGCGTAACCCGGATCGCCCAGGCGGACGGAGGTAAAGGCAGGGAGCAGCCGTGCCCTGACCGCCGGCGCCTCGTCTGGGGCTGCCTTGGCGAGCGCCATCGCCGGCTGGCAGTGAAACGCGTTGGGCACAGGGCTGTCCTCTGGGACGTAGCTGAACCGGACGCAGCCCGCCTGCAGGCGTTCAACCGCGAGGGAAGCGGTGAAGATGCTGTCGCTCGCGTTGAGGGTTCGGGCGGCGGTGGTACCGAAGACAGTGGTCCTGTCGACGTTCACATCGCAAGTCGTGGTATCGAGCGCGCGTTGGCCTACGCCTCCGATCACGCTGTCGGCCACCGTGACGCCCGCGATGCGTCCGGAGACCGATACGTTTCCGGACAGGGAATCCGCCACCTCGAGATGCATGCGTTCGTTGGCTCCTCCGGCGTCGATGCTGATACCGCCGGTGACGGTGGAACACGCGACTCGGAGCCGGCCGAGGTCGCCATTCGTCACCGACAAGGCTCCGTCGATCAGGAGCCCGTCGATGACCAGCCCGCCGGCCGCCATCCCGCCCCCAGCCGAGTCACCACACGCGTTGACGTCGGCTGCGACGACCGGCATCAATGCCAGCGGCTCGATCGCGGGACTGCCATCGTGGTTGACCAGGTCGCGAGACGTCGCCGCGACGACCGCCAGCCGGCTGCCACCCGGCACTGTGATCTGGGGAAGCGGATCGGTATATGTGGTCGAGTCCATGACGCAGATGACGCCGAAGTTGCCCGGCGGCAGAGTGTTCCACTCGACGATCGCGTCCCGCAGGGTGGGGAATACCGTCTTCGCGTGGATGGCGTTATGCAGCGAGTCGAGATCCTGTGTCACCCCTACCTTCCAGGTCGGCGCTGCGTCGAGCCATCCCGCCACCGAGGCCGACCTGTCATACGGACCCGCACCGGTGTCGGCGGCGAAGCCGTAGGAGTAGCTCACGCTGACACCAGCCGGCACCTCGCCGGCTGGAAAGGTCACGCGTCCTCTCGCGACATCGACGGCGACGCGACCCGCGCCGGGATGCTGCCAATCGCCGAGGTCGCAGATCGAGATGTCGTCGGGCGACTTCCACGCGGGCGCGCCGCCAGGCATGGGGAGCGTCCCCACCGCGAGCACCTGATGATCGGGGGTGAAGTAGGCGCGCGATCCCGGATCGAGCAGCAGGTCGTCGTGGAGCGCGCGCGGGCGCAGCGGTCCGGGCACGTCGACCTCTTGCGCGAGGTGCTCGATCGCCGTCTCGGTCCTGGGTGCATTGAAGAGGGGTTCATCTCGGCACAGCGGGTTGATGACGTAGCGCCCGTCGGATGGACTCATGACCGGCACTGCCGTCGCCGCCGTGACGGGGTATGCCTGGAGCCGCCACAGCATGACCGC
>Ga0209118_1000919_pt1 | contig 14669 bp, 13 predicted proteins | sample BlaSpr_A8_Ref_M1_FD_187988 | JGI IMG/M metagenome (GOLD analysis project Ga0209118, IMG submission 187988) | Forest soil microbial communities from Thunder Bay, Ontario, Canada - Black Spruce, Ontario site 2_A8_Ref_M1 (SPAdes) (version 2) | ecosystem: Environmental > Terrestrial > Soil > Boreal...
AATCATTCCGGCGTCGAGGGCTGCGATTACGACCTCGTGGACGCAACCAAAGTTGCTTCACGCGCGAATACTCCAGGTCGCCGCGTCTACAACCGAGCGCTGACGCCGTCCGCAGGGCGGCCACGAACTCGGTTCAACATCTTTCAGCAGCGCCGGTTCAACGGCACCAGTCGTGTAGTCGGACCAAGCAACTAACGGATCGAGAACACACGGAGTAGACGAACATGAAATCCAGATTCTTGATGTGCTGTGGCGCGATTACCCGGTGCGCTGTGGGCTATGACCCGTTCTATGTGAACGAACGCGGACAGGCGACCGGTTATTCCTTCACGAATTCGACACCGAACCCACTAGCTGACAGGAGCGGAGTATGAAACAAGCACTTTACTTCATGGCGATCGTACTTGCTGCGCTTGTTATTCCAGCTGGGCTAGCGCAGGACAGTCACCATCACAGCGCAAGGCATCCGCACTACAAGCTCATCGACATCGGTACGTTCGGGGGGCCGCAGAGTTATATCCCTCCCTACACTGGATTTTCAATCAGTATCCTAAATAATCAAGGAGTCCTGATTGGCGCGGCAGACACCTCGCAGCCCGATCCCTTTCCAAACTTTTGCTTCAATTCGGACTGCTTTGTGTCGCATGCGTTCCGAAGGGAAGAGGGCGGCGAACTGACCGACCTCGGCGCGCTTCCCGGTGGCGGAAGCAGCGCTTCCCAGTGGATGAGTCGCAGTGGTCTGATCGCGGGGCTGTCAGAAAACGGCCTAACCGATCCATTGGTTCCCGGCTTTCCAGAATTCCGAGCGGTTCTATGGCAGAACGGCGGCATCACTGATCTGGGAACTTTGGAAGGAGGATACGAAAGCATCGCCAATGCAGTAGACAGCAAAGGTGAAGTGGTGGGCATGTTCACCAATACCACACCAGATCCCAACTCTATCTTTGGGAATGGGTATCAGACCCGGGCTTTCTTCTGGCAAGACGGTGTGATGCAGGACTTGGGTACTTTGGGCGGATCTGACGCCTTTGCATCCCTGATAAACGAGCGGGGACAGGTAGTCGGCTGGTCGTTTATCAGTTCCGTTCCGATTTTTTGCTTTGGATATTTCAACGATTTGCTCGCCACTGGCTCCTTCATTTGGGACAAAGAGAACGGAATGAGGAACCTCGGTGGCCTGGGAGGGTTGTGTACAAACGCCGAAGCTATTAACAGCCGAGGCCAAATCGTTGGAACATCCGATTTCGAGGGCGACACAGTCTGGCACGCTTTCATCTGGGACGGTTCCATGCACGACTTGGGTGGTTCGTTGGGGGGGAATATCTCACAAGGTTTCGCCCTCAACGATGCTGGGGTGGCTGTCGGCTTCGGGATGCTTGCAGGGGATACGATCTGGCACGCTGCTCTTTGGAGGGGTATCGGGAAGATTACTGACCTTGGAGTCGTCGGCAACGATCAGTGCAGCTCCGCGCATGCGATTAACGCAAAGGGGCAGGTGGTGGGTGAGTCAGTTGCTGACTGTTTCTCTCAGTATCGCCCATTCTTGTGGGACGACGGCTCAATTTTCGACCTGAATGCTCTGATTCCGCCCGGTTCCCCTCTGCAGTTGCAGGCTGCCGAAACCATCAACGATCGTGGCGAGATCGCCGCTTCCGGTGCGGACGCTAACGGCAACGAGCACGCGGTACTGCTGATCCCCTTCGACGAGAATCATCCAAACGTCGAGGGCTGCGACTACGACCTTGTGGACGCAACTTCTGCGGCTTTACGCGCGAAGACTGCAGTTGGCCACGTCTACAGCCGGGTGCTGACGCCGTCTGCGGCGTGGCAACGCGCTCGGTTCAACATCTTTCAGCAGCGCCGGTTCAACGGCACCAGTCGCGTAATCGGACCAAGCAACTAACGGATCGAGAACACACGGAGTAGACGAACATGAAATCCGGATTCTTGATGTGCTGTGGCGCGATTAACCGGTGCGCTGTGGGCTATCACCCGGCGCATCACCGCTGCCGCACGGATTGTATATGTACTTGATCCGATTTTGCTTCTGACCAATGCTCTGTGCTCATCTCAAAGGAGACACACCATGAAAAACCTCGTAATTGCTTTCGCGCTCACTTTTTGTACAATTCCTGCGGCCGCCCAGGGGAGCAGGTTCAACGTAAATTGCGACAAAGGAGAAAAAATCAACAAACTCCTGAACACGATCGCCAAAGCTGGCGCACAGACTCCGATAACGATCAGCGTCTCGGGCACCTGCAAAGAGAGTGTGCTGATCCAGAATTTCGACCGTCTGACGCTGATAACCAAGACCGGAGCCGTAATCATCGGACCATCGAAGAACGTCAATGCCGCGGTCACCATCCTCAACTCAAGCTTTGTAACGCTGCAAGGTTTTCTTATTCAGGGCGGAGTCAACGGCATCGCTTGCGAGCAAAACAGCACTTGCAATCTCACTGGACTTACAGTGGAGAACGCCACCGGCGAAGGAGTTCGGTACGGGCGATCGGAAGGCGTTGTCACAGGCGGTGTGTTCCAGAACAATGGATTCCGCGGGCTCAATGAGCTGAACGGGTCGAAAGTGGTGGTCTTCGGCGGAGTTAGCCAGGGGAATGCCGATGCAGGCTTTGGAGTTGTCTCCGGAAGTGAACTGGCCCTGCAGAATGCTACCAGTCAAAACAATGCGGGGAGCGGAGTGATCGCCTTGCTTGGTTCATCGGTGCGGCTGCTCGACAGCACAATCACCGGCAACGGAGGCAACGGGATCAGTCTGGTCGGTCAAGCCAACGGCTCGCTAGAACAGGGCTCAACCGGGAATGTGGTTACGGGGAATGCGGGCAATGGAGTCTTTTTGAGGGACCTGTCGTTCGCTCGCTTTGTAAACACAAACAACGTGAGCGGAAACCTCACTCAGCCTGACATAACTTGCGTGCAACAGTTCCCGGCAACCCGCGGCGCTGCCACGGCAGGCGGTACGACCGATTGCGTCGAACCCGTTGGAGCCAAAGCGGGGCGCGACTTGGACGCCCGGTAGCCCGTTTCGAGGCTGCGCGTCAGATGTAAAGGAGGCAAACATGAAATCCAGAACGTTGTTAACAGCACTGGCGATGTTAGTTCGCCTCGCCGCGTCAGAACTGTGCGGCGACACAGTAGATAGGCCACAGGAGGTGCCATGAACATACTGTCGCGTCGTCAGGGAGCAGCACGTGTGGCGCCTATTTTGGTCGTCGTGCTGCTGGCGCTCGTCGCGACGACGGCGCAAGCGCAGACCTTCACTGTGTTACACACATTTACCGGGCTGCCGGACGGAGTATGGCCGCAGGGAGGCTTAGTTCGGGACACCGCAGGCAACCTCTATGGCACAACTTTTCTGGGCGGCAGCGGACTAGGTTGTCCGAGAAGCGGTTGTGGCACTGTCTTCACAGTCGAAACCACGGGCACGGAGGTTGTAGTGCAGCGCTTCCTCGGAAGGGACGGCGCAATGCCGGCGGCAGGGTTGCTGCTCGATCCAAACGGCAACATTTATGGCACCACCGACTTCGGCGGCGCTTTCGGTCGGGGCACAGTGTTCAAGCGGGGTACCGCTTTATACAGCTTTCAAGGACCGCCAGACGGATCGCAACCATTCGGAGGCCTGGTCGAGGACGCGTCAGGCAATCTCTACGGTACGACCGCGGGGGGTGGCGCCTCCAACAACGGAACGGTTTTTAAGGTAGACACCACCAATCGCGAAACTGTTCTGTACAGCTTTTCAGGCGGTGCGGACGGGTCACTGCCATTTGCAACCTTGATCAGAGATACTGCAGGGAACCTCTACGGCACGACCGCCGCAGGCGGAGCATTTGGCAGCGGAACGGTGTTCAAACTAGATATGACAAACAACGAAACCGTGCTCCACAGCTTCAACGGAACGGACGGAGCAGATCCAGAAGCAGGCGTGATCCAGGACGCCGCCGGAAATTTTTACGGGACCACTTCCCGCGGAGGCGCCTTGGACAAGGGAACCGTGTTCAAGCTGGACACGTCTGGCCAGGAGACCGTGCTGCACAGTTTCACCGGGGGAGCAGATGGAGGTAATCCCACCGCGAGCCTGTTGCTGGATGCGTTGGGAAATCTCTACGGCACCACCAGTGGTGGTGGAGATCTCACATGCGGTACGTCGACTGGCTGTGGAACAGTATTCAAACTCGATATGCTCGGTAACGAGACCGTGCTGCACAGCTTTAATGGGAAGGCGGATGGTAGCAGTCCAATAGCAGGTGTAGTCATGGACGCCGCCGGGAATCTTTACGGCACCGCGCTTTTGGGAGGGGATTTCTCCTGTCTGCAGGAGGGCTGCGGAACGGTGTTCATCTTGGGCGTAGTTGGTTTCGACGTGTCCGTGGCGCTTATGGGGACTGGTAGCGGTACGGTGACGAGCACGCCACCCGGTATTAATTGCGGCGCCACGTGCTCAGCCAGTTTTGCGGGCGGGACGATGTTGACGCTCACAGCGACAGCAGCTGCGGGTTCTGCCTTCTCCGGTTGGACAGGAGCCTGTGCGGGCACAGGCGCATGTACGCTGACGGTGAACGCGGCCAAGTCGGTGACCGCCACATTCAATGCCTCAAACTTTTCACTTGCGCCGGCCTCAGCTAATTTGACTGTGCAGTTCGGAGGACGGGGGAGTGACATAATCACGATCACTCCTGAAAGTGGAGACTTCGGAAGTGCGATTCAGCTAACCTGTGCGGTAGCGGGACCGTCCCCGATCCCGGGTTGTGCGATGTCACCCACTTCGGTGACACCGGGTACGAATTCTGCTACTTCGACGCTTACGATCGATGCGACTGGATTGGCCATGCTGATGCCTTCCATGCCTCGCCCCCTCGGCCCGTTCTATGTTGCAATGTGGTTTCCCCTGGCGATGGTTAGCCTGGTTCCAGCGGCAGGCAGAAAACAACGACACCGATATTGGGCATCCTGCGGCTTTCTCCTGCTCTCCTTGTTGCTACTGTTCGACATCGCCTGTGGCGGCAGCAGCAGCGCCAGGCAACCGACGAGCTATGTGGTCAGCGTGACTGGAACTGCGAACGCGGGTATGATCCAGCACACCACGCAGGTCACAGTCACGGTTCAGTAGCGAAAGTCGCCGGACAGATTGCATCTCGGACAGACGTGAAGCTACCGTGTAGTTTCAAAAACCACGCTCATAAACCCGGCCCGCTGAGCCGCAGTTACTGGTCGTCCCGTAGACACTACCCGCCGCGTCGAGAACCACGCCGGCTGTCCGGTTGAGCTGGCCCCGTTGTGTCCACAACTGCGGCACGGCCTGAATGTCCTCAAACAAAGGAATCGTCCTGCTAAGCAAGACAACGCAGAATCAAAAAATGCGCGACGGCGTTGTCCCTTGTCCAGAGATCTCGACCTGGGAGCTACGACGATCGGGGCGTCGTCGGCAACGGTTCCGGTCGGATGGCTATTCCAAAAACTATTCCGGGCCAGAAGTCGGCTTGTGGGAAATGATCGCGTTTACTCCCGTTGACGGCGCAAACCGGAAGTCACGAGATAGCAAGTGGGTATCGAAGAAATGGAAAGGCGGTGTACTTGCGGTATCGCCGTAGGCTGGGCGATTTTTCTCGATCCATCCCAGTGAATCTATGGGATACTGTGGCCACTATCTGTGTCCGTTGGACTCCAGAACGAAAGGCATTTCGTACAATAAACGTACAATGGATTGGGCAATTAGCCGTTTTTCGCCCTTGTGGCGCTTCCTGGAATCAATAACTTCCGTGCTGTCAATATAGTGATTAGTTCGACTCCCGCCGCCTCCACCATCTTTCCGTTTTTATCGGTAAGTTACAAGCTATAGAATTCTCCGTCCAACCCTTGCTGGAAGAGGCCTGCTCATCGAAAGTGCTACAACGTGAGACGCAACCCCAACTCGATCTGCCGAGGGGCGTCGAGCGAGTAGACGCCTGTTCCTACCCCCAACGCGGCCAACATTGTGCCCAGTGGGTAGTTAGCATTTTGAACCAACCACTATGATAACGTTTACATTATCGAGAGGTTATTTTATGCGAAGACTCGGTTTCGCAGTTGTCATTGGGTTGCTGTGCTGTGGTCGTTCACTATTTGCCGCGGACGTCACGGGCCATTGGCGGGTGGTACGGCAGACGGACGATGGTAATTCTTTGGAGACGTTCTTGGATCTGAAGCAGCAGGGATCAAAGCTAATCGGGATTCTTCTGGCCGGCTGGGGTGACCTCCAGATTAGTGATGGCCGGGTTGACGACAACAAGATTTCATTCACCGTGGATGTCGCGTCCAATTGGCGCTACGCCGGCGAAATTGCAGGTAATGAGATGCATCTGACGCAGTACGATCCCAATGCAGGGGCGATCCCAGTATCAGCAGTTCGCATGCCGCTGCAGGCAGTTGCGCCAGCGCGCTTGCCTGTGCCGCCGCTGCGTGCGGTGTTGAGCAATGGACTCGCATCGACTCCCCCGATGGGCTGGAATAGCTGGAATTTCTTTCACGACAAGATCGACGACTCCACCGTTCGCCAAATCGCAGACGCGATGGTCACAACCGGTATGCGCGACGCCGGTTACAGATATGTAAATATCGACGATACCTGGGAAGGATCTCGCAACGCGAATGGGCGCATTCGTCCGAACAAGAAATTTCCAGATATGAAGGCTCTAGCCGACTACGTGCACGCGAAAGGTTTGAAGATCGGTATCTATTCAAGCCCCGGTCCCAAGACCTGCGCCGGGTACGAGGGCAGCTACGGGCACGAGGAACAAGATGCTCACACGTTTGCGGAATGGGGCATCGATTTCGTCAAGTATGACTGGTGTAGTGCCTTTCGCATCTACAGTGATTCGGAGATGCGAGCTGTCTATCAGAAAATGGGTGACGCGCTCCGCGAAAGCGGGCGGCCTATGGTTTACAGCTTGTGTCAGTATGGCAAGAATGATGTGTGGAAATGGGGCAAGCTGGTAGGCGGCAATCTCTGGCGCACGACCGGTGACATTGAGGACAATGCGCATTCCATGTTCAGCAATGCTGAGGCCGAGGTTGATCTCGCACCGTGGGCGGAGCCAGGCCACTGGAATGATCCGGACATGCTCGAGATCGGTAATGGCGGAATGTCCGCGGATGAGTATCGGACTCACATGACTTTCTGGTCGATTCTGGCTGCTCCGCTAATCGCAGGGAACGATCTTCGTAATATGACTCCGGAAACACGCGCGATTCTCACCAATTCAGAAGTGATTGCGATCAATCAGGATGTGCTCGGGAGGCAAGGTCACCGGGTGCAGAAGCACGGCAACATCGAAATCTGGACGCGGCCATTGGCGGGCGGTGCAGTGGCGTTGGCAATTTTCAATCTCGGTTTGACTGATACCAGTGTGACCGTGGGCTGGCAGGATCTTGGCATCTCGAACGTGAGGAGCGTGCGTGATCCCTGGGCGCGGCACGACCTACCCGCGGCGATGGCTGAATATTCGGGGACGATCAAAAGCCACGATGCCGAATTTCTGCGACTGGAAACGGGTCGGTGATCGTAAGCTGATCTTTAACCTGGACGAATATCGCAGCGATCCGTCTTGTGCTGGATCGTCAAAATCGTTTGGCAAGAGCCCTTGGAGGGCCTCAGATCCCGATCAATCCTACCGGGATGCGATGGGTAATAACGAGTGCCGATCGGACATTTCCCGCAGTTTGGCGGCTGCGGTTTCCGGGGTTATGTCCCGCTGTGGTGAGGCCAGCAATTCGTATCCGACCATGAACTTTCTTACCTTCGCAGAGCGCAGGAGAGGCGGAAGAAAGTGCGCGTGAAAGTGCCATTCCGCATGTTCCTCGCCGTCCGTAGGCCGCTGGTGAAAACCCATCGAATAGGGAAATGAGCTTTGAAAGAGATTGTCGTAGCGGGTCGTTAAACGCTTAAGTAGATCCGCCAAACTGGCGCGTTCTCCCGCATCCAGCGCTTCAATATCGGCAACGTGTCGGCTGCTGAGAAGCAGAGTCTCGAATGGCCATGTCGCCCAGAACGGCACAACCGCCAGAAAGAATTCATTCTGGCAGACGATCCGTTCGCCCGATGCCAACTCCAGCCGCAAATAGTCACACAAAAGGCAGCTTTGGTGTTCCCGTCGATAGTCTTCGAGCGAGTTCTGCTCCTTCCGTGACTCGTTGGGAATGGATTGTGTGGCCCAGATCTGCCCATGCGGATGAGGGTTGCTGCACCCCATCATCGCGCCCCGGTTCTCGAAAATCTGGACGTGGTTGACATATGGAAGATTGCCCAGATCTCGATACTGCTCGGTCCACACATCGATGACATCGCGAATTTCGGCGGTCGCCATCTGTGCCAGCGTCAAGTCGTGACGAGGGGAGAAACAGACCACGCGGCAAACGCCGCTCTCCGATGTTGCGATAAGGAGATTCTTGCTGTCATCATCGACAGTCAGGTTCGGCAGGTCGGGTTGTAGCGCGGCGAAGTCATTGTCGAAAACGAAGGTGGCGGAATACTCCGGATTACGAATGCCGCCCGCCCGCACATTGCCCGGGCACAAATAACAGTTTGGATCGTAAGAAGGGGGAGATGAACGTGCAGTCCTCTCTGTCTGCCCCTGCCAGGGACGCTCCGAGCGATTGGGTGAAACCAGAATCCAGTCCCGCGTCAGCGGATTGTAACGCCTATGCGACATCTGTTGAAGCTTCGTTAGCTCCACGCCTGTCAGTCCTCGTGTCCGTTTGGGTGCCGCTGGGAAGAATTTCGAACGCTGCTCATAATTGCACCAAGTTCCCCGCCCTGTAGGTTCCCGCCAGGGTGACTAACGTTGTCTACGACCTGACCCGGCAGCGAGGCCGGCAAACCGGATTGTAATCGATTACAATAGAGAGTGCAAAGCGTGTTAACAAAAGGTGCTGGGCCGACTGACCCACTACTATCAAGCTATGTAAATCCAAGCCAATGAAAGTGGAAACCTGTGTCAACATGAACATTAAGGAAGTTGCCCTTCGCGCCCGCCTATCGACCGCCACGGTCTCACGGACCATCAATCGAAGTGGCCTGGTCCGGCCAGGAACGGCGGAGAAAGTACAGCGTGCCATCCGCGAGCTCGGCTACTATCCGAATACGCAGGCGCGAGCGCTGGTTTCCGGACGCAGCCAGATGTTTGGTTTGATTATCTCGGATATCGTCAACCCTTTCTTTCCGGAGTTGGTAAAGAGTTTTGAGTTTGCCGCTATACATCGCGGCTACGAGGTTATCGTCGCCAACACGGATTACAACTCCGAGCGGATGAGCGGATGCGTTCGCCGAATGATTGAGCGCAAGGTGGATGGCGTTGCCATCATGACGTCGGAAATCGACCGCCATCTACTTGACGAGCTTTCGCTTCGACGGCTACCCATCGTGTTTCTGGATGTGGGAAAGCTAAAACCGCTGATCAGCAACATTAGTGTCGATTATTCTAATGGAATCGCACAAGCGGTTCAGCATATTGTTGCACTCGGGCACCAGCGTATCGGCTTCATCAGCGGCCCACTAGCGTTGAAGTCCGCGCGGACCCGCCGCTCGGCGTTCTTGAAATGTATCGGAGCTTGCGGCATTGCTGAGCGCCAACGGAGCGTGGTCGAGGGAAACCACAAGATCGACGGCGGAGAAGTTGCGATGATGCAGCTGCTCTCGCTTCGCAAGCCGCCAACCGCTGTGCTCACCTCCAACGACCTGACTGCAATCGGAGCACTACGCGCCATCAACCGTGTTGGTTTACGTGTCCCCCATGATATTTCCGTCATTGGCTTCGATGACATTGAGCTTAGTCAGTTCACTCAGCCGCCGCTTACTACCATTCGCCTTTCTCGTGACGAACTGGGGCGAAAAGCTTTCGCCGCATTGTACGAAACGGTGGAGGGCCTGCAGCACAGGGGACAAGAAATCAAAGTCACTACAACGTTAGTATTGCGGGAATCCACGGCACCGGTCAGGGTAGAGTCTTCAGCGCCGACGCCTAGACAGCGGTTGTGGGTTAGATCTAGCGGGGTGTAGACGTTGGGTTTGTACATCATCGCAACTTGAACTTCGAGGCGCACGACGAATCGGATCTCCCAAGCAATACAGTGAAAGCAATAAGCGCACGGGCGCGATTATTTGTCGATCTGAGATTTGTTGACCCGAGATTTTCATTGGCCGAGGTTTTACCCGTTCTTGGAGAGCCTGGCGCTTGTTATCCCGCCCGATTGAGCCCAACCATCGCGCCATCGGCCGCTGAACAGATATAGACGGTCGGCTTAACCCCGGCCGCCCGTTGGTAGCCAGCCGAGATTTGATTGGCAAAGTCTTCCGCATCCGTGGACTCCACCAGGTTCACAGTGCATCCGCCAAAGCCGCCTCCGGTCATGCGCCCGCCGTAGTTGCCCGGGAGGCCCTCGGCGAGTTCGACCATGATATCCAGCTCGCGGCAACTGACTTCGTAGAGGTCGCGAAGGCTGCGATGCGATTCTCGCATCAACTCCCCGAACGCAATCAAATTGCCGCCACGGAGGCAGCGGGCGGCCTCACGCACCCGTTGATTTTCCTCTACCACATGACGGCATCGTTTGTAGATTGTCTCAGGAACATCTTTCGAGTGCTGGATCAATTGATCGAGCGAAACATCACGCAAAGCACGGATACCCGGATACCACTCTGTCAGGATTCCTACACCTTCCTCGCATTCCTTGCGCCGTTGATTGTATTCCCCGCTGGCGTGCTGGTGCTTCACCATCGTGTTACAAATCACCATCCGCACTCGATCAGGAATGGGAACGAGTTCGAACTCGAGCGAACGGCAATCAAGCAAGAGTGCGTGTCCCACTCTCCCCAGGCACGAGACAAACTGGTCCATGATGCCGACACGGGCGCCGATAAAGGTATTTTCGCTGCGCTGGCACAGCCTTGCCACCTCGACTATCGGCAAGGGAGGCCCATTGAGGCTGATGAGCGCCAATGCGCTCGCGACTTCGATAGCCGCCGAGGAGCTAAGTCCTGCCCCAATCGGGATCTCGCCATGCACGAATAGATTTGCGCCCTTCAACGCATGCCCGGCCTCCTGCAGAACCACCGCCACCCCCAACACGTAATCGCACCAACCCCCAGTGCTCCGCTTCGGCAGATTATCCAAGTCGAATACGAAATGCCCGGGAAATTGCTGTGATCCGATAAACAGTTGACGATCTTGTCGGGGAGAAATGGCAACGCGAGTGCAAAGACCAATAGCACTGGGCATCACAAAACCGTCGTTGTAGTCGGTATGTTCCCCGATTAAATTGACTCGACCAGGCGCGCTGAAGATAGTGGGGCGCGCGCCGAACAAGCTTGCAAATTGTCGGGCTAACTCTATCAACTCCATTCCTTGAATCCCCACGAAACATGTGCGCGCGAATGAGACTAAGAAGAACTGCTTGCGATCAAAACAACAGAAATTGCAAGCGATTACATTTGAGCCAAACCATAAACTTCAACTTGCGGCATGTCAACCCCGGGCCGGACAGTCTCCTCATAACCTTGGTCCGGATCGAGCGTCACATCCTCCCGACACGGCTGCTCTATTTTTCACAATCCAATCTGAGGCTCTTGTCCCATTGTCTCCTTCCTGCATTCCAATTCGGAGATCTCGAAGACGGAATCCAGACTTGTAAGCCTCAATATTTGGCGCACAGCCAAGGAAGGGGCCACCAGCCTCAGATAACTACCAGCCGCCTGGAGCGATACCAGGGCGCCTATTCCCGCCGCATCAATTGCAGTTACGCCGCTGAGGTCCAGAATGATGTCTCGCCCATGCTGCCGAACGACCGCGCACAACAGAGCAGTTTCCTGGCCGCGAACGAGCCTGCCCCGGCAGCGCACAGTCACCACGCCGCGCGCACTCTCAACGGTTACTTCACAACAGTTCAATCCTCTCGTGGACAATCGCATCAGGAAAAGCTAACCCAGCACGAGAGATAACGCGGATAGGAACTGTAAGACGCCTGTATGGATTTGTATGGCTCAATGATTCTGGCTGGTGAGCCTTATGGTTTTGCCGTATACCTGAGTGAGAGATGACGATCCCGGAGGGATCTGTTCTTGACGATTCAATCCCCTATAGGTAGCCCGAACGCGCGAGCGCCCATTCATCGGCTATTTGTCAAGGTGTTCCTTTGGTTTTGGCTCACGGTCCTCGCGCTGTTCGCCATCTTTTTTGCCAGTCGCATGCTCGGCAGTCGATTGCTTCCATCCACCGACGTCATTGCAGCCTTCGCTCCCAGGGTAGCGGATGAGGCGGCACACGCCTATGAATCTGGAGGTCCACAAGGGTTTGAGCAATTCCAACAAGGACTGATGGGCAAATCCGAAGGTGAGCTCTATCTGATTGATGGATACGGCAAGGACGTTTTGTCGCGGCCGATTCCCCCCGACAGCCTGTCTATCGTACGGGCCGCCCGAAGTGACGGAGGAATTATGGCCCGCTACGGGCTCCGTTCGCGCAGCGCATCGTACCGATTCACTTCGCCTTCCGGGCATCCCTACATTCTTCTCCTCCACGTTCGCTTGAACCTGGGAAAATTCCTGGAAGCTTCAGCTGGTGGGCTGCCGGCCTTCGGCGCAGTCTTACTCGTGGTCTTGCTCATGGTGACGCTCTTCTGTTTCTGGCTCGCGCACCACATTGTTGCTCCGATTCAGGGGATTCAATCTGCTGCGAGAAGGGTGGCGACAGGCGACCTGACCGTGAGAGCACCAGTCGAGATATCCAAACGACACGACGAACTGGCGTTTCTGGCGGTGGATTTTGATGCCATGGTGGAAAGGATCAGCGCCCTGGTAGGTGCTCAGAAAGATCTGTTGAGCACCGTCTCACACGAGTTGCGCTCACCTCTCGCGCGCTTCAACATGTCTCTAGCACTTTTGCGAAAGGAGTCCCCGCCCGAGTCCGAAGAGTTATTGCAACGGATGGAGCGAGATGTCGAGCGGGTTGATGTTCTGATGGGACAGCTTCTAACACTCTCGCGCCTGGAAATGGGTTTATCGTCCGATGAAAGAGACGACGTGGACTTCTCTCAATTGGTTCAGGAAGTAGTGGCTGACGGCGATTTCGAGGCGCATTCGTGTGGCAAATCCGTGCGGCTGGACCCGGTAAGCCATATTTTCATCGAGAAGGCGGACCAGCAGGCCTTGCGCAGCGCATGTGAGAATATCATCCGCAACGCGATTCGCTTCACTCCACCAGGCACTCATGTGGAGGTGGTTCTGAAAGCCGGGACCCGGAGTGATTTCCCGCAGGTTGTTCTTTCAGTGCGTGATTACGGCCCGGGCGTCCCTGAAGAGGCTTTGCAACAAATCTTTCAACCATTCTTCCGGGTAGGGGCGCCAGCCGGCCCAAGGCGAAATCATGGGACGGGCCTTGGCCTTGCGATCGCTCTTGAGGCGATTCGTCAACACCGCGGCACAATCGTCGCCTCGAACGTCACTCCGACCGGCCTCGAAGTTAAGATCACGCTGCCGGCTCGCTCGCTCTAGGCTTCACTCGTCGTAATCGTAGACATCACGACTCAGGCTGAGAGCGGCCAAGCATACAAATAGCCAATCCCCCGTACACTGCGGATTCTTTCCGCGCCGTTTGTCTGTGGTCCCAACTTCTGACGAAGATTGCTTACGTGAAGATCAATGCTTCGATCAAAAGGCGAAAATTTCCGGCCCAGGACGCGCTCCGCCAAGGATTCCCTGGAAAGCACGTGTCCTGGCGACTCCAAAAATGCGTGCAGCAGATCGAACTCTGCCGACGTCAAGTGCAGATACTCTCCCGACCTTGATGCAGAACGTCCCGCCAGATCCAATTCCAAATCGCCCGACCGGATTGGCAGTGGCCGTGGTGGGCTGCCTTGCTCCGACTGCCAACCGTATCTGCGGAGAATGGCCCCAATGCGCGCAATTAATTCACGCGGGCTGAATGGCTTCGCCAGATAGTCGTCCGCTCCCATTTGAAGGCCCAGAACACGGTCAAACTCGTCTCCTTTGGCCGTCAGCATCAGCACCGGTGTACGCGCGCGCGCGCGCAATTCTCGCAGGACGTCAAAGCCCTTGATATCGGGCAACATGACATCCAGCACGATCAAATCGTAGTTGCCGATTATCCCCGCGTGCGTGCCTTCGGCGCCGCTATGCACCACAGATATCACGAACCCCTCAGCTTCCAAGTACCGTTGCACAAGGTCACACAGATCGGGATCGTCGTCTACGATCAGCAGGCGCGCATGCTTACGCGCCGTTTCTTCCGGTCTGGCAACTTGTATCATGTTTGCCCGGCACGTTAGACAGGCGGATCCATTCCTACGCTAACGTTGTTAAGCTAACTTCGAGATTGCCCCAGAGCGTCCGGTCCCGCTCGACGCAATGATAGCTGAGGCAGGACCTTCATTGTAGGATGCGGCCGGGAGATCATCCGCTACAAATCCTGACACAAAACCAACTTTAACCTCGTTCGGCAGCGGGAATCCGAGTTGATGCGCGAGCATACACACCTGCCCGCGATGGTGGGCTTCGTGAGCAAGCATGTAGCCTGATTAGATAACCGTGTCGGCTCCCTACGACCGAGTAGACTTGGTGCGCTCAAGCAAACCAAGGCTCGGAGGAAAGGAGCCGAGCACATGAAGAT
>Ga0209118_1000920_pt1 | contig 14658 bp, 13 predicted proteins | sample BlaSpr_A8_Ref_M1_FD_187988 | JGI IMG/M metagenome (GOLD analysis project Ga0209118, IMG submission 187988) | Forest soil microbial communities from Thunder Bay, Ontario, Canada - Black Spruce, Ontario site 2_A8_Ref_M1 (SPAdes) (version 2) | ecosystem: Environmental > Terrestrial > Soil > Boreal...
CTGCGTGGTGAGCGGTGGTGACCTGGAGCATGCCGAAGAGGGCGTTTGTGGATGTATCGGAGCCGGTTACGGCGGTGCCCAGCCAACCGATGAGCGGCGCGAGCGGAGCAAAGGCGTGCCCGGCACCTGCGGCCCACATGCCGAGCGTGATGATCTGACCCGACAGATTCATCACGTAGGCGACACCAACGACGGCGCTGACGGTAGCAATGGCCCAGCGCAATTGATGCAGGGTTTCCCGATAAGTCCTCAAGAGCGTCTGGAAGTCCACGCCCAGCGCGGGCGCGACGATTAGACCGGCGAGGAGAACCAAGGAGCCAGCGGAGAGGAACCATTCGAATCTGGCTGTCACCGAGAGGACAAGCACGCCGCTGGGATCCACAACGTGAAGACCGGGCCAGCGAAAAGTGGAAGAAGCCCGCGAAAGCAACCGGTGAATGGGGCCAACCTGCGCCAGCGCCACGACAACGAGGACGGTGAGATAAGGAAGTGCAGCGAAGAATAACTCGCGGCGGGAGACGCGAGGTGCACTGTCTTTTCCCGGCGGGCCAGACGGAAGAGTGGAAGCGAGGGAATCCGGGAGGAGAATTTGCGAGGGAGACCAAAGGCGGAGAAAAACGAGGCAAGCAGCGGTGGAAATGAGCGCGGCCACAATGTCGACTAATTCCAAGGGCAAAGTTACGGAGCCGAGGCACTGCCCCGCACCGAAGGTGATACCGGCGACGAGAGCAAAAGGCCACGTCTGGCGGAGGCCACGCCTTCCATCGAGGATGTAAACGAGAATGAGCGGAAGAAAGGCGGCGAGGACGGGGGTCTGGCGGCCGACCATGGCGCTCAATGCGGAAGCAGGGAGACCCGTGATTTTGGAAAGCGTGCTGATGGGCAAGCCGAGAGCTCCAAAGGAAACCGGGGAGGTATCGGCGATCAAGGATACCGCGGCGGCCTTCACCGGCGGCACGCGCAGGGCGATGAGCATGACGGCGCAGATAGCAACGGGGCCGCCGCCGCCGGCGAGAGCCTCGAGAAGAGAGCCGAAGCAAAATGCGATCAAGACAGCTTGCACGCGAAGATCGCTGCTAACGGCATCGAACGCGCGGCGGAACACGAGGGAGTGACCCTTTATCTCCGTGAGCTTATAGAGCCAGATGGCGTTGATGCCGATCCAAATAATGGGGAAAAATCCGATGGCGCCGCCTTCTGCCGCAGCGGCTAGAGCTTGCGGCGCGGGCATGGCGTAGATTCCGATGGCGACGAGGATGGAGATGGCCAGAGACGTGAGAGCCGCCCAACGCGCTTCCCAACGCAAGACGCCGAGGAGCACGAAAAGGGCGAGCAGAGGCATAAGGGCAAAGAGGGAAGACCAGAGCAGGGAGTGCGCGACGGGATCGAAAATTTGCTGGTACATGTGGAAGAGGGAAACTCAGATCGGAATCGTCGTGCGCGACGAGCCGGAAGACGAAACACCAGCCGCGAATTCTTTCCGAATGGCCTCGGTATGAGCGCCAAACGCGGGGACGCTCTTGCGGTGCGTCAAGCTGGTGCGCGGCAGGGCGCGCTGGGGCAGGCGGACCGGCCCTGTGGGCGTATCGATTTCAATCATCGTCAGGGCCGGGTGCGCCGAAAGTTCTTCCACGGAGCGAATGAGGCCGAAAGCGATCTGCGCATCCCGCAGACGGCGAATGAATTCTTCGCGATGGACGGGCGCAAGAGTCCTGCGGATGAGTTCATCGAGAGCTTGGCGATTACGAACACGGTCTGAGTTAGTGGAAAAGAGCGGATGGCGGATGATTTCCGGAGAATGAAGAACGGAGGAGCAAAAGCGCATCCATTCGGCGTCATTCTGGATGGAGATCATCACGAGGCGGCCGTCGCCTGCGGAGTAGGGGCCGTAGGGAGCGATCGAAGCGTGGTGGAGGCCGGTTTGTTGGGCGACTTGACCGGAGTACTGCTGGAAGAGGAGGGGAACGGACATCCAATCGGCAACGGATTCGAAAAGAGAGATGGAGATGTGACGCCCGCGGCCAGTGCGCTGACGCTCGAGCAAAGCTTCGAGGATGCCGAGGTAAGCGTGCAGGCCGGCGCTAATGTCACAGATGGGAATGCCGACTTTCGCCGGGCCGGCGGCGTTGCCGGTGACGGCGAAGACGCCGGCTTCGGCCTGAACCAGGTTGTCGTAGGCGCGCATGGCGGCGTACTCGCCGGTTTCGCCGTAGCCGCTGATGGCGCAGGTAATGAGAGCGGGATGCACTTCGCGGAGTTCTTCGGGATTGAGGCCTGCGCGATCCAGAGCTCCCGGGGAGAGGTTTTGAACGAAAACGTCCGCCCGCCGAAGCATGACGCGAAGAGTGGCAAGGTCGGCAGGCTGCTTGAGATCGAGTACAGCGGATTCCTTGCCCTGATTCAGCCAGACAAAATGCGCGCTCTCGCCGTGGACGACAGAATCATAGTGCCGCGCGAAGTCTCCTTCAGGCGGTTTTTCGATTTTGATGACTCGTGCCCCGGCCTCTGCGAGCCGCGAAGTGGCATACGGTGCTGCAACTGCCTGTTCGACACTAACTACCAGCAGGCCGGATAAGATTGCGGTTGGGCTGCTCACCCGACTGCCGGATTCAGAGGAATTTGAGATGGTGCTCATTGCTCTCCGCGATGGAATTCGGCAGCAGAAAGAAGGCGCTTCGCGGCTAAGTAGAAGGGGCGCTTGATGAGCTTGCCGTCCAATAGAGCGACGCGGGCGGAAAAAACTTTTTGGAAACGCTCGGGGCGATTGCCAGGTACAACGAAGAAACTGCGGCAGCAAGTGAGGTGCGAATTCTGGCTGAGGTGGGAGATCACGTGCGCCAAGATACCACGCCCGGCCGAAATGGGGCAAAAAGCGACGCGATGAATGGGACTACAACTCCAAGGCGGCGCAGGTTTCGGATGGTGAACCGGATGTTTCCTCCATGCGCTGACGCAGGGCGTGCAGGAGATGACTTCTTGTTACATGGTCAAGACGACGCGGAATTCGGCCTTGCCGCTGGTCATGCGGGCGTAGGCTTCGTTTACCTTTTCCAGAGGAAACTTCTCGACCATCGGTTTCACTCCAGCAAACGCGCTGAACGCCAGCGTCTCCTGCGAATCCATTGCCGTCCCCGAAGGCCAACCCTGGATCGCTCGCCGCGCCATAATCAGCTGCAAAGCCGAAATCTCCATCGGCTCAAATGGCGCTCCCACGATCAGCAGCTTCCCTCCCACGCTCAATCCATCCACCAGGTCGGCCATCGCCTTTGCGTTCGGCGCCGTCGCCAGGATCAATTTCGCTCCCCCGAGCTTCTTCAACTCTTCCGCACCATTCGTCGCCTTGGTATCAATGTACGCGAACGCCCCCAGCTTCTTCACCAGCGCCGCATTTTCCGGCCCGCGTCCGATCCCCACCACCCGATACCCGAATTTCGCCGCATACTGAATTCCCAAATGCCCCAGCCCGCCTATCCCGAGTACGGCTACCAAGTCTCCCGCGCGCGTCCCGCTGTTCCGCAGCGAATTGAACGTGGTGATCCCCGCGCACAGCAGCGGCCCTGTCTCCGCCCAATCAAGCCCATCGGGCATCGCCGCCACTGCCTCATGCCGCGCAATCATGAACTGCGCAAAACCGCCATCGCGCGTAAACCCGGTGATCGCTTCATTCACGCACGCCACAAAATCCCCGCACCGGCAGCTCGGACAAACAAAGTCATGCCCGCCATGCCAACCCACTCCCACGCGATCGCTTTTCTTCCATTCCGTCACGCCCGCGCCGACTTCATCGATCACACCCACAACCTCGTGCCCCGGCACGCGCGGATACTGCAATCCCGGCCACGCGCCGTCCTTCACCAGGTGGTCGCTAAAACAAATCCCGCACGCTTTCACTTTGATCCGTACCTCGCCCGCTCCGGGCGTCGGAATCTCCCGCTCAACCAACTCGAACTCCCCGCCCGCCTTGCCAACCTGCGCCACTAAATTCTTCACCATCTCTCAAATCTCCCTTTTCCTGGACTCTATTTCCCCAAACTATCAGCATTGGATGCCCCACCGCACGCGCTGGTTAGGTGCAAAGAGGGATTCCTCGCCGCGCAAAACCGTCCGGCGCGCAAAAAACGTGCTTCGCCCGGAATGACGGTGTTATAAGTATTGCCGACCGGTCGAGGAGTTCCTTTCCAGGGAGGATGCGTGGCTTATCGGGACTTGCGGGAGTTTGTGCGGAAGCTGGAGAAAGAAGGAGAGCTGGAGCGGGTGCGGGCGGAGGTTGACCCCGTACTCGAGATTACGGAAATCACGCAGAGAGTGGCACGTGCGAAAGATCGTAAGACGGACAGCGTAGGCCCGGCGTTGTTTTTTGAGAAGCCGAAGGGATCGCGCGTGCCGCTGCTGGTGAATGCATTTGGAAGCGTGCGGCGGATGGAGCTGGCGTTTGAGGTGGAGAAGCTGGAGGATGTGGCGGCGCGGATTCGGGGATTTCTGGCGATGGAATCGCCACAAGGGCTCTTCGACAAGATCAAGATGCTCCCGAAGCTTGCGGAATTGGGGTCCTTTTTCCCAAAGAGTATAAAGGGCGGCGCATGCAAGGAAGTGATCCGGAAGGGCAGCGACGTCAACCTGTTCGACTTTCCCATCCTGAAGTGCTGGCCGCAAGATGGCGGGCGGTTCATCACGTTTCCGCTGGTTTTCACGAAGAATCCCGAGACGGGGAAGCGCAACGTCGGGATGTATCGGATGCAGATATACGACGAATGCACGACGGGAATGCACTGGCAGACGCAGAAGCATGGCGCGGAACATTTCCGTCGGGCTCGAGCCGCGAACCCAGATGGGCGTATCCCTGTGTCGGTGGCTATCGGCGCGGATCCGGCGACGGCGCTTTGCGGGATGCTGCCGATTCCACCGGACCTCGATGAGATGATGTTCGCAGGATTTCTGAGGCGGGAGCCGGTGGAGATGACGGCGTGCGAGACGAATGAATTGGAAGTGCCGGCCAACGCGGAGATCGTTCTTGAAGGCTACGTGAACCTGAATGAGATGCGCACGGAAGGTCCTTTTGGGGATCACACGGGGTTTTATTCGCTCGAAGGCGAGTATCCCGTTTTCCATGTGGAGTGCGTGACTCACCGGAAAGATCCGATTTATTTAACGACGGTCGTGGGACCGCCGCCGCAGGAAGACTTCTATATGGGCTATGCGGTGGAACGCGTGTTCCTGCCGGTAATGAAGATGCAGTATCCGGAGATAGAGGACGTGGCCATGCCGGCGGAAGGCATATTTCATAACTTGATGATCGTGGCAATCCGGAAATCGTATCCGGGCCACGCGCGGAAGATCATGAATGCGATTTGGTCGCTGGGGCAGGCCATGTTTACGAAGGTGATTGTGGTGGTGGATCACGACGTGGATGTGCACGACTACCGAGAAGTTGTTTGGAAAACATTGTGCGCGATCGACCCCGAACGCGACGTGCAGTTTATCTTTGGTCCCATGGATACGCTTGATCATGCGGCGAGGCTGCAAGATTTCGGTTCGAAGATGGGAATCGACGCGACGCGCAAGTGGGCGGCAGAGGGTTTTACACGGCCGTGGCCGGACGAGATCTTGATGGATAAAGAGACCAAGAAGCGAGTGGATACGATTTGGAAGACGCTGCGGCTGTGACGCTGAGGCAGCCGATTGACTTCAAAGGATAACCGGTCCGGCGGACAGGGGCGGAGGTGGTAAAAAGCGCAAGGAATTGTGGTACCAAGCGAACTGCTACACAATATCCGGTGTCACGCGCCCTCAACTACCCCCTAATTGCCTGTAACTACCCGTATTCTTAGGACAACTACGGCACAGAATCCCTTGACGGTCGGAGTGGCGGGATGTCATAACGCTTGCACGGGGCGCACCTCGGGGATTCCGCAGCGCAGGCAGGGGTGCACCGGACGGTCGAGATTACGGTCACGATTTCGGGCGTGTCTTCGAATGCCGGGGTGGCGTTCCCAGTGAGTGAATCGCGCGAAGTGATGAACGTACGGCAGGCGTCGCAGTATCTGGGGATCTCCCCGGACACCCTGTACCGTTACATCACGGAGGGCGAAATTCCCGCTTTCAAACTTGGTAATCGGTGGAAACTGCGTAAGACGATCCTGGACCGCTGGATGGAACGTAAAATGAGTCAGGCACACGTGCGGCGCCGTTAAGCCAGCGCGAGGTACAGGAAAAGAGGCCGCGATATGTGGTTATTGGGTGGAAGAAAGAGCAAGCAACTGGTGGGACTGGATATCGGCTCCAGCTCCATCAAAGCCGTGGAATTGAAGTTGACCAAGGCGGGCTATGAGCTAGTGAGCTTTGGGATGGAGAATCTTGCGCCGGACACGGTGGTGGACGGCGCGATCATGGATGCCCCACAAGTGGCCAACGCCATCAGCAAAATTTTCGATGCACAGCGGATCAAGACGAAAAACGTGGCGACGTCGGTTTCCGGACATTCGGTGATCGTCAAGCGCGTGCCGCTACCGTTGATGACCGAAGAAGAACTTTACGACCGCATTCCGTCGGAAGCGAGCCAGCACATTCCGTTCGACATTGCCGACGTGAACTTGAGCTACCAACTGCTGGAGTCCATGGACTCGCAGATGGACGTTCTGCTGGTGGCGGTAAAGAAGGACAAGATTCTGAATCACACCAACGTCCTGGCGCAGGCGGGAAAGACGCCGGTGGTGGTGGACATTGACGCGTTCGGTCTGCAGAACTGTTTTGAAGTGAACTACGAGCCGGATGCGGGGCAGACGGTAGCGCTGCTGAACGTTGGCGCCAGCGTTATGAATATCAACATCGTGCGCGGAGGCGTGCCGCTGTTTACGCGCGACGTGAGCGTAGGCGGCAATCAATATACCGACGCGCTGCAGAAGGAATTGGACCTGAGCTTCGAGGACGCAGAGCGGCTAAAGAAGGGCGACACGCTGCCAAGCGTCACGGACGAGCAGAAGCAGCAGATTTTGCGCAGCGTTTCGGACATTCTCACGCTGGAAATACAGAAGACATTCGACTTCTTCCGCGCCACGGCGAGCGGTGAAAACATTCAGCGCATCGTGGTGGCGGGCGGCACGGCGCGCGTGCCCGGGCTGGTGGACTTGCTGCGGGAAGAGTTTGCCATGCCTGTCGAGGAGCTGAATCCGTTCCGGAAAGTGCTCATCAATCCCGGCCGGCACAGCGACGATCAGATCCGCGAGATGGCCCCGCGGCTGGTCATCGCAGTGGGTCTGGCACTGAGGAGCTTTGACTAACCATGATTCGCATAAACCTTCTCGGACAAACAAGGCCGAAGGCGGGGCGCAGGCCAGTTGATACGGGGGCGGCGCTGCCACTGGTATTCATCGGCATAGGGGCGGCGGTAGGCTTGGTCGTTCTCCTCTACTTCTATCATTCTTTGCAGACGCAGCTGAACGACGAGAACAGCAAGATCAAGACCCTGACAGCGCAAAAGACGGAGCTTCAAGTCATAAAACAGCAGGTCGAGGCGTTCGAGAAGCAGAAGCAAGTTCTGCAACAGCGCGTCGGCGTGATTGAGCAGCTGCAGCGCGACCGGACAGGCGGGCAGGAGCTTCTGGACATGGTCGCGAACACAGTTTCGCGGACGGAGAATTTGTGGCTGTCTTCGATGACGCGCAAAGGCAACACCATCGCGTTTGAAGGCGCGTCGGCTTCGATTAATGCCGTGGCGAACTTTATCACCGCATTGAAACGCTCCGGATATTTTCAGAAAGTGGAAATTAAGGAATCGAGGCAGGACGAGAAAAACACGGGGGTCCAGACGTTCATGTTCCAAATCTCAGCGGAAATAAGTCCGCCGCAAGCGGTCCCGGCGACGCAGGCGAAATCAGCCAGCGCACCGTCGCAGCCCGCAGCAGCATCGGCGCCGGCCAAGAAAGGGTAAGGGGGCGCAATGGCCAATCCGTTTCGCGATATGTCGGTGATCATGCAGGGTCTGGTCGCAGCCGCGGTCGCCGTGGTGCTGGTCCTGGTTGGCGTCTATGTGCCTTTCTCACCCGTGGCGCAGGAACGCGATACAGTGGATAAGGCCGTTCGCGATCGCACCCAGCTGAGCCAGGAAGTGACGCAGCTTCAGGTTTACAAACAACGTTACGGTGAATTGAAGCAGCAGATGGACGCGCTGAACAAGCAACTGGACACGCTGAAGACCATCGTTCCCGAAGAAAAGGAAGTGGACGAATTTATTCGACTGATCCAGGGAGCTTCAGCGGCGTCGAACGTGCAGCTTCGCCGGTTGACGGCGCAAGCCATCGTCCCGCGCGAATACCACTACGAAATGCCGTTCGAGGTCCAAGCGGACGGCCCATATTTCAACATCCTCGACTTTTTTGGCCGGCTGAGCCGGCTTTCACGAATTATCAACGTGGGCGACCTGCAGTTCGACGATCCAGACAAGGCCAAAGGCACGAAATACCCATTTCGTCCGGGTACGACGGTTTCGGGCATATTTACGGCAACTACATTCTTCACCAAGCCAGCCGACCTGACCGCAGCTCCTGCAGCAGGGGCAAAGGGTCAAGCGAAGCCGGCTGGGAAACCCTGAACGGGAATGAGCGAACTATGCATTTTGCCAAGACTCTCGTACTAGGGACTTTGCTCGCAGGGGTTGCGCCTGGCGTGCTTGCGCAAGCCAAGCCCGCAGGCGCGGCTAACGCAAAGCCAGCTACGCCACCTGCGGCAGCCAAGGCCACGCCGCAAGCGGCGAAGCCGGCGGCGAACATGCCCGCAAAGCCAGCTGCTCAAGCGGCCGCCAAGCCTGCCGCCAAGCCCACAGTGAGGGTCGCAGCCAAGAAACCCGTAAAGCCTGCCGCACCCGCAGCAGGCGCCGCGCCTCCGGCGGAGCCAGAAGCAAAGGTGTCAAGGCGCGATCCGTTCGAATCGCTTGTTGGCCGCCAAAAGGCGGCTGCCGATGCGGCGAAGAACCTTCCCCCCGGTAAAGCGGGGCTGCAGGTCAGCACACTGCGGCTCGATGGCGTCGTGAAGGCGCCCAACGGGATGATTGCCGTGGTGACGAATCCTCAATCGCGCACGTACTTCCTGCGCGAGGGTGACCAGCTATTCGACGGGCGAGTAGAAAAGATTGCAATGGATGGCGTTTCGTTCCACGAGACCGGGAAGGATGCCTTCGGAAAACCGGTGGAACGCCAGGTGAATAAGAGAATTTACTCCAGTCCAGGAGAACAGCAATGAAGACGAATTGGCCGGCCCTCCGGTCTAGCTGCCTGATTCTTTCGAGCATGGCGGTGGCCACGAGTCCCGCGCTTGCTCAGACGCAGGAGCCTGCCGGCGCGACCGCGGTGGCAGCAGTAATCTCCAGCGTCGCCATTCTGCAGGCGCCGCAGCGCGCCAGCGTGCGCGTGGAGGGCGAAGGACGTCTCGACGCCCACGCCGCCCGGATGCAGAACCCAGACCGGCTGGTGCTGGATTTTAGCGGCGCGCGGCTGGCGGTGCAGAAGACGGAGATTCCCGGAGTCGCCGCACCCGTGCGCGGGGTCCGGCTCGGACAGTTTCGCCCGGATGTTGCCCGCGTCGTGGTTGACCTTACCACCGCTAGTCCATACCAGATTTCCCGCGATGGATCCGCCGTGGTGATCTTGTTTGAAGCGCAGCCGGAGTCACCTGCTGGGGCCTCATCGGCTAGGGAGAAGACGGCATCCCGGCAGCTCTCCAAAGCACGCGCAGAATTTCATTACACAAGCGCGGCACCGCATCTCGCGGCCCGCTCGGTGAACCCTTTGCGTATCACCTCTCCTCGTTTTGCGTTGCCGGACGAACTGACCCAGCCCTCAGTCTTACTGGCATCGTACGGCGGGAAGACGGAGCCTGCGCGTCCGCAGGCACTGGTGCAACAAGCCGCGCAACAGGCCGTGCAGCAAGCAAATACGGCGGCTTCGACGATGGCGAGCACCGCCTCACAGACACCCGCGGCTACCGCGCCGGTGGGGAAGTACACGGGAGAACCCATTTCCGTGAACCTGAAGGAAGTCGATTTGCGGGATTTCTTCCGGTTGATCCACGAAATCAGCGGACTGAACGTCGTATTGGACCCCGCAGTGAAGGGCACGCTGACGATTGTGCTGGACGAAGTACCGTGGGACCAGGCCCTGGATATCGTGCTGCAGAACAATGGCCTGGACAAGCAGCTCAACGGGAACGTTTTGAGAATCGCGACGCGCGATACCCTGAAGAGGGAAGCGGAAACGGAGCGCGATCTGGCAAAAGCGCAAGCCGAAGCGGTTGCGCCGGTCACCGTGACGCGTGTGCTGAGTTATGCCAAATCCTCGACAATGAGGGACGTCCTGAAGAAATTCCTCACGACGCGAGGCGACATTCTATCCGACGACCGATCGAACCAGCTGATCATTCGCGATATTCCGTCCGTCATACCGACACTCGACAACCTGATTCGGCAGCTTGACCGCAAATCGCAACAAGTGGAAATCGAGGCACGTGTCGTCTCGGCTTCGCGTGCTTTCGCGCGTGACATCGGCACCGAACTCGGCTTTGCCGGAACCACCACGAGCGGCCGTTCCATTTTCACCGGCACACCTGCTGTCGGCGGCAGCGGTTTCGTGGGGGGACCTCCGCCACCTCCAGTTACGGTTGGTACCGGCAGCGGCACAAGCGGCAACGGTGTCAACGCCGGTCTTCCGCTGAGCACATTCCTTTCCGCGGGTACGCCGACAAGCGGCTTCAGCTTTTTGCACCGTTCGCCTAATCTTGCGCTGGACTTTATCATCACCGCGGCGGAAGCCAAGGGCGTCGGCAAATTGCTCTCCAAGCCCAAGGTGATCACGCAAAACAACGAGAAAGCGATCGTGAAACAGGGCACCAAGATTCCGATTCAGACGACCATCAACAACACCATCTCCGTGCAATTCATCGACGCGGTCCTGAAGCTAGAGGTCACGCCCCAGATCACCGCCGAAGGCACAGTCTTCATGGACGTAATCGTCGAGAACACGCAGATTGACGCCGGTATTCCGCGCGTTCAGGGCGTCCCCGCACTAGACACGCAAGGGGCGGAAACGAAGGTGCTGGTCGCGGATGGCGGCACGGTGGTCATCGGCGGCATCATCATCTCATCGCAGCGGGTGGACATCACCCAAGTTCCGCTGGTGGGCAGTTTGCCACTAATCGGGCACCTCTTTAAGCGCACAAACGTGAATGTCCAGTCACAGGAATTGCTGTTCTTCCTGACGCCACGGATTATCCCGGGATAAACGGCTCGACAAACCCTTATCCAAAACTTTCACTGAGGGTCGGAATCGAGGAGACTACGGTCTCCTCGATTTGTTTATGAAAACAACTTTTGCTCAGCGGCGGCGGGCGTTACAGGCGGAGATGGCGCAAGCGAAGCTGGATTACCTGCTGGTGACGAAGCCTGCGAACTTATATTACCTGACGGGATTCGAGGGAGACGCGGGCGCCTTGGTCATGTCCGGTGAAAGGGTCACGCTGGTCACCGACGGGAGGTTCCTGGTGCAAGCCCGCGAGGAGGCTCCTGATGTCCGCCTTGTTCTTCAGAAGGGTTCCTTGTTTTCCAGCGTAGGCGCGCTCCTTCATGCTCCTGGCCGCCAGAGAGCAGGATTCGACCCGAATCAACTGACCGTTGCGCAACTGGAGGCTTTAGGAAGGGCCTCAGGGCCCCGCTGCAGATGGATCCCCGCTCCCGGCTTGGCCGAAAAGCTGCGAATGCGAAAAGAAGCGGCCGAGTTGGCCATGATGCGCAAGGCAGGCATCCTAGCCGGGAAGGTGCTTGAGAGTGTCCTGAAGTTGCTGAAGCCGGGAGTCCGGGAAATCGAGATCGGGGCGGAGATCAACTACCGAATGCGAAAGAGAGGCGCTTCGGGTCCAGCCTTCGAAACCATTGTTGCCTTCGGAAAGCGATCTGCGCTGCCCCACGCGCGACCTACAGCCAAGCAATTGAGGAAAAATGAGTTGGTCGTGCTAGACCTGGGTGCTATACTCGGCCACTATTGCAGCGACATCACCCGGACGGTATTTGTGGGGCGGGCGCCTGCTCGTATGCGGCGGTGGTATGGAGCGGTGCTCGAAGCGCAGGGCGCAGCGATCGCAGCGGTCAGGGAAGAGGCCACCTGCGAGGGTGTGGACGCGGCAGCGAGGAAAGTCCTGGCGGGCTACCGCCTGGACCGCTACTTCGTGCACAGTACGGGCCATGGGCTTGGACTGGAAGTGCACGAGGATCCCCGGATTGCCCGAGGACAAAAGCAACGCCTGAAGCCGGGGAATGTCATTACGGTTGAGCCCGGGGTATACGTGGAGGGCGTCGGGGGAATTCGAATCGAAGACGACGTCGCCGTCCACGCAGACAGAACCGAAGTAATTACCCGCGTTCCGCGGGATTTTATCGAGCTCTGACACCGGCATGAAACGAAAAAAACCTTCGAAATCGTCCGCCAGTCCGTCATTCGAGAGCCCCGAAATCCAACAAGTCGAGCAACTCTTGCGCTTTATGGGAGAGCATAACCTCGAGGAGTTTGAATATTCCCGTGGCGACGTGCACATCCGGTTGCGAAAAGCCTCATCGGCAGCTAACTATGGGGCTCCCCGGACGCTGACTGCACCGGAAATCATCGTTGCGGGCAACCCGGTGGCGGGGGCCGCATCGGCCCCTCTAGCCATCCAGACGGCCTCGGAAGGCCGATCGAGCGAGGATCTGCACCTAGTCAAGTCTCCCATCGTGGGGACGTATTACGGGTCTCCCAGCCCCGGTGCTGAGGCATTTGTGAAGGTAGGGGCGTTTGTCGAGGCTGGGCAGACACTGTGCATCGTGGAAGCAATGAAACTGATGAACGAAATCGAATCCGACGAAAGTGGCGAGGTCGTTCGTATCTTTGCCGAGAATGGCCAGCCCGTCGAGTATGGCCAGCCGCTTTTTGGCATCCGTCCGAGCCGGAAAAAGTAGCCGGCGACCGAGGCCATGTTCCAGAAAATTCTAGTCGCCAATCGTGGGGAGATTGCCCTGCGGGTCATTTGCGCCTGCAAAGAGCTGGGCATCTCCACCGTAGCTGTCTACTCGGAAGCCGACCGTAACTCCCTCCACGTGCGGTTTGCCGATGAAGCCGTCTGCATCGGCCCACCCCGCAGCAGCGAAAGTTATCTCAACATCCCTCAGGTCATCAGCGCGGCCGAGATCACCAATGTGGACGCCATCCACCCGGGTTACGGCTTCTTGTCCGAGAACGCGAATTTCGCCAAGGTGTGCGAGGCCTCTGAAATCACGTTCATCGGGCCTACTTCCGAAGTGATTGAAATGATGGGGGAGAAGGACCGGGCGCGACGGGAGGTCAAGGCAGCGGGGCTCCAAACGGTTCCCGGCAGCGACGGCGTGATCGAAGGCGAAGAGCAGCTTGCAAGAGAGTCGGCGAAGATCGGTTATCCGCTGATTATCAAAGCTTCCGCGGGCGGGGGCGGACGCGGGATGCGCGTCGTGCGCAAACAAGAAGAGCTGCTGGCAGCCTATGAGACGGCGCGGAGCGAGGCGCAGCAGGCCTTTGGAACACCCGACGTTTACGCGGAAAAATTCATCGAGCGTCCGAGACATATTGAGTTTCAAGTGCTGGGGGATCAGCACGGGAAAGTGATTCATCTGGGCGAGCGCGAGTGCAGCATCCAGCGGCGGCACCAAAAGCTGGTGGAGGAATCGCCATCTCCGGCGATGGACGCCAAACGGCGGAAGGAATTGGGGATTAAAGTCATCAAAGCGCTCGAAAAAATCGGTTATACCAACGCCGGGACAGTGGAATTCCTGATGGATGAAGACGGGTCGATCTACTTCATAGAAATGAATACGCGCATCCAGGTGGAACATCCCGTGACGGAGATGGTTACCGGGGTGGATTTGATCAAGGCGCAGATCCGTATCGCGGCGGGGGAGAGACTCGAAGACGCCACAGGAGAAATCCATTTCTCGGGGCACGCCATCGAGTGCCGCATCAATGCCGAGGATCCGGAAACCTTTGTCCCGTCTGCCGGGAGAATTACCACGTTTCAGGCGCCGGGCGGGACGGGCGTGCGCGTCGACTCCGCCGCCCATGCGGATGCGGTGATTCCCCCTTACTACGACTCGCTGATCGCCAAGCTGATCGTTAAAGGCCGTGACCGCGCGGAAGCGATCGGGCGCATGAGGCGGGCGCTCGAGATGTTCGTGATCGAAGGCATCAAGACGTCCATTCCACTGCACCGCAGAATATTTGCCGACGCCGATTTCGCGGAAGGCAGTGTGGACACGCATTTCATCGAGAAATTGCTGGCTACGGATGGAAAATAGGAAGCGATGCGCCTTGTTCTTCCCAAGCTCTATGTGATATTAGACGCTGCCTTGCTTACCACTCCTGAACGAGATTGCGCACGACAACTGGCCGATGCTGGAGTACGGCTGCTTCAATACCGTAACAAGAAAGCGCCGGCGCGCGAACTCCTGCGGGTCTCGCGTGAACTCGCGGGGCTGCTCGTTCCTCTGGAGGTTTCCTTCCTTGTGAATGACCGGGCGGACGTCGCCTTCCTTTCTGGTGCGAGCGGAGTCCATGTGGGGCAAGAGGACCTCGAGGTAGAACAGGCGCGTGTTGTGGCTGGGCCCGGAAAATGGGT
>Ga0209118_1000921_pt1 | contig 14652 bp, 11 predicted proteins | sample BlaSpr_A8_Ref_M1_FD_187988 | JGI IMG/M metagenome (GOLD analysis project Ga0209118, IMG submission 187988) | Forest soil microbial communities from Thunder Bay, Ontario, Canada - Black Spruce, Ontario site 2_A8_Ref_M1 (SPAdes) (version 2) | ecosystem: Environmental > Terrestrial > Soil > Boreal...
CGTAGTTGGACTTTAGACATGTTCCATTCTCATGCACGCGGATAGCGCTTCATTTGCCGTCGTTCCCGCGGAAGCGGAAACCCAGTGTCGTTTAAAGTCACTGGATCCCGCTTTCGTGGGGATGACGCGGCTCTTGCCAATCGCCGCAAGGCTACGCGTCTTGCTCTCGACATCTCCGTCATTTCTCCGAATCCACCAGACCCTTGACGAACCATCTCTGCATCAGGATCACGACCAGCACCGGCGGCAGCATCGCCAGCATCGCCGTCGCCATCACGAGGTTCCATTCGGTCGCAGCGTCACCGCCGGTGATCATGCGCTTGATTCCGATCACCGTCGTGTACATGCTTTCCTGCGTCGTCACCAACAGCGGCCACAGGTACTGGTTCCAGCCGTAGATGAACATAATGACAAAAAGTGCGGCGATATTGGTTCGCGAGAGCGGCAGCACGATGTCCCAGAAAAAACGGAGCGGGCCCGCGCCATCGATCCGCGCGGCCTCGGCGAGCTCGCTCGGGATGGTCATGAAAAACTGGCGGAAAAGAAAAGTCGCTGTCGCGGACGCGATCAGTGGGAGCGTCAGACCCGCGTAGGTATCGATGAGTCCGAGGTCGGATGCGACCTTATAGGTCGGAAAGATACGCACCTCGACCGGCAGCATCAGGGTGACGAAAATCATCCAGAAAAACGTCTTGCGCAACGGAAACCGGAAATAGACGATCGCGAATGCGGAAATGATCGAGATCGAAATCTTGCCGATGGCGATCGCGAGCGCCATCACCAGGCTGTTGAACATCATTCGGCCGACGGGAGCGCTCGAGCCCCGCTCACTGCCGTGCGCGAGAACCGCGGAGTAGTTTTCGATCAGACGGTCTCCGGGCCAAAGTTGCATCGGCACCGCGAGCACCTGATCGAGCGACAGTGTCGACGCCACAAACGCGACGTAGATCGGAAACATGACGGTGCACACGCCGGCGACGAGCACCACGTGGCGGACGATCGCAAGGCCGGGCCGGCGCTCGATCATGGTATCGATGGCTCGCGACGCGCGCGGAAGACGCGGCGCGGAGCGCCTACAGTGGCGATGTCTGCCCCATGCCGCCTGAGCGCGCTCATTAGTACTGCACCTTGCGTTCGACGTAGCGGAATTGCACCACGGTGAGCACGATCACGATCAGCATCAGTATTACCGACTGCGCCGCCGATCCGCCTAGATCGAGTGATTGGACCCCGTCCTGATACACCTTGAAGACGAGGATCTCCGTCGCCTGTGACGGGCCGCCTTGCGTCGTCGCATCTACGATCGCGAACGTATCGAAGAACGCGTAGACGACGTTGACCACCAGCAGGAAAAACGTCGTTGGCGAAAGCATCGGAAATACGATCGTCCAGAAACGGCGAAACGGTCCCGCCCCGTCGATCGCCGCCGCTTCGATCAGCGACTTCGGTATCGACTGCAGCCCGGCGAGGAAAAACAGAAAATTGTAGCTGATCTGTTTCCAGACCGCGGCGACGATGATGAGCGTCAGCGCCTGGCCCCCATTGAGGAAATAGTTCCAGTCGACGCCTAACCGGCGCAGCGCCAACGCCAGCACACCGATCGACGGGGAGAGCAGAAACAGCCACAGCACTCCGGCGACTGCGGCGGCGACCGCGTAAGGCGAAATCAGCAGCGTCTTGTAGACGTGCGCTCCGCGCACGATGCGATCGGCGAAGACGGCAAGCAGCAGCGCCAGCGACAATCCTATGACGGCGATGAGTGCGGAAAACACCGCCGTCACCCGGAACGATGCCAGGTAGAGCGGGTCCGCGAACAGCGCTTTGAAATTATCGAACCAGATGAACTCGGTGCGTGTCCCGAACGGATCTTGCTGGAGCACGGACTGATATAACGCTTGCGCCGCCGGCCAGAAAAAGAATATCAGCGTCACAGCGATCTGCGGCGCGACCAGTGCGTACGGCATCCAGCGCGAGCGGAAGACAGCGCGATCTTCCATGGTTCCTAACCGGCTTTAGCTGGCCGCGCTTCCGCCGCATCCGATCACGGCGGAATGCGCAGCCTGCAGTTGCTACTTGTTGGCTTTCTCGAACTTCTCGACTTGCTCGTTGCTGCGTCTCACGGCGTCATCGAGTGCCTGCTTCGCTGTCTTCTGGCCGCTCCAGACAGTCTCGAACTCCTCATCGACGATATTGCGAATCTGCACGAAATTGCCGAAGCGCACGCCTTTGGAATTGGCGGTCGGCGGTTTATTGGTCAATTCCTTGATGGCGATATCGGTGCCGGGGTTCTTTTCATAGAAGCCCTGCGTCTTGGTCAGGTCGTATGCCGCCAGAGTGATCGGTACATAGCCTGTCTTCTGATGCCAGTCGGACTGTATCTCCGGCGATGCCAGGAAAGTGAAGAACTTGGCAATGCCCTTGTAGACATCCTGGTTCTTCTGCGTCAGCACCCACAGCGTCGCCCCCCCGATAATCGTGTTCTGGGGCGCGCCTTGCACGTCGGCGTAGTAGGGAAGCTGGGCGACGCTCCAGTCGAATTTCGCGTTGGCCTTGATATTGGCGTAGGAGCCGCTGGATGTTGTGATAATGCCGCAGTCGCCGCTGGTGAACTTCGCCAACGGTTCATCCTTTCGCCCAGCGTAGGTGAAAAAGCCCTTTTTCGACCAGTCGCCGAGATTCTGAATGTGGCGCACCTGCACCGGGCCATTGAACGTCAGCCTGGTGTCGAGCCCGCCGAAACCGTTCTCCTTGGTCCCGAAAGGAACGTTGTGCCAGGCGCTAAAGCTTTCCAGCTGGACCCATGATTGCCAACCCGTCGTAAATCCGCAGGCCATGCCGGCCGCCTTGAGCTTTTCTGCCGCGGCGCCAACCTCGGGCCATGTCTTGGGCGGAGCGTTCGGGTCGAGACCGGCTTTCTTGAACGCGTCCTTGTTGATATACATTACCTGCGTCGAGCTGTTGAACGGCATCGACAGCAAGTGTCCCTGCGTATCCGAGTAGTAGCCCGATACTGCCGGCAGGAATGCCTTCGGATCGAACTTCTCGCCCGACTCTGCCATCAGCTGGTAAACAGGCTTGATCGCGCCCTTCGCCGCCATCATCGTCGCCGTGCCCACTTCGAATACCTGAACGATCTGCGGAGGGTTACCAGAGCGATAGGCGGCGATCGCGGCTGCCATCGACTCGTCGTATTGGCCTTTGAATACCGCGGTGACCTTGTAGTCCGACTGGCTGGCATTGAATTTCTGGGCGATCTCGTTAACGCGATCGTTCAGCACACCCGTCATCGAATGCCACCATTGGATTTCAGTGACCGCTTGCGCCTGTGCGGCGAGAGTAAACAGCGCAGCCGCGAGCGCCACGCGCACCAAGCTCGATTTGCCGCTCTTCATCATCGTTTCCTCCTCGGGATTGCGATTCTGGTTAGGGTCCAAGCCTCGACCATTCTATTTCAAACGGCTCGTCGCGTCAGTTTTACGGACGTTTCGCGCAAGGTCTGCTGGATACGGCCTATCTCAGCGCGAACGGCGATTCGTCGACCCACCCGCCACCGAGAGCCTTCATCAGATCGACCGACGCCGAAAGCAGCGCCTGTCGGTTGCGGATCAACGCGAGCTGTGAGGTATTCAGGGTGCGCTGCGCGTCGAGGACGTTGAGATAAGCGGAATATCCGGCCTCGTAGCGCTCGCTGGACAAACGCAGTGCATCCCGCGCAGCATCGACGCTGGACTGCAGATCGATCTCCGACGCGGCGGTCTGTCCGACGTTGACCAGCGCGTCGGACACTTCGCGAAACGCTGTCTGAATCGATTTCTGATAGCTGGCGAGCGCTTGTTTCTGCCGGGCGGTGGTCGCTTCGACTTCCGCGCTCAGGCGCCCTGCGGTAAAGATCGGCTGGGCCAGCGCAAATCCGATTGACCAGATCCGGGCACCGCTCTGTACCAGCGAGCTCAGCGCAGTGCTTTCGCCGCCGAAATCGCCGGTCAAGGAAATCTTGGGCAGAAGCGCTGCCTTGGCGACGCCGATCTGTGCATTCGCGGCGACCAGGGTTTCCTCGGCTTGGCGGATATCCGGGCGCCGCTCGAGCAGTGTCGAGGGCAAGCCCGTGGGCGGCACGGGCGGCACAGGCAGCTGCGCAAGGTCGCCGGGGGAGAGCTTGAGATCGAGCCTGCCGGTCAGCGTTCCGAGCAAATGCTCCGCCAACGCTCGCTGTCGCACGAGGTCTTTCAGTTGAGCCGCCGCGTCGGAGCGCGCGCCCAGTGCCTGCGCGAGATCGAGACCGGACGCGAGGCCTCCATCGACGCGACGGCGAACAAGGCGTAGGTACTCCTCGCGCGTCGTCAGCGTTTCGCTCGTCGCGGTGATTTGCGCGTCGAGCGATCTCAACGAGAAATAGGTCTGTGTCGTGAGGCCCGCCAGCGAAAGTGTGACGACGTCCTTCGCGTAGTGCGTCGCCAGGACCTGCGCCCGCGCGCTTTCGAGCAGGCGCCGCAGCCTTCCCCAGAAATCGATCTCGAAGGAGGTCGACAGCCCGACACGCAAATCGTTGCTCAGAGGAATCGTCGCGGGCGACGCCACTGCTCGGCTCGAGCGCGAGCGCGCGGCGGCTCCGCCGAGATCGATTTCCGGAAACAACGCCGCATTCGCTTCGCGCAGATCCGCATCGAACTCTTCGATCTTTGCCACCGCGGCGACCACGTCGAGGTTTTCGGAAATCGCCGTTGCGACCAGATCATTGAGAATCGGATCGTCGTACAGCTTCCACCAGTCGGCGCCCATTGTCGTCGAGGTCGCACTGGCATTGGCGGTTAGCGTATCGGCGTAGTCCGTCGGCAGCGGCGTCTGCGGCCGCTGATAGTCGGGGCCCAGCATGCAACCTGAAAGCGCAAAGGCAACGGCGATCCACGCGTAGCGATGCATCACGCGATCCTTTCCTCGATTCCCGCGGGCGCCACCGTTGGCTCAGCCTTGCGCCGGGTGAGGAGCACGAAAAACAGCGGAATGAAGATGGTGGCGATGAAGGTCGCTGCGAGCATTCCCCCGAACACGCCCGTGCCCATCGAGCGCCGGGCCGCCGCGCCGGCGCCGGTTGCGAGCACCAGCGGCACCACGCCCAGCACAAACGCGAGCGAGGTCATCACGATGGGACGGAAGCGCAAGCGCGCGGCCTCGAGCGCGGCGTCGACCGGCGACAATCCCTTCGCCTGCTCCTGCACGGCGAATCCGACGATCAGGATCGCGTTCTTCGCGGCAAGGCCGATCAGCACCAGCAGTCCGACCTGGAAGTAGACATCGTTGCTGAAGTTGCGCAGGAAGACCGCGGTCAACGCACCGAGCAATCCGAACGGAACCGCGAGCAGCACTGCCGCGGGCAGCGACCATCGCTCGTAATTCGCGGACAGAATCAGGAAGACCATCACGATCGCACAGACGAAGGCGAGGATTGCCGCGGTGCCGATGCGTTTTTCCTGGAACGCCTGCCCCGTCCAGGCGATCGTGTACCCGGGAGGAAGCGATGTCGCGACCGCTTCGACCGCGGCGATCGCCTGCCCCGAGCTCACCCCTGGAGCGCTGTTGCCGAGCACCTTCGCTGCCAGGAAGCCGTTGAAGCGATCGAGTTGCTCCGGGCCGATGACGCTCTTCACGCTGATCAAAGCCTTCACCGGGATCATATCGCCGCCGGCAGACCGGACGTAGACGTTCCCCAGATCCTCCGGCTTCGAGCGATAGGCGCCTTCGGCCTGGAGCTGGACGCGATACGTGTGGCCGAACTTGTTGAAGTCGTTGACGTAGAGCACACCCATCGTGCTCTGCAGCGCGTCGAACACGTCTTTCAAGGGCACGCCGAGCGCGGCAGTCTTTTCGCGGTCGACATCGACAAAGAGCTGCGGTGACGTCGGACGATAGAACGACGCGATGCCCGTAAGCTCCTGCCTCTTGCGCAGCGCGTCGAGGAAGGGCTGTAGATTCTGATAAAGCTTTTGCGGATCGGCGTCGGCGCGGTCCTGCAGATACACCTCGAATCCGCCGGCGCTGCCCAGACCTCGAATGGACGCCGGGTTGAACGCGAGCAGCGTGGCTTGCGGCAACTTAGCGCCTTCGGCGACGACGTACTTGGCCAGGTCTTCCGCGTTCGTCTTGCGTTCGTCCCAGGGCTTGAGCGGAATGAATATCGTCGCTGCGTTGGTCTTGTTGGCGCCGGCGATGACATCGAGGCCGTTGACAACGAACACGTGCTCGACCGCGGGATGGCCGAGCAGAACTTTCTGCACCGCCGCGCCGACCTCCTGCGTGCGTTGCAGGGTCGCCGCCTCGGGCAGTGTAAGCGAGCCCAGGAGGTAGCCCTGATCCTCCGATGGCACGAAACCGCCGGGGACGGTCCTGAACAGGAGCGCGTCCGCGCCGAGGATGGCAACGAATATGACCACCGCGATGATCGCGTGGCGCACCGTGAGGCGCACGCCGCCGAGATAGGTGCGGGTGAGCCACGCGAAGCTGCGATTGAACGGGCGAAACAGCCGGTTTTCGATGTGCTGCGGCTTGAGCAGCAGTGCGCAAAGCGCCGGCGTCAGCGTCAACGCGATCAGCCCCGAAATGGTGACCGCGGTAGCTACCGTCACGGCAAATTGCTGGTAGAGCTTGCCGGCAAGGCCGCCCAGAAACGCGACCGGGACGAAAACCGACACCAGCACCAGCTCGATTGCGATGATCGCGCCAGTCACTTCTCGCATCGATTCGATTGCGGCCTGCCTGGGGGACAACTTCTTTTCAGCCATCAGACGCTCGACATTCTCGAGCACGACGATCGCGTCGTCGACGACAATGCCCGTCGCAAGCACGATCGCAAACAGGGTCAGTGTGTTCAGCGTGAAGCCGAACAGCATCAGACCGCCGAACGCGCCGATCAGCGACACTGGCACCGCGACGATCGGGATCAACGTCGCGCGCCAGCTCTGCAGGAACACGAACACGACCAGCAGCACCAGAAACGCCGCTTCCGAGAGCGTGATGATCACCTCGTGGATCGACGATTGCACGAAGCGGGTGGTGTCGAAGGGAATGAGCTGCGTAACGCCCTGGGGAAAGCTTTGCGAGAGCTTGCCGATGCCGGCACGCACCGAGTCGGCGACCTTGAGCGCATTACCCCCCGATTGCAGGAAAACTGCGATGCCCACGGTGGGCTTACCGTCGAGATTGGTAAATGCGTCGTAGCTCACTGCGCCGAGCTCGAGGCGCGCGACGTCGCGAATGCGCAGCGCCCCGCCGGGGCCGGTCGAGCGCAGAACAATATTGCCGAAATCGGCGGGATCCAGGAGCCGCCCCCGCGCGGTCACGGTATAGACCAGCGACTGGCCCGCTGGTGCCGGCTCGGCGCCTATCTTGCCGGCGGCATACTGATTGTTCTGGGTGGCAATGGCCTGCGCGACATCGGTCGTGGTCACGCCGAGCTGAGCCATTTTCGCCGGATTGAGCCAGACGCGCATCGAGTAGTCGCGCGCCCCGAAGATCGTTACGTCGGCGACGCCTGGGATACGCTTCAGCTCGTCGATGATGTTGATCGTCGCGTAGTTGCTGAGAAAGAGCGTGTCATAGCGGGGATCGTTCGATCCCAGCGCGATCACCAGCAGGATGTCGGTCGAGCGCTTTTGCGCCACGACGCCGCTCTGGCGCACGACATCGGGCAGGCGCGGGAGCGCGATCGCCACCCGGTTGTTGACGTCGATCACTGCCTTGTCGGCGCTCGAGCCGACTTCGAACGTGCAGTTGATCGTCAGCGTACCGTTGGTCGCTGCCGTCGAGCTGAAGTAGATCAGGTTCTCGACGCCCGAAAGCTGCTCCTCGATGGGCGCTGCAACGGTCAGCGCCAGCGTCTCGGCGCTGGCGCCGGGATAGTTGGCGGTGATCACGACCGTCGGCGGAGCGATCTCCGGATATTGCGCAACCGGCAGCACCTGCGAGGCGATCAATCCCGCGAGAGTGATGATGATCGCGATGACGGCGGCGAAAATCGGCCGGTTGATGAAGAACTCCGAAAACGACATCGGCGCGACCTTATTTGTTGCCGGTCTTTGGGGGTGCGTTCGGTGTCGCCGCCGGTGTAACAGCGGCTTCCGCGGGCGGCGCCTCGGTTACCGGAGCGCCCGGCTGCACCTTGAGCAGATTATCGACCACGACCTTGTCGCCGGCATTGAGGCCCGCGAGTATCGTCCAGTCCTTCCCGATCCAGTCTCCGGTCGTGACCGGCCGCGTCTGCGCTTTCCCATCGGCGTCGACGACAAAAACGAGGTTTCCTTTTTCTGTCTGGACAACCGCGGCCTGCGGCACGAGAAACACCTTATCGCGCTCGCCCGCAGTGATGCGGACGGTGACGAACTGTCCCGGAAGAAGTTGCTGGCGCGGATTGTCGAATTCGGCGCGCAATTGCTGGGTACCGAGCCGCGTATCAATCGAGGTCGCCGCAAAGTTGAGCCGGCCCTTGAGTGGATACGGAGAACCGTCCGCTAGCAGCAACTCCAACACGACTGGCGTCGAGCGGTTGAGATAGCCTCCGGGAAGCTTGGCGAGATCCGCTTGGGCAAGGCTGAAGCGCACCCACACCGTCGACATCTGGTTGATGGTCGTGAGCAGGCTGCCATTGACGTCGGTCGCGATCAGCGTTCCGATTGAATGTTCCGCGCGTCCGCTGACGCCGGCGACGGGCGCCGTCACGCGCGTATACGAAAGATTCAGCTCGGCCTGTCGAATGGAGGCATTGGCCTGTTGAATCGCCGCTTCCGCGAGCTGTCGCAGCGAGGTCGCATCGTCGTATTCCTTACCGGTTACGGCGCGGTCCTGCAACAGCGGCTTCAACCGCGCCTCCTCGCGCCGCGCCTGGTCGACCTGCGCGGTAGCCTGCGCGAGCTGAGCCCTCGCTTGCGCCAAGGCGACTTCATAAGTCGCGCGATCAATCTCGAACAGCGGCGCGCCCTCTTTCACGGAGTCGCCTTCGTTGTAGAACTGCTTTTGAAGGATTCCGGGAACGCGCGCGCGCACCTCGACCTGTTTCGATCCTTCGATCTGACCCACGATGTCGAACCTGATCGGAACCTTCCGCGGCTCAACCGTAAGCATGTGCACGGAGACGGGCGCAGGCGCTGCCGGCGCGGCGGCATCCCGCCCGCAAGCAACGAGCAGCCCCGCGACGATCAGCGCTGCGGAGCACGGTGCGGCGTAAGAAGGCAACAGGCGCAAGAGCGGATTCGTTTCGTTCTCGAACGGATGCATGGTAGGGAAAGAAGAAAGACAACTACGGACCGGCGGCAGCGCGCAAGAGCGGGATTATTATACAATCGCTGGTGTATGTAAACTCGACCGCGGCGGAGCAGACGGTGCGACGAACCAAGCAGGAATCCGAGCAGACAAGGCAGCAGATACTCGATGCAGCGCAGCGCGAGTTCGCGCGCTGCGGCGTGACGCGCACGACACTGCAGCGCATCGCGGCTGCAGCGGGGGTCACGCGAGGCGCGGTCTACTGGCATTTCGCCAACAAGCGCACGCTCTTCCGCGCGATGCGCGACCAGGTGTCGCTTCCGCTGTTCGACCGCACCGAGCTGCTCGGCACCGACGGTCCCGATCCTCTCCTCGCCGTCCAGCGGTTTCTGCACAGCGTCGTCGACCAGATCGAAAACGATCCACAAACCCGGCGCACGTTCGAAATCATGTCCCTCAAGTGCGAGTACGTCGACGAGTTTCGGGTGGAGTTGAAGCGACACGCGCGCAGCTGCCGCGAGCTTGCTTCCAAGCTTGCCTTGGTCTACGCACGCGCGAGAGACACCGGAGCGATGCGCAGCGACCTATCGCCCGAGAGTGCGGCACTGGACACCTGTGTCTTTGTCACCGGATTGCTCCGGTTGTGGCTGATCGACGAGGACGGTGGCTTGTTGCGCCCCCATGTCGGCGAGCTCATCTCCAACCACATTGCATCGCGGCGAGCCCATGCAGGCAAGCCCACTCCGCGCGAAACGCCGCCCGGGCGGCACGCCGCAAGCGCGCCGCACGGCGAATCGGCGCATGGCTTGTTGATAGAATCGAGCATCGGCCTCCGCCGTCGGCTCAGAGGGAATGCTGGATGAAAATCGGCTGGGTTTTCGTTCGCGCTCTTTGCGCAACGCTGGCGGTCCTTTTGTCATTCCCGTTGTTGGCTGCGGAGCAAGCCTACCCGTCGAAGCCGATTCGTCTCGTTGTCCCGTTCCCCGCTGGTGGTTCGCTCGACGTCGTGGCCCGCGCGATCGGACAAAAGCTGACCGAGGCATGGGGCCAGCCGGTGGTCATCGACAATCGGCCGGGCGCGGGCGGCAACATCGGCGCCGATCTGGTCGCCAAAAGCGCGCCGGACGGCTACACCATACTCGAGGGCGCGCTGTCGACGCACGCCGTCAACGTGAGCCTCTACGCGAAGATGCCCTACGACCCGATCAAGGACTTCGCGCCGATCACCCTGGTGGCGGTGACGCCGAACGTGCTGGTGCTCAACGCTTCGTTTCCGGTCAATTCCGTGCCGGAGCTGCTCGCCTATGCTCGCGCCAATCCGGGCAAGCTTTCGTTTGGCTCGGGCAGCAACGGCAGCGCAGGCCATCTCGCCGGCGAGCTGTTCAAGACCGAGGCCGGCGTCGACATGGTTCACATTCCCTACAAGGGAGGAGCGCCCGCGCTGCAGGCGCTGCTGGCCGGCGACACTCAGCTGATGTTCGACAACCTCGCCAATTCCGCCGCGCAGATCAAGGCCGGCAAGCTGAAGGCCCTGGCGGTGACGACGGCGAAGCGCTCATCGCTGATGCCCGAGTTGCCCACGCTGTCCGAAACCGGCTTGCCGGGATTCGACATTTATACCTGGTGGGGCTTCATGGCGCCGGCCGGTACGCCGAAGGAGATCGTCGCCAAGTGGAACACCGAAGTAACGAGGATTCTCAATTCGCCGGAGATGAAGGCCTTCTTCGCGCAGCAAGGCGCCGAGCCCGCACCGGACTCGCCCGAGCAGTTCGCGGCGCTGATCAGGAGCGAAATCAGCAAGTACGCAAAGATCGTAAAGCAGTCCGGCGCCAAGGTGGATTAGCCGCCCAAGCGAAACACTGATGGAGGAGAAAATCGTGCGCGGCATACTTCAATGGACGCTCGGCGCCCTGTTCGCCTGTATCGCTACGCTTGCATCCGCGCAGGGCTATCCCACTCGACCGATCCGGCTGGTGGTGCCGTTCCCCGCCGGGGGCACGACCGACATTCTCGCGCGTGAAGCGGCGCAAAAGCTCACCGAGGTGCTCGGACAAGCGGTGGTCGTCGACAACCGGCCCGGAGCCGCCGGCAATATCGGCTCTGACCTAGTCGCCAAGAGCGCACCCGACGGCTACACGCTGCTGATGGGCACGGTAGGCACGCACGCCATCAATCCGAGCCTGTATTCGAAAATGCCGTATGACCACGTCAAGGATTTCGCGCCCGTGGTGCTGGTTGCCGGGGTGCCCAATGTCCTGGTCGTCAATCCGGCGCTGCCGGTTAATTCGGTCTCCGATCTGATCAAGCTCGCCAAGGACAAGCCCGGACAGATCAACTTCGCATCGTCGGGAAGCGGGACCTCGATTCATCTTTCCGGCGAGTTGTTCAAGACCATGGCCGGCGTCGACATGACGCACGTTCCGTACAAGGGCAGCTCACCGGCGCTCACCGACCTGATCGGGGGCCAAGTGCAGATCATGTTCGACAATCTGCCGTCGGCGCTGCCGCAGATCAAGGGTGGCAGGTTGCGGGCGATCGCGGTGACGTCGTTGAAGCGAGCGCCCGTGCTGCCCGACATCCCGACCATCAACGAAAGTGGACTCCCCGGCTTCGAGGCGAGCTCATGGTTCGGCGTGCTGGCGCCTGCGGGAACGCCGGCGGCTATCGTCGCCAGGATCAATACCGAGGTCAATAAATGGCTGCAGAGCCCCGATGCCCGCGAAAAACTGCTCGGCCAGGGGGCTGAAGCGGCGGGCGGTTCGCCGGAGTGGTTCGCCAATCACATTCGTGCCGAGAGTGAAAAATGGGCGAAGGTGGTCAAAGCTTCCGGGGCTAAGGTCGATTGATCGATTCGCCGGGGGCGCATGCGCGTTTAAGCGGGGGCGCCGATGTTATTTCAAAGCCCCCAAGCCCACCATGCAAGCCAAAGCCACGCGGCAATGAAGGCCACACCGCCCAACGGCGTCACCGCCCCGAGCCAGCTCGCACCCGTCAGCGCGAGCACATAAAGGCTGCCTGAAAAGAGCAGCAGCCCTGCGATCAGCAACCACGCGACCCACTTGAGCGCCGAGTCGTCAGGCGATCGGCTCATGAGCGCGCCGACGCCGAGCATCCCCAGCGCGTGCCAGAAATGATACTCAACCGCGGAGTGATAAGTGGCCAGCATTTCAGCGGCGAGCCGGCCCTTGAGCGCGTGCGCGCCGAACGCGCCGAGGACGACCGCCGCGGCAAGCGCAAGCGCGGCGATGAGCAAGCAGAATCTGGCGTTCATCCGGAAATCCACGCGACGCCGGCAGGCGCTTGCGTCGAGTCATTCGCACCTACGAAGGCGACCGCTATTCGTCTACAATGGGGCGTCGCTTCATTTTGCAGGCAAGGATAGCACCATGACGCTCCAGCGTTACCACGTGGGCAAGCGGCTCGCCGACATGGTCGTGCACGGCGGCACGATCTACCTTGCCGGTCAGGTCCCCGACGATTTGAGCGCGGACGTCACGACGCAAACCCGACAGGTGCTCGCGAACATCGACCGGCTGCTGGGCGAGGTCGGCAGCGACAAGACGAAAATCCTTTCGGTGACAATTTACCTGCCGGACATGAACGACTTCGGCGCGATGAACGCAGTCTGGGAAGCATGGGTTCCCGCGGGACAAACGCCGGCACGGGCGACCGTCCAGGCAAGGCTCGCGGCATCGGGCTACAAGATCGAGATCCAGGTCATCGCCGCCGCCTGATTAGCGCAAATGAGTAACGCAAATGAGTAACGCAACGGAACGACGCTACTAAGGCCACCCCGCCATGTCCGTCCCTCCTTCTTCGTCTACTCTCGCGGTCGCCGCGAAGCATTACCCCGCGGTGGAGAAACATGCTTCGCTACCGGTGACGCGGGCGATGTTCGACGAGCTCATGGTGCCTTGTTTCGCGCCGGCTCCTTTTATCCCGGTGCGCGGATCGGGATCGCGGATGTGGGACCAGCAAGGCCGGATGTACATCGACTTCGCCAGCGGGGTCGCCGTCACCGCCCTCGGCCACTGCCATCCAGCGATGGTCAAGGCGCTCACCGAGCAGGCGCATACGATCTGGCACGTGTCCAACTGGATGACCAACGAGCCGGCGTTGCGGTTTGCCAAGAAGCTGGTCGATGCGACGTTTGCGGAGCGCGCGTTCTTCTGCAACTCCGGTGCCGAGGCGAACGAGGCCGCGTTGAAGCTTGCCCGGCGCTACGCGCACGATCATTTCGGCGCCGAGAAATTTCGCGTCGTCTCGACCCTGAACGCATTCCACGGCCGGACATTTTTCACCGTCACCGCCGGCGGGCAGGCGAAGTACGTCGCCGGATTCGGGCCCGCCCCCACCGGATTCACCCACATCCGCTACAACGACGTTGCCGGGCTGGAAGCCGCGTTTGCCGAAGAAGGCGGCGACGATATCTGCGCCGTGATCCTCGAGCCGATGCAAGGTGAAGGCGGCATGATCCCCGGCACGCCGGAATTCCTGACCGCGGCGCGCAGGCTCTGCGACGAGCACGACGCCTTGCTGATCTTCGATGAGATTCAGAGCGGCATGGGCCGCACCGGTGCGCTGTTTTCCTACATGCAAAAAGGCGTCGTCCCGGACATCCTCACCAGCGCCAAGGGCCTGGGCGGCGGCTTCCCGGTGGGCGCGATGCTGACGACCACCGAAATCGCCAGCGCATTTTCGGTCGGCGTGCACGGCACGACTTACGGCGGCAATCCGCTCGCGTGCGCGGTGGCCAGCGCCGTCTTCGACGTCATCAACACCACCGAAGTCCTCGACGGGGTCAAGGCTCGGCACGCACTGTTCATGGAAGGCCTGCGCACCATCAATTCGCGGCGCGAGGTTTTCGCCGACATCCGCGGCGAAGGGGTCTGGCTCGGCTGCGAGCTCAAGGCTCCGTGGCAGGGCAAGGCGGCAGAGGTAATGCAGGCCGCCGGCGACGAAGGTCTTGTCGTGCTGATGGCCGGACCCGATGTCGTGCGCATCGCACCCTCGCTGATCATCAGCCTGGACGAAATTCTCGAGGGCCTGGCGCGATTCGAGACGGCGCTCGGAAAAGCACTCGTCTGATATTTGGCGCGCGGGCGCCAATTTCAAATTGGGCCCTGCCTCCCGAGGTGACCACGTTTTTTACCGATACGGGTCCCGCTCCCAATGTTCTACGTGAGACCAATCGCGCGGGACGACCTGCAAGCGCTGCTCGCACTGTCCGAGCGCACGGGCGCCGGATTGACCACCTTGCCGGCGAATGCCGAGCGGCTCGATGCGCGTATCCGACGCGCGCTCGCCTCGTTTGCCGGCGCTGCCGAGAAATCCGATGAATGCTTCGTGTTTGTGCTGGTCGACGGCGCTAACGATCATGTCGTCGGCATCAGCGCTATCGAG
>Ga0209118_1000922_pt1 | contig 14646 bp, 13 predicted proteins | sample BlaSpr_A8_Ref_M1_FD_187988 | JGI IMG/M metagenome (GOLD analysis project Ga0209118, IMG submission 187988) | Forest soil microbial communities from Thunder Bay, Ontario, Canada - Black Spruce, Ontario site 2_A8_Ref_M1 (SPAdes) (version 2) | ecosystem: Environmental > Terrestrial > Soil > Boreal...
TTAAGAATATTCAAGCCGCAACCGGGACCGTCGCGCATCTGACGCCCGAACAAGCGGCGATGGATGAAGACTTCTGGTTCGAAATCCAGAAAGCGTTCACGGTCACGCGCGGGATCATCAATTTGAACAACGGCGGCGTCTCGCCCAGTCCGCGCATCGTCACCGAAGCGCTGGTGCGCTACATCTGGCAACAGGAAGACGCGACGGCCTACACGATGTGGCAGATTCTCGAGCCGCAATCGGAAACGATTCGCACCGGCCTGGCGGAACTGTTCGGCTGCGATCGCGAAGAGATCGCCATCACGCGCAACGCCTCCGAGTCACTCGAGATTCTTTTGATGGGCATGGACTTTAAGTCGGGCGACGAAATTCTCACCACCACCCAGGATTATCCGCGCATGCTGACCACGCTGCGTCAGCGGGAGAAACGGGAAGGCCTGAAACTTAAGCTGATTCAGATTCCCATTCCGCCCAAGAACCTCGATGAGATCACCGCCGCCTTTGCCAAAGGAATTACCGACCGCACCCGCCTGATTCTGATGGCGCATCAGGTCAACATCACGGGACAAATCACTCCTGTGAAGGCTGTCTGCGATATGGCTCGCGCCAAAGGCATCGAGACGATCGTGGACGGCGCGCATTCCTTCGCGCAGTTCGATTTCAAACAGAAGGACCTTGGTTGCGATTACTTTGGCACCAGCCTGCATAAGTGGTTGTACGCTCCCAAGGGCACCGGTCTGCTTTACGTGAAGCGCGACAAGATCGAAAAGATCTGGCCTTTGATGGCGGCGGAATCCAAGCAAGCCACAGACATCCGCAAGTTCGAAGAGATAGGCACGCACTCGGCGGCGATAAAGCTGGCCATAGGTGAAGCGCTGGTGTTTCACAGCGGCATCGGCGGCAAGCGCAAAGAAGCGCGGCTGCGTTACCTGTCACGTTACTGGATGAACCGGCTCAAGGATGTGCCCAAGATCAAGTTCAACACTTCCTTCGATCCGAACCAATCGTGCGCGATCGCGAACGTCCAGATCGAAGCCACTAACCCCGAAGCCGTCGCGAAATATCTATTCGACAAACACCACATCTTTACCGTCGCGATCGTCCACGAAGAATTCCAGGGCATCCGCATTACTCCGAATGTTTACACGACGCTTCCCGAGCTTGATCGCTTCTGCGAACAAATGGAACTCATCGCGCGCAAAGGCTTGCCGTCGTAGCGGCGCGATACGCCATATCATGACTACACGAAAGAAGCTTATCTTCGTCGCGATAGGAGTTGCCGTCGCCGTGATGTTGGACGTCTATATGGTCGACCTCGCCTTCAGATATTTCTCTGCCCGCAAGTGCCCTGACTGTTCTATTCAGATGTTGTTGGTTTGGTCTATCGGGTGGATCCTTCCGACTAGTTTATTATCAGTCCTTATCGCACAACTTTTGAAACATGGATACGTCCTGCTCTCGCAGGCAATATGTTTCTTTGCCGTCACGTTCAACTTAATCCTCATATTCTCAGTTTGCCCCATGGATGTTTTGGAGCAGCTGAAAGAAATTAGCAAAAAGCCTCCCGCCATCGCGAGTGAGTCAACAGAAACAAAGTTCTTGATCGAAGAGAATAAGAAAGCGACAGACGAGATTAGGACCAAGGACGAGGAAGAAGACACTTGGTTTCATAACAAATTCATATTGGTAGGAGGACTCCTCGCCGCCACCTTGGGATACATCGGCTTTGGACAACAACCCGCGGAATCTCCGGAGCAACGCTTCACTACACTTTCAAAATCGTCTTCGACGGCTGTAATCCTCGCCCTTGCATCCGTAATGGCCCTGGGTGTGGACATGCATATTCGGGGGAACGCAGGTGTTACAGATCAACTGGGACTCTGGATCAGGTACTATGTGGAGCCCGTTCTTTTGCACGGCCCGAAATCGGACAAGCCGACAGCTTTACCGGAGAACTTCTACGGATGGGAGGAATTCCTTAGAACAAATGTTTCCAGAGAAAAGGCCGTCGCATGGGATGAACCGACGAGAGAGGGATCTGGCTTACATAGCGGCGAACTGTGGAATCTTTTTTACGAGCCTCACATACACTTCTTAACAGGATTTGTTTATGTGCTTTATCTCGCGGTGTTTCAAACATTCGCCTGCCGGTCTTCGTCGGACAGGCGGCTAGCCGGGGACCAGGTTATGCCTTTGATCTGTTTTGCGGTTGTGCACGGATCATTCCTTGCCTTCGCATGGATCGCCCATGCCGCGCCGGAGATGTTTGAATTAAAGGTTCTTCCATTTGTAGGAGCTCTCGAGGCCGGCTATATCGTGCCCGTCCATTACTTCGTGCCATGCCTAGCTCTGATAATCCTAAACTGGCCTTATGTTAAAAGGTATCGCGCTTGGGAGCCGCCATCCCAGCCCTGATGTCCCTCTGTTGCGGCAGTCTCGCCTGTCTCGGCACAATTACGGGCTCGCCATGAGAGGGCTAATTCTCGCGATGACAGTTTGTTTGCTCCTCGCGGGCTGCGAGAAGCGGCAGGCACTTTCAACGCATAACCAAACAATGCCGCAGGCGAGGCAATTGGCTGAGACCTTCTTCCAGGATTATGCCGAGGCGTTTCGATCAAAATCGAGAACCCGACTCTTAGCCAAGTTTTGCTTGCCGCTAACTTTCTTGACTAAGACTGGTCCGATCGTGTTCCAGGACGAAGAACATCTTTCGGCCAACCTTGACGCATTACTTCGTCGTTACGAAGAAATCCAGGCGGTCGACTGGAAGTACACAATCAAGGACGTTCGGTCTATTGGTGCGGGAATCTATCTGGTGGAGATCGAGTGGCAATTCTTCAACCCTCGTAACGAGCTTCTGTATGCTTGCGATACGAGCTACGTGCTAGCTGCCGAAGCGAAAGGCGGAGCGAAGGTAATGGCTGTTATTGCTCGCAACGAAATCGAAAGATACGAGCAGGCGCTGAAGCGCAAAAAAGGCGTTTTTGGATTGCCCATCTCCAGTCTCAGTTTTTCTCCCTCCCGCCGTTTCGGGGGCGATCCGCCGTCCGATCTCTGAATCCAAACGCATTCCAAGACGCATCTCATTGGAAAGGACTCTATGGAATCGAAATCGGCCAACCGGCGCAGCTGGAAATTGATCCTTGGTTCACTTGGCCTGGGGGCAGTGGCTTCTGCCCTGATCTTCGGAGTGTCGCTAATGGTTTCAGAGGATCTCCGACTTCTCTACATCACGGGAGTGATTGTGCTTTTTCTAAGCGCGACCTGGCTGGGCGCTAAGGGTGGACGTGACTGGCTCAGCGCTTGCCTCTTCTATCTGCCGTTGACCAGCATGTTCGCCTTTTTTGTTTTGCCGAAACTGCCGTTCTTTTGGCCCCAGCTTTTCCTCTGGGCACTCGCGGCCTTCCTCGGTTTGCTGCTGCTAAACAACCGGCCCAGTGCCGTCATCCGGATTTCTGGGATCGTCGTCTTGTTCGCCCTCTCCGCCTGGTATTGCGTCTCTTACATCCCCGATCAGATGAAACGCGCTCTGAACCATTTCGGCAATAGCGGGGCGCCGACGTTTTCTTTTCAACCTGTCAGCGAAGGAAAGGTCCCCACGACCGCTACCCCCGGGAAAATTCTGGTAATCGATTTCTTTGGCACCTGGTGTCCTCCTTGCATCGCCGAGCTGCCGGAGATCGAGCGTCTCCGGTCAGACTTGCAAGAAAGGCGCGACATCGAATTTGTCATTGTCGCCACTAACTCCGGCGGCGACACGCCCGAACGGCTGCGAGCGTTCGCCCGGCTGCGGCACGTTAGCTTTCCTCTCGCCTTCGATCCCGCGGGAAAAGCCCACACCGCCTTTGGTCTGACAGGATACCCGGGCATAGTCGTCATCGACCGGACTGGGCATGTGCGTCTTACGCGACAAGGCTACAATAGCTCCGAAACCACCTTCCGCAGCGACCTGACTCAACTGTTACAGAGCCTATAGGTATCGGGCCGGCGTTAGTCTCTGAATTCGACTCGGCGAAGAGCGCGCCGATGTAACCCAGAAACCGGCATGGCTTGGAAAAAATGTGAATCCGTCAGACGATTTCACGCATCCTACTGAAGCGTGGGAGAGACGACTCAACGGACATGGGTCCAGAAAGTTGGCCGGGCACTTGGTTGGTTAGCAGCCTGGGCGTGGACGATCATCGCAGGTGGCGGCGGTTTAGGGCTTCTCATAACCCTGGGTCCGCTCCCGCTCACCAACGGTTGGTTCGCCCTCTTCTCCGGCATTTCAGCGTGTCCGCTGCTTGCGTGGCTCCTAGAAAAGTATGGGGGCATCACCCTCTCGGGCTAGGCTCGTTTCGGCATCGCCTTTCTCATTATCGTGATCGGGCGGCTGGTTCTAAAAATAGAAGGGCGCGGTGAATTCCTTCCTGGTTCGTAAGAATGCTGAAAAGAAGAGCCCGATATACATTGACGTCCAAGCCACGATTCCAGAAACTGGCCGACCAATCACAACCAGACTCAACCGGAGACCACTTATGTATTCACGCATTGCAGCTTTCTTTGTCCTCCTCAGCATAATGAGCGTCAGCGCGCTCGCGGCCGATGATTCCTTTGTCGGCAAATGGAAGTTTAATCCCGACAAAAGCCAAATGAATGGCTTGGATTACAAGATTGAAGATGCCGGCGGGGGCCAATACCGGTTCATCTTCGGGGACGATGTCGAGACCCTCACCCTTGATGGCAAAGGTCACGTGACCAAGTACGGCGACACCTGGTCCATCAAAACGACCGGGCCAAGCAGTTGGGAATCGACCAATGAGCGGGACGGAAAAGTGACGACCAAATCGAAGTGGACCGTGTCCGCGGATAACCAGACATTCACCTCGACTGACGAAAACACGCGGCCGGATGGAACTAAGGGACGGACCGAGGCCATCTTCAAGCGCACCGGGGGCACCTCTGGTCTCGTCGGAACCTGGCAGACCACGTCAGTAAAGGTCCTCTCGCCCACCAGCATTACGATAGCGAAATGGCAAGGCGACGGGTATAGCCGCACCAGCCCAGCTTTTAAAGAAACCCTGGAGTTCAAACTCGACGGGAAGGAATACACGCCCAAGGGGCCGCGCGTCGCCCCAGGCATGACGGTTACCGCCAAAAAAATTGACGATCACAGCATGGAGCTGACCTACAAGCTGAAAGGCAAGACGATCGAGACAGATAAATACGAGGTTTCAGCCGACGGCAAGACCCTCACGCAAACCGTAACCTATTCCGGGGTAAGCAAACCGGAGACTGACATCTACGACCGCGAGTAGGCGGCATCGTTCGGCGGCAGCGTTCTTATAGATCAGCGGCGATCGTCCCCAACGGCTTGTCCTCGTAGCGGCGCTCTTCTGTAGTCGTCGCCCTGCGGGCGACGCGAGAGCGATTTCATATCCCCATGCGCAATGCAAAACACCGAGCGTCCCGCAGAGACGCTCCTACAGAATCAGACGATTGGCGCTGCGCCGGGCTCGCACCGACAATTTGTAATTGACCGATCCGGCCGTCTTACTACCGTCGATGAATGAATCCAGCATCGTCGCTTAACCAGACCATTCACTTCACCTCTCGTCTGGCGCTCGCCTCGATTGCAGGCGCGCTCGCCCTTACCCTTTTTGGTTTCGCCGCCACGCCAAGGACCCGCGCTGACATTCCAGCGAGCGAGCTCAAGCTCGCCGGGGCCATTCCGCTGACCACGGAAGTTCTTGATAAGATGGAAAAGTTCCTCACCAGCGCCAAGAGCGACGCGGCAGCCAAGGCGGAGCTCGTCGCTGTCACTAACGAGAACAAGGGTAATCCACCCATGACAGGTGAAGCTTGGGGCAGTCTCCTCACCGCGAAATGCCCCAAGACTGTCGAAATTTTCAAAGCCTCAGGCTTGACCCCGGATGAATTCGGTAAGGCCGTCCTCGCGATCCAGGCCATTATATTTGGCGACGCGATGGCGCCGCCCGGGGACAAGGATAACATGGCGAAGTCCGAGGACAAGACCGTCGCCGCCAATGCTGCTTTTGTTGCGGCCAACAGAGCCCGCGCGGAAGCCGTCTATGGCAACTTCTTTACCTTAGGACTTTAAAAGAAACTGCAGCCTCGTTAAAACCGTGCCGCCCATCATTTCACAATCTTTACGAATCGCTCTGCCTAACACTAACCTAACTCTTACTATGATCCTCATCCGCTCGCTTACTCGCTCCTTGTTGCTTCCTCTTATCTGCGCCGTCGCCGTGCTCGGCCTCCCCACTGTGCCCGGCTTTCGCGCCGAAACGCCGCCCGACCAGATCAAAGCCGCTGGCGCCATTCCCCTTACCACGGAGCTCCTGGACAAGATGGACAAGTTCATCAAGAGCGTCAGCACCGACGCTGCGGCGAAAGCCGAGCTGGCAGCGGTGGGCAAGGATCCATCGATGACGCCGGAGAACTGGGGGAACGTCATCGCCGCCAAATGCCCGAAGGCCGTTGAAATCTTCAAGGCGTCGGGCTTGACGCCGGATGAGTTCGGCAAAGCAATCTTTGCAATCATGGCTGTGGGGATGAGCGAAGACATGGCCAAGTCCGAGAACAAAACGATCGCGGCCAACGCCGCTTTTATCGCCGCGAACAAAGACCGCGTCGACGCAGTCTTCGGCGGTTTCATGATGTTAGGGGACACCTCCTCCTCGGCGCCCGCTCCAAGCCCGTGACCGCAGGCCGAATTCGACCTGGTAGCGGCGCTGACCATGCAATTGATTACCGAGATGTGATTGTTGATCGATGCTACATGTGAATCACGTATAGCGTCCAATGCGGCCCAGGAGGGCGAGCGCGAAGGGATCGGCGCACTTTTGTCGATTTCTTCACCGCGCGCCCTCACGCGTTGAATGCCACTGGCAAGAATGTTCGAATTCCGATGTTGCGCCTGTTCAATTCCGGGCAGATGAGATCGAGCTTGCCGAACCCGGCCAATCTCTGATTGAATCACGTTGAGCGTAAGCAGATGAACGGCGGACGAATAACCAGCGAAGAAAAGTCCACGCTCAGCACGTACATCGGTCTCATCGTGGTGACCGCGATCGCGGCCGGGGGGATTTACTTCTTCGTTCTCACCCAGAAAGAGACAGGGGATTTCATCGGTTTCGATCCGAACCGGCCGATCCCGAGCGACGCCAGTTTGAAACGCCGATTAAAGCCGGAGCAATACCATGTCGTGCGCGAAAGCGGCACCCAGATGCCTTTCCAAAACGAATTCTGGAACAACGACCGTCCCGGCATCTACGTCGACATCATTAGTAACGAGCCACTCTTCGCTTCGGTCGACAAATACGATGCCGGCCTCGGCATGCCGACGTTCAGCAAACCAATCTCGAAAGATCTTCTCGCCGAGAGCCTGGACACATCACACGAGATGCAGCGCACCGAAGTGCGCGCGAAACGAAGCAACGCCCACCTGGGCCACGTCTTTGCCGACCCTCAGTCGCCGAGCGGACAACGCTACGTCCTCAATTCGGCCGCCTTCCACTTCATTCCGCTCGACCGAATGAAACAGGAACATTACGAAGCGTCCCTGCCGCTTTTGGAAAAGAAGTAGCGCCCGACCTGCGTTGGGGAGCATCTACGACCGCGAGTAGGCGAATCGTTCGGCAGCGAGGCCCTGTAGCCACGGCGCTGTGTCGCCGTGTCTGGGAAGCAAGAAATAACGCCTCGACACAGCGAGGCGGCTACAGGTTACAGGCTGTGGCAGCCGTTCCGGTTGCTAATCACGTTTTTGACTTGTTAGGCCAGCGGACGATCGATAGCCTGCGCGGATGAATTACTACAAACTGACTGCGCTGTTGTTCGCTCTGGCGTTGCCTGCGGCGGTCCTGGCCCAAAGCAATGACGCGGCGAAACCGAATCCCGACGTCGAGAAAGCGATCATAAAGATCGAGCACGACATGAGCGCTGCCCTAACCAAGCCCGATGCGGACGCTGCCGCCAAGATGCTCGCCGACACCTTTTACGCTGTTAACCCCGACGGCACGACCCAGGGCAAGGCCCAGTTCCTCGCGGACCTGAAGTCAGGCAAGTTCAAGCTCGAATCAAACCAGCTCGACGACATGAAAGTCCACGCCGCCGATGCCGACATGGCGATCGTGACCTATCGCAGCACCGACAAGGGGAGCTACGACGGACATGATCTGAGCGGCCAGTACCGCTGGCTCGACGTGTTTGCGAAACGCGGCGGAACCTGGCAGTTCATCGTGTCCCAGGGCACGAAACTCGAACCAGCAAAGAAGCCCTAAGATTTCAAAAAGACCAGCGCTACCGCTGGGAGTCGAACTTGTAACCGCGGCGCTGTGCCGCCATGTTCGGAAACCGAAGAAGGACGCCTCTTCTGTAGCAGCGTCCCGTGGGACGCTCGGGCTGGGAGGGCTTCGAAGCGTTAGATCGGTCGAGGTTTAATCCCGTTCGATCTTTCGTCCCCCAACTTGACGGCTTAAAGCCGTCAAGTTTCGAATCACGATTTCCCAAGCCTGGTCTCCCATGCTCGCAACCGCCGGGATCTATCGTAAGCGGCTCCCGGCACGCCGCAGCCAACGCTGCTTTCCTGACTCGCCGTAGCTCCAGCGAAGGAGGTGGCGGAGGAGGCTACGATGCATGCATTTGGGCGGCGGGGAACTCCGGTTAACGGGTCTTCCTGACACATATCTGGCCAAACACATGTGTGTCGACAACAACGAGGGAGGTGTTAGTGACGAAGCGCATCATGGCTTTGCGAGGCCGATCCAATATTGTGACAGCAGTTCTGGGGGAACAAAGATTGGGCGCCGCGGACTTCTGTCCCGGCGCCCAATTCATTTCCCGCAAATCCGTTCGCCCCGCTCGGTCGAGGTGGATTTCGATTTGATCTTCTTCAACCGACACCTCGTCTTGTTAATGCAAAAAAACTGAGGCCCAAACGTTTTGATTCGCCCTCTGCAAAAGTGAGGAATGATTTCTTCTCCTCAACATCCCAAACTTGACGGCTTAAAGCCGTCAAGTTTTAAAACGGGCGACAGCAAATTGGGCTAATTTATCGTGAGCGGCTTACGATGCATGCTCCTGCCGAAATCAGAGATTTGCGTTGATGGTTGATATACGTGAGTCACGTATATGGCTGCCGTTGCTGGGTTTGATGTGACGAGCCTGACCCGATCTATCGTAAGCGGCTTCCGGCACGCCGCAGCCAACGCTGCTTTGGCGGAGGAGGCTACGATGGATGACGTTTGAACGCTTGGCAGGAATGAGAGTCGGTCATTTTAGATTCTCTCAAATCGGTTCGCCCCGGATCGGTCGAGGTTGAATCCGATTCGATCTTCCTTCGACACGCCCGAGTTGTTTTCCGATCCCTGTATCGCAGGAGTTCTCTTCAACGGGCCTTCCTGACACATTGTTCTCCTTATTCTTACTCGACCCTTCGTCTTACTCGGAGTTGTTGACTTTCGTTGATGGATTTGAAAAGAATATTTTCAGACCAAAAGAGAGGAAAGAATCAATGAAAATTGGCGAAACAGCACCCGACTTCGAGGCGGAAACGACCCAAGGCCGAATCCGTTTCCACGACTGGATCGGTGACTCCTGGGCGGTCCTATTCTCACACCCCAAGGACTTCACCCCAGTGTGCACCACCGAGCTCGGCTATATGGCTCGGATAAAACCCGAGTTCGACCGCCGAAACGTGAAAATCATCGGATTGTCGGTCGATTCGACCGGCGATCATCAGGGCTGGGCGAAGGACATCGAGGAGACGCAAAGGACACGCGCCGAACTACCCAATTATCGGCGACGCTGACTTCGAGGTCTCGAAGCTCTACGGGATGCTCCCGGCCGATGTCGCGGGCGACGCCAAGCAGCGAAAGGCGGCCGATAATGCAACCGTGCGCAACGTTTACGTCATCGGCCCGGACAAAAAGATGAAGCTCGTCCTTGTTTATCCGATGACCACAGGCCGGAACTTCGATGAGGTGCTGCGGGTGATCGACTCGCTCCAACTGACCGCGAAGCACCAGGTCGCCACCCCGGTCAACTGGAAGCCAGGCGAGGACGTGATCATCGCCGGCTCGGTCTCCGACGACGAAGCGAAACGGCGTTATCCGCAAGGTTGGAAGGCGCCCAAGCCCTATATCCGCATCGTCCCACAGCCGCGGTAAAGCGCTCCGTGGTCGCGCCGATTATCAGCGCTTCTCCGGCGTGATCTTCTGGGAGACAAACTTCGCCGCCGCGATATCCCATTCCGCCTTGACCCGAACTCTCCACGGATGATCGGAGATTGATTTAGGATCGTTGGTCGCCGACAAGTTGAGCTCCACCGTCTTATTCCCGCCCAACGTGCAGGGCTCGTAGTCATCGCCCGGTTCAAAGATGAACTGGTAATTGTCATTGTAAGCCTTCTTCTTCGGCATTGCCGCCCGAAATTTCGGCAAGAGCAGTTGCGTCAGCTTCTGGAGGACGTTTGTGATGCGCTTCACCTTGCCGCCGGCCAGCTCGACCACGAACACATCGCCCGGACCCCACTTACTCTCGAGCTTAATTAGCGCGACGCTATCATCCGCCGACCACTGCGCGCTGATCCCGCCGTGGTTCTTGTTTTGGAAATACGGCTCGTCGGTCGGCAGCGGCGCGAGCACGCTGAACGGTTTGAGCGCGACCAAAAAATCTTTCGCGTCCTTCGACTCCGAAAACTCCAGGGTCGGATAAATGACGGCAAACTTTTTGTCCGGCGACATCGTATACCGGGCTACCAGATAATTTTTCGCGTAGTTCTCCGGCAACCCCTCCACTGAATCTTGTTCTTCCTCCGCCTTGCAGAGCGGATGCGTGAGGCTCAGCGACAAACCGAAAATAAGCCACAGCACCGTTCTTTGAAGATTCATGGACGCTGACGTTACGCTCAACGCAGCGCAGCGTGCGAGAATAAAACGCCGCGTCGTCTCCCGCCCCCGCTTCCTTTCTTAGTTTTTAATTGACTCGTGAATTCCCTTCACTCGTGCGCTACCCTCGCGCATTGGACCATCGACCCGCCGGCATCCCTGCACGGCGTGTTCTTACTTCTTCCTTACAGAACATTGTAGAGGTTTACTCGCTCTCGTCGCCCATGGATCCGCTCGCGAAAAATATCATCAGCGCTTGCTGGGGCGTCTTTGTCGTTGTCTGGGTGCTGGCGGCGATGTTCGCCAAGCGCACCGTCTACCACGAGAGCGGAGCCCGGCGTTTGTACTACATAATCCCGATCTTGATCGGCTGGTTTCTTGTGTCTCGCGGTTACCGTCTCGGGCCCCCGTTCAATATCCACATCATTCCCGAAACCGGCGCCATCCTTGTTGCCGCCGCGATCTTATGCCTGTGCGGACTTGGCTTCTGTTTCTGGGCCCGGGCCGTTCTCGGACGCAACTGGAGCGGCACGGTTACGTTGAAGGAAGACCACGAATTGATTGTGCGCGGTCCCTACCGGCTGGTCCGCCATCCTATCTATACCGGCTTACTCGCCATGCTCATCGGGACGTGGATGGAAAACGGGCACATCGCCGGAATGATCGGACTCGTGCTCGCGTTCATAAGCTTTTGGATCAAACTGAACAACGAAGAAGAGGTGATGCGCAAACAATTCCCCGATCAATACGCCGCCTATCGGGAACGAGTTAAGCGAATCATCCCGTTCATTCTTTAGTTCCGATATGGAGGGATGGGCGCTGCTTCGCGATGCAGGCGGCCATTATTTCGGGGTCGGGGAGCGTTATCGTAACCGGCTTACGATGCACCGCCTGAAGCCAAAACATTTCAATCGCCGCCGTGACTCGACTGCTTTTAAGCAGTCGAGTTTCAAGAGCAACATTCGAAAATCAGCGGTGGCGCAATCTATCGTAAGCCGCTTACGATGCACACTTGCGCGGACGGGGTTGAAACGGGCTCGAAGTGGGCCATGCGCGATCATCTGGCCCGCGTGCGCAAGATCGGCACCGGCGGGAAGTGGGCGGCTTTGATACATATATGGAGAAACACATATGTGTCGGCACGCACTCGAATGTGTTTACTATGTGTCGGCAAGACGATGCAAAATTCGACTTCAAGCGATGCAGTTGCAGCAGTCCTGGGGAACAAAGATTGGGCGCCGCGGACTTCCGTCCCGGTGCCGAATTCATTTCCCGCGTCGAAGCGGTTCGCCCAGGTGCGGTCGGGGTTGAATTCGATTCGATCTCCCTTCGACGCGCCCGAGTTGTTTTCCGATCCCTGTATCGCAGGAGTTCTCTTCAATGGGCCTTCCTGATACATATGTGGGGAACCACATATGTGTCCGCAAGAAGTCGAATGTGTTTAATATGTGTCGGGAAGAATGAGGAGTTTGTTGGTTACGGGAGCCGGGGGAAACAAAGATCGGGCGCCGCGGACTTCTGTCCCGGTGCCCAATTCATTTCCCGCGTCAAATCGCCTCGCCCCGGATCGCCCAGGCTTGAATCCAATTCGAGCGTTCGTCCATCCGCATGAGCTGTCCCATCCATGCCGACCGTTGCGAACGGTGAATCGTGGGAGTTACGGCAACGTGGCTTTGAGGCGCTTCGCGAGCGGATCACGCAGTGCGTTCGTTGCGCCAACGGCGTACGCGAGTGTATTCCAGTTCCGCACGTCGAACGGCAATAGACTTAAATCCGTCGAGCAGATGTGGACTACCGGCTTGTTAAGGGCGTGAGCAAATCCCGCTTCATACAGGACGTTCTGTTTGGATTCTGACAAGTCTACTATCACCGCTAAACTCACTCGGATTAGGCGCTTGATCTCTTCGACGATGTCGCCGCTGAATTGCGCGTGATCTACGCGCTCGCATGTAGCATCGATTTGCTCCGCGGCGTAACGCATTGCGATGAAGAAGGTATCGTCGTATTTGCCGTCGAATGGCATTGCCGCAAAGACCATGCGATTCTTCGCCGCCGATTCATGCGTTAGGGGTTGTGATTTTTTGCGCCGCCCGGAGAAGAATTCGTGTAAGACATCGATCAGCCGCTCTGGACTTACAACGCCGGCATGCGCGAGATCATGCTTCAGTCCCGCCAATACGATTAGCGCCTGGTCCGCTTTCGTGGCGGCGACATATTGCTGCGCTTGGTGCGACGCGCGCGCGGTATTTGCCGGTGATGGAAGCCACGTCTTTGCCTCGATTATAACTGACTGACCCCCAGGTCCTCGCACCACAAAGTCGGGCCGCAAGCCTCCTATCGCTGGTTGCCTGCGATAGCTGAAGCCAGATTCCTCGAGTAGCCGCGCTAGTTGGTCTTCAAGGCGCCAGCCACGATCACCGATGGTCATCGTTGGTTCGTCACCATCGATCGATCGCCCCGCCGGTTCATAATCGCTGCTTTGTTCGTACATCGCGGCCCATACTGCAGCCGGAATTCGAAAGAGCGTATACGCTGAGCCTAGTGAGGATCGTTCTTTAGATGGCAGGTGATCCCGACGAGCGCGCTTCTTCCAGCGCACGTGTCGGATGTGAGGGTATCCCGCTACTAAGCCTGGTTCGAACCGATAATCGCTCGTGATGCTACCAAGGAGGTATTCGCGATTGGGTGGGTCGTATGTGGCGACGCTATCCCCTCTTGCGACGATGCTTCGAAATTTGTGAAGCACCGCTGCCGCCGCCGCAAAGCTACCTCCCCGCCTGTCTTTGTATGCCTCGCGAAGCCTCTGTTTCACGTCCGAAAGGGTGGTTAGGGCGTCGAGATCACCCATTTCGCTCCAGCCAATGGCGACGTAGCCCTTCGCGAAGTCATCGATATGATGTCCGCCTTCGCCCGCACGAACCATCCACGCGTTTGTGCTCACTCGTTCCTCCTCAAACATCGACGGGCAGTCACTCTTTTTTTCCTTCGATTTCAGACGACTGAAGCTCCCGACTCGGCGAAGGTAGAGCAGAGGGTTTGGTGCAAGGATTCAATACCCCGGAAATTGTGATGCATCTCGTGTTCTAGAATATCAAAGTTGTTACAGAGTTCGATATCCTTTTGGGACGGGTAATTTCCGTGGATGAGCACCTCGCGAATTTGGTCAGCGCGCCCAGCTGGGAAGTCGGTGACACACCCAGAGGGCGTCGGAAGAGCCGGCAAAAGCAACGAACTCCGCGAGGTTCGATTTTAGGTCCTCTGGAGGCACAAGAGACATTTGCTGAAAAAGATAATGGGAACAAGCGTCAACCGTTGGCACGAATTTAGCAGCATTTGTGGCGCATGTTCCCTAATAAAACGAAGAAATCCCCGTCGCTCGCCTCGGTCCAACGCCTGCCTGGCCAATCGCTTCGTGATGAAAAGGAGCGGCTTATTGATGACCGTCTGACACCTTTCTACTGGTCTACCGCGGTGCTTTGGGCTCTGTGGGCCGTGGAGGAATTTCACGCCGTTACAAACTATCCACCGGAACCAAGGTTTTTCTTGTGCCTCGCGATCGTGGCCACGGGGCTCTCTGTCATCGTTTTTCGCCGCCTTTTTCAGACGTTCCGCCGCTTGAATCGCGGAGAGCGTGGAGAATTACGGGTGGCCGAAGTTCTCGACGATTTACGGAGCCATGGATATCGCGCCTTCCATGATCTGACTCGTGACGGTTTCAATATCGATCATGTGGTCGTCGGGCCGGCGGGAGTTTTCG
>Ga0209118_1000923_pt1 | contig 14622 bp, 11 predicted proteins | sample BlaSpr_A8_Ref_M1_FD_187988 | JGI IMG/M metagenome (GOLD analysis project Ga0209118, IMG submission 187988) | Forest soil microbial communities from Thunder Bay, Ontario, Canada - Black Spruce, Ontario site 2_A8_Ref_M1 (SPAdes) (version 2) | ecosystem: Environmental > Terrestrial > Soil > Boreal...
CCTGAACTTGACCTCGCAAAGCGCAAGATGAACACCATCATGGAAACCTACGCCGAGGTTGCGCGACGACTTGGAGTACCCACCACTGAGCATCTGGAAATTAAGTGGCGATGAAGTGGTGGTCCTAGCGCGGGACGGAAGCACGCTCCAAACGCCGGCGGGTCAGGTAGATATCCCAGGCGGAGGGTTTTCTGAATGTGCTCTTCATGCTCAGTTGACTGGACGGCTGTCGGGGCAACCGCGACTGCTGTTTACACGGTCGCCTTCACCGTTTCAATGTGGCTGATTGGGCGGCAGCTTAAAGAAGCGCGAACCTCGCGAGATACGGGACTGCTTTTGGCGCTCTACGATAGACTCACCGCTTCGAGGGCGAAGACACAGCTCATTTATCAGAGCGAAAGGTTACTCGAGAGTCTCAAGAGCTTGAATGACTGGGATCAATTACACAGAGATCACCCGGACCTCGCAGCGGCTATCGAAGACGTATCTTTGGATTACAATTTGGCGGGTCTCTTTCTCCGCTCGGGTCTACTCGACAAAGAGGCCTTCCTGCAAGATATTGGAGAAGTGTATCTGCACCTTTACGCTATCATTGCACCAGCTATCGACCTCCAGCGACAACGCAACGGTAGCAGTTATCGCAGGGACCTTGATACTCTGGCACGCCACGTTCGCGCAGCACTTCGCATCGAGGAGCAGCAAGCGCCCAGGTGATTCGCACAATCCGCCAATGGCGTCTGGCCTCCAGCAGGAATAACCAGAGCCTCGGGGGTGAGATTCCCCCCGCTCGCTACTCAACCCTTGATTGTCAGTCTCTCCTGGCTACTGCCAGCAGGGAGTCGCCGAGCCAGGGAGTCGTTACCACCTTGCCGATGCGGCGGAGGGGCTTGAGGATCGGGTTGCCTTCTCCTACGTTGTAGAAGTTGGAGATCGTGGTGAGGGTCTCTGGGACCATGCCGGCGCTGGCTAGGGCTTGGCGGAGGCGGGTGGCGGAGAACATGTGGATGTGGGTGGGGTCCAGGTGGAAGCTCCAACTGCGGCCCAGGATGGGGCGGGCGAGGCTGCCGGCATTGAGGGTGATGACGATCAGTTTGCCTCCCGGGGCCAGGGTGCGGCGGCAGCTGGCCAGGGTGTCGGGGTAGCGGTCGAGGTGCTCGATGACGTCGAGCAGGGTGATGGCGGCGAAGTGGGCATCGGGGAACGGGAAGGGATCTTCGGCGGCGCCGGTGGCGATCGGGGCGGTCGTGCGCAGGCGGGCGGCGGCGACCGCTTGCGGCGACAGCTCGATGCCGTGGGGTTCGTAGCCGGCTCGCTCGAGGGCCCTGAGGAAGAAACCGAAGCCGGAGCCGACGTCCAGGACGCGACCGCTGTCGACGCCGTGGGCGCGCAGCAGACGGATCAGGTAATCGAGGTACTTGAGCTTGCCGGGGTGGAGCTGAAAGTACTCGCGGTCGAAATAGTCGTCAATGTCCACGCTCCGAACCGCGCCGGCCGTCCGTTTCGCATGTTTGGCGAATGCAATCTCCGAGTGGCGCGACGGGTCGGCTTGGGCCACGCGCGGGATGCTAGCACGCGGCACTTGAGGGGCTGAGCGCCCCCCCACCTGGCTCGGCCTGCCCCTCGGACAACCTATAAGCATATTCGTGTCACACCTCTCGGTGTTCCCCGCATGCACCTTCGTCTTGGTCGGCCCGTATATACTCGTATATACTCTGGGATGCCGGCCACTCGAAACCTTTGAGAAGGAGGGCGAAATGCCCAGTGCCAAGGTGTTCTGGAGTGGAAACAGCCAAGCCGTAAGGTTACCCAAAGGGTTCCGCTTTCCTCCGGGGACGGAGGAAGTCGAGATTCGGCGCGACGGCGAAGCCCTGGTCCTCAAGCTCCTGCCCCGCGCAGACTGGCCGAAAGACTTCTGGCTCGCCTTCGAAGGGATGCCCGAGGACTTCGAGCGCCCTGCTCAGGTGAGGCAGTCGCGTGAGAAGCTCGGGCCGTGACCTACCTGCTCGATACGAACATCTGCATCTACGCTCTCAAGAACCGTCCGCCGGAGGTACTTGAGCGTCTGCGCGCTCTCGGCCCCACATCAGTGGCATTGAGCGTTATCACCGTGCTGGAGCTGCGACAGGGGGCCGAGGGGAGCCAGTCGCCAGATGCGGCTCACGCCAGGCTCGACACATTCCTGCCCCCGATGCAGCTTCTTTCCTTCGAGGAAGAAGATGCGCTCACTGGGGCTCGGTTGCGTGCGGATCTCTCCTGCCATGGTTGCCCCATCGGGGATTTCGACAGCCTGATCGCTGCCCAGGCCATCACTCACGATCTGATTCTGGTGACGAATAACCTCAGAGAGTTCGAGCGGATTCAGGGACTGCGGATGGAGAACTGGTCGGTCGCCCTTGACCACCTGTTGTTTTCGCCGGGGATCCTTGCTTCCTGGTTCGGTGGGTCCGCAACCGGACCTTGCGGATCATTGGCCGGCAGGCGGCGCCAGCCGAGCGCGGAGACGCAGGGCGGCGGGGTTGGTGGGGTCGATCTCGAGGGCGCGGCGATTCAGCTCGCGGGCTGCGGCCGCGTCTCCTAGCCGTAACCGCAGCAGCGCGCTGTTCTGCAGGGCCTGGATGCTGCGCGGGTTCAACTCCAGCGCTCGCTCGAGGTGCCGGGAGGCGGCTGCCAGGTCGCCCTGTGCGAGGTAGACGCCCCCCAGGTTGCTCTGCGCGTCGTCCGAGTCCGGCTCTAGCGCGGCGGCGCGCTGGTAGCAGGCCAGTGCCGCCGGCCAGTCACGCCTCCTGGCGGCGAGGTTGCCGAGGTCCAGCCAGGCCAGGAAGGCGTCGGGCGCCGCCGCCAGCGCTGCCTGATAGTGGCGGGCGGCGAGCGCCGGGTCGCCGCGCTCTTCGGCCAGCCTGCCGAGGTTGTAGTGCACCAGGTCGAGGCGCGGCTCAAAGGATGCAAGGCGAGGCAGCGCGAACGCCACGACAACCGCCAAGCCGAGGCCCATGATGCGACCGGCGCGACCGGCGCGAACGGCGCGAGTGGCGGGCCGCCGGATCGGTGCTTCCGCGCTGCCGCCCGCTGCCATGGCTGCCCATTCCGGGGCCGGCGCCGGCGGCGCCGCCGAGGCGATGCGACCGTGCCACCAGCCCTGAACGCCCTCGACCAGGGCGGCGACCGGCAGCGCGGCCAGCAGGAGCAGGGCCGGCACCGCCGGCAGGCGATAACGCGCGAAGAGGAAGAACGCGACGGTCGATACCATCCAGGCGCCGGCGAACAGCAGCGCCGGCGTCAGGCGCCGCGCCCGGCCGCCGCCGAGGGAGCCTAGCCCCAGCGCCGCCAGCAGGGTCACGCCGCCGAATTCCAGCAGCGGCAAGCGGTAGACGGGCGACCGGCCGCGGATGTAGTAGTAGTCGACCGCGTCGGGCCATTCGTACCAGCTCCAGAACAATCCCAGCTTGCGCAGCGTCAGGCGCAGATAGTCGCCGGGATGCGAGCGCGCCCAGGCGAGACCGCGGTGCAACCAGTAGCGCGAGACTTCGGCCGGCGTCAGCGGTCGCCCCGCGACTTGTTCGGCGATCCGCGCCGGCTCGCGCCGCTCGAGCTCGGGAATCTGCTTGCCGGGCACGATCGGCCGGTACGTCCCGTCGGCTCGCGGGTTGTTGCCGATGAAGAAGTTGACGCCACCCTGGGAGGTCGTGGGCAGGAAGTCTCCGCCCACCAGCCCGTTGCGCAGTGCCACCGGCGCCAACGCCAGCGCCACTCCGGCGAGGAACGCGGCGGCGCGGCCGGCGCGGCCGCGCTTGCCGGCGCTCCACGCCAGCGGCAGCAGAAACGGCACGACCAGCAGCGCGTTCTCCCGCAGCAGGGCCAGGAGGCCCAGGAGCGCCCCGGCCAGGAGCCACCGGCCGGCGGTTCCTCGATGCGTTCCCGCCGCCGTTTCCGACCCGGCGGCCGCCCCCCAGGCCATCGTCCACAGCAGGAAGCAGACGACGGTAACGGCGAGCGACTCCTTGAGCAGCTGGACGTCGTAGAACAGGAATGGGCCGTACACCGCCGCGAGCGCCGCCGCCGCCAGCCCTGCCCGCTCGCCGGCCATCGCCCGCCCGGCGCGATAGAGGGCGTAGCAGCCCGCCACCGCCAGTCCGATCTGAGCGAGATAAGCGGCGTCGAGGCGCGGCCCGACGGCTTTGTAGAGGACCGCGAGGAGATAGGGATAGAGCGGTGCCTGGAAAAAAACCCCGCGCCCATGTCCCAGCCAATCGCCGCCGGCGATCTCCCGTGCCCAGCGGTCGTACTCCGAGCTGTCCATTGCCAGCTCGCCGACGAAGGGCGCCCGCCGCACCGCCACCCAGTGCGCAAGGCGCAGCACGAGCGCGATCCCGAGGATCACCGCGATCGGCAGCACGCTCCTGGCGCGCGGCGTGGAAGGAGAACAGCCGTCCCGCGCGGCTGCGCCGTTGCGCCAATCCGCGGGCTCAGCCGGCACCGGCGGCCTGCCGCTGCCGCGACGGACGCACCGCCAGCCAGTGCGCCACGAGCGGCAGCGCCAGCAGGCCGAGCAGCACGGCGAACCAGAGGGTGGCGCCGCGAATGATGAAGGTGATCAAGGTGGCGCGGGCGGTGTCGAGGCCTTGCGCCCTGAGCAGCGCGGTCAGGGTGCCGTCGGCGGCGCCGAGGCCGCCGGGCAGCATCGAGGCGGAGCCCAGGACGGTCGAGGCCGTGTAATCGAAGAGGCCGGCGAGAAATCCGGTGTGCGGCGCGTAGGCGCGCACCGCGATGACGAAACCGGCGCCCTCCGCGCCCCAGGCGACGGCCGAGATCAGCAGGCCCGTCGCCAGCAGCCCGGGAGAGAGCAGGTTGCGCAGCCCCTGGTAGACCGTGACGAGCGTGCCGGCGCGGGCGCCGACGAACGGCAGCAGCTCCAGCTTGGCGAAGAGCCAGGCCGCCCAGCGCTCACGGGTGAATGCCGCGGCGCCGAGCACCACCGCTGCCAGACCGATCGCCGCCCACCAGCGGCCGCCGGGGAAGGGGAGCGCGCCCATCGCCAGCAGCGCCGCCACCCCCAGGATGTCGGTGACGCGCTCCGCCAGCACCGCCGGCGCGACGCGCAGCGCGGGACCGCCGCCGAGCTCGCGCACCAGCCAGGCCTTGCCCAGCTCGCCGGCCTTGCCCGGGGTGACCGACAGCAGGAAACCCGTCAGGAAGACGCCGCAGCTGCGGCCAAGCGGCAGCCGCGCGCCGAGCGCTCGCAAGTAGATCTCCCAGCGCACGAAGCGCAGCGTGTAATTGAGCAGCGACAGCGCCAGGATCGGCGCCAGCAGAGTGAAGTCGAAGCGGCGCAGCTGCGCGAAGAAATGGCGCGGATCGGCGATGCCGAGAAGCCCGGCCAGCACCAGTAGGCCGAGAGCGAACGCCGGCAGCAGCCGGCGCCCGAGATGGTAGAGCGCGGCATCCGAGCGCCGCGGCTCCGGCCCTCGGCTACCCTGGCGCACCTGGTCCGTCGCAGCCGCGGTGCGCTCCGGCTCCGCCACCGCCTCGAGCACCGATGGGTGCGCTCCCGGCGCGCCGGCGGGGTCGGCCAGGCTCAGGCCGCCGCCGCTCGCGGATCGAGCTCGGCCGCTTCCGGGTACTGCTCGAAGAGGCGCATCCACTTGCTGGTCTTCTTGTAACGCTCGATGCGCCGCTTGCCGATGGTCGGGTACCAGGCGAAGTCGTGGTAGAGGGACGATCCAAAGACGAAGAAATACACCAGCGGCGTCCGGAACAGCAGCTTCTGCAGGCCGTGCAGCGGCCCGAACCAGACCAGGTTGCCGAAGCGGGAGACCGCGTTGTTTCCGACCGAAAAGTGGAAGTTCATGCCGGAGACGTCTTCGCCCACCACCTCGATGTCGCGCGGATCGCCCACTCCCAGCCCGGCCTCGTGGGCCAGCCGGATGTACTTGATCGACATCGGGTCGAAGCCCATCAGCTTGGCTGCCACCGCGTCGATCGCCACCTGGTCGCCGGAGGCGAGCAGCAGGTCCTTCTCCACCGGGATCATGGTCCGCGGCCCGGGACCGTTGCCGCAAGTGGTGCCGTCCTTGACCGCGAAGATGCCGCTATGGATCTCTTTCTGGATGGTGAGGAGGTCGACCAGCGTCTCGTGGATCCACGAGTGGGTGTAGTGCCGCCGGGTGTTGAGCAGGCCGCCGAAGGCGTTCTTCATCGCGCCGGTGGTGGTGGTGTAGATGTGGCACTTGACGGTCGGCAGATGGACGATGTTCTTGCCGATGAAAAACTCCGGGATGGTGATCCCATCGGGGTAGATGCGCGGCAGCGCCAGCATGCGGCCCTTGGGCTCGTAGCGGATCCACTTCAGATCGTCGGGGAAGCAGTTGTAGCGCACCGGTACGCCGTATTTTTCGAGCACCGGCAGGTAGCGGTTGAGCCGTTCCCCTTTCTTGGGATCGGTCACCACGGTGTTGTTCTGCACGCACACCTGGTCGCCCAACCCGAGCTTGCGCAGCTCTAGGATGGTCCCTTCGAGCTGCCAGGGGGTGGTGTTGGCGCCCGGGAACGGGAAATGCCAGGAGATGTTGTCTTTGAGAATGGTGGTGACGCCGCGGGCGAGGTGATCGCGCGCGTCGGCCATCTCCATCGTCCGCCCGACGTCTTCGAGGACGCTCTCGGGCTTGGTCTTGAGCACGGCGACGCGTGGTTTCTTCACTGGTAATGGTTCCTCCGGGTTTGCATGCCGGTGGCCGCGCCGCGCATGGCGGCCGTGGCGGCGCGACGCATTGACGATACCAATTCTACGATTTCTACGATCTCTATGACCTTTAGGCGGCTGCCGTTCAGGCGAAGAATCCCCGCACCGCCTCGCAGACCGCCGCCACCTCGTCGTCGGTCAGCTCGGGGAACATCGGCAGGCAGAGCACCTGGGCGGCGGCGGCGGTGGCCACCGGCAGCTCGTCGCCGATCGCCGTGGCCGCCCCTTTCGCCGTGGCCGCCGCGCCCGCCCCTCTCGCCCCGGCCGTCCCGTCCTCCGCCGCGCCGCTCGCCGCCGTGCCCGCGAGGGCCGGCTGCCGGTGCAGCGGTGACGGGTAGTGAATGGAGCTCGCGATCCCCTGGTCGGCCAGGTGACGCATCAGGGCGTCGCGGTGGGCGGTGCGCACCGTCAGCTGGTGGTAGACCGACAGGCTCCCCGGCGGGTCGGCCGGTGGGAGCGCCAGGTCGCCCGCCCCGGCCAGGCCGCCGTAATAGCGGCACGCCAGCTCGCGGCGCCGTGTGTTGTCGGCCTCGAGCAGCGGCAGCCGGCAGTTGAGCACCGCGGCCTGCAGGCTGTCGAGCCGGCTGTTGAGCCCCACCTCCACGTGGTGATAGCGCGAGTCCTGGCCGTGATTGGCGAGCCGCCGCACCCGCTCCACCAGCGCGGCATCGTTGCCGGTCACCGCGCCGCCGTCGCCGAAACAGCCCAGGTTCTTCGTCGGGTAGAAGCTCCACGTGGCGAGCCTGCCCAGCCCGCCGACCCGGCGCCCGCCATAGAGCGCGCCATGGGCCTGCGCCGCGTCCTCGACCAGCCACAGCCCGTGGCGGTTGCACAGCCGCAGCACGCCGTCGACGTCGAAAGGACGGCCGTAGAGATGGACGCCGATGATGCCCCTGGTGCGCGCGGTGACGCGCGCCGCGGCGTCGGCAGGATCGAGGTTGAAGGTGGCGGCGTCGATGTCGCAGAAGACCGGCACGCCGCCGGCGAGGAGCACGGCCTCGGCGGTGGCGAAGAAGCTGAAGGCGGGGACGATCACCTCGTCGCCGGCGCCGATGCCCAGGGCCCGCATCGCGAGGACCAGCGCGTCGGTGCCATTGGCGACGCCGGCGCAGGCTTCGACCCCGAGAAAGGCGGCGAACTGGCGTTCGAACTCGCGCACCTCCGGACCGAGGACGAAGGCGCTCGCCTCGAGAATGCGCTGCCAGCGCCGCTCGAGCGGCGCGGCGATCCGGCGCCGGGCGCGGCCGAGATCGAGATAAGGGACCTGCAGAGTCGTGGTCACGGGTCTCCGGGCCCGCTCGGCCGGCACTCTTCTCCGGGCGGAGAACGCGCCGCGGCAGGCGGGGGACATTGTACCCGCATGGGTCACGGTTGCCCTGGCCGCTCTGCCGGATCTCCCGGCAGCCGGCGCAGCGTGTACCGCGTCCAGGGCGTGCTGTAGACGACCAATTCGCTGCTGCCCATGGTCCGGTTGTCGGGCAACCGCACGCGCAGCAGCGGCCGCAGCCCGAGCGCGGCTTCGAGGTGCGGCAGCCAGGCCGGGAAGATCACCACGAAGTCGGGCCGGCGCTCGGCGACGGCGGCGGCCATCGCCCGCTCCCAAGGCACGCCGCGCGCCACCTGCCGCTGCACCTCCAGGCGCAGCTCGGGATTGGCGATGCCGGCGAGGTCGACGATGCGGTTGGGCAGCAGGTACTTGAAGGCGCCGATGTCGTTGACCGCCAGCAGCGCACCGGCTGGCAGGCGGGGCGCCAGCCAGCGCGCCGTGCGCACGTCGCTCGACTCGACGTCGGCCAGGTTGTGGGCGTATAAGCCGGCGCACTCCAGCAGGCTGGAGCCGGTCGGCCACAACAGCAGCGCCCCCAGCACCAGGCAGACCGGCAGGCGCGCCTTGCCAGCCAGCACGCCCGCGCGGAGCACGGCGGCGGCGTCCTGGATGGCGAGCACGCCCAGCACCACCACCACCGGGAACAGCGGGAAGAAATAGCGGCCGAAGTTGCCGACCATCATCTTCCCTGGCGGGCTGAGGGTCGAGTAGGCCAGCGGCAGCGCCACCAGCCAGAGCCCCGGCAGCAGCCCGCGGTCGCGGCGCGAGCCGAAACGCGCCACCAGCGCCGCCACGCCGCCGCAGCAGAGCATGGTCATGTACGGCTGCTGGCGGTACAAGATCTGGATCACGCCATAGTCGTAGTGCAGATCCGGCAGCCAGCGCCGCAGCTCGCCGCCCTTGGCCGCGAAGGTGGTGGGCAGGAAGGTGCCGCCGGCGATCCGATAGAACAGCAGCGGCCCGGCGAGCACGCAGCCCGCCAGCAGCCCGCCCGCGGCGAGACGCGCGAACGGCGGCCGCCGCCAGCGCAGCGGCCCCGCCAGGTCACGGGCGCCGCCCCTGGTCGTGGCGCTTGCGGTCCTGGCGTCCCCGGGCGCGATGCCCCGAGCCGTGACGCCCCCGACCGGTGCATCCCCGGCGGCGGCGCCTGGGGCGGCGACGCCCGCCGGGCCGCCGCGGTCGCGGCTGAAGCACAGGCAGCGGTCGACGAAGACGAGCGCCAGCAGCAGCAAGCCCTCGGGACGAGCCAGCGCCGCCAGGGCGAGCACCGCGGGCGAGATCGGCAGCCGGCCCGCGGCGCCCGCGGACCCCGCGCTGTTGTCCGCCTGGGCCGCCGGCGCCGGCGGCCCAGGCTCCGCCCGCAGGTCCGCGTCCCGTTCGCGCAGGTGCAACACCATCCCCCAGGTCGAGAGCACCACGAACAGCGGGATCTCCATGCCCGAGAGCGCCGACCAGACCATCCAGCCGGTCCCCAGGGTGAGGCCACCGGCCAGCGCCGCCAGACCCGGCGTCAGGCCGAGCTCCCGCGCCAGCCGCCAGGTCGCGTCGATGCTGGCGAGGTAGAGCAGCACGCCGGCCAGCTGCGCCCAGGCGAGCGGGCTGCCCGGGAGATAGGCGAGCAGCGCCAGCAGCGCCGTCCACAGCGGCGCCGTCGAACCGGTGACCAGCTCTCCGGGGTTGTATGCCAGGCCGCCGCCGGCGGCGAGGTTGCGGGCGAACTGCAGGTGGATCCAGCTGTCGTCGAGCGGCCAGCCCAGGCCGCCGTCGAGCCGCCAGAGCTCGATTGCCAGATAGCCGAGGCAGGCGGCGGCGCCGCCCAGCAGCAGGCACACGCGAGCGCCGTTCGAGCGAGCCCGGCGGGCCGCCGCGGCGGGCCTTGCGGCGCCGGCGGACATCTGGGCGAGTGGCGCCGTGGTCATGGGGATCGCAAGCATATCCGAGTGGGTCGAGCCTGCTTCGGATCGCTCTCGGATCTGCTCGCGAGCCCGTCGCGGCTCCTTGCGGACCTGCTCGCGAACCTGCGGACGGCGTCCGCTCGTGCGGCCGCCGCGCACGCGCGAAGCCGCTCGGCACAAGGAGTATGATCGGCGGCCGTATGTCCTCCCCCGAGCTCGAACGACGCTTGCAGCGGGCCTCCCGCGTTGCTCTGTATGGCAGCATGGTGCTGGTGATGGCCGCCGGCTACGGCATGGTCGCGACCCTCGATCGGCCGGCGGTGTTCAGCGGGACGGAGTGGATCGAATACGACTACCTGCACGACCCGACGGTCCGGCTGCTGCAGCGCTACGTCCAGATCGACACCAGCGAGGCGACCGGCAACGAGGTGGCCGGCGCCCGCTTCCTTGCCGCTCAGCTGGCAGCCGCCGGCATCCGCTCCGAAATCGAGGTGCTTGACGGCAGGCACGCCAATCTCTTTGCCCGCCTCGAGGGCCGGGACCCTCACCCCCTCGTGCTGCACAACCACATCGACGTCAGCAACGTGGACCCCAGCGAGTGGATCCATCCGCCGTTCGCGGCAGATATCGAGCTGCCCTGGATCTGGGGGCGCGGCGTCTTCGACATGAAGAGCATCGCCATCGCGCAGCTGCTGGCGATGATCGATCTGGCGAAGAGCGGCCGGCCGCTGCGGCGCTCGGTGCAATTCCTGGCCACCGGCGACGAGGAGGCCGGCGACAGCCGACTCGGCGTGCAGTGGGTGATCCGCCACCGGCCGGAGATGGTGCACGACTTCTGGGCGGTGCTCACCGAGGGTGGCACCGTCGAGGCCCGCTCCCGCTCCGACATCAAGTACTGGGGCACCGAGATCGGGCAGAAGCATTTCGCGAGGCTGACCGTCTGCAGCGACAGCCGCGAGCGGCTCGAGGACCTTCGCCGCTTTCTGCTGGATCGCGGCTACACCGAGACCGACCTGCACCTGCTGCCCGAGATCGCCGCGGTGCTCGAGGGCTACGCTCCCAGCCGCGACAGCAGTTTGATTCGCGGGCCGCTGACACATCCGCGCGACTTGCTGAGCGACATCGGCGCCTTCCGCGCCATGCCGGCATTCGTGCGGTCGATGCTGCGCAATGAGGCCGTGCCGTTCCACGTCAAGCCGGCACCCGGCGGCGGCTATGAATTGCTGATCATGCTGCACATGCTGCCCGGCGCGCGGGCCGCCGACGTCCGCGATCAGCTGCTGCCGCCCTGGACGCTGCATGGCCTGCAGGTGAGCCTGACCGAGGTGCCAGGCAGCCCGCTTCCCAGCCCGACCACCCATCCGGTTTTCCGCGAGATCCTGACCACTCTGAAGACGGAGTTCCCGAACGTCGTCGCCGGGCCGTTCTTCCTGCCCTGGACCGCCACCGACTCACGGTTCTTCCGTGCCGCCGGCGTGCCGTCGTACGGCTTCTCGCCCTTCTTCATCATGAGCACCGACACCTACCAGGTGGATCGCCAGAACGAGCGGCTCGCCCTCCCCGGTCTCCTGCAGGGCGTGGAGCTCTACCGCAAGCTCGTGCGCCGGTTGGTGCTGTGATGCCGCGGCAGGACGCCCGGCGGCGCGCCCGGAGCCTGCCCCAGTGGCTCCGCCCGGCGGCAGCGCCGCCCAGCCGGCGCAGCCGTCCGCTGCTCTTCCGGCCCCTCCTGCTCGTCCTCCTCCCGGGTCTGGCGCTGGCGGTGCTGCGCTGCGGTGTGGCGGCGGGCGATCCGCCCCGCCTCGCCGAGGCCGCCGGCTGGCTGCGCGGCTACGTGCAGATCGACACCACCAATCCGCCGGGCAACGAGCGGCTCGCCGCCAACTACCTGGCCGCGATCCTGACGCGCGAGGGCATTCCCTGCCGGTTATGGGTTTCGCCCACCGGCCGCGTCAGCCTCTCGGCGCGGTTGGCCTCGCCGCGCAGCGGCGGGCGCGCCCTGCTGCTGCTGCACCACATGGACGTGGTGGCGCCAGGGGCCGGCTGGACCGTTCCGCCCTTCACCGGATTGATCCGGGAAGGCAGCCTCTGGGGTCGCGGCACCCTCGACGACAAGGGACTGGGAATCTGCGGCCTGGCCGCCCTCGTCGATCTCAAGCGGCGGCGCGCGGAGCTCGACCGCGACGTCCTCTTCCTGGCCGTCGCCGACGAGGAGAACGGCGGCGGCCAGGGAGCCGCCTGGCTGCTCGCCAGCCACCCCGAGCTGTTCGGCGGCGTCGAGGGAGTGCTCGGCGAGGGCGGGCGCAACCAGTTCACCGGCCGGCTGCTCTGGTGGGGCGTCGAGGTGGCGCAGAAGCGCCCGCTCTGGCTGCGGGTCAGCGCGCATGGCCGCGGCGGGCATGGCTCGGCACTCAACGTCGAGAGCGCCAACCACCTGCTGATCGCGGGGCTGGCCCGGCTGCTGGCCCTGCCTCGACACTGGCGGGTGACCGCGCCGGTGCGCGACTACCTGCGGGCGCTCGCGCCGCTGCACAATCAGCACTGGCAGCACCTGCTCACCCACACCGACGAGGTGATCGGCGACGCAGGCCCGCGGGAGGGGATCTTCCCCGGCATGGCCGGCCTCTTCCTCGACACCGTGCAGGTGACCATGCTCGCCGGCGGCGAGCGTATCAACGTCATCCCCGCCGCCGCGGAAGCCAGGATCGACATCCGGCTGCTGCCCGACACCGACGGCGCGGCTTTCCTGGCCGCCGTTCGCGGCGCGCTCGGGCCGCAACTTTCGGTCGAGGTGCTGATGACCGCGCCGCCGGCCCCCGCCTCGCCGGCGTCCGGGCGCCTGTATGGCAGCATCCGGCGGGTGCTCGGCCGCGAGGCGGCGGTGGTGCCGATGCTCGACGCCGGCACCACGGACTCCCGCTTCTTCCGCGAGCGCCGCGTGCCGGCGTACGGTCTCGCTCCATTCGCGCTCGGCCCTGACGACTCCGGCGGCATCCACGGCGCCGACGAGCACTTGCCGCTTGCCGAGCTCGATCGCGGCGTCGAGCGGATGCGCCGGATCGTCAGGGCGTACGCCGCGGTGCCAGCCGGCGGCAAGTAGCGCGTGTCGCGACGGCGGCCGCGCCTTCGATCGTCGCCCAGCTCGGCGTCGTCGCGCCCGCCAGGCGAGCTGACTGACAACGCTTGGCCGATCGGTGGACCTTTTTTGGCACCCGCGGCGGGCCCTCGCCCCGAACTCCCTTGGAATCAAGTACTTTGGAAGCTGAGAGATTGGCACATCTCTTGCCCCACACCGAATTACTCTCAGCTCCATCCATCGGGGGAAAATGTGATGAATTGCCATTTGCACATAGGGCAAAGAGGGCAAAAGGGCTTCACGTTGATCGAGTTGCTCATCGTGGTGGCCGTGATCGGAATCATCGTCGCAATGCTGATCCCGAACCTGCTCGACGCCTTCCAGAAGGCCAAACAGAAGCGCACCATGGCTGACATGAAGATCATCGGCACGGCGATGTTCTCGTGGATCACGGATCAGTCGACGGCGGCCGCCGCCGGCCAGGCCGCCACCGCGGTCGACCTCACGCAGTACGGAACGCAACTGCAACCCGCCGATCTCACCACCGTCCTGGTGTCGCAGTACATCCAGTCGATCCCGGTCCTCGACGGCTGGAAGAGCCCCTTCCAGTACTACTTGCGAACCGACAACCCGCACGTGGCGCGGGTGATGGCGATCCGCAGCCTCGGGCGCGACAAGACCGCGGAAGGGGACCAGTACACCGTCACCGCCTTCGATCCCACCGATTACGATCGCGACATCGTCTGGGCCGACGGCTTCATGGTGCGCTACCCGCAGAAGAGGTAACGCGATTGATCCAGGAGCCCTCGCCGCCCGGCACTGGCTACGCCCGGCGGCGAATGGCGCGGGCGGTGCGGTTGGCGCGGCCGGCGTGGCCGGTGCTGCTGGGCAGTGCCTGGCTGGCGGTGCTGTTCGGGCGCCTGCTGCCGCCCAGCCGCGCGCTCGCCAACCGCGACATCCTGCTCTTCCACCTGCCGCTGCGCGCCTGCTTCCGCAACCTTGCGGCCGGCGGCGTCCTGCCGGTCTGGAACCCGTGGCTCAACGGCGGCCAACCGATCCTCTCCAACCCCGGCTACGCGGCGTTCTATCCACCGACCTGGCTCGCCCTGCCGCTGCCACCGGCGTACGCCCTGAGCGTGCTGGCGATCCTGCACGCCGGCATCGCCTTCGCCGGCGCCTGGCGTCTCGCCCGCCACCTCGGCGCGGGGAGCGGCGCCGCGGCGCTGGCGGCGGTCGGCTACTCCGGCGGCGGCGCGCTGCTGTCGCTGCTCGACGTCTACAACCTGTTCTGCGGCATGGCCTGGTTCCCGTGGGTGCTGGCCTTCGGCGACGACGCGTTGTGCCGTCCCGCCGGCGGCGCGTGGCGCCGGCCGGCGCTGCTCGCCGGCCTGGCGCTCGCCATGCAGCTGCTCAACGGCGAGCCCTCGACCGCGGTGGTCAGCGCCCTCGGACTGCTGGCACTCGCCGCCGCGAGCTTCGCCGGCGCTGATCCCTCGCGCTCGGCCGCACCCCTGGCCGGCGCTGCCGCGACGCCGTCCCTCTCCGCGAGGCAGCCGGGCGGTCGGTCCCGGCCGGCTCGCCCGGCAGCGCC
>Ga0209118_1000925_pt1 | contig 14550 bp, 15 predicted proteins | sample BlaSpr_A8_Ref_M1_FD_187988 | JGI IMG/M metagenome (GOLD analysis project Ga0209118, IMG submission 187988) | Forest soil microbial communities from Thunder Bay, Ontario, Canada - Black Spruce, Ontario site 2_A8_Ref_M1 (SPAdes) (version 2) | ecosystem: Environmental > Terrestrial > Soil > Boreal...
GCGAGAGATTCGGCGATCCAGGTGGCCCAGATCCGGGTGAAGCGACGAGCAGCGCAGCGAGCGCATCGTGCATGCGTAAGCGAGCAGCGCAGTCGCTGAACCCGGAGATGGGCCGCATGGGCGCCGAAGATCCGTCGAGGGCTTTTGGTCCGAGCCTCAGTCCGCAGCGAGCGTAGGCGTCGCCGGGAATTGGGACCTCGCCACGTGGATTGCGCCAGCAATTTCAAATGCTTTCGCCCTCGGACCGATGGCCACCATGAGCGACCGTCCCGCTTTGGTCTTGAGGTGAACCATCCACGGGGTCGGGACCAGGAGCAAGAACGGCACCAACAGGGCCGGGACGAGGAGCATGAAAGGGGCCACCAGGAGCCCCGCGCCGGTCCACATCAGGAACCCGGACCAGCCGAGCCACTGCATCAAGGTCAGGTGAGCGGCCTCAAATGGCTCGATGTCCGCAACTCCCATGGTCTCGGTCTTACTGCCAACCGTGAATGAGACCGTCTGTCCGTCCAGAACAAGCTTGCCCTTGCTGGTCTCCCACGACTGTGCGCGCAGCTGCACGACCATTACCGAGATAGAGAACCGTTCATGTGGCGCGCCGCCGATTCATACCGCGGCCACCGACCACGCGCACGACCAGCATCAGTATCACGGCACCCGCAAAGGCCACAACGATCTCGCCGACAATCGGGTGGCCGATTACCACGAAATTGATGTGGAGGAGGCTCGCGAGGAAGCCCCCCAGAAACGCTCCCAGGATTCCCACGATGATGTCGCCGAAGATGCCGAGCCCGTGACCCAGCGCAACGCGGCTGGCAAGGAAACCGGCCACAAGCCCCACCAGGCACCAGATCAAGATCGTGCCCCAGTCCAGGTTGATCGTGTTTCCGTTAATGGAGATAGACATATCGTTCAGGCGCTCGTTGCCAATTGCAGGATGAGGTCTCACCCGTAACAAACACAGCAACTTGACCGCGGGAGGAATGTGGTTACTGCCTTTGTTACATGGGCGCGCGCACACTCACTGCGGTTGCGGGGGCAACCTGGCCAGTCGTAGCCAAGCTCGGCGGCCGTTTCATGGCCGCTGCCGGCTCAACGAGATCTGCCGGCGGCTGAGATTCAAGTGGAGGAGGAGAATATGGCTGAGACCAAGAAGGGCAACAAGATCGTGGCCGTACCCGGTTACACGCGCAAGCAGGACGGGAAGAAGATTTCTGTCAGCGAGCACCGTCGGTCAACACCGGAGACAAGCACAGGCAAGAAGTAGCGCGTCCCGAGGCGGACTCATTTGAGCCGCCTCGGGCTGCCACCGCAGTCAAATCAAGCGAACAAAAGCTAGCCACCGGTTCCGAAGAGGCGGTCGCCGAAATCTCCGAGGCCCGGCACGATGTACGCCTTGTCGTTGAGCCTCTCGTCCAGCGCCGCGGTGTACACGTCCACCTCCGGGTGCCGTTCCTCGAGCACCTTCACGCCTTCCGGCGCGGCCACGACGCAGATCATGCGGGGATTGCGCCCGCCCGCTTCCTTGATCAGGTCGAGAGCCTGGGCAGCCGATCCGCCGGTCGCCAACATGGGATCGAGCAGCAGCGGCACCTTGCCCACCAGGTGCGGAAGCTTCTTGTAGTAGATACGCGCGACCGCGGTTTGTTCGTCCCGTTCGAGGCCGATGTAGCCGACGCTCACGCGAGGCAGCAGCTCCAGCACCGGCGCGAGCAGTCCAAGGCCGGCGCGCAGCACCGGGATGGCGACGACCTCGCGTTCGATGGAGATGGAGTCTGCTTCGGCAAGCGGGGTCTGTACGGTCCCGCGGCGCACCTCGAGGTCCGCGGTCGCCTCATAGAGCAGCAGCGTGATGACCTTGCGTGCCAGGACCCTGAACTCTTCGGGAGGAGTCGAGCGGTCGCGCAGTCCGCGCAGGCTGTCGGCGACGAGGGGGTGACTACTTACCTTCAGCGGCACGGTCGTGCTCGATGAGGCGGCGGATGGCATCCACGGCCACCTTCAACATGCGGTCCATGTACGACGGGTCGAGGTGGTGGATCTCCCCAGCGCCCAGCTCGTCCACGCACAAGTTGATAGTGCCCGCGCGAAGCTTTCTCAGGCGCGCGACCACGAAGAGCGTGGAGGTCTCCATGTCGTTGCTCAGCACGCCCGCCCGCGACCACATCTCGAGCTCGTCACGCAGGTGGGGCCGGGGCATGGTGTCAGGCAGCAGGTCGGAATAGAGCGCGTCGACGCTGCGGATGATCCCCACGTGGTAAGGCGCACCCGACTCCTTTGCCGCGTCTACGAGCGCGTTGACCACGTGCAGCGAGGCGACCGCCGGATATTCGAGCGGCACATAGCCGTTCGGGGTGCCCTCGCTCCGGACGGATCCGAGAGCGATCACGAGGTCGCCCATCTTGATCTGGGGCTGCGCGGCGCCGCAGGTGCCGACACGTACGAAGGTGTGTACGCCAAGCTCGCTGAGCTCCTCGATCCCGATCGCCACCGAAGGACCGCCCATGCCGGTCGACATCGCAGAGACCGACACGCCGTCGAGCGATCCGGTAAAGGTGCGGTACTCGCGGCTGAAGGCGACCTCCTTCGCGCCGTCCAGGTATTTCGCGATCATCGGGACGCGCCCCGGGTCGCCCGGAACCAGCACGTACTCGCCAACCTCGCCCCTGGCGAGCCCGACGTGATACTTCCTCTCGTTCTCTTTCCCGGCGCCTGCCACTCCGGCGAATACTAATGGGCCTCGGTGACGCCGTCCTTGTCCACCCGGGCCAGAACGTGGGGCGGCCGTTGGACCTCCTGGTCGCTGAGACGCCACGCCGCCTGCAGACGTGACGTGACGGAACGCGCCAGCTCCTCGGAGCGAGCATGCACGACTGCCAGCGCCTCACCGGCACGGACCCTGGCGCCCACCGGCGCGTCGATGACGATGCCCGCCGCGTGGTCGACGCGATCGTCCTTCTTCTTGCGACCGACACCCAGCTCGAGCCCGGCCAAACCGACCTCGAGGGCGTCGATCGACTGCACATAGCCGCCGGCAGGCGAAGGCACGGCGAGCTGGACAGGCGCCACCGGTAACCCCTCCTGCAACCTGCCGCCCTGGGCCGCAAGCATGCGCTCGAACGTCTCGCGGCCCGAACCGGATCGCAGCGCTTCGTCCGGGTCCATGTTGACCTCCGCCAGCCAGCACATCTCGCGGGCAACCACGAGCGAAACCTGCACGAGCTCTTGGCCGCCCTTTCCGGCCAGCGCATCGAGCGCTTCCTGGACCTCCAGCGCATTGCCGACAGAGCGTCCGAGCGGGTTGTCCATCGCTGTGACGAGGGCGACGGTGCGGCGGCCCGCGCCCTCGCCAAGCTGCACCATCTCGGAAGCGAGCTCGATCGCCGACGCGACGTCGGGCATGAACGCCCCGCGACCGAATTTGACGTCGAGCACAATGGCGTCCGCACCGGCGGCGATCTTTTTCGACATCACGCTGGAAGCGATGAGCGGCACGGACGGCACGGTCGCCGTAACGTCGCGCAGCGCGTAAAGGAGCTTGTCCGCCGGCACCATGTGCGGCGACTGGGCCGCGACCGCGATGCCAACCTCTGTGACCTGGCGGATGAAGCGCTCGGGCTCGAGGTCCACGGTCAGTCCGGGCACCGACTCGAGCTTGTCCAGCGTCCCGCCCGTGTGGGCGAGCGCGCGACCGCTGAGCTTGGGGACTTTGACTCCGCATGCAGCGGCGAGTGGCGCGGCCACGAGCGTCACCTTGTCGCCTACCCCGCCGGTCGAGTGCTTGTCGACCTTTACTCCCCTGATGCCGCTCAGGTCGAGCACCTCGCCGCTGGCGACCATGGCCTGGGTCAGAGCAAGCGTCTCGGCGCGGGTCATGCCGCGGATACACACAGCCATCAGCCAGGCCGCCATCTGGTAGTCGGGAATCTCGCCCCTCACGTAGCCGGAGACCAGGAATTCGATCTCCTCGGGTGAGTGCTCACGCCCGTCGCGCTTGCGGCCGATGACCTCCAGCGGAACCACTGCCGCCTATCGTTCCACACTGCCCGGGAAGCCTCTCAGGCGAGTGCTACAATCCGCCCCGACCGAGCGGTGTGGCGCCCGGCTGTGGCCAGGTTTTTTGAGAGGGAGCTAATAGGATGGGGCAGACGCGGCTTCGGTTATTTGGTCTGGTGGCTGTGGCGTTGATGGTGGCGGCCGCCTGCGGCGGCACCAGCCCTTCGACCCCGGCCAAGCAGTACAAGATCGGCCTAGTCACCGACATCGGCGGTCTCAACGACAAGAGCTTCAACCACCTCGCTTATGTCGGGCTTCAGAAGGCCATCACCGACTTCAACGTCAAGGGCGACGTCAAGGAGTCGAAGACCGGGGACGACTACATCCCGAACCTCACGAACTTCGCCTCCAGCGGCTACGACCTCGTAATCGGAGTCGGTTTCTTGATGCAGGAGCAGGTCGGCACGGTGTCGGGCCAGTTCCCGAACATCCACTTCGCGATCATCGACGGCGCCGGCACCGACGCCAAGGGCAATGACCTCCAGCACGCGAACGTCCAGTCCCTGTACTTCAAGGAACAGGATGCGGGTGCGATGGTGGGCGTCATCTCCGGGATGCTCGAGAAGCAGGGCAAGCTGAAGAACAACAAGGGCGTGATCAGCGCCGTCGGAGGCGTGAGCATCCCGCCGGTCAACCACTACATAGCCGGCTACAAGTGGGCGGCCACCATGGAGGACCCGGGCATCAAGGTGCTGGTCGGGTACTCCAACGACTTCACGGACCCGGCGAAGTGCAAGGGCATCGCGCAGCCACAGATCAACGGAGGGTCTGACGTCGTCTTCCAGGTCGCCGGCGGGTGCGGGCTCGGAGCTCTGCAGGCAGCCGGGCAGGGCGGCGTCAAGAGCATCGGCGTTGACGCGGACCAGAAGGACGCCGACCCCTCGGTCATCGCGAGCGCCTTGAAGAAGGTGGACGTCGCCACCTACACAGCGATCAAGAACGTCGTCAACAGCCAGTTCGCAAGTGGGGCGCTGACCTTCGACATCAAGAACGGCGGCGCCGGCTACGCAATCGACAACTTCTCGCTCCCGGCCGACATCCAGGCCGAAGTGACCAAGATCCAGGGCGAGATCGCGGCAGGAACACTGACGCCTCCGGCTGACATTCCGGCCTAATGGCGCAGGGGACGGGCGCGATCGTCGCCCGTCCCCGGCCGCCGGGACTGCCCCCAGTCGTCCGCCGAGTCGTGGGCGGGCTCGCGATGCCCCTCGGATCAGTCCTCTTCGCTTTTGTCGTCGGCGGTCTCATCGTCGCGGCCACCGGGGGCAATCCTTTCAGCGCGTACGCGGGGCTCATTTGCGGCGGCTTTGGGATCGGGTGCACCCAGGGCGAGAACCCGGCCCTTCAGATCTCCAATACCATCGTCTTTCTCACCCCTCTCATCGCGACGGGGATCGCCGTCGCGCTGCCGTTCAGGGCGGGGTTGTTCAACATCGGAGCCGAGGGACAACTGCTCGCGGGCTCGATGGCATGCACCGCCATCGGCATCAAGTTCAACACCCTACCCACACCGATCCTGCTGCCCATGGTCTTGATCGGAGGCATGGTGGCCGGAGCTTTGTGGGCGGGCGTCGCCGGGGTGCTCAAGGCGACGGTCGGAGCCCACGAGGTGGTGACCACGATCATGATGAATTACGTTGCGCAGTGGCTTCTGCGCTACCTCATCATCGGCGGGCCGCTTCAGCTTGCATCCGGCACCTCGAAGTCACAGCCGATCGGGCCGGGGGCCCGCCTCGCCACGCTACTGCCATCTGACAACTCGCTGATCGTCTTCGGGCTGCCCGCGAGCGTGTACCGCGTCCACACCGGGCTGTTCATCGCGATCGCGGCCGCCGCCGTCTTCGCGTTCCTGCTGTGGCGCACGACGCTGGGCTACCAGATCCGGGCGGTCGGCCAGAGCCAGCGCGCCGCGCGCTACGCGGGTGTGAGCGTGCGCCGGACGATCATCGTGACCATGCTGATCGCGGGCGCTTTCTCCGGACTTGCGGGCGCTGTTCAGATCGCCGGCGTCGACCACAACCTGACCGACAAGTACTTCAGCGACACGACTGGCTTTGACGCGATCGCCGTGGCGCTGCTGGGATTGGGAAGCGCCGTCGGCATCGTGCTTGCCTCGCTGCTGTTCGGAGCGCTGCACGCCGGAGGTTCGGTGATGCAAAGCGACGCGGGCATCTCGAGCAACCTGGTGCTCGTTCTGCAGGCGCTGATCCTGTTCAGCATCGCGGCCAATTTCCTCGGCGCGATGAGGTCGCTGATTCCCGGTCTCCGCCGCCCGCCTGGTGCACCTCCGCCCGAGAACCCCGCTGCCGCGCTCATGACCGAGGCCGCGGCGCCGCCGCCAGAAGGAACTCCGATCAAGTGACCGCGCTCACCGACATCCTTCACCTGCTCGTCACCGCGAACCTCTGGCAGGCCACGCTGGCCGCCGCCGTGCTGCTGCTGCTGCCGGCGCTCGGCGGCGTGATCTCGGAACGGAGCGGAGTGGTCAACATCGCAATGGAAGGCATGATGCTGACAGGCGCCTTCTTCGGCGTCGTCGCCGACCTCGCGTGGCACAACCCATGGCTGGCCACCGGCGTGGCCATCCTCGCCGGCGGGCTGATGGCCCTGTTACACGGGGTCGTGTCGATCCGCTTTCGCGCGGACCAGATCGTGAGCGGGATCGCCATCAACATCTTCGCGGCGGGCATGACCGTGTTCCTGGTCAACCGCATCTACGGAATCCAGGACGTCGGCCACGCCAACCAGAACGAGCTGCTGCCCAACTTCAACGTCCCAGGGCTCGACCAGATCCCGTTCCTCGGCCAGGTGTTGTTCCAGCAGAACATCGTCGTGTACGCGGCGCTGATCCTGCTGGTCGCGGTGCATATCGTCCTTTTCAGAACTCGGCTAGGCCTGCGGATCCGCGCCGTCGGCGAGCACCCGCAGGCAGCCGACACCGCCGGGATCAACGTCTACTTGATCCGCTACGGCGCCGTCGTCACCAGCGGATTGCTGTCAGGCCTCGCGGGCGCCTTCCTGGCAATCGGCGTCTCGAACACCTTCGTGCCGAATATGACCGACGGCCGGGGCTACATCGCGCTGGCGGCCATGATCTTCGGCAAGTGGACGCCGTTCGGCGCGTTCGTCGCCTGCATGATCTTCGGACTAGGCCAGGCGATCTACGACAACAACTCGATCATCCATGTGTCGCCGTACCTGCTCAGCATGCTGCCGTACATCCTGACCCTGGTCGTTCTCGCGGGGCTGGTGGGCAGGAGCAACCCTCCCGCGGCAGACGGCATCCCTTACGTGGCGGGCAGCGAATGAGCACGCCGGTAGCGACCAACGCGCTCGAGATGCGGGGCATCACCAAGGCGTTTCCCGGGGTCGTGGCCAACAACCACGTCGACTTCACAGTCCGGGCCGGCGAGATCCACGCCCTGGTCGGGGAGAACGGCGCGGGCAAGACCACGCTCATGAACGTCCTCTACGGCCTGGTTCATCCGGATTCGGGCGAGATCCTGATCGATGGAAAGACCGCGCGCATCTCCGGCCCTCGAGACGCGATCGCCCTTGGCATCGGGATGGTGCACCAGCACTTCATGCTCATCCCGGTCTTCACCGTCGGTGAGAACGTGATGCTCGGGCGGGAGCCGGTCACCGGCCCAGGTTTCTACGATCACGCCAAAGCTCGGGAAGAAATCGCGACGCTGACCCGGCAATACGGCCTGGCGCTGGATCCTGACGCGCGCATGGGCGACCTCCCGGTTGGACTTCAGCAGCGAGCCGAGATCGTGAAGGTGCTGTACCGCGGCGCGAACCTCCTCGTCCTCGACGAACCGACCGGCGTGCTCACGCCGCAGGAGAGCAAGGAGCTCTTCGACGTCTTGAAAGACCTCGTCAAGACGGGCAAGACGATCATCTTCATAAGCCACAAGCTGCGCGAGGTGCTCGAGATCTCGGACCGGATCACTGTCATGCGCCGGGGTAAGGTGGTCGGCCATCTCACCACCAAGGACACCAGCGAAGAGGAGATCGCGACACTGATGGTCGGTCGCGAGGTCCTGTTGCGGGTGGACAAGAAGCCGACCAAGCCAGGAGCGGTGACCTTCAAGGTTGAGAACCTCACCGCCAACTCAGATCGCGGGGTGCCCGCCCTCAAGGGCGTTTCCTTCGAGCTGCGCCAGGGAGAGATCCTCGGCATCGCGGGCGTCGAAGGGAACGGCCAGAGCGAGCTCATGGAGGTCCTGGCCGGGACGCGTCGCGCCACTGGCGGCCGTGTGTACCTGGGCGACAAGGACGTGACAACTTTTGATGCACTCACCGAGCGTGAGGCCGGGATAGCGTTCATACCGGAGGACCGCCGCGGCACTGGGTTGGTGCTCAGCTTCTCGGTCGCCGAAAACTCAATCCTCGGACGTGAGAGAGCGCCGGCGTTCTCGTGGCGCGAGTTTGTGCTGAGATTGATCGCCATCCGCGAATGGGCGCGGAAGCTGGTCAAGGAGTTCGACATCCGCACGCCCAGCATCGACACCGCGGTGCGCAACCTCTCGGGCGGCAACCAGCAGAAGGTGATCGTCGCGCGTGAGATGGGCAGCAACCCGCGGGTGCTGCTGGCGGCGCAGCCGACGCGGGGCGTCGACATCGGCGCCATCGAGTTCATCCACCAGCGCATCGTCGCCGAGCGCGATGGGGGCGCCGCGGTACTCCTCGTCTCCGCGGAGCTCGACGAGGTGCGCTCCCTGTCGGACCGGATCGCCGTCCTCTACGAGGGCAAGATCGTCAGCATCGAGCCAGGGGACGCGCCAGAGGAGCGCCTTGGGCTGTTGATGACCGGCGGTGGCGCAGCGACCCGCTCGGCCTAGAGCGAGGCCAGCAGCGGACTCAGCTCGGCGATCTTCTCCAGCCTGTACCAGCCGGAGCGCGGCAGCGATTCCTCCGGCACGTGCTCGTGGTGCCAGGTCACGTGGTAAGGGATGTGCACGGCGCGCGCCCCGAGCTCGAGGACGGGAACGATGTCGGAGCGCAGCGAGTTCCCGACCATCACGAACTCGTCGGCGTTGATTCCGCGGCGCTTCAGGATGCCCCGGTATGAGCCGGCGTTCTTCTCGCTCACGATCTCGACGCCGAGAAACAGGTCCGCGAGCCCGGACCGCGCGAGCTTGCTTTCCTGGTCGAAGAGGTCACCCTTCGTGACCAGCAGCAGGTCGTAGCGCTCGCTCAGCTCATGCAGCGCGGGTTCGACGCCCTCGAGGAGCTCGGTCGGCTGCATGAGCATCTGCTTGCCCCACCCAAGGATGACCTCGAGGTCCGATGCGGGAATCCGCCCCTCCGTGAGCTGGATCGCGGTTTCGATCATCGAGAGGGTGAAGGACTTGATCCCGTAGCCGTATATGCCGAGGTTTTTCATCTCGGTCTGAAAGAGGTGCTTGTCAACGTCGGCGTCGAGCACATGGCGATGCAGAAGCTCGCGAAACTCGCCCTGCGTGATGTTGAATCGGGTCTCGTTGTGCCAAAGCGTGTCGTCGCCATCGAGCCCTACGACCGTGATGGGCATGGGGTTTCTGTTACGAGCTGGCGGGGATCGAGAGCTGGGACTTGCCGAACTTGTCCTCCAGGAAGCGGCCGTTGGCCAGGAGGGCATCCGAGTCCTTCTTGTGGACGGCGTCGGCGACGTCGTTCATCTTGGAGCCGAGTAGATCGAGCTGATCGGAGAGCACCTGCTGCGACGTCTTGCCTCCATCGACCGGATGAGTGGTGGCGTAGACCCGGGGCAGGTTGAGGTAGCTCTGGAGCGCTCGCGGCAGGTAGTCGGTGGCCGTGCGGCCGACCACGAACAGGTCCGGCGACCCGGCCGGGAACTCGCCGTAGTGCGGCAGGATGCCGAGGATGGTCTCGTTGATCGACTGCACCTTGGCCTCGATTTCGGGCGAAACCTTGCCGTGGATCGCGCCCAACTGCTTGGAGAGCGCCTGGCGGACGTCATTGGGATCGAAGGAGGTGCTGGTCAGGTCGTAGCTCGACGATCCTGGCGCGACGAGGGCGCCGATGGCGTACATGCCCGCGACCACGAAGGGCCAGACGAAGCTGCCGATGATCCCGGTGAAGAACAGGACGAGCCCGACCAAGGCCAGGACACAACCCACGATGTTCTTCGTGCTGTACAGGTAGATGAACACCCGCCGCCGGCGGAGGTCCGCCGGGGTGGGCTGGCCGTTACTGGTAACCACGGATCTGCTTGAACACCAGGCTCATGGACACGGTCCTCGCATCGAACGTCTGGCCCCCGGTGACGCTCGCCACCTGGTTCAGGGCCGCGGGACTGGCCTCTCCGAAGATGATCGGAAACGTGTGCACGTTCTGCAGCTGAGAAGGGAGCGTCTTGAAAAAGTTGATGAACCCGTTCTGGTCGTGGCCCGCGTTGTTCTCGCCATCGGTCATGAGAACAACAGAGTAGAAGCGGTTGGGGTCCGCGACATAATCTCTCTCGACCACCCGATAGGCCTCGATGAGGGCGTCATAGATGGCGGTTCCGTCGTTTGGTTGCAGCCCGTTCACGTACTGACGAATGGCATTGATGTCGGGGCTTCCCGCCGAGATGTCGTTGATGGTGAACACGCGGTTGTCCACCACGCCTCCGTTGAAGGGGATGATGACGATGTTCTCCCGTTTACGGAATCGCGCGAACTGGCCGGTCAACGATGTGTCACCACCGGTCAGGTTGGCGAACGCGGCCTTCACAGCGTTGATGCGATCGCCGGACATCGAGCCGCTGATATCGAGCACGAAAACCACGGTATCGGGCTGCCTGATCTCATCGAGATACGTCAGGAGGAGCTGGTTGATAACGTTGAGGTTTGACGGGAAGGTGAGCTCGACCAGGAGCTGGTTCGGGAAGCGGCTGTCGGGTTTGACCTCCGGAATCGCGGGGCGGCGGCTCGTCATGGTCATGATCTTCTGCTGCACGGCAGGCGAGGTCAGATAAGCGACCAACTTGTCGTAGGCCGCGCGTTTCGAGGTGTTGAGCAGCATCAGGGGATAGTCCGCGGTGAGGATGCCGTCCTTCGGATAGACCAGGTCGAGAGGCTGATGCAGCTTGTTGGCGGCGTTCAGCGACAGGAGCACCGACTCGTAGTTGATCAGCCCATCGATCGTGGTCTCATCCTGGACGCGCACGTAGTTGTCGGCGAGAAAGCCCGAGCTGCCCGCGGTCAGCGTCTGGCCGGTGAAGAAGTCCTTGAGCGCCTGCGTGTTGATGTTGCCGCTGTCGAGCGTGTTGCCGCTGCCCGCGAAAGCTGTGGCGACGCCGAGCAGGGCCACGAAGCCGCTGTTGGAGGAGCTCGGGTTGGTCATCGCGTAGTGGAACGCACCGGACTTCGACTGCGCGGCGATATCGGCCCACGTGATGTTCATGTTGCCGCTCCAGCCCAGCCGCTGGGCCGAGCTGTGCTTCACGCCGAGCACGATCGGCGACAGCATGATCTTCTGCTGCGTCACGATCCGGCCCGTCGACCCTTGCAGGAGGGTGAGGTATTTGCCGGAGGAAAACCACGCGAGGTCCGACTTGTCACCGTTGACGATCGCCTGGGCGCCGTCCAGCGAGCCGGTGTAGGTCGGCTGAAGATGCCAGCCGGTGTTCTTCTCGATGTCCGGGAACATCGGCTCAAGGTCTTTTAGCTCGGAGCCCGCGAGGACGGTGAGCGTGTTCGCCGGCACGGTTGGGCCGCCGCCGCCGCCACAGGCCGGCAGCAACAGAGCTGCCAGCGCCACCAGCGGGACGAGACGGCGCCAGCCCTTCATCGCTAGCTCGACGCTGCCGGGATGGCGAGGTCCCCGCTGGCCTGCGCCTCGTTCTGCGACGAGGCTTTTGCCCGGTCCAGGTAGGTCTGCGCCTTGTTGACCTCGGTCGTCAAACCGTCGATCGTCTGCTTCATCGAGTCGAGAGCCTGGAGCTTGAACGTGTCGATCGAGTCCATCGTCTCGTAAATGTTGTTGAAGGCGGTCTGGAGCTGCTGGAGGTTGATCGTCGAGCTTGCCGCCTGGTCGTAAACCTTCCCGGTCTGCTCCTTCAGCAGCTGTGAGGTCGATTCGATCAGGTTGCCTGTGGTCGTGTTCAGCGCGTCGATCTGGTCGAGCACCAGCTTCTGGTTGTTGAGCGCCTGCGCGACGATCACTGCGGTGCGGAGCGCGGACACCGTGGTCGTGGTCGCGCGGTCGACGCCCTTGATCAGCTCCAGGTTGCTGTTGCGGATCAGGTTCATCGCGAGATAGCCCTGCATGTTGACCGCGAGCTGGGTCAGCAGGTCCTGCCGCTTCTGGCGCACGTAAAACAGCACGTCCTCGTTGAGGGCCTTCGCCTTGTCGGGGTCGGTCGTCTGCAGGGAGGCTATCTTGGCCGTCAGGGCGGAGTCGAGCTGCGCCGACATGTAGAGGTACTGCTGAAGCTTGTCCTTGATCGCCCAGACGTTCTGCTTCTCCTGCTCGAGAGACGCGTTGTCCTGACGCAGCTCGTCCTGCCCCCGGAACAGGGACTGGATGATCGCGTCGATGTTCCTCTGCGACGACTCGTACTTGGCGAAGTAGTCGCGCAGCCTGTTGCCGAAGGGAATGACGCCGAACAGCGTCTTCTTGCTGAGCAAGCCCTGTCGCGACGGGTCGAGGTCCTCGACCGTGCGGCGCAGCTTGACGAGGTTATTGGAGACGTCAGAAGTCTTCGACAGCGGGCCCGAGTCCATCGCCTTGGCCGGTTGCTGCAGCAGGCGGTTGGAGACGGCGGCCGATGCCCTGATGTCGGCGTCTCCCAGGGAATGGATCGCTTCGACCTTTCTGTCGAAGTCAGGCGAGTGCTCATCGAGCGTTACGAGCTGGTCGACGTAGCTGGTCACCGTCGCCTGGATCTGCTTGGCGGCGGCGGGATCGACCTGCTGTGCCTCTGTCATCGCCTGCTGGTCGGTCACCTGGGCAACCGGCTGAGGCGCCACGAGCGCGAGCGCCGTGCCCGAGCCCGCGTCTGCGTTGGTCGCTGTCTGGTCGCTCACGATTTCATCCTCCTTGAGTCTTCAGCAAGTTCATCTGTGTCTCGATGCCGCTGATCATGGCCTCGAGAGGGTCATACGCGGGGGGCTCGATCACGTTGATGAGCTGCGGCGGCTGCGGCACCTGCTTCGAGTCCAGGTAGTTTTTGAAAGCCGTCGGGTCGGCGGTGCGGAAGCCGTACTTCACCGCCAGCTTCTGCAGCTGGGGATCGTTGAGCAGGAGCTGGCCGATCGCGTCCCCGTGAGACGTCAGGGGCACGAGCGTGTGCTTGGACAGCACGGTCGGGCTTGGGTACATGAGAACGTTTTGACTGGTGAGCGAACCGTCCTTCGCCGTCTCCTTGGCCACGTACTGGGACTCGTAGATCATGACCATCGGGCTCTTACCGATGCCGATGGACAGGTAGTCGTTGAAGGGCACCTCAGAGGAGGTCTCGGTGAGCCCCTGTCGCAGGAACAGCGGTGAGACGACCGGCAGGACGGTCTGGGCCTGCTGTGCATCCTGGACGATGTTGTTGCCGTTGGCCGCGTAGGACGCGAGCGACAGGTACATCGCCGCCGAGTTGGACGTGCGTACGTCGGTCGAGGTGATGAGGATGCTCTTGCTTGTGTTGTATGTCGTGTTGCCTTTCAGGTCGGACCAGCGGGTGTTTTTAGCGACAAGATCCAGGTACTTGCTGACATCGAGGAGGTATGCGCCACCCTGGTTCGTCACGACGCCGGCCTGTGTAAGGAGATCCACGATCGGCTTGAAGGAGGCCACGGCCATCGGGGTGTAGAAGGGCGAGTACGTGGCCCTGGCTTTGTGGTCGTTCTTGATCTTGGTCGCCTGCGGAACACCCGCAGGAAAGGCGAAATCGTACTTGGAGAGGTCCACAGTCGTGGCGATCTGGCGGGAGCCCGCGACGTCGACCTGGACGTCGTACCCGTGGTCGTGGAACACCTTGATCACGTCCGGGTCCTGGAAGTACGGCTGCTTCTCGGAGCCGATCACGCCCCGCACCGTGACAAGCGACGCTGCCGGCGTGTGGTGCCCGAGCACGTAGGACGCGACGACCGCGACCAGTACCCCGACGGCCAGCAGGGCCGCCAGGCTGAGGCCCAGCACCCGGTTCATTGGCGCCATTCTCACCCATCCGAGCCCGCCCCCGGTTAAGCAACGGCTTTACTGCGGCGGTCACAGGAACAAGAACCGGTCCCTACTGGGTATAGAAGGGTCATGAACCCCCTCGACGGAATCCACCACATCAGCGCCATCACGGCCGACGCGACCCAGAACCTTCTGTTCTATGAGGGTGTGATGGGCCTCCGGCTGGTCAAGAAGACGGTCAACCAGGACAACCCTTCCGTCTACCACCTCTTCTACGCCGACGAGGACGGCAGCCCCGGCGCCGACCTCACCTTCTTCGAATATCCCGGCCTCGTCAGGGGCCGCGCCGGCGCGGGCATGATCCACCGGATCGGGATCCGGGTGGCG
>Ga0209118_1000926_pt1 | contig 14549 bp, 13 predicted proteins | sample BlaSpr_A8_Ref_M1_FD_187988 | JGI IMG/M metagenome (GOLD analysis project Ga0209118, IMG submission 187988) | Forest soil microbial communities from Thunder Bay, Ontario, Canada - Black Spruce, Ontario site 2_A8_Ref_M1 (SPAdes) (version 2) | ecosystem: Environmental > Terrestrial > Soil > Boreal...
GGAAGCGGGCGGTCGCGGCAGGCAGTTGCTCTACACCTGCTTCAATGACGGTGCGGGCAACTACGTCGACTCCAACTGGCGTTGGTTCACCTGCTGGCGGTGCGGTGCGCTTAACTACATGTAAAGCGCCCCAAGGGTCGAACGAAGAGCAGGGCTCGATGCCCTGCGCTTCGCTCCCCAGGCGAACCCTTTTTTAACATGCAATCCGAAATCCTCCACAGAAAATTTTGCTGTCACGTTGAGTGACGTGGCGGCGCGCAACAAACAACAACAAAAGAAAAGGATAGCTAAAGTTATGGCTGACGAAAAAACAGGCAAAAAGCCGGATAAGACCGGTGGAACAGGAACGGAAAAAGGCGGCGACGCTTCGGAAGCGGGCGGTCGCGGCAGGCAGTTGCTCTACACCTGCTTCAATGACGGTGCAGGCAACTACGTCGACTCGAACTGGTCGTACTTCACGTGCTGGCGGTGCGGCGCGCTGAACTACATGTAAGGCGCCCGACGGGTTAAACGAAGAGCAGGGTTCGATACCCTGCGCTTCGGCCCGTTGTCCTTCTCACAGGCGTCTCGCCTGTTCAGGCAGAAGAATTAGATCCCGCCGGGGTAGTCGCTTGAACCCATCACCTATCCCAAACCCCTCCAAGAAACTGTCATGTTGAGCGGAGCGAAACATCGCTGATCATTCTCCCCAGGGCAGCGTGCTTCCGAAATAGTCAGAGATTCTTCACTTCGTTCAGAATGACAAGTTTTGAGATAGGTTCTACTCTTCCAGTCCCACCCGTGGATGGCAGCGCCTACGGGAGATTGTAACTTTCGACGAGGCCGACGCCGGTCGTGTTATTCTTGCCGCGCACGATCGCGGTGTAGTTGCCCGGCGAGAGCGTTTGCACGAGCGCCGATTCCAGGTCGTTGGCAGGCGCCAGCGTGGTCGCTGCTATTTCCGCCTGTTGACTGTTCCCGTCTGATTTCGTCTTCCAGTTATCGTTGGAAGCGACCGTCGTGCCGCTGGCGTTGTGTAACTCAAGAGTTGGATCTTGTAATGCGCCTTGAACGCCCGAGCTGCTCAGCGATGGCCCGATGGCGCGCACCAGCACCTTCGCGCTCGCGCCCACATTGCCTCCGCCCACAATCAAACCGCCGATCATCACGTTGTCGCCCGTGTCCACAAATCCGCGAGTGCTGATGTTTCCCAGCCTGGAGTTTGCGGCTTGCCCGAGATCGTAAACCTCGATCACTCCCACGCCCGTTCCTCCATTCTTGCCGGCAAGGATGGCGCTGTATGTCCCCGGATTAAGAGTCATCACGATGGCTGATTCCAAGTCGTTTGTTGGCGGAATGGTCGTGGCCTCGATCTCGGCTTGTTGGCTCGTTCCATCGGACTTGGTTTTCCAGTTATCGTTCGTAGTTATCGCTGTGTTGCCTTGATGCAACTCCAGGGTCGGATCGGACAAAGTGACACCAACGCCATTCAGGGAAGGACCAATCCCCCGAATCATTACCTTCTTCGGCTCAGTTCCATCGATGATGAATCCAGCGATGAGCACCTGATCGTTAGTCAGCACCCGCGCGCGGGTGGAGATGTTGAAAAGCTGGGGCATCGGCGGAGCCACATGAACATAATAGATGTCTTCCTCCTGATTGAACGTTGCGGTGTAGGCGACGTTGCCGCCGGCGTTGTCGGAAACGATCGTCATGTAATCGCCCATCTTGTTCTGCTGTGGATAACCGAGAAAAGGATTGAACGGCTCGCTCACCGCGACGTTGGCCGACCACGTATTGCCTCCGTCGGTGCTATAAGAATAGAAGAGCTGCGAATCGGTGTTGTTCGCGGCGTTTCGCGTGTCGAGCCAAATAGTATCGATGCGTCCATTCGGTGCCACGGAAAGAGTGCCGAACCAGTGCCACTTGTTAGGGTCGACAGGATCGTCGGTGATTCGGCGGGGGGCGTTGAAGGTTTGTCCGCCGTCTGTGCTGCGCGCGAACATCACGTCCGTCCTGGAGGCCTGGGTGAACGGGAACACGGTCGCCAGCATGTAAACATTGTTGTTAGTGCTGGTGCCCGAGCGGTCCACTGCCAGGAAGAGCTGTCCTGCTAGCCCGACTGGATTGATTGAGTCGCTGGCATCTATGTCACCGCCGAGGTTGACGAGCGTGCTTTGGTCGAAGCTTGGAGTAACTCCCGCGTTCTTTGCGTTAGTCGAACGAATGCACCAAAACTCCCTTGAGTTATTTGGATTTACGCCTCCGATAAAGAGGTTGCCGTTCGTGTCCACATCGAGCGTGCCCCAAATGGGCGAGTGGGGAATGTTGATCGGATCCATCCAGGTGAATCCGCCATCGGTGGAACGGCTGAATTGCCTGCCCGCGTAGTTGTTGCCGGCCGTGCTCCAGGCCTGGTATTGGAATCCGCGGCCCGCGCTGTTCGTGTTATCGATCGTGAACCATTGCTTGTCGCCTCCCGTGGCGGGCCCAAGTTTTGTCCACGACTGGCCGCTATTGAGCGATCGCCACATGTTATCAAAGAATGTCGACAGAAGACTGAGATAGAAAAGGCGTCCGGTGTTATCCGAGGACAATACTGGGTCGCTGCGGAAGACGCCGTTCTCGAGCACGCCGGGAAACGTCCACGAGATGCCGCCGTTGCTCGTGTATCCCCAGCCGGCCTGCCGGAAGTTGTTCGCGACGCTGTCGAACTGTCTCCAACCGATCGACATCTTGTTGGGATTAGTCGGGTCGACGCAGATCGACGGCTCGTTCGCGGCATCGCCCGTGATGTTTTGGCCATTCGCATCCACGTTCACCTGGTAACTCGTGAACGCGCCATGCGGTGAGATCATTGCTGGCGAGACCCCGTTCCCAAAAATGTAGGCCGGCGATTCCCCGTATTTTTCGAGTGGCTCACTCGGGATTGGTTTTGGAGCCACGCTCTGGCCGGAAGCAACGGCGATAGTGCTGAGTAAAACCAGACAGAAAAAAAAGCTCGCCTTTGACATTTTTAAACCCCTTCAAGCTGAATAAGGCCATAGCAGACCACAGGTGGCGCGCCCGTCAAATTCTCAATGACGAGGCAGGAGAAATGAGTCTTCTCTAAATTGAACGTTGGATAGCTTGCCCGCCGTAGCCCTTGCGAAGGAGGGTTGGATGTTGGACGTTTCCCTTCGAAGCGTCCCCGTAGTTCAACGGATAGAACGAGGGTTTCCTAAACCTTAAATGTGGGTTCAATTCCCGCCGGGGACATGCTCGAAGTCGGAAGTCGGAAGTCGGAATGATTTCTCTTTTGCTGTAGCGGCGGTCTCCGACCGCCGGAAGCTCTGCCGTTGCTCGCGCCGTCGGCGGTCAGAGAGCGCCGCTACAGGGAGCCGGAAAAAAATATTGCCGGTTGCGGGAAAGAGAGGAGTTTGGCCGCATGTTGAAACTTATTCGCCTCTTCGTGGTCGTTTTTCTCGTTTCCTTTGCCGCGGCAGTTCAGCTTCGCGCCGGGACGGTGGAATATCCGAAAATAGATCCGGTCTTTACCCTGGAAGTGCCAGACGGATGGCAATCAAACTTCACCCAGGACGGTTCTCTCACCCTGGAAAAAACCGGGGCGGAACTCCTTTGCTCGATCATGCCTGCGAAGGACATCACGGACGACGCTTCGGCCAAGGCCAGCGCTCCAACTTTCACCGAGTTCGTGAAGATGTTCGGGATGGAAGATGTAAAGGCGGCTGGTCCGGTGACCGAAGTGCCTTTGCCGAACGTCAAGAAGGCCTACGGCGTGGATTTGAACGGGAAACGCGGAGGCAAGGATGGGGTCTGCAAGTTTCTTATCTTCGCTCCCAAAGAGGGAAAGTATTTCATGCTCGTCGTGATGGGGACTGTTGAAACGCTGGCAGCTACCTCACAAGATGGCGGGAAGATCGTCATGTCGATCACTCCCAAGTAGGACCTTGAGGTGGAAGGTTCCGGCATGAGCAGTTTCCTGGCGGAATCAAGCGTTAGTTGAATCTAGCGCGGCGAGATACTAACTCCCCTGCTTTTGATCATGATCTTGTTGGAGGAGGTAGAGCGATTACGATCACGAGGACGAGTATGAGCACGAGTATTGAAAGGCCATCGCGGACAGAATGACTTCTGTAAGTCTCCATCCTTCCTGCGATGAGTTTCGCGAACTGGCGAAGCGCGGCAATGTCATGCCCGTGTATGCGGACATCATTGCCGATGGTGACACGCCGGTGTCGGCCTTTCGCAAGCTGGACGATGGAGGACGTTGTTTTCTCTTCGAATCGGCGGAGCAAAAGGAAGGCTCGGGCCGCTTCTCCTTTCTGGGATTCTACCCTCGAGTTGTCATGCAGAGCGATGGCCGCAGCTTTTCGGTCGAGGAAGGCGGCCGGCAGCGAACAACTACGATTTTGAACGACCCGCTGGTGCATCTCGAGGAAGTCATGAATGGATTCAAGTTCGTTGCTGCTCCAGAGCTGCCACGGTTCGCGGGCGGAGCGGTGGGTTTCTTGGGGTATGACGTCGTCCGGAGCTTCGAGCCGACCGTGCCGTCCCCAGACAAGGATGAGCTAGGTGTGCCCGAGATGCTCTTTATGGTTATGAGCTTGCTCGTCGTGTTCGATCATCGCGAAAGGCGGATGAAATTAATCGCGAATGCATTCCTCGACGGGGAAAAGGACCATGAGAAGGCCTATGCCGCCGCGAAAGCTCTGATTGAGTCGGCTCTAGCGCGCCTTTCACGGCCTTGCGAACTCCCTTACATCGACGCGCAACGGAAAGGCCCTCCGGCTGACACGCAAAGTAACATGTCGCGGGAACGCTTTGAAGCGGGCGTAGAAACAGCGAAGCGGCACATCGTTGCGGGCGATATCTTTCAGGTTGTTTTGTCGCAACGTTTCGAAACCGAGTTCGCCGGCGACGCCCTCGACTTATATCGCTGCCTGAGGCTGATCAATCCGTCTCCTTACATGTTCTGTCTGCGGCTGGGTGATTTCTCCCTCGTGGGCAGCTCGCCGGAGCTGCACGTGCGGGTGATGGATCGCGTGGTGGAAGTGCGGCCCATCGCGGGCACACGCCGGCGCGGCAAGAGCGTGGAGGAAGATCAACGGAACAGCGAAGAGTTGCTCTCCGATCTTAAGGAACGCGCCGAGCATGTCATGCTGGTCGACCTGGCGCGGAACGATCTCGGGCGAATCGCAGAGTTTGGCAGCGTGCGCGTAACCGAGCAGATGCTCGTGGAGCGTTACAGTCACGTCATGCATTTGGTCTCACATGTCACCGCGCGCCTGGCTGCGAATAAAACGGCCTACGATGCAATGCGCGCCACCTTTCCGGCGGGGACGGTGTCCGGTGCGCCCAAGATCAGAGCCATGCAGATCATCAATGACCTCGAACAAGAGAAGCGTGGCTGTTACGCCGGCGCGGTGGGTTACTTCGGGTTCGACGGCGCGCTGGATTGCTGTATTGCGTTGCGCTCGGTTGTCTTGAAGAACAACCGCGCTTATGTCCAGGCCGGCGCCGGGATTGTCGCGGATTCCAGTCCGTCCGCCGAGTATAAGGAAACGCTGAGCAAAGCGATGGCGACCATGGAAGCTATCGGGCGAGCTGCTGAGATAACCTCTTAAGGCAATGGTGCTGGTAATCGATAACTACGATTCGTTCACCTACAACCTGGTCCAGTATTTTGGCCAACTGGGTTGCGAAGTGGAAGTAAGACGGAACGACCAGGTTTCTCTCGATGCGATTCAATCACTTGCTCCGGAACGTATCTGCATTTCGCCCGGGCCGGGTCGTCCGGAACAGGCAGGCCTATGCAACAAGGTTGTGCAGGACCTTGGCCGCTCCATCCCCATCCTGGGCGTTTGTCTCGGGCAGCAATGCATCGGCGCGGCCTTCGGCGCGGAGATTGTCCCGGCAGCGCGGCTGATGCATGGGAAAACATCCCAAGTAAGGCATAATGGTTCCGGCGTTTTCTCCGGCGTGGCGAATCCATTCGAGGCGATGCGTTATCACTCACTTATCGTGCGCCGTGAATCGCTGCCGGATTGTCTCGAGATCACGGCCGAGACAGACGAAGGAGAAATCATGGGACTGAATCATCGCGAATTTCCGATTTACGGCGTGCAGTTTCATCCCGAATCAATCCTGACCAGTGAAGGATTGAAGTTAATCCAGAATTTCCTGGCCGTTTAGTGGCGGCGGCTAGAAGACAGCGATCTAAGCGTCTGCTTGAGCTAGCAGTTGATGAATGCCTCGGACTTCGGTCACCAGCTTCAGATATTCCTCGGGAGTAAGCGCCTGAGCGGCGTCGCACAAGGCCGCGTCAGGATCATTGTGGACCTCCACCATGATGCCATCGGCGCCGGCCGCCACGCCCGCGCGCGCCAAAGGCCGGACGAGATGGCTCTTTCCGGCCGCATGCGATGCATCGACTACGATCGGAAGATGCGAGATGCGCCGGATCACCGGGATCGCCGCAAGATCCAGGGCGTTTCGGGCGTGTTGCGTGAACGTCCGCACGCCGCGCTCGCATAACACCACCTGATAATTCCCTTCCGACATGATGTACTCCGCGGCGAGCAGCCACTCATCGATCGTCGCCGCGATCCCGCGCTTGAGCAGGACCGGCAGTTTCGATTTTCCCACCCGGCGCAGCAGCGAAAAATTCTGCATGTTGCGCGCGCCCACCTGGATGATGTCGGCATATTTTTCCAGGAGGTCGACGCCGGGTTCGTCGAGCGCTTCCGTCACGATTTTCAGGCCGAAAGCGTCGCGAGCGTCCGCCAAAATCTTTAGCCCTTCCTCTCCCAGCCCGGCGAAATCATACGGCGAGCTGCGCGGCTTGAACGCTCCGCCGCGAAGAAAACGCGCTCCACTCGCGCGCACTGCCGCCGCCACCGCGAAGGTCTGCTGCCGGCTCTCCACCGCGCACGGCCCCGCGATGACCGCCAACTCCGCGCCACCAATCGTTGCGTCGCCCACTCGCACCACGGTGGGGTCCGGTTGCAGATCGAGCGTGATCAGCTTGTAGGGTTTGCTGACGCGAATCGCTTCGGAAACGCCTGGCAGACTTTCGAAACGAAGTGGATCGACCGAGCCCTGATTGCCGGTGATCCCGATGGCGGTTCGCGTGGCGCCCGGCATGACGTGCGCGCGGAAGCCGAGCTTCTCGACCGCCTGCACCACGCCATCGATCTCGCCCGGCGTGGCGCCGCTTTTCATGACAACGAGCATGGTGCAACTAGCGTGCAGCCCGCCGGATCGCAAGTATTGCCATTCGCACTGAATTTCTTCTTCGGAAACCGATGATGAAGTCGAGCCGGAGAAAGAATCTCACGTTTTTGATTGTCTTTCCGCCGCATCGGACCGTAAAAGCTGAACCGCTTCTCACACTCACATGCGCGCGCGAATTTTCATGGTCAGGCACGGAGCGACGGTGCTCACAAAGGAAGATCGTTTTGCCGGCGCGACGGATGTTGAACTTTCCGATGAAGGGCGGGAGCAGGTGCGGCGGCTCGCCACGCGTTTGCGGAGCGAAAAGATCGCGGCCATTTACGCTTCGCCGTTGGGCCGAACGGTCGAGACGGCGCGGATTCTGGCCGAGCCACATGGACTCGAAATTCAAACTCGCGACGGGTTGCGTGAGATTTCGCACGGCCGCTGGGAACAGATGACGCGGAAGGAAGTCGAGCAGGCGTTTCCCGATGAAGCGGCAGCCTGGGAGAAAGATCCCTACACGTTCGCGCCCGTCGGCGGTGAGAGCGGGCTTGCAGTCACGGCGCGCGCGTTGCCGGTCCTGATGGATATCGTGCGGGCACATCCCGCCGGAAATGTGCTGATCGTTTCGCATAAGGCCACGATCCGGCTTCTCCTCAGCTCGCTCCTTGGATTCGATCCGCGCCGTTACCGCGACACCCTCGATCAAAACCCGGCGGCGTTAAACATTGTCGACTTCAAGGATGCGGTCAGCGCGCGGCTCACGCTCTTTAACGACACCTCGCATTACGCCGCCGCCGGCCTCGCCATTCCGGCCGTGCCGACGGCGCGGCTCTCGAAGGATTGGGACGACGAGACCAAAGGCTGAGGGGTGATTGTTGATTCTGGGGAGCGCAGGCTGCCAGCCTGCCGCCGCCGGCAGCTTGCCGGCGGCATTTGGCGAAGCCAACCCGAATATCCAGGCGAAAAGTTTGAGAGGCGTCTCGGCAAGCTGCCGAGACGAACAGGCTGGCAGCCTGTGCTCCCCAGCAGACTTGCTCGTTCAAAAATTTATTGACGGTGCCATACTTTCAGAAAATACTGAAAGTAGATGAAGAAGGAAGCGGAGCAGGACCGGCGGACGCTCCTCCAGGCGCGGGACGATTTCGTCACCCAATGGGGGACGATCGGGACAGCCTGGGGGATCAACCGGACGATGGCGCAGGTCCACGCCCTTCTCATCACGACGGCGCACCTGATGAGCACCGACGAGATCATGGAAGACCTGAAGATCAGCCGGGGGAACGCGCATAAGAACCTGCGCGACCTGGTCAGTTGGGGATTGATTCGCAGCGTCGTGCGCAAAGGAGAGCGGAAGGAATACTTCGAAGCGGAAAAAAATGTCTGGAAGATGTTTTGCATCATCATTCGGGAACGCCGGCGGCGCGAGCTGCGGCCGGCCATGGGCGCCCTCCAGGAATGCGCCGCGCGCACGAAAGGACTGAAAGGTCCCGAAGCGGCCGCCTTCAACAAACAAATCAAGGATTTGAGCGATTTCCTGGAGCTGGCCGACAACGTGATCACAAAAATTTCGCGCTCGGAACAAAGCATCGTGGTCCCCTGGGCCCTGAGGTTCCTGAAATGAACACTCCCTTTTTTTACCGCGAAGTTTCAGTAATTCCTGAAACTACAAGATGAAAGCGCAGCAAATAGAAAGAGAGCAAATATGACACCGATCGTTTGGACCTACTTCACTTATCTCCTTATCAGCGTTTCGCTCACCGTCTGGGTGGCGAAGACGCTCCATAAAAATGGGCGGATCTTCCTGGTGGACACTTTCCGCGGCAACGAGCCCTTGGCCGACTCGATCAATCACCTGCTCGTGGTCGGATTCTATTTGATCAACATCGGCTACGTGAGTCTGGCCCTGCGGGAAGGTCAGATGCCGGCCGATCTCCAAGGCGTGTTGGAAACACTCAGCCGAAAGGTGGGCGTCGTCCTTCTCGTCCTGGGCGGGATGCACTTCTTCAACCTGCTCGTGTTTTCGAAAATGCGGAAACGCGCGCTCCTGCATCGGCTGCCGCCGCCGCTTCCACCGCAAACCCAAGTCCCCGTCGCCGCCGGATGAAACGGCTCTCCGTTTTATTCGATGGCGAATGCTCGCTGTGCGGGCGATGCCGCGAATGGCTCGCCCGCCAGCCGGCCTACCTCGAATTGGAGTTCATTCCGTTTCAATCGCCGGAGGCGCGCGAGCGTTTTCCAGGAATCGAAGCGCTCCATCCGGAGGAACAGCTTCTCGTCGCGAGCGACGAAGGCGCGGTGTATCGAGGACCGCAAGCGTGGATCATGTGTCTGTATGCCTTGCGCGAATACCGCGCGTGGTCGCAGCGCCTGGCGCATCCCGCGCTGCTTTCGTGCGCGCGCCGCGTTTGTGAATTGCTGAGCGAGAACCGGCTCCCGGTTTCTCGCTTCGTAGCACAGGCATCTTGCCTGTGGGGAGGTCGGGCATCTTGCCCGGCCCGAAAGGTGCAGCGGCCTGATTCACCGCGCGAAACGCCCGGTGGTCCCACAGGCAGGATGCCTGTGCTACGGTTAGGATAAAGACAAGATGAAGATTGTGATCCCAGGAGGATCTGGCCAGGTCGGTCAGTTGCTCGCGCGCGCTTTCGAGAAGGACGGACACGATGTTGTGATCCTCAGCCGCCGGCAGGAAGCGGATAAGGCGGGGCGGATCGTGTGGTGGGACGCGCAGACAATCGGCGAGTGGTGCGCGGAACTTGAAGGCGCCAATGTCGTGATCAATCTCGCGGGCAAGAGCGTGAATTGCCGTTACACCGCGGAGAATCGCCGCGAGATCATCCGCTCCCGCGTGGATTCCACCGGCGTGGTGGGCCAGGCAATCATGCAAGCGCGCTGTCCGCCCCGCCTCTGGTTGCAAGCGGCGACGGCCACCATCTACGCACATCGCTACGACGCAGCGCACGACGAATTCTCAGGCATTCTCGCTCGCGACGACGACAATGTTCCCGACACCTGGCGTTTCAGTCTTGATGTCGCGACAAAATGGGAACGCGCTTTCCACCAATCAGGCAACCTGCCGCGAACGCGCAAGGTGCTGCTGCGTTGTGCCGTGATCATGAGCCCGGATCGCGGTGGCATCTTCGACGTTTTGCTCGGCCTGGTTCGCCGTGGACTTGGCGGCCGATCGGGGGACGGCCGCCAATATGTCTCGTGGATTCACGACGCCGATTTCATCCGAGCGATCTATTGGTTGATCGAGCACGAGCAGTTGGAAGGCGCTGTGATTCTTGCGTCGCCCCATCCGTTGCCGAACGCAGCGTTCATGCGCGTGTTGCGCGAGGCTTGGGGAACGCGCGTGGGATTGCCCGCGTCGAAATGGATGCTGGAGATCGCGACCTTTTTCATGCGGACGGAATCGGAGTTGGTTTTGAAGAGCCGGCGCGTCGTGCCTGGGCGGCTGCTGCGCGATGGATTCGAATTTGAATTCCCGAATTGGGAGGAAGCGGCGCGCGATTTGTGTCAGCGCTGTCGGCTTGCGAACACGTAGCGGCTTGGCTTGTTGCGTCTCCTCGCGAATTCGCGACATTCGCCGCCGCTCGAATGCTCACGATTTCACAAGTCTCCAAAGCCTTTGCCGGCCGCATCCTCTTTGAAGATGCGTCGCTCCAGGTGAATCGCGGCGATCGCGTAGGCCTGGTCGGTCCCAACGGCGCCGGCAAGTCGACGCTCTTCTCGCTCATTCTCGGCGAAGCAACGCCCGATGAAGGTCGCGTCTCGGTGGAGAAATCCGCCACGATCGGATTTCTGCCTCAGGAGCACGCGCCCGCAGGCGAAGAAACAGTCCTGGAACTGGCCTGCGGCAAAGTGGCGCAAGTTTCCAACTTGCGATTGGACGAAGGACGCAAGCTGGAAGCTCGCGCTACCTCTGACGACCACGGCGACTGGGACCTGGAACCCAAAGCGAAACGCATCCTCGCGGGTCTCGCTTTTCGCGAAACGGATTTCGATCGGCCGGCCCGGACGATGAGCGGCGGCTGGGTGATGCGCGCGCATCTCGCGCGTCTCCTCGTGCAGGAGCCGGACCTGCTCCTGCTCGATGAGCCGACCAACCATCTCGATCTCGAATCGCTGGTCTGGTTCCAGGAATACCTAACGAGTTATCCCGGCGCGATCCTCATGATCTCGCACGATCGCGAATTCCTGAACCGGCTCGTAGGTTCCATCGTCGAGATCGCGCACAAGCGGTTGAACCGGTATCGCGGCAACTGGGACAGCTACGTCGAACAAAAAGCGGCACGCGAAGAGCAGCAACTTTCCGCCTACAAGAACCAGCAGAAAGAGATCGCGTCGCTTCAACTGTTCGCAGATCGGTTTCGCGCCAAGGCGAGCAAGGCGTCGCAGGCGCAGAGCAAGCTGAAGCAGATCGATCGGATGGAGAAGATTGAGGCGCCGGTTTCGCGGGAGAAAACCGTTCATTTCCGTTTTCCGCAGCCACCGCGGAGCGGACATCGGGTCATCACGCTGAAAGAGGTCGAGCACGCGTATGGCGACCTGGTGGTTTATCGCGGACTGAACTTCGAAGCGGAGAGGGGACAGCGCACTGTGCTCGTCGGACCGAACGGCGCGGGCAAATCGACGCTGCTGAAATTGCTTGCAGGTGTGTTGCCGGTGCGAGGAGGAATTCGCGAAGTCGGGCACAACGTAAAGGTCGGATATTTTTCCCAGTATCGCGTCGACATGCTCGATCCGAAGCGGACCGTGCTGGAAACAGCGCGGGACATGTCGAACCCGGTTTCGGAACAAGTCGCGCGCACGGTTCTCGGGTCGTTTCTTTTTCGCGGTGACGATGTCTTCAAGACGACGGCGGTCCTGAGCGGCGGTGAGAAGACGCGGCTAGCACTGGTTAGGTTGTTGCTCGATCCGCCGAACCTTCTTTTGATGGACGAACCAACGACGCATCTCGATGTGGGCAGCATCGACGCGCTCGTCGGCGCGCTCGCGCAGTATGAAGGCACACTGATTTTCATCAGCCACGACGTTTACTTCATCCGGGCCGTGGCGAAGACGGTGCTCCACATCAATGCCGGAAAGCTGACGCCCTACGCCGGCGACTACGATTATTATCTGGATAAGTCCCGGGCCACATCCGCGCGCGCCGCGCTGACGAGCGGCGAGAAGCCCTTGCCAAACGGCGCGGCAGCCAAACCGCCTGCGGCCGAGAAATCAGGTTTGCGCGAAACGCGCGAGCAGCGCCGCGCCGCCGCCGAAGAACGCAAGGCGGAAGCAAAACTCAAGCGCGAACACGACAAACACGTCCATGATCTCGAGATGCGGATTCTAAGTCTGGAGGGACGCCAGAAGGAACTCACCGCTGAGTTGGAAAAGCCGGAGACCTATGAAGCCGGCGGCGCTGCGATGCAATTGAATCGCGAGTTCTCCGCGGTGACCACGGAGTTGGAACGGCTCACCGCCGAGTGGGAGAAGCTAGGCGAGCGCGAAGCGGTGTAGCTGAATCGCGCGAGCTACCAAGGAAGGGCGATTGCCAAATCGCCCAACTGCGGTCTGGAGGCCGCCGCTCCTTGAAAAGCAATCTCCCTCCCGATCGCAAAGACAAGGAGCGCTTTCCAAACCGCCGACGAGGAACATGGGCGATTTGGAAATCGCCCCTCCTTGGAAGAAGACGCGCGTCGATCCTGGCGCGATAGTAAAAACGGCCTTCGCTGCGATACGATGCGATTTCTTTGTGGAATATCTGTCGCTCATGGCCAAACGCCGATCTTTTTTCGCCAACGCTTTTAATCTTCTAAAGCAGACGGCGCAGGAATGGATGGATGACAAGGCGCCACAACTCGGCGCGGCGCTCGCTTACTACGCGGTTTTCTCGCTCGCGCCGCTCGTGCTGGTGTTGCTCGCGATCATCGGCGTGATCTTTCGCGACGATCCGGCGGGCGCGTGGAGCAGAGTCACGGAGCAGATGAGTTACTTCCTCGACAAAAGCGGGGTGCAAGTGGTGACAGACATTGCCAAAGAAGCTTCGAAGCCGGGCAAGAGCACCCTGGCCAGCGCCATCGGGATCAGCCTCGCTCTTTTCGGCGCGAGCGGGCTTTTCGGACAGTTACAGGATGCGTTGAACACGATCTGGGGCGTGAAAGCGAAGCCGGGGCAGGGGATCGCATCGTTTCTGCGCGCGCGTTTTGTTTCCTTCGCCATGCTCGCGGGCGTTTTATTTCTGTTGCTCGTGTCGCTGGTCATCGAAGCGCTCTTGAAAAGCTTCAGCCATTATGTGCAGGCTGCTTTGCCGGGAGGGCTCGCGATCGCGATCACGGTTTATCTCCTTTTCGATTTCGCGGTGGTCGTTGTGCTCTTCGCCATGATTTTCAAGTTCCTCCCTGATGCGAAAATCCATTGGCGCGATGTCTGGATGGGCGCGGCGATGACGGCGCTCTTGTTTGGAATCGGAAAGTGGGCGCTCGGGCTTTATCTCGGGAGCGGCGCGGCGGCGTCGGCCTATGGCGCGGCCAGCTCGCTGATCACTCTGTTGCTTTGGATTTATTACTCGTCGCAGATCCTGCTTTTCGGCGCTGAGTTTACGCAGGTCTATGCGAACCGGGCCGGCCGTCGCGTGCGGCCGAGCAAACACGCCGTGCCGATCGAGGAAACGCAAACGGAGCTTCCGCGCGGAACGAAACGTTGAGCTGTCGCCGCTGAGTGAACAAAAGCGAGCAGCACTTAAACGCCAAGAGCATGATGCGCTCGCGTTTCGTAGATCGCCGATGGCGCCTCGTGTAGTTTGAGTTCGGCCATCGGCGCACAGGCTGGCAGCCGGATGCGAATGGTCGTTCCCTTTCCGGGTTCACTATCGATTTCAAGCGTTCCCTGATGGCGCTTGATGATGCCGAACACCATGGCCAGACCCAAGCCCGTCCCGTGATCGCCCTTGGTGGTGAAGAAGGGTTCGAGGCAACGCTGTCGAACCTCCGCACTCATGCCGGTGCCGTTATCGATGACTTCTACGATCACGTCATCTTCCTGCGGCCGCGCTCTGAGCGTAATGACACCTTTGCCGGGGATCGCGTCCATGGCGTTGAAAATCAAATTCGTCAGCACTTCGCGGAGCTCGGCCGCGATCCCGGCGATGGTGGCGGAAGCTTCGAGATCTGTTTCGAAGCGGATGCTCTGGCCGCTTGTGCGTTTGGCGCAACGGGGTTTGGCCAGGGCGATCGATTGCAAAGCGATTTCCTTCAGGTCAAGCGGTTCGAAGAGGTCCGCGGCGCCGCGCGGACGGTAGAAATCACGCAAGCGGCTCACCACGTGAGCGCCGTCGCGGCCCGCGGTGTTGATGATGCGCAAGT
>Ga0209118_1000927_pt1 | contig 14533 bp, 14 predicted proteins | sample BlaSpr_A8_Ref_M1_FD_187988 | JGI IMG/M metagenome (GOLD analysis project Ga0209118, IMG submission 187988) | Forest soil microbial communities from Thunder Bay, Ontario, Canada - Black Spruce, Ontario site 2_A8_Ref_M1 (SPAdes) (version 2) | ecosystem: Environmental > Terrestrial > Soil > Boreal...
CCACCAAAAAAAGAAACGCCTGACAAATTCACGTACGATCCGGCAAATCCTGTGCCCACTATCGGCGGCTCGCTCTGCTGCGACGCTGAGCACTACGAGCCGGGCCCGCGCGACCAACGCGCCTCTGAAAATCGCAACGACGTACTTGTCTATTCCACCAAGCCGCTTGCCGAGGATATGGAAGTCACCGGGCCGGTCACGCTTGAGCTCTGGGCCAGATCTTCTGCGGTAGACACCGATTTCACGGCAAAGCTCGTGGACGTCTCTCCCGGCGGCTTCGCCATGAATCTCACCGACGGAATTCTTCGCATGCGCTATCGCGATTCGCAGGAGAAACCCGAGCTGATGAATCCGGACCAGGTTTACAAAATCTCGGTGGACCTGTGGGCTACGAGCAACGTCTTTAAGAAGGGCCACATCATTCGCCTGGAAGTGTCCAGCAGCAATTTCCCGCGCTTTGATCGCAACCTGAACACCGGTGCGGATCAGGCGACGAGCCGCGAGTTTGTCTCGGCCACGAACACGATCCTGCACGACGCCGAGCATCCCTCGGCGCTCTTGGTTCCTGTGATTCCCGCCGGAGGCGCCGCACCATGATGAATGCGCGCGGAAATCGCCCAGCAGCCGCTTCGGCCTGAATTGTGTGGCACAGGCTGCAGTTCAAGCCGGATCAGCAAGAGGCGCTCTCCCACCATCTATTCGCGCACCTTCGTGTTTGATGGTGCGCAAGGGACGATTCGGGGACGATGGTCGGCTTTAGTGGCCAATCGTGATGCCCGCGCTGGCTTAACTCATTCTTAGCTCGGAGGTTACGGGCGCGCCCGCCAGTTGTCCAATAGTAAGGTGAGATCAGCCTGTCTCATCTGATGGTCCGACAGTTCCCGCACAGCCGCGCCGCCATTTGCCGAACCCCTCCTTCTCTACTGCTCGGGAATAGGCCTACGCGAGACGTGGCTCACCCGCCCCAAGTGGCCAGAAACGGAGTGCAGGGTGCGAAAGACGCGGTTCTGGGAGAATTGTCGGCACAAACCGGAAGTAATGACGCGAATCGGGTCTGCTGGGATTACTTCCGGCTTGCCGTAACGCAGGAACAAAACAGATCACTCCGAGCACCGATGCTTCCAAATCAGGGGCCCTTCCTGAGCTGAATGTCACGGTATAGGGCTGCCGAGCAATCTTTGCTTCGGGTCGGTCTTGAACACAAGTTCGGCGTTAGCGTTGAGCGTGGGACAACTGTGCCGACTCCCCAGGGCAGCCGAGCACGCTTCCCGAAGTTGCGGTCACTTGCTTGGCGCCTGCGTTCAGAATCTCGTAGTCCCGATAAACGATTGTCAGCAAAGAATGCCCCACAATGCGCAGTTGCGTATTGGTTTCATTTCGCGCAGGTAGCCAGAATTCGCCAATCTTTTCATAGGTGACGTCGATGGCATTTCGCTTCGTCCACCACGAAGGGTTTTTGGCTGGTTCGCCTTCCATGCGCGCCACCGCGAAGTCCTGTCCATCTACCCAAATCCGGCCGCGGAACAGGAATTTATTCTTGATTCGCGGCGTAACTTCGAGGATATAGAAGCCCTGATCATCTCTCCGCTCATAGGTTACAAGGCGGAATTCGTAGTTTTTTGGGCCCATGGCCGTCTGCCGGCGTTGTTCCGCCTGCATAGCCTCTACCTCTGCTTCGAGAAGTCGCTTCAAGACTCGCCCCTGCAAGAGTTCTGAACCGCTCTCCGAAAGGATACAGAATTTCTTTTCGTCAGGCCGGCGGTAGGTCATCGCCACAACCAGCGTGGCGCTCTTATTCGACAATCCGTGATATTCGAGGTTATAAATACGGGTCCCACGGTAACCCTCCAGGGCTTGAGCGCGTTGCTCGTTCCTTTCCACCATTCTTTGCACGACCTGATCTGACGTCAGCGGGGCCACGGATGTCTCTTGTGCGAAAGAAACATTCGCCGGGGTTCCGGCGAGGAACAGGCACATCACCAAGCCGATCGTGGACAGCTGTTGTACTTTTCCTTGTCCGGATGTCATCGCGTGCTCCGCGTTCCCAGGTAGTCGTGCGCCGGGTAGGGGGCCTGGCTTGCACGACAAGCCTCCAGCTTCAAGGTAGCATCCTAGAGGCCGCGAAGGCGGTTGCGTGTCCCTTTATGCACACCTGCATACCTGTGTCGCGAACCAAATCGCAGTTCCCCAACAGGTCAGAAGCTACCGCAAAGTGGCCGCCTTCTATATTGCGTGCTAACGCCTGTTATCGGCGACGCTGTACACGATAGAGCCAAGCACCGGGTTCGCGTTCTGACCCTCCTCCCGATTATTTTTGAAAACCGGGTGGTGCTCGTTTTGCCAGCTAACGAGGGCGCCGGGAATTCCAAGTGATTGCAGCAGCGTACTTTAGCTTGGGAGCGCCTCGTTGACTGCGAGGATGTCTTCCTGCCTGTCACGCAGGAGGTCGGGAGCTCGAGTCCCATCGCTCACATCCATTCTCGCCTGCGGTGTCGTTTAAAAAACACGGGTATTGACCGCGCGAGCGCCGCCGCCGATCTCAACGTACGAGTTTGTTGCTGACAGGACATCGCCTGGATCTCGAAACTTCCAACAACCGGACCTATGACTCGGAATAACTTCCGGTTAAGCCCGTCACTCGCCCTCAATCGAGGGCCAGCAAGCACGGACATAGCTTCCAATTCCGACAAGCCGACATCGCAGCACTCATTGGACGAAAGCCGGGTATATTCTGTTGTGCTGTAAGGCCTCGTGTCGCATCCGATTTAGTTCGAAAGGAGATCCTCATGAGCGCATCCACGGGCACGACCTCCTCCGCCAGCGTCTACACAACCCCCGCGTTCTGGGAACGCTTGTGGCGCGCGGCCGGCATCCAGTCCCTCGGGCTATTCATCATCGGGTACGTCATCTACGGCTATCAGCCGCACGTCGGCGCGTCGGCCGACGCACTGGCAGCCTTCTACGACGGCGATCGCATGCGGATTCTGATCGCGGCCGTGTTTTACGGCTTGGCTGTCCTCAATCTCATGTGGTTCGCGGGGGCGCTCAGGACCACCCTGGCGGATGCGGGACAAGACGGTTGGGGCGCGGCGGCGACCGCCTCCAGTGCCGCCCTCGGAGCGCTTTTCCTCTTGCTCATCGCGGTGGTCGCAGCCCTCGCGTACTCCATCGCCGGCTCGGGAAATCACATGCTCACATCGGGCCTGAACGACTTCGTATGGGCAGGCTTCGTGTTGACTTCGTTCCCGCGCGCGATGCTTATCATGGCCGCGGCGTTTGGGCTCTGGCGGGCCCGGCTGATCTCGAACGCGCTCTTCGCGGCCGGGGTCGCTGCCGTCGTGCTCGTCTTGCTAGGCGGCACCACCTGGCTGAGCGGCGGATTCTGGGCACCGGACGGCGTCTATTCGCGCTTCGTCTCGCCTGCCATTGGCTTGGTGTGGGGCATGGTCGTGAGCGGGGTGCTCTTGACCCGAAGTCCTGCTACACGTGCTGGATGGTGAGGCCGGCGGGTACAAGATATGCGGGAAGTCGATCGGTTTTACTGAGATAACTTCCGCATAGCCCTTTACTCGGGGACAATCGCCAGGACTGTCCACGAATCAGATTTGCGGACTATCAGGGTCTCTTGTGCGAAGGACTATTCGTATCTCAACGCTGCTATCGGATCGACGCGCATGGCTGACGAATTGTTAAAGCCGCTGATTCTTCTCACGAACTGGAGCGAAGCAGCTTGAATCCCTTCGGTAGTGGCGGGCGGATCGCCCTGTGCATTTCAGTCGGCGCGAAGAGCCTGTATGACGTCGATGCGCGCGGCGCGGGCGGCCGGGAGCCAGGACGCGACGACTGCGGCGGCGAGCAGCACGAACGCAGAGAGGATCACGGGCAAGGCGCCCGGCATTTTCACTTCGAAGAAATAGCTGCCCGCCAAACGCGCCGCGACGTACCCGAATGCCGCGCCTGCGAGGACACCGGCCACAGCCATCACGGCGCCTTCCGTGACGACGCCTTTCAAGAGACGCTGCGGCTGCGATCCAAGGGCGAGCCGGATACCGAATTCGCGCGTCCGCGCGCTGACCGAAAATGCCAGCACGCCCGCGACGCCAACCAACGCAATCGTCAACGCGACCGCTGCAAACACTCCGAACACCAGCGAGTTCAAACGGTCCGGCGTGAGCACCTCCGCGCGGACGTCTTCGAGAGTGGCCGCATGTTCAATAGGCTGATCGGCGGACATGTCGCGGATAAGGCGCGTGACCGGCGTGACGAGCGAATAAGGATTTGCGCTGGTGTGGATGAAAAGGTGGCCGCCAAACACGGGACCCTCTTCAGAGGAGCTGTACACGGTGAGGATGGGCCCAGGAATGAGGTGTTGGTCGTCAATATCGGCAGTGACGCCGATGATGCGGTGCGGCGCGCCGCTAATGCCGGGAGCGAATCTCAGCACGGGATCCGTCCAGAAGACGTGGCGATTGACGGCATCCTGATTGGGGAAGATGCGCTTTGCGAGAGTCTCACTGACGATAACGACGGGCTCTTTCCCTTTTTGGCCGTCGAGATCGTCGAAATCACGGCCGGCGATGATGGGAACGCCGAGCGAAGCAAAGAATCCGGGAGAAATGACGCGCCACTGCGCGCGAGGATCCTCTTCGCCAGCGGCATGAACGCGACCGTCGGCGGAGAATTGGAGGCCGAAACCACCATCGCGCCAGGGAACAGCCATCCCGAAAGCGGTCTTGCTGACGCCGGGCAGCGCGTCAATACGACGAATGGATTCCTTATAGAAATCGACCACTTGCTGAGGGGATTTTCCGTAGGACATAACGGGAACGTTGACAGTGAGGACGTGGCGTGTATCGAGGCCCGTCTGCGCCATTTGCAGCGCGATCAGCGTGGTGATGACTGTACTTGCGCCGGTCAGCAGCACGAAGGATGCAGCGATTTGTATCACCGCGAAGATTCTTTGGCGGCGGCTCGTGCTGCCGGTGATCCGCAGGCTGCCGCTCGACAGGTTGAGGCCATTGGACGTGCCGGCCGACGGCAAGCGGGGGACAAACGCCAAAATCACCGCGGCGACGACGGCCAGCGCCGCTCCGACCCAGAGCAGGCTGGAATCAACCGTCAAATCGAGCGCACGGACCGAGAAGCGTGAGGCGTAGCGAGCCAGGACGGCCACCAGCGGCTGGGCGCTCCATACACCGACCGCGGCCCCAGCGCCGCAGAGCAAAAGGCTTTCGGCCAGCAGCATGCGGCGCAGCGCGCCTGTGCTTGCGCCGAGCGCCGCGCGGATCCCCAGCTCGCCTTCGCGGCGAACCGTGCGTGTAAGAATCAGGTTGGCGACGTTGGAACACGCGATGATGAAGACCAGCGCTGATGCTGCGAGCAGCACCAGCAGCACGGTTCGGGCGCCCGAGGTGATCTGGTCGCGAAGCAGCTTGGCCCCGATCTGGTAGTTCGCTTTGGGCGAATAGTCGCCGGGATGTTCTTTGGTCATGGCTCCGTAGACGGTGCGCAATTCGGCGCGGGATTGCTCGAGCGTGAAACCGGGAGCGAGACGGCCAAAGAGCTCGGTCATACGGTGGAGGCGGTCGGTGACCATGGTGGCGGAAAGATGATGCGGGCTGGTGACGACGTTGGCGATGATCTCCGTATCTTGGGGGTAGGGGACGGAGGGCTCGAGGACGCCGATAATGGTGGCGGAGCGATCGCCCATGGGCCCGCTGCCAAGCCGGACGGTTTTGCCGAGGACGGAAGGATCCTTCCCAAGAGTGGTCGCCCAGAAACGATAGGTGAGAACGACGACGCCGGCAGCTTTGGGACCGTCGTCTTGACGGCCGACGAGACGACCGAGGACGGGGTGGAGGCCCATGACTTCGAAGAAGGGGCCGTCGACGACGCCAGCTTGAACTACGCGAGGCTCACCCAAGCCGATCATGGTGAACTCGATGGTCGAGAATTCACCGAACGCGCTCAGGGTTTTGACGCTGGCGCGCAGATCGTGGATTTCGGGCACGGAGAATGCTGAGTTGTCGTCGCCGACGCCCGGGGCGCTCTGGCGAATGTAGATCAGCCGGTCCTCGTCGCGGTTGACGAGAGGCTTGAGGAGCACGCCGCGGACCAGCGTGAAGATGGCGGCGTTGGCGCCGATGCCAAGGGCCAGCGTCAGGATCACGGTGATCGCAAGCCCTTGCGTCCGCATGAGCGAGTAAAACGCAACCCTCAGATCGCGAAAAAATGACATAATTTTGCTCTTCCTTCCCGGAAGTCAGTCTCCCAAGCGATAGAAGCAACCACTAAGTTTGCATCCGTTTTGCCTCATCTTAGCGAGCTGATGTCGAAGATAGAAATGCAATTAGCAATCCACCGTACCGATCAATCTAAGTTCTTTCCTGTGAGCGTGTTACTCCAATACGCCAGGGGTGTCTTATGCCTCGCATTGCGCGATTTTGGGATGCTTTGCCCAGATTCGGACAGCCTCCGTCGTGCAAGCAGCCGGGCACGAACACCATGGCGCATGGTACGTGCGATATCGCCAGCGAATCTTGCAAGAAGACGGCTCCGCCAAGCTCAACCACGCTTCCAAGCATTTAGGGCGTTCCGCGGACTTCTCCAATATTTTTGAAGTCAAGCGGTGTCGGGCATCCTTCATGCAAGCCGTCAATCGCGATCGGTTCACTGCACATTCGCGAATCACGCTGACCGCCTTCGTTGAGGGAGCTTACGTACCTTGGACCAAGGAGGAGCGTCGAGCAAGCACCAGCAAGGGCCATCACGAAATCTGGATCAATCGCCAACGTAGGTGAGGCAATGCCATGCGTAGCTTGAGAAGCCCTCCCTACAGGGGCCCTTAAGGGAGGGGAGTATGTCACGGATGCTACTCAGGAGCCACTACTCGCAGCCCGGGCTGCCTGCTGGCTGGCCATTTGTTCCTTCATCTTCTGTTGCATTTCCTTAGGTGTGGGTTGTGCAATGTGGGTAGCGACCATCCAAGTGTAACCCTCGGGATCAACAACGGTTCCACAGCGGTCGCCCCAGAACATATCCATCACGGGCCCCTTGGGCGCGGCGCCGAGCTTTACGGCCTTGGCAACCGCCTTGTCTGCGTTCTCCGTCAGTAGATACAAACTCGTCGGCGAGGCGCCGATTGCTTTCGCGCTGCGGGAACCCATCTGCGCCATTTCCGGCCCCAACATTAATGTCGTGCCGCGGAGTGTCAGCTCGGCATGGATCGCCTTGCCGTCTGGACCATTCATGATCCCCCGTTTGGCAAAGCCGAATGCCTTTTGATAAAAGTCGGCTGCCGCTTTCACGTCGGTCACCGTTAGCATTGCCGTTACTGAACCGTAGAGTTTTTTATTGAGCGGATCGATTTTTCTGGGCATAACACTCCTTTCGTGACGTAAGTGTTCGAGCTGAATTTCGGCGGAGCTTGTTCATGATGCGCCGCTCGAAGAAACCTCTGGGCGGCCTAGATCGAGAATACTTCAATGAGAAACGCCCGGTCAACGTGCGAGTCGATGGCACAGCACACCTCGCCGCGGCTCTTCCACCGCCTGGGGGATGCTGACGAATACAAGCCATCACCGTGGTTCTGTCCGAGTGGTCGGCAAACAAGAGGTAATTCGGTGACTTCCGGGTGCCCCGTTCACTCGGGCACAATCGGAACGTGACCAGACGAACGACGTCTCCGGATCGCCAGCTTATCGTTCACTTCGACCTCGATTGAGCGTGTCTCTCGAACGAGGAATCTTGCTCGGGTGCGGCCACTCAGCTACCATCCCGGCATACGAGAAACCATCTGGTGGATTCCCGTGAAGATGCAAGTTCGACGGTCAAGCCCTCAGCTGTGGTGCGTGGTTAGGGTTCATGGAGATTCACGTTGAACGCAACTCTCATTGTCGGGCTAGCTCTAGGTATGCGACACGGCACCGACCCGGACCATCTCGCAGCAATCGATGGTTTGACACGGATTCGCCCGCGATCAACAAATGGAATACTTTTTGCTCTCGGGCATGGATTGGTTGTCACAATGCTTGCAGCCGGTATCGGGCATGTCATTGCAGCCCGATTTGCATTCATCGGTCCGTGGACGCTGATCCTGATTGGCGGGGCGAATCTATGGCGCATCTTTTGGGTTCCGCAACTGCCCGTGAGTGTCAAGCGTCCAATTGTGGCTCAGCCCTTCCTGTTAGGCATGTTGCTTGCGGCCGGGTTTGAAACAGCCTCGCAACTTTCGGCATTGATTCTCGCTGGACAGACCAACGCGTGGCTGCTCGGAGCATTTTTCTCTTGCGGAATGTTACTGGTTGACGGTCTGGATGGGTATCTGGCAGCTTCTACCCAGCAACTGGCTGCAATCGGTCACTCGAATGCTAAGGCCGCTTCACGTCTTTTGGGTATCCTAGTAGTGATCTTCTCGTTGGGGCTTGGGGGAGCTGAGTTAGCCAGCATGAATCTTGACCGGTTCGCGCTGCCTCTGGGACTGACATTGTTCGTCATGGTGATCGGAATTCGAGTCTGGGCGCGCTCTTCCTCTCGGTTGCTTGTTCCGGGCCAGCACTGATTCCAGATGCTTCGGCCTTACCGGTCAAAAGTGCGTGCTTGAGTTGTGTCTGATATCGAGATCTGCCCGGCCGTTCACGGTCGCTCTGGAACCACGGAGCTGGCCGCTAGCTCGACGGGCTTGCCGTGCGGGGTGTGCCGGTAGGCATCGGCCCAGGCTTCCTTGCGAGCGAGGAGCGAGGCGGGATCGCTCAAGCCTTTGGAGGTGACGAGGCGCTCGAGCGCAGCGAGCCAGTGCTGATAGTAACGAGACCCATCATCGGGCTCGCCGCGACTGGCAGCGGCCTTAAGTTCATCAGCGAGCGCGGCCGCCCACTCTTTCCAGGTGAAATGCCCTTGCGCGGACAGGCGGACGGCGAGCGCGAAGGCTTGCGCCTGCCAAGGCTCGGCAAAGACCGGTCCGCCCTCATCGCGAGGCAGGTGCGAGAGCGCCGCCAGATTCTCAGGCTGGGGAATTAAATTAGGCTGGTTCAAGGTAGTCATCCCACATATCAATGTAAACAGAATCCTGAGGCGCGGCTTGCTCGCCCCACAGTTCGCGTGCGGCAAACCGCACCGAGTACACGTGCTGCGGCTTCTCGCCGAGAAACAGTGCATTCGTATCGGGAAACAGAAAAACTCCATGATCCAGATGAATCGTCCCGGTCTTGCCCCGCGCGTATCGCGGCAAGCGCGTATGCCCCACGGGATTTATATTGCGTGCGCGGACGCGCTCACCAGCGTGAAACCGCGCTGTCACAGCAACATCCCGTCTGGACGGTACCCCTTTCGAAGTCAGAATCGGTACTTTTTCAGCGGTGAGCGGCGGAATCTGTTTCGCTGATCCCGGGTCAGGTTTCCCGCTCTCTAACTCCGCGGGGGAAACCATACCGTTTTTGAGCATCAACTCAACTAGCGCCACAACCCAGCGCTCGTAGTAGCTCAATCGAAAATAATCTACCGGAACGATCTGCTCGCGCTGGAACCGGACAGCGTCCAGATTCCATTTGCGCCATGCGCCCATGGCACGCGTAAAGGCATAGGCTCGACCTTGCCAAGGTTCATGAAACACGGGCTCGTTCTTCTCAGCCTGAACTGGGCCCATGTCCTGCATCCCACCCAGATCATGCACGCCGTTCATGCGTGGTCTCCATTCCGCTGCGCGCGGCGAGGCTTTCCGATTCGCGCTAAATCAAGCCGGCTCAAGATAATCGTCCCACAGATCAACGTATATAGAATCATATCGGCTGGCCTGCTCGCCCCAGAGATCGCGAGCAGCAAAGCACACTGAATACACGTGCTGCGGTTTCTCGCCAAGGCCCTGGCGCTGGTGTCCGGGAATTCGAAAACGCCATGGTTCCGCTCGATCGTCCCGATTTTGCCTCGTGTGTAGCGCGGTAGTCGCGTATGTCCCACGGGATTCATATTGCGCGGGCGCACGTGCTGGCCGACTCGAAAGTGCGGGGTAGCGGGGACGTTCCGACTCGCAGGATCGCCCGCAATAGTTCTGGCGCAGGTATTCTTCAGGCGGAATCATCTCGATCTGATAACGATCAGCGCCGTACGGCCAGTCGCCGTCCACGGCCATCGAAAGCGCGAAGGCGCGGCCCTCCCAAGCTGCGTGGAACACAGGTTCATTTTTTTCCGGCTTTATCGGCCCCATGCCGTGCATGCCGCCCATATCATGGATGCCGTTCACGCACGCACTCCCTGTGCCGGTGTGGTGACCTTACCCACTCCCACCATGGAATCCCGAGTGACCAGCGCTGCCACTTCCTCTTCGCTCATTTTCTCGGTGCCGGCCGGTCGCTCCGGAAGCACCAGATAGCGCAACTCCGCTGTGCTGTCCCAGACACGCACCTCCACATCATCCGCCAGCTCCAGTCCGAACTCGCGTAAGACGCCGCGCGGATCAATCACCGCCCGCGAGCGATAAGGTGCTGACTTGTACCAGACCGGCGGCAGGCCAAGGACCGGCCACGGATAACACGAGCACAGTGTACAGACGACGAGGTTGTGCACCTTGGGCGTATTCTCCACCACCACCATATGCTCGCCCTGTAGACCCCCATAACCTAGCTCGGCAATTGCCGCGTCTGCATTGCTCAGGAGTCGTTGTCTGTAAACGGGATCAGCCCAGGCACGCGCCACTACTCGCGCGCCGTTGCGCGGGCCGACCTTGTGCTCGTAGGTGTCGATCAGCGCATCGAGCGCCGAGCGATCGACCAGCCCTTTTTCGACCAGAAGTGATTCGAGGGCCTTGACGCGCAGCGTTGGGTCCGAAGGAACAGCCTGGTGTTCATGATCATGGTCGTGCGCGTGGGAGAGATCGGGAGTCACAGCAGCTCCCGCAACTGTCACGGCGGCCGTCAAGAAGTCGCGTCGGTTGGTGGTCATCGGACCGGCCTTTCACCGATGCTCTCCGCGCAAACTAGGCGCAGCGAGGGGATGGAGAAACGGATGGAGAATAGTCGAGCACTTTGCGACGTGTCAAGCGGTCGAAGACATCGAATGTCCGAGGCGCGTGCCCGAGGTCAATGCCGTTTGCGGCTGGATTACTTCTAGAATCGGAAGTAACCCAAACCTACACCGCTATGGCAGCAACATAATTTCCGGTAAAGCCCGTCACCCGGGAACTTTCCATAGCCCCTACTTCTTCTGCAGCTTACTCGCTGCTAGCTTCTCTGCTGTCACCAGCGCATCCGCAGCCTTCACCTTTACATCCGGCTCCACGCCGATCTCTGCCCAATCGGTCTTTGAGAAGGGATTGATCGCTTTCGTTTCAGGAATGCCCATTCCGAAGTGATCATCAATGCGATGCCAAACTCCTGAATGTGCACCACCACCTGTTGTCTCACCCACAAGCGTGGCGCGTTTCAGCATCTTCAGGTCATAGCTGAACTGCTCTGCGCCGGAATAAGTCCTGGCGGAAGTCAACAGGTATACCGGCTTGTCGGCCAGTCTGTTTGCTGGAACCGGCGAGTGCGTCCAGGACTGCTCCGTCGTATTTTCCCTCGGGTTGTACCAGTACTCTGGATGGTCGAAGAGGTAGGCGGCCATCAGAGCAACCATGGCTGGCTCGCCGCCACGGTTGTCCCGCAAATCGAGGATAATCGCGTCCGCATGATTCAAAGAAGCCATCGCAGCCGCAGCAGTTTGCTGGCATACAGAAACATCAGGAAACGAATTGAGCTTCAGATAGCCGATATTGTGCGGCAGGAACTCGACCCTTTCGAATGTACAGTCTTGCTGCTCCATGGCTTCCCGATAGCGAGCAAGGCCTTCAGGTGCTGGTCCTGTCGGGTGCTGAGGCAGAGGGGCTTGACTGTAGTCCAGCGTCAGATGCCTGTCAGGTCTCACATCCCTCATCTGCCGAGTCAGCAGAGCGGCAAAAGCCGCACCATCCGTCACGGCGTCTTCATCGCCGCTCTTCTCGTGCGCCAGCAGCGCGTCGGCCATCTTCTGCGCATCGTCCCGCTCAATATAGTATTTCTTTAGAATCGCGACCGCCTCATCAATCACGCGTTGGCGCTCCGCTGCATCCAGCTTGAAGACCTCGCCGTCCGCACGGTTCGTTGCGCTGATAGCATCTTGAGGCCCCGCTCGCGGAGCTTGTTGTTGAGAAAATCTGGAGTCGCTCTGCAATTGCCCAGATGCCATGACCCCTATTCCCGCATAGCTTCCGGCACGGCTGAGTAAAATCCAGAATGTACCGAGGGCAACCAACGACAATACGCTTCCGAAAAGCAGCGCTCCGAGACGGGGCGATTCGCCTTCTAGGACATAGAATGCAGGCACGCCGTCCAAACGGTGCTGGGCCGAAGCGCCGAGGAGCGTCGGTTGGACATAGCCGTACTCTCGTGGGACGGAGATTGCTAAATCGGCTAGCAGGTCCAGCCAAAGCCGCAGGCTTGGGAAGAATCCTTTTTCATCGCGAGCGCGGTCTCGGAACAGTTGCAGGGCTTCGTTACCGTAGGCCTCGCGAAAATGGGAAGGATAGAGGCGCAAGAGCCAGGCGTATATCTTTTCAGACATAATCCCCCCTCAAAATCTTCTTGGCGCGCGCGACGCGCAATAAGCCGGCAAGTCTCTCGGCCTCGGAGCGTGCCAGTTTGCGTCCAGCCGAGGTCAACCGGTAATATCGGCGCCGCTCATGGCCGAGTTTTGCATCCTCGCGCAGGTCAACCTCTTCGATAAATTTCTCTTCGAGTAGAGTGTGGATTGAGCTGTATAGCGTCCCAGGGCCCAGTCGCATGCGACCGTCGGTTTGCTCCGCGACTTGCCGCATAATGCCGTAACCATGCAGGTCTTCACCAACCAGGGCGAGCAGGATTTGAAATGCAGCCGAAGGCAATGGGTCGAGTTTTCGTTTGGGCATAAGTAATCGATAATCAGTATATCGATAAGCGACTATACTTCAGGGCATTCCAATTTGCAACACGCCCGAGCCGTACGGCCCTCACCACACCGAGGGATTGCAACTGCCAAAAAAGGCACTCATTGCTGAGCGATGCGCACTCTCATGAGCGGGCCCGCTGCATCGTCCCGCGTCCTCTGTACTGCCCAATTCATTCGGTCGCGGTGCGTTGCGCTGCGGTTTATTGGGGAGGCTTCGGCCAAGGCGGTTGAACGAGAGCCGGGATAGCGACTATGGTCTTGCCGTCGGGTGGTTTGAAAGAAAGCTGCTCGGCGAGGAAAGCGATGCGGTCGCGCGTGGCTTCGGCGTTGAGCGCGTGTGGGGCGTCGTAGATCTTGAGCTTCTTCGGTTCACTCACGATCTCGAAGTATTGCTTCGCCAGGTCGTCATTCAAAAAGGGCTCATCGGTTGCGTACTGCAGAAACATTGCCGCGGGCGCAGCGTGGGAGATGTATTTTCCTGCATCCATCCACGAATATTTGGCGGCAAAGGCATCGAACTTGTCCGCGCCCGTCTTTTGCCGATATTCTTGGAAAGCCTTCGTTTTCCTATCGATGTCGAAGGAGAGGTCGCCGGCCATGATGACAAAGGCTTTGAAACGCTTTTCTACGCCGCTGAGAAAGCCACCGGCCGAACCATCACAACTGTGTCCAACATAGGCAAGGCGCCTTGGATCGACGTCCTTGCGCGCGAGAAGGAGGTCCGCTCCTCGGCGAAGGTTCACATCCTGCTGCACTTCCACCGCGATCTGCTGCTCGTTCAAAGGGGTGCTGTCTTCCACAAAGCCGGGATGAACGATCACATGATCAGGCAGTAGGGAGATGACCCCAGAGTGCGCCAACACGATAGCTTCGTCGAGAAACTCGGTGCGGTTCTTCTTCTCTGACCCAGGCATGCACCAATGCCCGAAGATGACTGCCGGGAACGGCCCTTGTCCTGGAGGGACTATAAGATAGGCGGTAACCGTGCCGCCGTTTGGCCCGACGGCTTTGCTCCGTTCACTGACAGGACTTGAGAAGGAAATGTCATAAATCCTTACACCGTCACGCTCCTCGATTCCAGCTTGCTTGACGTCCAGGGGCGCACTCTGGTCGTAATCCCAGTGGTGAAGGAGTTGGTCAAAGGACTCTTCGGCGAAGGCACCAGTCGCTAGAAGAATGACGACGCTGGCGAGACCTAGGGATCGAATGTACATCATGCTAGATATGTGACCCATTATTTCGAGTTCTTAGACGCAGTGTAATGCATTTTTATTCGACCTTGGCTCTATTTTATATTGAGCCTGCCGCAACATGTCTTAACTCCGGCACTTTTTCGGTGAGGTACGCGGATGGCAGTTTTACCGCTTCGGGCAGTTTCTCGTCCGCCGGCCCATTTGGCGAGATGGGAACAGAGAGGAACGGCACCTTCGCCAAGGATGAGGAAGGCGAAGACGACGACGGCGCAAGCGCGCCTCCTCCGACCCGACAATTCGGTGACTACCGAGTAGCCAGGCGGCCTTGCGGCCGCCCGGCCCTCTCAGAACTGGGCGTGAAAGTTTCCCTTCACCCAGCTCAAGCCCTTCGAACGCCTCCGTAG
>Ga0209118_1000929_pt1 | contig 14527 bp, 10 predicted proteins | sample BlaSpr_A8_Ref_M1_FD_187988 | JGI IMG/M metagenome (GOLD analysis project Ga0209118, IMG submission 187988) | Forest soil microbial communities from Thunder Bay, Ontario, Canada - Black Spruce, Ontario site 2_A8_Ref_M1 (SPAdes) (version 2) | ecosystem: Environmental > Terrestrial > Soil > Boreal...
TGTTGTGAATATAGATCCTCGCAGGCTGGGCTTCCGTGCCATCGACAACAACCATCGAAAGCAGCAGCGAGACAAACGCCCCTTGCAACATCCGGGCTGAGAAATTCCGCGAACGTGGCATAGATCTCCTCAATAGGCTTCAAAATTCAAACAGCAATCCAACCGGTGTTTCGCTTGCAAGGAAACCGGCGCACACGATATTAAACCGTTTCAATATCCGATCTGAACATTTTTTAGGATCAGAGGAGCGTACGAAACGGGTTCACGAGGAACCAAGTAAAGGATCTGCGATCGTCGGGAAAAACGGGCTGCGGTAACCGTATTCGCGGTCACGGAACTCTGCAAGGTCGCCGGCCGAGATCGTGGGATCGCGGCTCCCCTTGTCTACTTGGTCGAAGGAGCCGACGCCGTTATTCAATCAGCCAAAGACTCCCAGGGAGGAGATGTTGATGATAGAATCTCGCGTACCTGAGGTCCCGCAATGGAAATTCCCACAAAGGAGTCCAAAAAAATGTTTCGACGCCTCATCGCAGTTTGTGCGGTTTTCCTTCTCAGTTCTGCGTGCCTAGCTCAGCAGAAGCCTGCGCCGGCGGCACCCGACGCGACGCCTGCTGCCACACCCGCGGTAGCGCCGCAGCCGCAAGGGCCGAAGAAGCGCGTGGCGGTGATGAGTTTCGAGTACGGCACGGTGATGAGTTCAGTGCAAGCCATCTTCGGAACAAACCAGGACGTCGGCAGAGGCATTTCCGATTTGCTCGTCATGAAACTGGTCAACGACGGAAAGTACTCGGTGATCGAGCGTGCTGCGCTGGAGAAGGTGCTCGGCGAGCAGAACTTTTCAAACAGCAATCGCGCCGACTCGTCGACTGCGGCGAAGATCGGAAAAGTGCTGGGCGTGGATATGATCATCATCGGAAGCATCACGCAATTCGGGCGCGATGACAAAAAGACAACGGTGGGAGGCGGAGGCTTCGGGCTGGGCAAGATCGGACTCGGCGGAGTGCAGAGCCGGAACTCGAAAGCCGTGGTGGCCGTAACGGCGCGGATGATCGACACGAGCACGGCGGAGATCCTGGCGGTTGCGGAGGGGAACGGCGAATCAGCACGAGGGGGAACGAGCCTGGTCGGCGCGGGCGCGGGTTCGTCGGGTGGTGGTGGCGGCGCGTTTGACATGAGCAGCTCGAATTTCGGCGCGACGATCCTCGGCGAAGCGGTGCACAAGGCCGTCGATTCGCTGGGACAGCAACTGGACGACAAAGCCGCGGCAATGCCGACGCACAAAGTTGAGATTTCCGGCCTCGTAGCCGATGTTAGCGGCAATTCGCTGGTCCTCAACGTTGGCAGCAAGTCCGGGGTGAGAGTGGGTGACATTTTGCAAATCAGCCGGGTGGTCCGAACGGTAAAAGATCCCGCGACCGGCAAAGTGATCAAGTCGATCACGAACAAGATGGGGGATGCCAAGGTTACCGAGGTGGACGAGAACTCGGCGACGGTGATCTTTACCGGAGCTGGCGTGGCTATGGTTGGCGACGCGGTTTCAAATCAATAATCAGCGGCCAAGCTCTGCCTTCGGTGTCTTACGTGTGGCTGAGAATATGCGATGCCGGAGGCCCGCGCTGACGCAAGGATGAGGAGTAGCGGGAAATTTTGAAATGAGCGACGAAACCGAATTCAAGCGAAAAGGCGATTACGAAATCCTTGGTGTGCTGGGGACCGGAGGAATGGGCAAGGTCTACAAGGTGCGGAACGTCCTCTCGGACCGCATCGAAGCAATGAAAGTGCTCTTGCCTAATCTTGCAGATCAGAAGGAACTCGCCGACCGATTCCAGCGGGAAATCAAAGTTCTGGCAAGCCTCAATCACTCGAACATCGCCGTGCTGCGGACAGCGCTGATGATCGACAATCAGCTCGTCATGATTATGGAGTACGTCGAAGGGACCACGCTGGCCGCCCACCTGGAGCAAGAGACAATTTCCTGGGGGGACGCGCTGAACTACATTGATCAGGTGCTTGCTGCGCTGAGCTATGCGCACAAGCAGAACGTGATCCATCGCGACATCAAGCCAGCGAACATGATGCTGACGCCGAGCGGCGCGATCAAGCTGATGGATTTCGGGATTGCGCGGCCCGGCAACGATCTGGGCCTGACCGTGACCGGCACGACGGTTGGATCGCTGGCGTACATGTCACCGGAACAAGTGAAATGCGAGCCCATTGACGCGCGATCCGATCTGTATTCGGTAGGTGTGTCGCTTTACGAGATGGTGACGGGCCAGAAACCCTTCAGGGGCGACAGCAATTTTTCGATTATGCAGGCGCAACTGCAACAGACGCCGAGGCCGCCGATCGAGGTCAAAGCGGATCTGCCAGAATCACTGAACCAAATCATCCTGATGGCCATGTCAAAAGAACCTGCGCGAAGGTTCCAGTCGGCGGATGCGTTCCGGAACGCGCTGAAGAACGTCGCTGCAAGTCTGGGAACAAAGGGAGCAACGGTGCCGCTGGCGGCCCCGCCACTGCCCGGCCCGGGTTCGCCGGCTGCGGGAGCTTCTGCGGTGCAGATGCCTCCGCCGCAAACGAGTGCAGGGGGACATCGCGGACTTTACATCACGCTGGGTGCGGTGATCGTTTTCGTGGTTCTTGTGGCCGCAGGATTTTCTGCGCCGCATTGGTTCAAGACGCGAGCGAATGGGGGAGGAGCCTCGCAAACTAATCGTTCCGCACCCACTCAGCCAGCGAGTGACGCGGCCGGGACGCAGTCCGTTGCTCCCGGACCTGCAACTTCAGCGGGTGCAAGTGATGTGGGCGCAACGAGTCCGCCGGTGAATCCTCCGCCGGACCAGGCAACCGCGCCCAATGCAGCATCGGTGACGACATCCGCAGTGAAGCCTGCGGACATGAAGAGCAAACCTTCGCAGCCGTCGGGTGGCCACCAAGCTGAGAGTCAGCCGAGCACGCAACCGCCGCAGCCCGATCCAGCTCAGCTTGCCGAACTGGACCATGAAATGGATCAGATTTCCTCTCGTGAAGCAGCGGCCAACGCCAGTCTCGATAGTTTTCAGCGTGCACAGAGTGCCCAAGGTCTGCAGCTTCGCGGAGACATTGTCGCGGCTCAGCAGCGCATGCAGGCGTATGCGGCCAAGGCGCAGTCGGCGCTTCAGGCGCAAGACATCGAGAACACGAAGAAATACCTCGAACTCATGGAAACCGAACTCGGAAAGATCGAGAAGTTTCTCGGGGACTGAACGGAACGTCTCAAGCGCCGAGGGGAGGCTAGATGTAGGAGGCGCCGTGGCGATCGAGGCCGGCGGTGGGGATGGCTTTCTGGCAAAGGAAATTTTACGATTTCAATGTTTGGATCCATTCCAGGTCGCTGAGGCTGCTGTAGTGCAATCCGCCGCAGAAACTCAGCAATCCCTGTCAAGATCATCATGTTTGGAGAGGTGGCAGTTACCAGGAGATTCTTTAAGAACTCCTTGCACTTTCTGGGATAGCTCCGGAGTGCGACGGACAACGCGAACTGGCGAGTACACAGGGTGGGGAGCGCAAGAGCAATTCCTCAAGGGCTGAAACCCAAATAAGATTTAACGACTTATGTCGGAGCTCCCGACCAGGCCGGACATGCTCTGGTCCGACCCTCTAAGGAGTATGCCGCACCTCCGGCGCTCCGGATTCTCTTCGTACCCTATACCCAACCCTCACGGGCTGGGCTAAGTTGTGGTGCGCCTCTGGCGCTTCCGCGGTGCACAGCCAGGAGTGCCGGTGCCACAAAATCGAACTTGAGACTAGTCGTAGTAGTGGGGCGACTTCTTGAGCTTGGCGTTGGCGAGGAAGTCGTGCTGAATCCAAAGCTGCGCGCCGGTCTTTTTCAGGAAGGCATCGATGGCCACGCGCGTGGCACGCGACTGGGCGGGATTGAACTCGAACGTCGGCACGCGATCGAGCGCACGCTCCTCGGGATAATGATAGAGGTCGCCGGACACCAGAACGGGGCCGGTCTTGGGCAATTTCACGAATAAAACCTGATGACCGGGCGTGTGCCCAGGCGCGGATTTGATGATGACGGTGCCATCGCTGAAGACGTCATAGTCATCGGTCTTGATGATGAGCGTCTTGCTGTTGCGGAGGGCTGCATAGGTGGAAGGCTGGGTGGTGCCGGGAGGTTTTTCAGCGAACATGACGTCGCGCTCTTCCTGGCGCACGAGCCAGGTGGCGCCTGCGAAGAGGTTGGCGTTGGCGGTGTGGTCGTAATGGTAGTGCGAGAGGGCGAGGTAAGTGATGTCGGGCGGCGAATAGCCGAGCTCTGCGAGTTGGCCGCTCAAAGATTTGGATAGCGCGACGTCGCGTTGCTGCGAGTCTGGGAGCATGACGTGTTGCGTGCTGGCGGCGCCGGTGGGCTTCCAGGCGGAGTCAGGGACCGCGCCGGCGTCCCAGATCAATGTGCCCTTGGGATGGGTGACGAGAAAGCAGGCGACGGAAAGGTCGGTGGTGGCGACCTCTTCTGGCTTGAGCGAAAAACGCGACAGGTCGGCGACGTGGATAGTGCCGCAGTCGAACACGTAGAGCCTAAGAGAGCGCGGTGGTTGGGCGCGATGGGTGGGAGAAGGCTCGGTCTGTGCTGCGGCGCGGGGGAGGGTGGCGAAAACAAGCGCGGCGATGAGGGTCGCGATCAGAAACCGAGATGTGTTGCGTTGCATTGTTGCGGACATAGTACCTGAACGGGAGAGGCCGGGAAACTCAAAAAGAATTTCTTTAGGGGCTAAAGCCCTAGCGGTTCTTTGGTCCTTTCGGCACGACTGAAAGTCGTGCCCTGACGAAAAGCAGATTCTTCGCGCAGAGAACGCGCGAAGGGGCGGGGGGGCGCTTGGGTTTGGTTAGGAGGTGCGTTGGACAAAAATGCCGGAGAAATGCTGGCGGTGGCGGAGGAAGAGAATTCCCCACAGAATCACGACCACGATGGCCAGCGGCAGACCACGCCTATCCATGAGCAGATGAAAGAAAAGGATGTTCACGATCACAGAGCCAAGAAGGACCAGGGCGAGCGGCACGTAGCGATTCACGAGCAGCAGTAGGCCGCCCGCGAGTTGAACCGCCGAGACTACAAAAACGAAATGTGACGCAAAGAGCGCAGTCAAGAATTGGCCGGCAGGGCCCGGAGGCAGAGGCTGCATGGGAATGAAATGCAGGAAACCATTCAGCCCAAATACAAGAAAGACGAGGCCAAGCAGATAGCGTGCAATCAGCGCTGCGATTTTCATCAGTTTTCCTTTCGAGACAAGAGGTGAACGGCGGGCCCCGGAGGGCCAAGCATACAACACCAAGACTCAAGCACCGGTCTAAAGACCGGCCACTACAAGAGAAACGCAAGCGGCCGGCCACCAGCCGGAAGCTCGTAGCCCAAGACTGCGGCATCCGAATTCTAGCTCAATTGGTCAGTAGGAGCAGAGCACCAGCATGACACGCGGCCTTACAAACTCAGAAGAGGCGACCGATGTATTCGCGCATCTGGTGCTTCCAGTAGGGCCAGTCATGGCCGCCCTGGGGACCCCAGTTGTCCAGGTGATGGTGAATGCCTTTGCTGGCGAGGACTTCGGAGAGGCGGTAAGAGGGGCCGCTGTTTTCCCACGGGCCGGTGCCGGTGGTGATGTGGATGTCGCACGTTGCAAGCTGGCCAAGGTGCCAGGGATCGTTGAGATTCGCGAGATAGTCGACGGGGTTATTGAAATAAAAATTGTCGTCGTACATGCCGTCCGTGAAATTTTTCACGTCGTAGACGCCGGACATGGCGAAGCAGCGCTTGATGACGTCGGGATGTTTGAAGAGCGAGTTGGCGGCGTGATACGCGCCGAAGGAAGCGCCCATGGTGGAAATAGCGATGCCCTTCGTTTGGCAATTGTCGTAGACGAAGGGCACGACCTCTTCGCGGAGATAGGAATCGAACATGGCCTGGACATAGCTGCGATGGAACGGATGCGCGGCTTTGTTGTAGAAGCCGTAGCCGTTGACGGTATTGACGCAAAAGAATTTGACCTTGCCGCCGTCAATAAAATCGGCAAGCGCGCCGATCATGCTCTGGCCTTCGAGCTCCCATTCGTCGCCGGCGCTGGTGGGAAAGCCGATGAGCGGAGGCCCCCAATGGCCAAAAACGGCGACGCCCAGCTCGATGCCGAGCCGCGGCGAATGCCAGCGGTGGTATTCGCGTTTCATCGTGTGCGCCTCATGCGCCCGGGACCGAGAAAAAATGCCGTAAGAGCGTTTCCTCAGGGGCTAAAGCCCGTTGAGTGCTTAGGTATTTTGTCGGAGCTAAAGCTCCGACCCCCGGATATGGCTTCTTTTCCCACGAGCTGTCGGTGCGGGGGAAGGAAAGTATGCCAGCGTGGGCGGGAGTAGGGCAATTGGTTTGAGCGGGAACGCGCGCCGATTCCGCGTGTATAGTAGGGGGCGCAAATCTTCCGCGAAAGGAACTTGAACCGATGGCTACACCTACCATGAACCGGCCGACACCGGAACGGATTTTCAATATTTTTACGGCGTTTCAAGACACGGCAGCGTTGAAGACAGGCATCGCACTTGATGTATTTACCGCGATCGGGGAAGGCGCGAACACGCCCGCCTTACTCAGCAAGAAATGCAATGCCGCGGAGCGCGGCGTGCGCATTCTCTGCGATTACCTGACGATCCTTGGACTGCTAACGAAAGAACAAGGACGCCTTGGGCTCACACAGGAATCGGCCATGTTCCTCGATCGGCGCTCGCCCGCGTGCCTCGCCTCGATGTCGGGATTTCTTGGAACCGAATGGCATCAAAGAAATTTCTTCGCCCTGACGGAAGCGGTACGCAAGGGCGGCTCTGCAGGAGTAGAAGGCGACAATACTAAGCCGCAAGATGAAATCTGGGTCGCGTTCGCAAAATCGATGGCGCCGCTGACGATACCTTCCGCTTTATTCATCGCGCAACTTATCGGTGCGCCGGAAGGCAAGGCATGTAGGGTCCTCGACATAGCCGCGGGACACGGGATGTACGGCATAACGATCGCGAAACAGAATCCGCAGGCGCAGATCGTCGCTCAGGACTGGCCCGCGGTACTCGAAGTAGCGAATGAAAACGCGCGAGCCGCGGGAGTCTCCGATCGCTACACACTGCGGGCTGGAAGCGCCTTTGAGGCCGAGCTCAGCGATAGCTACGATTTCGTACTGCTGACCAACATTTTTCACCACTTCGACAAGCCGACCTGCGAGAAGCTGATGCGGCGCGTTCATGCGGCGCTGAAGCCCGGCGGGCGAGCCATCACGCTCGAGTTCGTGCCCAACGAAGACCGCGTGACACCGCCGACTGCGGCAGCCTTCAGCCTGATCATGCTGGCAAACACCGATGCGGGTGACGCCTATACGTTGCCGGAATATGAGAAAATGTTCCGCAATGCGGGCTTTGGAAACACTACCCTGCACCAGATTCCGGATATGCCGCAACGGGTGCTCGTTACCGAGAAGGCAGAATGAAAAAGAAAAACAAGAAGAAAAAAACTGTAAAGAGGAAGACGCAACCTCGCACAAACAACCAGGACGGTACTCTGCGGGAACATCTCGTGTTCCTACTGAAGGGCGGCGGAGCGCATGTGCATTTTATGGACGCGCTGGATGGCTTTCCCGAGCGCAATCGCGGGGCGTTTGCGGCCGGCCTGGTGCACACCGGCTGGCAATTGCTCGAGCATGCGCGCATCGCGCAGCGGGACATTCTCGAGTTCAGCCGCAACCCCAAACACGTGTCGCCGGGCTTTCCCGAAGGCTACTGGCCAAAGACGCCTTTGCCGCCGAATGAAGAGGCGTGGAACAACAGCGTGGAGGCGTTCCGCAACGACCTGCAGGAAATGATCCGGCTGGTGGAGAACCCGAAAACGGATTTGTACGCAAAGATTCGGCATGGAGACCGGAAGACGGTCTTGCGGGAAGTGCTGCTTCTCGCCGACCATAATTCATATCACCTGGGGCAGCTGGTGGATCTGCGGCGGGGGCTGGGGACGTGGCCGGAAGAGTAGAAATTTTCGTCTGCCGTGAGGGTTAGTAAGGCTTCTTGTTTTCCTGTTTTTTCCAGGCTTCAAATATGGCGAGGGATTCGTCGCGCAGAAGTTGCGTCATCGGGATGCGCCGCGCCGCAGGCGGCTGTTTCAGTTCATCGTAGATAAAAGCATCGTCGAACCCCGCCGCCGCGGCATCGGAGGCAGTGCCCGCGTAAAAGACGCGCGCCGGGCGTGCCCAATAAATTGCGCCCTGGCACATGGGGCAAGGCTCGCAAGTGGTGTAGAGGTCGCAGCCGGTAAGCTGAAAATCATGGAGTGCGCGGCAGGCCTCGCGAATGGCGACGACTTCGGCGTGCGCGGTGGGGTCGTTGGTCGAAGTGACGCGGTTCGTCCCTTCGGCGATAACGCGGCCGTCTCTCACGACGAGAGCCGCGAAAGGGCCGCCGCGCCCGGTGCGGACGTTTTCGATCGCCAGCGCAATCGCGCGGCGCATAAATTCCGGTGACATGAGTGTGAAAGTTCCTGCCAACGAGCTTGCCCTGCTCTGGCCGATTTCGCAATCAGGGTTTGGCTACCGTGCGCGGAATCGCTCACTGCTCGAGACCCGGGCGGAACCCTGGCCGGGAGAAAGCCCTGCTTGCATGAAATGGAAATGGCGGTAGGATGGAGCAGTGCCCTAGACGGTTTTTCGTAGATTTTCCAATAAAGCGAAGATGGGGGACGCCATGATCCGCATAGAAAACGTACAACGCCGGGATTTCCTGAAGGGAATGCTGGGAGCGGGCGCTTTCGTATTAAGCGTGCGCGTCATGCCGGAAGAGCTTTTTGCGGAGAGCACACCAGGGGCCGCCGGCTCGACGGATGCAGCGGCAGCGATGGCGAAAGCACCGCTGCAGCCGAGCGTGTATTTGGCCATCGACACGGATGGAACCGCGTACATCATTGTGCATCGCTCCGAGATGGGAAGCGGGAACCGGACGGGGCTGCCGCGGATCGTTGCGGATGAACTGGATGCGGACTGGGCGCGCGTGAAGGTGGTGCAGGCGACGGGTGATGAAAAATACGGCGACCAGGATACGGATGGGTCGCATTCGGTGCGAAGCTTCTTCGACACCTTGCGCGAGGCTGGCGCGACCGCGAGGTTGATGCTGGTGCGAGCCGCAGCGGCGCAGTGGGGTGTGCCCGCGTCGGAATGCACTACGAGCCCGCACATGGTTGTCCACAAGGCGAGTGGGAAGAAACTGGGTTACGGTGAGTTGGCCGCGACGGCGGCGAAGCTCGAGGTACCGAAGAAAGAGGAGCTGAAACTCAAAGCGCGGAGCGAGTGGCGCTACATCGGGAAAGGCACGGCGAACTACGACCTGAAAGACATGTGCACCGGCAAAGCGGCGTATGGGCAGGATACGCGCATGGAAGGAATGCTCTATGCGAGCGTGGCGCGTCCGCCGGTCTTCGGCGGCGCCGTGAAGTCGGTGGACGACAAAGCGGCGCTCGGCGTCGCCGGCGTGAAGCAAACGGAAACTATCGATGCGTTCAAGCCACCCGTCGGCTTTCAGGCACTCGGCGGCGTCGCGGTGCTGGCGGATAACACTTGGGCCGCCATGCAGGGAAGGAAAAAGCTGAAGATCGAGTGGGAGAAGAGCCCGCACGGCGTTTGGAACTCGGAGGCGTATAAGAAAGAGTTGCAAGAGACGGCGCGCAAGCCGGGCAAAGTCGTGCGCGAAATCGGCAACGTGGATGCGGCTTTTGCGAAGGGCGGCAAAATCGTCGAGGCGGAGTATTACGCGCCGCTGCTGGCGCATGCGCCTATGGAGCCGCCGGCGGCCTTGGCGGTGTACCGCGACGGTAAAGCGGAAGTGTGGGCGCCCACACAGGACCCGCAGGGAGCGCGGAACGCGATCGCGCTGGCCGTGGGCTTGAAGAAGGAAGACGTGACGGTGAATGTGACGCTGCTTGGCGGCGGATTCGGCCGGAAGTCGTTTCCGGACTTCGCGGTGGAAGCGGCAGTGCTCTCGAAAAAGACGGGAAAACCCGTCAAGGTGGTATGGAGCCGCGAAGAGGACATCAAGTTCGATGCGTACCACTCTGTGGCGGCGATGTACATGAAGGCGGCGCTCGGAGCGGATGGAAAGCCCACGGCGTGGCTGCAGAGAACCGTTTTTCCGCCAATTGGTTCCACGTTTAATGCCAGCGAAAATTATTCCGATCCGGGAGAATTGGGGCTGGGCTTCACGGATGTCCCGTACGCGGTGGCGAACTTTCGCGCTGAGAACGGACCGGCGACGGCCCATATGCGAATCGGCTGGTTCCGGTCCGTGGCCAATGTCTATCATGCGTTCGGGATTCAGTCGTTTGCCGACGAGCTGGCGCATGCAGCGGGAAAAGACCCGGTCGAATACCTGCTGCAACTGCTGGGACCCGACCGAGTCGTCCCAAGGAGCGATCTTCCCAAGGAATTCCCGAACTATGACGGAGCCTACGAGCAATATCCCATTGATACGGCCAGACACCGTCGAGTGCTGACGCTGGCTGCGGAGAAGGCCGGATGGGGCAAACAAAAACAGGGCAACGGATTCGGCATGGGGATCGCGATGCACCGCAGTTTTCTGACGTATGTGGCCACGGTGGTTCAGGTGCAGGTGGATGATGCGGGCAAGGTGCGCGTCAAGCGCGTGGATTCTGCCGTGGATGCCGGTACTGTCGTAAATCCGGAGACGGTACGCCAGCAGTTTGAGGGCGCGGCGGTAATGGGGACTAGCCTTTCCTTCTACGGAGAGATCACGGCGACCAACGGCATAATTGACCAATCGAATTTCGATACCTTCCAGATGGCGAGGATGAACAACGCGCCGCTGGAGACAAACGTCTATATCGTGCCGAGCGATGCGCCGCCGGCGGGAATTGGTGAACCTCCTCTTCCGCCGTTTGCGCCGGCGTTGTGCAACGCGATCTTCGCCGCGACGGGCAAGCGAGTTCGAGAGCTGCCGCTGACGCGAGCGGGCCTGGCTTGAAGTCAAAAATCTTCACAATTGCGATCCTGGCTGCCGCGACCGCCGGGCCGAGTGCCGCGCAGCGCAAACCTGTACTACCGCAAATTGACCTGCCACATCCCTACTATTTTCGAGAAATGTACCTGCCGCAACTGACGAGCGGGCCGAGCAGCATGGCCTGGTCGCCGGATTCGAAGGAAGTGGTGTACTCGATGGCCGGATCGCTGTGGCGGGAAGGAATTGACGGGCTCGTTGCACAGCAAATTACGGACGGGCCCGGGTACGACTATCAACCGGATTGGTCGCCAGATGGGAAGAGCATTGTGTACGTGTCTTATCAGAAGGATGCGGTGGAGTTGTGGATGTTGAATGTGGCCACGGGGAATACAGCGCAATTGACCAGCGGCGGTGCGGTGAACGTGGAGCCGCGGTGGTCGCCGGACGGGAAGCAGATTGTTTTTGTTTCGACTTCGTACAACAAGCGATTTCATATTTTTCGCGCAGATGTGCAGAACGGGAAGCTGGAAAACGTGACCCGGCTGACGGGCGAGACGAAGAGTCCGCTGCCGCGCTACTACTACAGCGCGTTCGATCACGAGATCAGCCCGGTATGGTCGCGAGATGGAAAGGAAATCCTGTTCGTTTCGAATCGAGGGCACATTTATGGGACGGGCGGATTTTGGAGGATGAGGGCGGAGCCCGGCGCGGAGGCTCGCGAGATCCATTACGAAGAGACAACCTGGAGGGCCCGGCCGGACTTCTCACCGGACGGTTCGCGAATCGTGTACAGCTCGTATCTCGGACGGCAGTGGCATCAACTGTGGGTGATGCCCGCAAACGGAGGAGACGCGTTCCCGGTGTCGTATGGCAATTGGGATGAAACAAGCGTGCGATGGTCGCCGGATGGGAAGCGATTGGCGTTTGTTTCGAACCGGAACGGCGAAACGGAACTCTGGACAGAGAATGTACCGGGTGGAGAACAACTTCGTCTGGACGCTGCGGAGCGGAGGTACCTGCGTCCGAAGACAAGGTTATGGCTTCGTGTGCTTGATCCTGAAGGCAGCGTTACTCCGGCCCGGGTTTCCGTGACGGACGCGGCGGGACGTTTTTACGCGCCGGAGCACGCGTGGATTCATGGCGACGATGGATTCGACCGATCCGAACGGACATTCGAAGCGCATTACTTCCACGCATCGGGAGCGGCTGAGGTGGAAGTGCCGGCGGGGAAAATCACCGTCGAAGTGATGAAGGGCTTCGAATATGCGTTGGCGCGGCGTACGGTCGATTTGAGCGCGGGGCAGCCTGCGACCGTGACTGTCCAATTGAAGCCGCTGATGACGGCGGAAAATATCGATGCAAATTGGGTGAGCAGCGACCTCCACGTGCACATGAATTACGCGGGGACGTATCGCAATACGCCCACGCATCTCGTGGAACAGGCGGAAGCTGAGAATCTCGGAATCGTGAACGATTTGATCGTGAACAAAGAGCAGAGATACCCTGATATTGCGTACGACGGAAAGCAGCTGGATCCGGCTTCGAAACCGGATGCGCTTGTGGTGCACGGCCAAGAATCTCATACGAGTTATTGGGGACACCGGGGACTGTTAGATCTCAAAGATCATCTCTTGCTGCCGGGGTATGCGGGATATCCGAATACGGCGGCGGCGAGCTTGTATCCAACGAATGCAGATGTGTACGACATGGCGCACGCGCAAGGCGCATTGGTGGGTGCGGTGCACCCGTTTGAAGAAACACCGGATCCGTTTGCGAATCCGCCGCAAAGGATCACGGACGAATTGCCGGTGGATGTGGCGCTGGGCAAGCTCGATTACATGGAGATCGTCGGCTTCAGCGATCACCGGTCGACGGCGGCAGTTTGGTACCGCTTGCTGAATTTGGGCTTCCGAATTCCGGCGGGCGCGGGAACGGATGCGATGGCGAATTATGCCTCATTGCGCGGGCCGGTGGGGATGAACCGGGTCTACGCCAGCGTGAAATCAGGGCCATTAAACGTAGTTGCACTGCTTGAAGCACTGAAGAAAGGGCGGACATTTGCGACCAACGGGCCGCTGCTGGACTTTTCGCTAGGCGGCGAATCCATCGGCGGTGAATTGAAGTTTGATGCGCCTCAAACAGCGATTCCGTTCAAGGCGAGACTTCGGTCCATTGTGCCGGTCGATCATTTCGAAATGGTATGCAATGGCCGAGTTGTTCAAACGCTGCCGTTGAATTCAGCGCGGGACGCAGCAGATGTCAGCGGTGAGCTGGCGATGAAAGAGAGCGGCTGGTGCGTGCTACGGGCATCGAGCGACAAGGCGGAATATCCGGTGCTGGACAATTATGTGTATGCAACCACAAGCCCAATCTACGTGACGATCGGAGGCAAGCCGCCGCGGTCAACGGAGGACGCGAAATATTTCGTGGCCTGGATCGAGCGAGTCGCGGATGCGACGTCGCACTATCCGGATTGGAATTCCGCGGGCGAAAAGGGAGGAGTTCTCAAAGAGCTTGCGCGGGCGAAGGAAATATTCGAAAAACTGCGTTGAAACACTTGCGACGAATCCGAGTTAGATAAGCGGCCAGGACAGAAAGCAAACGAGCGCTCGGAAGCCATCGAGCGGAGAAGTGTCAGCGGCGAGGCAGACTGGGGCGGACAAAACCCGCACAGCGGCTCAGCTGAGCGGCCAAATCGAGCCGCACAACCGCCCCAAAGAGGCCAGGGCGACTTGCAGTTGACACGAGGGGGCAGGAGGGCTAGGCTTTCGTGCTAAGGGGTAAGGGGAATTTCAAAACGGAAATTCCGAGATATAGCTCTGCGCGCGGGCGTGGCGTTGTCCCAGCAGTCTATGCAGCCAACGCCGGCGAAACAAGAGAACGGGCTTCTGGACCGGTTCCGCTGGTTAAAGAGCAAGAGGAGGGCGTGATGAGGGGTGTCATGATGTTTGCCAAGATCAACGCAGTTGTAGCACTTGTTTTATTCTCGTTGCTTGTTTCAGTCCCGGCGCGGGCGCAAGTGGCAGGAGCGACCCTCTCCGGCACGGTGACGGACCCGTCCGGTTCAGGCGTCCCTAACGCGACTGTCACCATTAAAAACACGGCGACGGGAATCGCCCGGGAAGTCACTACGGACACAGCCGGCTTCTACGGCGTGCCGAACCTCACGCCAGGGGTTTATGAAGTCACCTTTTCGGCTCCGGGGTTTTCCACGCAAGTGCAGAAGGACATCACGCTGACCGTCGGAGCTCAGCAGTCCCTGAATTCTGCCCTCAAGGTGGGCCAGGTTTCTCAAAGGGTCGAGGTGACCAGCGAGGCTGCACAGGTGGAGCTCACCTCGTCCGCGATCACCGACGAGGTCAATTCCACCACGGTTCGCGAGCTGCCGTTGAATGGCCGCGACTGGAGTTCCCTGGCAACTCTCCAGCCGGGAGTGATCGGCATCCGGACTCAGCAAACTACTACCGGCACGGTAAACCGGGGCAATCGCGGCTTCGGGAATCAGTTGTCAGTAGTCGGCCAT
>Ga0209118_1000930_pt1 | contig 14493 bp, 19 predicted proteins | sample BlaSpr_A8_Ref_M1_FD_187988 | JGI IMG/M metagenome (GOLD analysis project Ga0209118, IMG submission 187988) | Forest soil microbial communities from Thunder Bay, Ontario, Canada - Black Spruce, Ontario site 2_A8_Ref_M1 (SPAdes) (version 2) | ecosystem: Environmental > Terrestrial > Soil > Boreal...
GAACAGTGGAGAGGGAATTGAAGGCGGGCGATAGGCGATGTGTAATGTAGGTACGTGGATCAAGGGATGATTGATGGACGGATCCGACCATGAATCCTGTAGACTGCGAAGTCTCTCTTGTCCACGGTGAATATTTTGCGGATACCTTCCCGCTCGGCAATCCGGATAAGCGCTGCGTCGGCAAGATCCATCGGACGATCGGCATATTTCCGCAGAAGTTCACGGATGCGAGGCAAATCGCCCAAGCCAAGCGGCAGCAGCTCCACCGCCTTCCTCACCAACATCTCCCATAAAGCTTCCTGGGCCGACGGCAGATCGTTTAACAGGTACATCGCTTCGGTCAGCGGCGGCCACACCGTTGCCAAAGGTTCTTGCAAACTCTTCAGAGTCGACACGCATTGCTTATGGTATTGGTCATCTGCGTCCACGAGAGCCACGAGGGGCCCCGCATCCACCAAGATCACCGGGAGCCCCGTCGGCTCTTTAGCAGAGCGGTGAACTGACGGCCCGCTCCCGCCGAGCGTTTTCGGTTTCCGCCGTGGACAATTCCAATCAAATCCGAAACCATTTCATAAGGCGATCCGGCTGGTTCCTGCTCTTCGATCCATGTCTCGATCGCCTGGCGAATTACCTCCGACGCGGACATCTGCTTGCGGCGCGCAATGCGGGCGATACGCTGCCTGGTTTCCTTATCCACCCTCAATGTCACTGGAGATGGCATAACATTACCTCGGAGTGTTAGTCTAATGTATTACGGGCTGTAATACAAGAAGGTTGCGCGGGCGAATCGGTGGCATGTACAATCGCACCATTTTGGTGCATACTGATGCTATGAGGTCTGCAAACAAAATAGTACGTCAAAGCGTCAGCCTTCCGGTAAATGTCGCAGCGCAGGTTCGCAGCTTGGCGAAGACCCGCAGGCTTAGTTCCAACCGGATGCTGGTGGAACTCATCGAGAACGGGATCGAGGCTGAGAAGCGCAAGCAGCAAGAGTTTTTCGAACTTGCCGAGCTTTTCCGCAACGCAACCGACCCAGAGGAAGCCAAGCGTCTCGGTAACAAATTGGGCCGAATGGTCTTTAGCGGCTGATGCCCAAGATCGAGTGTTGGGACAATCTTCCAGAAGGCGTCCGCCAGCATTTGATCGAGCGGATGCGCGACCGGGCAATCAGCATCGCCGATCTCAATCAACTCCGTGTCTGGATTGAATCGAAGCCGGAAGTGCCGGAAGGTGACTGGTACAAGGACTTCGGTTCATTCAAGATCTGTGGCCACGGTTCGTGCCCCAAGCCATTCCTGCTCCGTGGCCAGGCGGCCAAAGGCGAGTTACTTTGAGGTGATGACTCCCGAATTGTAGCTATTAGAACTTCCAGAACCTAGCGCTTGAGGTTTCCAAAAAAAAGGGAAATCGCGTCCATATCAGCATGAACGGTATCCCAACCCAATCATCCGAATGAAAAATCACTCTCGTATTCGGCATCGCTACTCGCTACCCGATAAACGCTCTCCAGACACTCTGAGTGAATACACGGTGCTTGTACCAACCAGACCACTTGGTCTCAATCCCTCAAGGGCGGGCGTATTCAGTCGGGAGTTCCAGCATTGGTGAGTCGATAAGCTCAGTCGAGAGTTGAGAGAGCGCCTTTCTACCTTTCTAGACAGAAGGTGGTCTGTTTTTTTTGTGAATGGGAGCACGGCGCGGTCGAAAGTGTTTTAGAATCAAACGGTTACAAGGATGGGCGTGTAGCTCAGCTGGGAGAGCACCTGCTTTGCAAGCACGCCTTCATCTCACCTAAGTCGTTGAATCGGCATCTCTTCACCGTGCAAACCCCTCTGATAGTTGGGCTACCAATTGGGCTACAGAAAATCCCAGAAACACGTTTCTTGGCTCGGATTGTCCAATGCCGGATCTATACGTCCAACGGCTAGCCGAATCGGGGAAGCAATCGACCCAGGGGACAACAGCCGTAGCAACTGGCTTCTTAGTAGAGATCCACCGAACGAGCAGGGAACTCTGCCAACTCGATCGCGCGTAGGATCACGCGTCGAGCAGCTTTGCAATCACATCGGCGGCGCTGTAAACGGCCATGTTTGGAGGTAGAAAGGACGGAATTTCGCTCAGGTCATCTCCGGCAGTGACCAGGCCTCTTTCAACGTATTTGCCGCCGGCGCGTACCTGAGGCTGTCCGATATTCGCCACCAGAGCGTTGCAGAGGCATTGTCGGCCCACCGTATTCTCTTCCTGTCCTCCCTTGGACAGGTACACGGTCACCGGCTCTCCCGCGCAGCGGTAATCAATCGTGCCCGCTGAAGTTCTGTAAGCCTCGCGAAGATAGCCGAGATCGCAGATGCGCGGTCTGGCCAGGTAGACTTCGCGCTCCGAAAGCGTACCTTCCAGTTGCGCGGCTTTGAATGGGTAACCTGTAGGCGAAGCCAAAGGATCGGTGAAAACCTTGGCCTCCCCAGAAATCGCTTTCTTCAATAGCTCCAGCTTGTAATCGTCCCTCAAGCCTGACTCCGCGCAAAAGGCAAATGCGGTTCCGACTTGGACGCCGGTTGCGCCTGCAGCCAGGGCGTCGCGGAGCTTTTCGGGGGTGCCGTATCCTCCGGCGAGCCAGAAAGGCAGACCCAATTCTCGCATTTTTTTCAGGTCTACGATGTCGCGTTCTCCATAGATGGGTTCACCCGCTTCGTTGAGCTGCATCTTCCCGCGGGGCGGCGCATTGTGACCACCGGCCGTGGGCCCTTCAACCACGAATCCGTCGATCTTGCCGTTTGCCTTCTTCAGCAAAGTTGCCGCAAGCGTGTTCGAGGCGACGATGGCAAGAAGATTGGGACGCAGGAGTGGCGGAAGCCCACGGTCCGTGAAATCCCGCGGCACAAAGTTGATCGTGGTGTCATCACCATCCCCTGCGCCCGTGACCTGCAGCTCGTAGCTGACCGACTCGTGATTGGCCAGGCGGTCTAGCACACCAGGAATTTTGACGGGAATGCCCGCGCCCATCAGTACGTACCCGACGCCCGCCAGCATGGCTCCGTAAAGGGAAGACAAGTGTGGAATCTGAATCTTCTCCAGGTAGTTGATACCCACGGGGTGGTCATGACCTTCGCGGGCCAGATCTACCTCAACAAAGTTGGCCACAAGGCACAACTCGATCAGCTCGCGCGGACTATCCTTGGAATGCTTCGGCAGGCTCTTGTAGGACTCGTTTTCTGTCTTGCCGCCGGAGATGTAGTACGTTTCCCAAATGCGCTCCGCCATTTTGCGGAAAGGAAAACGATCGAGGCCACGTCGCATATGACCGCCGGGATCGCCGTCTTGCAGCCGCCTGGCTAGGATGTGATCTAGAGCCGTACCGGAAACGACCCCGAGTTGGCCGAGTTGAGACACCGCCTGCGCGAGTCGCCAACTTGATACGCCTGCCCCCATTCCGCCTTGGATGATGACTGGATGTTTGCTCACCATATGTCCAAGTATCGCATGGCCCGAAACGCGCATTGAAAAACCTTTGTGCTGGTCCGCTTACAGGACACGGGCAGCATCTCAACAAGAGCGCGCCAGACGGTGGGATGGTGCTTACTGTTCTCGGCGCAGTCGCTCGAATGAAGAGGTTTTCGCTTGAATCGAGCGATGGGAATCGCCGCGCCCGTTTGGGTCGAGCGCCTCACCCGCCGTCCTTACTTGGGCTAGGTGGGCTGCAAACGGACGGCAACGTCCGTAACAAGGAAGTCGCCTAAGTGCTACAATGAACAGGAGGTTGAGTCAATTCGGGCTGTAGCTCAGCTGGGAGAGCACCTGCTTTGCAAGCAGGGGGTCGCCGGTTCGATCCCGGCCACGTCGACTAACCTAGCCAATGCGACCATGCTTCGGCGCGAGCACTATGGTGCTCGGTACCTGAAGGGATTCAAGACGGCCACGTCGAAATGTGCGAAATCGCGTTCGTTCCGAGTGGCCACGGCGAGGCCGTAAACGCGAGCCGTGGCGGCTATCATGGCATCCTCACCTAGGGTATCGGAACGGCGATGCAGTAAACGGGCATATTCGCGAAAACACGCTGCATCCATGGACAAAACTTGCGAAGTGCGTTCCAACTGTGCCGCCCAAGCCTCGATTTCGTTCGCCTTTACAGGGTCCTGTCGACGCGTGAGTTCCACACCCTTTTGAATCTCTCCGAACGTCACCGCCGAAAAGTAGCCCTGTCCCAATTCAAGACTTTGCAACCAAGTGACTGCCGCACCGTGGGGCTTGGGCTTGCGCAATTCGGACACCACGTTCGTGTCAATCAGGTAGCGGATCAATCGAACACCGCAGGCTTGCGCGATTTGACCGTGCCACGTTTAGGGAGTGGAATTTCGAATCGCGGACCTTCACCCAGAAGTACATCCTTCCAGGTCAAACGGTTTTCGTCTTTTAGCTTATGCCATTCGTCGATGGAAACGACAACCGCGGTGTCGATTCCCCGACGGGTCACGACTTGTGGTCCCTTTTCGAGCGTGTCATCGATCAGTTCACTGAAACGCGCCTTGGCTTCCTGTAATTGCCATTTGGTCATAAACCACTCCTAGAATACGATTGTATGGCTAGTCAGATGGCTAGTCAAGTCTACTTACGGCTGACTGTTGCGAATGTTCCAGCGGGAAGCTGGGCTGCGGCGCTTTCGAATAGCATCAGGTCAGAAAACGACGAATGTGTGCCCGCGATCTGCGAGGAGCGCACAGCTTCCTTCCGAACGCAGAGGTAAATGAAGAGTGCAGGGCCGGGCAGGATGGACGCAAGTCCGGCCAGGTGTCCGGTTTGGTTAGGCGCGTCACCGTGCCACGAACTGTGCACGAATCCAACGCTTTCATACCATTGGGGATGGCGCCGAGCGGGAAGCAGATTCCCCGGTTTGTTGGAAACGTTGGTAGTTGGTAGTAATGGACAGAGTGGATGGAGTCGAGTCCCGTGCTTTGCAAGCAGGGGATCGCCGGTTCGATCCCGGCCACGTCCACCAATTCTTTCTGATTCCAAAAGACTTACTGGATTCGTCTCTACCCGAACCTCTCATTTTTTCCCGCTGTGCACGAACTGTGCAAAATAGCGGCCGATTCGATCCAATGTGCACAATCAGCGGGAGTATGTGTGGCAACCAAATTAGGTTGTATATGTATCTAGCAACCAGAATAGGTTGCTATAACGTTAGGCAACCTTATTAGGTTGACACAACTTCGAATGCCCGTATGCTATGAGCATGGCGCCGACCAGGAAAAAAGAGGCACTTCGTAGCGAGCCTTGCCTTGCTCTTATCGGAGACATGGTGGGCTCGCGTGAATTGCTTCCCAGCCGACGCCCAAAGATACAAGAAAGGTTCAGAGAATTTATTCAATATCTCAATAAGAAGTACGCGAAAGACATCTTGGCGAAGTTCGTCATTACCCTCGGCGACGAATTTCAAGGCCTGCTCTTGTCAGCAACACCGGTTCCCGACTTGATGTGGGACATTGACCAGCGATTCTCCGATCGCGACCTGAGAGTGGGTGTCGGACTCGGGGTCTTGACTACACCCATCCAAGAAGAGGCCATAAATGTCGACGGACCCGCGCTCTATAACGCGCGGACGGCAATAGAGAACGCAAGGCGCAAAAGATCCTTGGGTGGGGTCTTTTTTGGGTTCGGCGAGGCAGATCAAGTGATGAATGGCATCGCTCACCTTCTGTCCTTCCACCGTTCCGAGCTTACCCAACAACAGCTTCGCATTGCTGAACTTATGCGCGAAGGACGCACTCAACTGGAAGCCGCGGAGCACCTGAAGATCAGCCGACAAGCGGTTAGCAAACAGGTAAAGTCAATAGGCTGGGGAGCATATGCCGAAGCAGAACAAGCTTGGCGAGTCTTTATAGAAAAATGGGTAAATCCAGCATTAGAGAAAAAACGTGCCAAGAATCATCATTAGCGATCAGTTTTTGATGTGGTCCCAATTGTTTGCGCTGTGGTCCATCGTGTCTTACGGAATCACGGCCGATCCCCTGCCCGAGGATGCGGACGGAGTCACGTTCAAATGGCAAACTTGGCGCTGGGCTCTGGTTTTGAGGATCGTGGTCGCAATAGTTTTCTCCTATTGGATCTGCCATTCCGTCATTGTCAGCGCTTGGCTGGCTACCTTGATCGCCATTCAACCGTGGTTCCGATTCCGAAGTCCTAAGAAGTGGACGGCCGAACTCGAGATAGTAGTAGTGGTTCTAAATCTACTTTTTGACTTTGCCTTCATAAGACATTTCGATCTACACATGCACGCCCATCTTTCGTTGGCCATCTCTCGCGAACAAATATCGGCAATTTCCATTGTGAGCGGTGTCTTGCTATTCGTCATGCGAGGTGGAACATACATCGTCCGCGGATGTCTCCGCAAAACCGAAACCCTTCCGCAACTTTCATTGCGCGGCACGGAAGCAGCTAGCGATACCGGAACGAAGAGACTTGATCTAGTGGAGATGAACCGCGGCCGCCTGATTGGAAATTTGGAGCGCTTGGTTCTAACCCTGGTCGTGGTTGCTGGGAGCTATGCGGCGTTGGGCTTTCTCGTCGCAGCAAAGGGGCTAATTCGGTCAGAGGAACTCCAGGAGCGGGAATTTGCGGAATACTTCCTGGTGGGCTCCTTATGTAGCGTCTTGGTTGCCCTGTGTTCCGGCTTGGTCATAAGGTACACGCTTCTAGCGTTATGGCCGGAGCTTTTGTCGCTACAGATGGGGTCCTGAACTTGCAAAACCCAGGTTTTTCCGAGAAACGTACCGGTCTCCTCCCCGACTCCCTCTCGGACGCTTCGGCCGAACCAGCACGCCCACCGATTCGGAGGGCGCGCCCCGTGAAACCCTGTGGCAAACATTCTCCAGTAGTGCGCAAGAAGATGCTGCCCTTTGTGCTTGTGGCTTGGCCTACTGTTCGTGGCTATCGCCCCAAGGTGTTCATGCACTGTGAGATAGGATTCTTACTCTTTAGGTTTTATATGGTTAGGGGATTGCTAGATTGCCCGGATGGATTTGTTTTCAAGTGTATTTAAGAGTTCACGAACCGGAGAGACATCATGGCTGAAGTTCCCTACACAGAAAGGCGCACCAATCCGCGCTTCTCGTTTTTCGCAGATGCCGAAGTTACCCTTCTCGACGGAACGTGGGTTCGCGGACAGCTTGCCGAATTGAGCTCGCGTGGTTGCTATATCGATACGCTCGAACCCATTCCCATTCGTGCGAAATTACGTCTCCGTATCTGCGATGGCATGAGCACATGCGAACTGCCCGGCAAAGTGATCTACATGCATTCTGGCGGCGGCTTCGGAATTTTCGGAATGGGCGTGCTGTTTGAAGAGAAGGGTGCCGAGCAACGCTCCACAATCGACGCGTGGCTACGCCGTCTCTCCGGGCAGACTTGGAAAGATTTGGGAAAGAACTCCTTCTCTCAAATCAGAGGCTAAGGCCTGCAGCGAGCGCGGCAAGGTTGTGAAGCTGCGCGTCACGCGTGTTCCGGCGTGGCCGAAACAAATTTCTCCTCGGGAAACTTTGGCGGCTTGCGGACATTCTTGGTGATTGTGCCCGGTCACTCGGAAACCTTTGTACCCGATAACGATGTATATACATCTACGGTACGACCTCAATCCGTAAAATAGACATGTATGCACACATGTGCATATATTAAGAGCGGTGAGCTGCGAATGGGACCCGGCCAAAGCCCCAGCGAACTTCGGCAAGCATGGAGTCCGTTTTGCTGATGCCGTGACCGTGCTTGAGGACGACCTTGCTTTGACGATGCGCGATCCATTCTCAGAAGACGAGGAGCGGTGGATCACTCTGGGAAGAGATGTACTTGGCCCTCTCCTTGTCGTGGTTTACGCCTGACGTGGGGAAAGTGTGCGCCTGATCTCCGCACGCCCGGCCACAGCCCGAGAGGCTACTCAGTATGAGGAACATCATGAAGCGTGAATACGATTTCCGTAAGGCAAAGCGTGGCGCTGTCGTTTCCGTTCCGAAGGGGAAAACGCGGATCACCATCCGCCTCGATGACGAAATCCTTGCCTGGTTCCGCGACCAAGTCGAACGTGCCGGTGGCGGCAACTATCAGACGGTCATCAACGAAGTTCTACGCCAACACATCCGGCGCGTCCAGGAACCATTGGAAAAGACACTCCGCCGCGTTATTCGTGAGGAGATCCGCAGGGCGTCCTAGCTTGCAACAACGGCCGTCACCCGGCTTCAACGGTTAGGTGGTGGTGCACATTCAGGAGTTTGGCATCGCATTGATGATCACTTCGGAATGGGCATTCCTGAAACGAAAGCGATCAATCCCTTCTCAAAGAACGATTGGGCAGAGATCGGCGTGGAGCCGGATGTAAAGGTGAAGGCTGCGGATGCGCTGGTGACAGCAGAGAAGCTAGCAGAGAGTAAGCTGCAGAAGAAGTAGGGACTATGGAAAGTTCCCGGGCGACGGGCCATCCCTACCCCCTCGGGTCCCCTAGGGTGTCAAAGGTGTGCTGCTGACGCCCTTGATTTTCGGAAAGTAGAGCCACAGATGCCCGCCGTTATCGTCCTCGCCGAACACGATTTCACCATCGGGGCCGGTGACGGCGTCGCCGAACTGATAGCCATAGCGGCGCTGCTCAAGAATGGAAGCGGCGACCCCGAGATTGGTGACACTGCCTGAGACCGTGTCGCAGCAGAACAGGTTCGCCATCTCGTCTCCGCAGAAGCCGAAAAGCCTGCCGTCAGGCACCACCGCCATGGCTCCGACTGGGGCGAGATGCGCTCTTCCGAGCCCACGGAAGCCTTTGTTCTCGTCGAAAGAGAACAGCCGCCCGGCTGCGTCGGCCGTGAACAGCAGGCCGCTATGGCGATCGCGAGCCCACCGAAGCGGGCCGGTCCACTCACCGTCGGGAAGATCGACGGCGGCACGGCGGAGGTGGCCAGTAGCAACATCGAAGCGCCAAAGTCGCGTGCCCTCATCCTGTCCGAACACTCCAGCACGGCCCACGGCCAGATGGCCGCGACCCGGCGCCTCCCCCACCACAGTAGTCAGTCCCGACTTGACATCCATGGAGAACAAGTGACGCGTGGTTACGCCGACGACGGCCTTTCCCGACGGGGCAGAGATTGCGTGAACCACGGGCTCTCCCGGAACACACTCGCCGAGGTCTTTGAGAACCGGTTCCTCGAGGCCCCACTCCTGAATCCAGTCCTCCGCGAGATCCAGCTGCGGCATGGCCACGGCGCGGCCACCCTGCGGTCCGTTCACGAAGGCGATCACGCCGGACGCGCTGCAACAAATGGCTTCCGTGCTCGTCGAACCGGGGACCGCCCCGGCATCCAACACAATCCCGGTGAGCCCGTGGAACGCCGCTCCAAAAAGGTGCGCCTGGCGTCCGCTTGTTCCACCGTAGACATGTCCTTCGGAGTTGATGTCGAGCGCGGTGATGCGGCTCTCGTCGTGGGTAATCGGCGTAGTCATGCCCGGCAGGCAAGTGGGAAATGCCACCATCGTGCCCTCGCGGACAAATTGGTGCGCGAGTTCGTTCAGATAAGCCTTGATCTCCGGGGAATTCGGATCGAATCTGGGTTTCGTCTGCATCGTGGTCGTCCTTAGCCCCACATCCGAATAGGGAGGTGCGCGTTTCTCCGCTTCCGGTCGGCCGGCATCGAGACTTTGAAGATGCCGGAGGGGTGATTTCCAACGTGGCCGAAGAAGAGATCGCCGTTGTGGTCCACAGCGCCTCGGGAAACATAGTGCGCCATGCCTGTGGGATGCTCGAGTCGAGCGACTTCCTCTCGCTTGAGGCTCTGCGGATCGAGGCGCCAGACCACGCCCTCATTCTGTTTCCGTGATTCGGGCATCGGGTTATATTTCGAATCGCGCCAGCGTGAGGCCACGTAGTAGAGCTTGCCGTCGCCTCCGCACGTCAGCCCGCCGCAGTGGTCCCGGTACATATCAATTGGGAAACTGGTGTCCCGAAGCTGCGTGGCCGGCCCGAGGTCCTCGACTCGCGGCCACTCGCCCTCATTCGGCCAGATGCGCATCAGGCGCGGATTCGGGCACCAGGTGGAAGCGTAGACGCATTCGCCATCGGGCGAGGGTGCCACGTCATAAAATACGCTGTGCCAGCCGGTTTGATAGTACAGGTCATGCGCCAGCAGACCGGGAGAGATTTCCAGGCGGTCCGTCTCAGGCGTGTAGCGCACCAGACGTCCGTAGTCAGTACTGGTCCAGACACGATGCTGCTTGTCGAGGAACAGAGCCTGAGGATTGATGGAGCTAATGCGGCCAACGTCGCGTCGCTTGCGGGTGCGGAGATCATAAATGAAGAAATGATCGCGCGGGTAACTTATGGCGTAGAGCAAGCCGCGCTCTTCATCATGCAGTAGGCAGCGGCAGCCCTCCTTCGGGATGAGCGTGTCCCACCAGAGAACCTGGTCGGTGCGGGTGTCGAAAGCGAGCAGCGCGGAGCCGCGAAAGCAACGCTTGGCGTCGTGCCAGGAGTACCACGGCGAATAAACGGGCAGATCGATGGGCGGGCCTGAAAGATGTGTGGCCATGTACAGCACGCCATCGTGCATCGAGGGCGCGAAGCTGTAATGGATCTTGCACTGCGAAGCACGGCCTGAGTCGCCGGGATCGTCCACCTTTTCGGCGAGGTCGAAGAGGTAGTCGAGGTCGTCGCGCTGTTCGTTGTAGCGGACCGGCTTGACTACCCCCCCGGGCAAGCTCTCCGCGCAAGCAGCCGCATAGATCCGTCCGTCGGGCCCGACGGAAAGCGACCAACAGGTGTCCGAGTCAGGATGGCCAGTGAATGGGTACCACTTGACGGCATAGGGCGTTTCGCGGAGCGCCCTAGCTTCAGCCACCAGCGGGTTAGCTCCCGTCGCCGGCCGATTAGCTTCAGCCCCAAGCGAAGGCGCGAGGCCCGCCGCCAGCACTCCGCTGCCAACTTTCATAAAGGTACGGCGGTCAATTTCCGGTCGTGAACTCATCGATCTCCTTCCGAGCGACGTTCGAAGCCATGCACGTCCCGCCCGTCTCGCCAATACTCCGAAATTTGCGATTGGACCTCTGTCCCGCGCATCGTACGCCTCCCCGGTCCTCGACACAACGGACTTGCCACCAGCGAGATCAGCGGGTTTGGAGGGCTTCTCATTTGGCAATCGCGCACGGCAGCCGGAGCCATGTATTTGCGCGCCTTCCACAAGTGCGAATCGTCCGGGGAATGCAGGACCGCGAATCCAGTACCTCGACGCTTGGGACGGGATCGGGCCTGACGACAGGTTTAGCGAGGTCTAGCAGGAGCCGTTATGGACTTCGCACTCTTGGGGCTGGCGGCGCTAAGAGAGCAAGCGCGGCGGGGTTGTTCTCCGCCGAAACCCGCCCGGAACCGGCTCGATTCGCGGACTCTCGTCCGTAGTCCGTCGATCACCGGTGGTATGGGATCGTGTGGAACACCGCGAATTAGAAAAATAATCAGTGCGGCTTCGCCGGGAGAATCCACGCTCGAGCCGATGCCCACTCCTTGCACGCCGGACTTCTTCATCCATTCATCGGCGTGCGCTGCATGCACAACTTTCGCCTGGGCAATCTCTCTGTCCGGCACGGAATACACAAGCTGCGACAGTGGCGCCGATTGTTCTAGCGCGGCGCTATCCGCCGCAGATAGCAAGCCTCGCTTCGAAAATAGATCTGCTTCGATGATCCGCGTGCGGACCCCATCGACCTCGGTGGGAATATTCGTCCGCAACTGACCTCTCGTCACGAAAAACAAGATTGCCGGCTCGGTTGGACTGTCGTAGCTCGCGCCCACTCCCACCGCCTGGACTTCGGGATGCGCGAATAGTTCGGGTGCGTGGGCATCCCGCACCGCGATCGCTCCTTGCAGACCCTCGGCTGAAGCTGTTGCGGCCGGCACGGTTAGCATTGCCGAAGCAGGTTTCACTGGCAGCGTGCAGCCAATCACCGGATGAGGTCCGCCACCTACAAAGGTTAGAGCATTGCCGCCACTCGCAAAGAAGTTGAGCACCTGCGACACCGGATTGCCGACAGTATCTTGATCTGAGCCAGCAAATAGCAGAGCCACTGGATCGGCGGTATCCTGTGTGACTACCAGCGATCCAGAATCGCCCGGCGCACTAAAACTACCTCCTGCAACGTCGACCTGACCCGTGAAGGTTTCGCCGAAAGTTGGCCCCGAGCCGCATCCTTTCCGGTACTGAACGGAGGTCGTGACATTGGTCGCCAAAACCGTCGAACAGGTAAGTCCCGTAGCACGGCCGCTTTTGGCAACAGGGCGGCCTACGGCAACGGCCACGCCGGAGCCTGCATGTGGAGGGCCCGGGACGGGAACATTGTTCGCGTCGGTCGTAGTACCGAGAAAAAGAATATTGCCATTGGGGTCTAGGCCGTTCGGTACACCCTGCGCTATGGCAGCGTCTATCTTCGGCGCGGTCCCGGTTTCTAAATTATAGAACTGCGTCAGGTTGGCAATAATAGTGAAAGGTCCTTGCCCACAAGTGCTATCGACGAGTCCAGGCTGGATGATGTTCTCGCCCGGGACAGCCAGATCGCTGCGGGCAAGAACATGGTTATTGCTTAAGATGTACTCAGTGCCACCGCGCGTGACGGCGGAGCCGAGCGTGCCACCACAGCAGGTGATGAAGCCACCGCTTGTCTGCGAATCCTTCTGGTTGCCGCCGGAACTGCCGAAAAATATTGGATTGCCCTCGTAATTCTGATTCGGCGGAAAAATCGTCACCATTGCCGAACCGAAGATGGACGGGTTCGCCTGGGAAACTGCCGTGATCGTGACTGTAGTTACTGTTGTGCCGCCTTTACCGTTAGAAGTTGTCGGGACTCCGCCGGGGGCGACATACAGACCCGAATTGGAAATGAAACCGAACTGCTGGCTGCCTCCAGTTGTACCGTTGACCTGCCAGGTCACAGCGCTGCTCGGAAGATTGCTGACGGTGGCATTGAATTGTTGCCTCGTAAAGATTGCGACATTCAAAGGGTTCGGCGTCACTGTAACGGAAGGAATAGCTGCGGTCACTGTGACCGTGGCGGTACCGGATTGCGTGGTATCCGCCTGGGACGTAGCTTTTACTGTGACTTGCGCAGGGTTGGGCACAGCTGCTGGCGCAGTATAAAATCCCGACGCAGTGATTGTCCCATTTGCACTGCCACCAACTACGCTCCAAGTGACTGCTTGATTCGAGGAACCGTTCACAGTGGCACTGAATTGCTGCATGCCATTAGCCTGTAGAGTCACTGTTTGTGGGAAAATCTGCACGCAGAGACCGGATTGAACCGTCACGCTGGCGGAATCGGATTTGGAAAAATCTGCCTGCGAGCCGGCGGTAATGGTCACCTGCGCAGGATTCGGTACCGCCGCAGGCGCGGTGTAAAGACCGATTGCGGAGATCGTCCCATTCGAAGGAGCTCCTGTAACGCTCCAGGTCACGGCTGTGTTCGTTGTGCCCGTGACGCTCGCCGTAAATTGTTTGGTTTGACAAGCGGCGACACTCGCGGTCGTTGGAGAAATTGCCACTGAAATCTGGGGCGGCGGGGACCCACCACAACCCCCGAGGATGAACAGAAGAACAAAAAAAAAGGCAAACGAGAACGCGCGGAACACATCAACACCTCACCGGGGCTAGAATTTTATGCTAGCACAAACACGGCACGCACTTTGACGGATCGTGCTCCAACGTTTTTGACATGGGACTGTGCGGAAGAGAAAGGGATGCCTCCCGCGAACCTGGCTTGCGCCTGATTGTGCGCGGATGACGGGCCAGCCGAAAGTAAACCGTGGTAGAAGAGTGGCCGACGATTCGCCCAGAATCTCGGGGCGTTACTCTCCAGAACCGCGCGGCCATCTTCGTTCGCAAGTCGCGTTGGGCGAGCCCGCCGGAGCTACAAGACACCGTTCTCCTTCGGTTTGGAGCCAAGAAATACAGGATGCCGAAGAACAGTAATTGACTTAAACTGCTGAGGCTCTGACCGACGGGAGGAATCCATGGCCACCACGACCCCGCATCAACAGCCCACTCCGGAGCGCTTCTTCAACGCCATAAACGCCTATGAGCTGACCGAGGCAATGAAGGCTGCCGTTGAGCTGGAAATCTTCACCGCCATCGCTGAAGGCAATACTACCGCTCGAACGATTGCGAAGCGCTGCGAGGCCGCGGAACGCGGCGTGCGCACCCTGTGCGATTTCTTAACCATTCACGACTTCTTGACCAAAGCAGGAGCACAGTACGCTCTCGCACCGGATTCAGCTTTATTCCTCAACCGGCATTCGCCGGCTTATATCGGCACCGCCATTGAGTTTCTGCTCACCCCACGCTTGCGCGAAGGTCACGCGCGGCTGACCGAGGCCGTGCGCCGGGGAGGCTCCGCGCTGGGCGAAGGGACGCTGGAGCCCGAAAACCCCGACTGGGTGAAGTTTGCCGAGGCCATGATGCCGCTGATGCATATGCCCGCCGAGATCAT
>Ga0209118_1000931_pt1 | contig 14480 bp, 12 predicted proteins | sample BlaSpr_A8_Ref_M1_FD_187988 | JGI IMG/M metagenome (GOLD analysis project Ga0209118, IMG submission 187988) | Forest soil microbial communities from Thunder Bay, Ontario, Canada - Black Spruce, Ontario site 2_A8_Ref_M1 (SPAdes) (version 2) | ecosystem: Environmental > Terrestrial > Soil > Boreal...
AGCCGAGGAGGAGGCCGGATTGCGTAAGTTGCAGCGGCAGTTCGAAGGCCTCTTTAGGGGCAATCAGCGGCTGGCGCTGGCGGCCGCGTCGCGCGCGATTTGGAACACATTGGAAAAGAACGGGAGAAAATCAGATGGATAAGCCAACCCGACATATTCTTTGCATGTCTGGCGGCAAAGATAGCACGGCGCTGGCGCTGCACATGAGAGATCGGGTTCCCGAGATGGAATACGTCTTCTGCGACACCGAAAAGGAACTCACGGAAACGTACGAGTACCTGAACCAAGTAGAGGCATTTCTCGGAAAGAAAATTATCCGATTAAATGCGAAAGCAGGATTTGATCACTGGCTGGAGGTTTTCGGAGGCTACTTACCCTCTCCGCAAATGCGCTGGTGTACGAAGTATCTAAAACTAAAACCATTTGAGGATTTTGTCGGTGACGATCCAGTAATCAGTTATGTCGGTCTGCGCGCAGACGAAGACCGGATCGGATATATCAGCACCAAGTCAAACATTACCGCTGTTTTCCCATTCAAGGAGGACGGCATCGGCTATTCAGGTGTGATGAAAATTCTAGAGGATAGCGGCATTGGTTTACCGCCATATCTCAAGTGGGGCAGAACTCACTCGGGCTGCTACTTCTGCTTCTTCCAGCGTCCGATTGAATGGGTGCGTCTTCTCGAGACCCACCCTGATCAATTCGACCAAGCCCAGAGCTACGAGAAAATAAGTGACGAGGCTGGCAAGACGTTCACGTGGGTCCAGAGGATGCCTCTCAGCGAACTAAGAAAGCCGGAGAATGTCACTAAGATCAAGCAACGCCATGATCAAAGCGAACAACGCAGGAAAGCCGGTCGCAGCGACAAGCCCTTGGTTGAGTTGCTCGCGGGTCTTGAGGAAGATCGCGAGCGATCGGCAGCTTGCCTCATCTGTCAACTTTAGCGCACATGGAGTACAAGCTGACTGAGTGGCGGATCAAACGGCTTATTAAGGAGCACGAGGCCGAACATATAGACCTCACCCCCCCATACCAGCGCAACCCTGTTTGGACATTGCGAGCGCAGCAAAAGCTCATCGAGAGTATTTTAGGTCATAAGCCGATTCCAAACTTTTTCCTTCTTCGGAAGGGACCTAAGTCCTTTGAGATGATCGACGGACAACAGCGGGCACGAACAATACTTGCGTATTGGAAGAACTTACTGGTCGATCAAGATCACCTAACTTTTCAGGAGCGTCTCGATCGAAGCGGTGATCGCTCCGTCGCGCGGTCTCGTTTCCTCGATTACCGGCTCAGTATCACCATTGTCACCAAACTGGAGGACAACGAGTCGGTCGAAGAGTATTACGCGCTCCTCAATTCCTCGGGACTGCGTTTGAACCGACCGGAGCTGAAAAAGGCCGAGTACTTTACGACTAATTTCCTGAAGCTCCTGCTTGATCTTGTCGCGGATGAGAGGTGGGAAGAAATGAAGATCTTTACGGCTACCAATATTGCGAGAATGAACGATGTCGATTTCGTGTCGGAATTGGTAGCGACTCTCAAGTTTGGAATCAGCGACAAAAAGGAGAAGGTCGATCAACTATATGAGGACGACATCACGATCGACGAGATGAATGCACTTAAGGCTGCGTTCGATGAAAACCTAGGTCGCTTTCAACACCTTAATCGAATAACTCCGTTGATCCGTACTCGTTATAAGCAGAAGAACGATTTCTATACGCTGTTTCATCTTTTTTACACAATACGAAGGTGTAACGAGACCACGCTCGAGTTCTTATATGGCGTGCTTGTAAAAATCGGACCCCACATTGACCCTCACAAGAGGAATGCGAACCACTAAGAGAGTACGCGCATCATTGTGTGACTCAGTCGAATTCAAGAATGGCACGTCAAAGGCGAAACGAAATACTTGGTGCCATCTTATTGAATAGAACCCCTACGCCCAATCCCACGCAGGAAGCCTTACTGAGATTTTTCGAAATCGTCGAGAAGCCGTTAATAAACGTGGAGTCGTTCTGGACCATTGACGCGGGCGCGATTCGGGACCCGCATAACTACGAATTAGAATTCACGGGGGATGAGATACAATTTTAGGCTCAATCGCCTCGAGCTCTCATCGGACGCGAACCGAAACATTCTTCGGATAGCGGGCGAAGAGTTTTTCTTGGAGTATCTGGAAAAGGAAGGAATTGGGGCGCGTGGAGGAAACTCTAGCATTTTCCGGGCGGTTCATCCCGATGGCAACGTAAGCTACGTCGTCAAATTTTTTCGCTTCCTCCGAGAAAATGGCCTTCGTGAGCCACAGCGTCGCCTTCAGAGGTTCGAACGTGAGATCGAAGCCTTGAGACGTGCTCAAAACTCTGAATTTCGAGATTGTGTTGTCGGTATGATAGAAGACGGCATCTTGCCGCTCGAAGGCGAGGGCAAAATGCAGAGTTTACGCTATTACGTGATGGCGGAAGCAGAATCGGATCTGTCGGCGTTCTTGAGGCAGAACGAACTCTCCGTGCCTCAGAAGGTATTTCTCTGTAAAGAGTTATTGAGCATCCTGAAGGGACTCCATGCTCTTGACATATATCATCGCGACATAAAGCCCGAAAACATTTTCATGACTCTGGGAAAACCAATGTTCGGGGACCTAGGATTAGTTAATTTCCGAAGTCAAGATTCCGACATGGATCGATTCGACGAGAAGATCGGTCCGATTGGGTTTCTCTCTCCGGAAGCTACGAATAAGTGTCTTGGGATTAGGACACGCGCGTCTTTCACGTTCGAATGCGACATGGACGAGAAGTCCGACATATTTCAGTTAGGTCAAGTGTTCTGGTTGGTGCTTCAGGATGAAGTTCCAACTGGCCAACTGCTGATCGAGGATGCAAAATTTGCCGTGAAAGGGCTTTTCGATCACGTGATCCTGCCCATGCTACAGTATCCAAAGCGTCGCCGTGCCTCACTGGATGCGATTGCAGACGCCTTGGCGCCCGTACTCCAGGAACTCGCTCTTGTTTGAAAAGCGTTATTCAATGCCCCCCGCCTCCGAGATTGCTGCGATATTTAATACTCTGATCAAAGGAGACAGCGAGCAAACGATCGACGCGAGTTTAGCAGCTGCCCGCGCATACGTTCAATGGGAGCCGCTGGGCGGGAATCAGAGTAATTTTGGAATCATCGAAAACCAGCAATCGTCCCCGATCGCTGCGCTGATTGAAAAGATAACCAACTCCATCGATGCAATTCTACTCCGCCGATGTTCGGAGCAAGGCATCGATGCGAAGTCGAAGGCTGCGCCGGCGACAATGGCGGAAGCCATTGATCGATTCTTCGGCGACGCTCCGAAAAGTTGGCATCTGGCGCCAAATCGACGAGCACAAGCAGAGTCTATCCAGATTGTCGCGAGCGGCTCAACAAAGGCACCGTGTCTGCTAATTTACGACGATGGCGAAGGACAACATCCTGACGCGTTCGAGACTACATTTTTGTCGCTGCTTCGGGGCAACAAGAATGAGATCCCGTTTGTTCAAGGCAAGTACAATATGGGCGGAACCGGGGCAATTGTCTTTTGCGGCAAGCACCGTTATCACCTCATCGGATCGAGGCGTTTCGACAAGACTGGGGACTTCGGCTTCACGCTGATTCGTAAGCATCCCCTGACAGAGGAAGAGGCGCATACCAAGAAGAACACTTGGTATGAATACCTAAAGATTGACGACCAAATCCCCCGATTCCCAATTACCGAGTTGGATTTCGGTCTGGCAAACCGGAAATTTGAGACCGGCACAATCATCAAACTGTATGATTACGATCTGCCTGCCGGCACGAGGGGCGCGCTTCCACAAGAGCCGCGGCGAGCCATCGATCAGTTTCTGTTTGAGCCCGCTCTACCGATCTATCTCGTGGATACACCAGAGCGGTATCCGCGCAACAAGGTCCTGCAAATTGATTGCTTCGGTCTCAAGAACCGGCTTGAGCGCGAAGAGAACAAGTATGTAGAGGCGAAATTCTCGATCGACGAAATCGACCATGATATCGGGCGAATGAAGATCACCTGTTACGTCTTCCGCGCCAAGGTAGAGGGTCGCTCCGTCAAGGAGACGCGGGACATCATCCAGACTGAATTCTTCCACGACAGCATGGCCGTACTCTTCAGCCTTAACGGCCAAGTTCATGGCCACTTCAGACCCGAGTTCATCACTCGGGCACTCAAGATGCCGTTGCTTAAGAATCATCTGCTGATCCACGTCGATTGTACGGGGTTGACCTACGATTTTCGGAGCGAACTGTTCATGGCATCGCGCGATCGCCTGAAATCGGGCGACGACACCGCCGAGCTTAGAAAACGTGTCGCCACCGCGCTTCAAAAGAGCGAACTCTCGGAAATCTACAAACGAAGGCAGAACGTCATATCAGTAGAGGGAGGCGACGCTAAAGACCTGCTGAAAGCCTTCTCGAAGGATTTGCCATTTAACAAAGATCTGATGCGACTGCTCAGCCAAGCATTCAAGCTCGATCAGCGCGATCCTGAAACGAAAGAGCACCCGAAACCTGAGAAGCCCAAGGCCGTCAAAACGAAGGAGCCTTTCCATCCGAAGCGATATCCATCGTTCTTTACGTTGAAAACTGCAGGAGGAGAGAAGTTCATTACGATCCCGGCCGGGGATGAGAAGACGATTCGATTCGCCACTGATGTCGAAGACAACTATTTTGATCGCTCTGAAGATCCCGGAGATTTGCAGATCTCTATTCTTCAGTTTCGCCGCAGCGGAGAATTGCCGGGTGTGCCACCGGGACCGGCGGACAGTCCTGACAGGCTATTCGATATCAGAAAGTCTAGCCCCAAGGAAGGAACGATTCGGATCGGCCTTGGTCCGACAGAAGACCTGAGAACTGGCGACGAGCTGGAAATTCAAACGAAGTTGGGCGGACCTGAGGACTTGGAGTGCCGCTTCTGGGTGAAGATGGTGGAGCCTCAGCAAAAGGACGAAGAAGTCAAGAAAGAGGAACCCAAGGAAGAGCCTCCGGGCCTCCCCGATTACGTCTTAGTCTACAAAGAGGCCTCTCCCGACAATCCTGATGTGACAACATGGGAAAAGCTTGGCGACAGCGGCGTCGTGATGGACTTCGAAGTGGTGATGCATCCGATGATGAACGGCGAAGGCAATCTGGAGCGCATTTTTATCAACATGGACAGCCGGGCTCTACGAAATCATTTCAGCAAGCAAGGAAGCCTCAGCGTCGAAAGCAAAGAACTCGCGGAAAAGAAATACATTAGCTCCGTATATTTCCACACGATCTTCCTGTTTAGCATTACGAAAAGCCGCAAATATGAGCTAAAGCAGGCCGATCGAGACGTGGATGTTGGGGAATACCTGAAAGACGTTTTCAGTAGCTACTACGCAGACTTCCTTCTGAACTTCGGAAGCGAACAATTGATGGCTTCGCTGGCTGATTGACCCTCGACGTTAAGAGACCCGCCCCGCGAAGAATTCCCGCTATCTTGTGCCGCCCAAGCTGGCGGTCGAGGAAGAAAGTCAGTTCTTCAAGCGGCTTCGGCGAGGCTGAGTTCGCAACGGATCGCTTCTTCAATCTTTTCCCGGTCGCATCCGTAGTCGCTCGCCAGTTCGTCGGCGGACTCGCCGGCCTTGAACCGTTCGGCGACAAGCACCGTGGTCACTCCAGTGCCAGTGATGACCGCGCGGCCGAAAGAGATAAATGGATCGATGACGATATTCCTGGGTTCGTCCGCCGATCCCGGCCGGGTGAATGGGTAGAGCCGAATCGGTATGCCCTGGTCATCCCGTTCGATGCGGCGCAAGTGCGCATGCAGCAGTTCTCTGACTGCAAGTTGTCCGCCTTGAGAAACTGAAATGAACTGACCGTAGTGCGATATGAACAGGTCGATCCCGTCCGTTTCGAATTTGTGATCGGCGAGAGGATGCGCTGAGCCAAGCTTGTTCTTTAGGAAATCAACCGATCGGCGGACCGCCGGCATGTTGACCCGATGCTTTCGGCGGATTGCCCCCAAAACGTGGGCCTCAATCAAGTTGATAAACGAGAGCGCGACCGGCGACTTCGCGGCCGGCTGAATGATCGGCTTGAAGAACTTCCGTTCTGAATCGCTGCCATACGACATGCCAACCGCCCACGAACGCAACGTCGCGGAAGGGATACGGAGGTAATGGGCAGCCTCCGCAACTCCATATGCAGGCAATTCCCGAACGTCCTGGTTCTCTGTGGTCGCCATCGTTTTCGCACCTTCTTCGAAACGGCTTCAAAGAGCAAGTCTCCGCTCCTGACCTTCACCGCCGCTGAGCTTGACGGTTTCGCGGGGATTTGTCACTGATGCTCGGAGTCAAAAGGCACTCCATGGCTGAATCATCCACTTCCAATTCCGGCGGCGCCGTTCCGGCGAAGGATGAAGTGGGGTTGCTGGAGATTTTGCGGCTTCTCATCCAGACGAGAAAGGCGCGCACGACGGCCGATCTTTTGAAGTACGCGTCGCAGTACGGCGCGCCGGAGGCGGAGGAGCGGCTCCGGATGATGGAGGCGGAAAATATCCCGGTCGATCTCGCGTTCGATGCGATCAGCGTGCATCTGCGGATCATCGCGCACAAAAGAAACAGCGCGCTCCTGGCCGAGTGCCGCGGACAAAAGGTGGGGCTCGTCCTTCCGATTCCGCCGGACCTGGCCAACCTTTTTGTGCCGCTGACCGAAGTGACGTTTCTGCTTCCGGAAGAAGGTGCGCTCCACGGCCCGATGCATGATCTCGCGAACAACGCGGTGAAAGGCGCGCGCGCCTGCCGGGCCAAAGCGCAGGAAATGCAGGCGCTCGTCTTCGAAGCCTTTCGTGAAGGCGGCGATCTCTTTGTCGATGCCGCGGTGGCCGATGTGCTCGAGCCGAAGATGCTGCCGGCTGGCATGCGCTTCATTGCGCATCTGCGGCCCCATCGTAATCCCCGCGACGTGGCGATTCAGCTCGGAGCCGCGGTTTCGTTCATATGAAATACACGGCGCGCTTCCATCTTTCCGGACTTCGCGGCCTCTTCCTTTTCCTCTTCCTCTTCCTTTTGTCCGGCGAAGGAGCTCTGGCCGCGAGCGCCTCCACTGCGGTGGAAATTCCTTTGGACGCGAGTTCGTGGCAGGCCAGTTGGAGCGCGGGCTTGCTGATGTTGCTGCTCCTCTTCACCGCGTTCTACGCCATGACGCGCTACGAGGTGCCGTTGCCGCTGGCCATGAGTCTGGTGAGCTGCTCGTTCCTCGTCATCCAATGGCTGAGCGCGGAAGAAATTCTGCGCGAAGGCTTCAAGCACTACGCGAACATCACCATTTTCTTTACCGCCGTCGCCATCCCCGCGCACATGATCGAGCGCTCGCAGGGATTCAAATGGATCGCGGCCTGGCTCGGCCATCAACTCGGCAAAGTGCGTCTGCGCCATCCGCGCCTGACTACCCCGTTGCTCGTCGTGATTTTGCTCGTGACCACTTATGTCACCGCCGGGTTGATGCACAATGTCACCTCGATCCTGATCATGACGCCGGTGATCATCCGGCTCTGCGCCTCCTATCAAATTCCGTCGCGCTGGATCCTGAGCGCGGCGCTAGTGGCGAGCAACCTCGGCGGATTTTCCACGCGCTGGGGCGATACGCCGAACATCATCGAATCCCAGACGTGGGGCTTGCAGGCGGGCGACTTCATGCGCGAAGTGCTGCCGGCCAACTTGATCGTGCTCGCCGCGCTCATCCTTGTCGCGACCGTCCTGACGCAGCGCGGGATCGCCAAACGCAGCCGCGCCGCCGGAGCCACTGCCGTCCCCTTCTACACGCTCCAAGTCGCGCAGACTGCCGCCGATTGGAAGAAGGCAAAATCCGATTTGGCCATCGACGGCCGCCTGCTCACGATAGGTCTGGCGTTTCTCTTCTTCTTCATCGTGCTTCACGTGATATATCCACCCCTGGCTATCCCGATTGGGGCCGCCACCATCGTCATAGCCATCTTGTTCGAACGAAAAAGCGAGCGCTACCATTCGCTTACTTCGCTCGGGTTCGATGTCTATCTTGCTTTCGCCGCCATCTTCGTTCTGGCCGGTTGCGTTTCGCATTCGTGGATCGGCCACGCCCTATATCAGCAACTGATGGCCGCGCATGCCGCGCCGTGGGTCATCGCCGGCACCGGTTACCTCGGCACCACTTTCACCGAAGCCGCGTCCTGGGCGACCGCCGTCTCCCTGCCCATTCATAACCTCGATGCTTCCCACGCCGCGGCTTGGGCGCTGGGAGGAGGGATCTGCGCGGGGAGCAGCTCGCTGGTGACAGCCGCTTCGGCCGGCATCATTCTCGCGGAGGAAAGTCAGCGCTTTAACGATCCCGAGCATGCTATCACCTTCCGCCGTTACCTCGCCTTTGGTCTGCCCTTCTCCCTCTTCATGCTAGCCTTCTACAGCCTCTACTTCAGCTATGTTCGTTAGGTATCCGGATCATGCCTGAAAAGGAGCGAACTCTTCTCGGCGACGTCGGCAATGTCTGGGCGCGCCGAAAGGAAATCTGGCGGCTCATTTCGCGCGCGGACAAGCTCGGCTTTATCTCCGGCGTGCTCATTATGTCGCTGGCCGCCGCCATCGAGACCGGCATTGCGATTCTCATTGCCAAATTTTTCAATCGCGTCTCGAAATTTGTGGGCCGGCCCGCTTCGGAATGGATTGGGTACGTGATGGCGGCGCTCGGCATTCTCGCCGGCGCCTACGTTTTGAAAGAAACGCTCAACCTGCTCCGGCGCTGGATCCTTACTCGCACCACGACGCGCATCGAGCGCAACATGACGGTGCGCCTCGTCAGCCATCTCCTGAAAGTCGATCTCGGCGCGCTCGCCCGCGAACGGATCGGCTCATTGCATGGCCGCATTTCGCGCAGCATCGAGGGCTTCGTGAAATTTCTCCGCGTCAGCTTCAGCGATTTCGTGCCGGCCGTGCTGGTCGCCGGTTTCGCCCTGGGCGCGGCACTTTACGAAGAGTGGCGCGTCGGTCTCGTCATGCTTGGCGTGGTGCCGATCTCGATCCTGATCACGGTTTGGCAGGTCACTTCCCAAAAGGGAATTCGGAGCGCGCTTCTCCACGCCAAGGAAGGTCTCGACGGCACCGTGGTCGAGCAGTTGAGCGGACTTGAATATATCCGGGCGGCGAACACCTATCCGCTCGAAGTCGCGCGGGTCGAGAGCGCGGCCGCGTCGCGGGCCGAGCGCGAGGCGAAGCACAGCATTGCCATGGCACGGTTCGATTGGCTCAAGGCGGTGAACGAAGGGCTGTTTCACGTCGCGATCATTGGCTACGCGATCGTGCTCGCGGCCCATGGCGAGATTGAGTACGGCTACGTGCTGGGCTTCTCCATCCTTTTCACCAAAGTGATGGGCCCGTTGAAAGAAGTTCATCGCATTCTCGATGAGACTTACGACAGCAGCATCCAGGTAAATGTGTTGCTCCACATGCTCAGCCAGCCGCTGGACCAGTCCTACGGCGTGGTAACTCTGCGCGGGCCGCGGCTCGATGGCAGCATCCCGCTGCTGGAATGCCGGGACCTCGTGGTGGATTACGCTACGCCCACGGGCACGCGACGGATCCTTGATGGAGTTACTCTCTCGATTCGCCAAGGCCAGACTATCGGCATCGCGGGGCGCTCGGGTTCGGGTAAGTCTACCTGGTTACGCTCCGTCCTGCGGCTTCTTCATCCTACTTCGGGCGAGGTGCTCGTCGGCGGCGTGCCGATCGGTGTGCTTTCGCGCGAAGACATCGGCAAGAGCATCGGCTATGTCAGCCAGGTGCCGTTCGTTTTTTCCGGAACGGTACGGGAAAATATCGCCTATGGCTGCGGGACGGTGACGCTCGAACAAGTCGTCGCGGCGGCGCAGCAGGCGCACATTCACGAAGAGATCATGGAGATGCCGCAAGGTTACGACAGCATGCTGAACGAACGGGGCGGTAATCTTTCCGGCGGGCAACGCCAGCGTCTTGCGCTCGCCCGGATGTTTCTGAAAAACCCGCCGGTCCTGATCCTCGACGAAGGCACTTCCGCGCTCGATAACATCAGCGAACGCCGTGTCCGGGCCGCGATCGATCACGCGCGCCATAGCCACACCGTCATCATGGTTGCGCATCGCCTCACCACTTTGAACGAGACCGATTGCATTTTCGTTTTCGACCACGGCCGCGTCGTCGAACAGGGCGCCTTCAACGAACTGATCGCCCGAAACGGCATCTTCGCCGAGTTGGCCCGCAGCGCCGAGGCTGGCTGATACCAATAACTGCTAACTAACAGCCGATAACTCATAACCATGAGCACCCAACCTGTTACCTTCGTCTGGCCGGGAGACCTGCACCTCGAATCGGCCGACCGCCCTAACTATCAGACCGCGCTCTGGATGGCGGATGAAGTCAACGATCTCATCAAACCCGACTTCGTGCAGTTTGCCGGCGATAACGTTCAGCACGCGCGCGAAGGCGAGTGGGAACTCTTCAAGAACGTCTCCAGCAAGCTAAAGGTCCCCTTTCACGCGCTGGTTGGCGATCATGATGCGCACCACGATCCGGGTTGTTACTCCTACCAGGCGAACTTGGGCGCGACCTATCACGCCTTCACCGTCCACGGCTATCGCTTCATCTGCCTGAACACGATGCAGTATCGGCCGCTTGGGATGAGTGACGAGCAGGTCTTCTGGTTCCGCTACGAAGTGGATGCGGCGCTGTCTCGCGGCGAGCGTGTTGTCGTTTTTCAGCATCACTATCCATTCCAGGTCTGGGAAGATTTCGCCGGACCGGGCATCGAAGGCTGGCGAAAAGTAATGCAGACGCGTCCTATCACCGCGCTCTTCGCCGGCCACACGCATTACGGCCAGATCGCAAATGATGGGCGGAATGTTTATGTCGCCACTCGCTCCATCGGCGATCCGGAAGGCGGGCCGGCCGGTTATGCTATTGTTCATCTGGACGAAGAAGATCTCGCCCTGACCTATCGCAGCATGGAAGATCGCGGGCCGATCGTGTTGATCACGCATCCGCGGCGAGTAATCCTGGCTACGAAGCCCGCGCACATCGTGACCGGCCCGGCGGAGGCGCGGGTCCGCGCGTGGTCGGCCGCAGAAATCACCGCGGCCGAGGCCCGGATTGACGGTGGCGCCTGGAGCCAGATGAATAACAAGGGAGGGTTAACGTGGACTTATCCTATTCCGGGCGACACGCTGGCGAAAGGCGAACATATTCTCGAAGTCCGACTAACCGACGCCAACAAAGGCGAAGGAAGCGATCGCATTACCTTCGCCTGCGATCTTACCGGGCGCTATAACCCTTATCCAATGGTCGAGCCCATCGTGAAAGAGACAAAATTTTGTTAGTAATCGATCGGACGAACAGAAGCTCGTCCCTCCGCGAGCGTCTATGACAGAGCCTTTACCGCCTTCCAAACCAGCGCGGCCTATCCTGACTCTTATCATTGGGATGCTGGTCGCCAACCTTGTCGGCGACGTGCTGCTCTTCGGCGTCGCAGTGCTCGTTGCCCAATTCAAGGGTGACACACAGGGAGTGTTGGCAGTGCCCAGTTTCCTCCTGCTGCCGTTCATCGTGGGGCTGGTAGCGGCCTGGTTCTACCGGCGCCTCGATCGCAGCATCGGTATAACCTTTCTCGATGCGCTCTGGGTATCATTGGTAGGAGTGGCCGCGGCGGCAATCGTTCTTCGCGAAGGTGTTGTTTGTTTGATCATCGTTTTCCCGGCGCTTTATCTCCTGGTGGTGGCGGGATTACTTGTCGGTCGTCTCTGGTTCCGGCCGAACTACAGCATGCTACAGTTGACCATCTTTCCATTGCTGCTGCTGGTTACAGTGACCGATGCGCTCTATGGGTCGGGTGAACGCACGATGGTTACGGATGAGATACTCATCCACGCTGCGCCCGATAAAGTCTGGCCGCATGTCCTGGACTTTCCTGACATACCTGAGCGTCCTGACTACTGGATCTTCCGCCTGGGCCTTCCTTATCCGACTCAAACAACCAACGGCGGCAACTTCGTCGGAGCAGACCGGCAATGCATGTTCAGCAACGGCATCGTCATTCAGGAGAAAGTGGCGGAGTTTGTTCCGCGCGAGAAGCTAACCTTCGACATCATCGAACAACCGACTCACCCCGAGGCCTACGGACATATCACTTTGCACCGGGGACAATTCGTCCTGCGCGATAACCACGACGGGACGACCACCTTGTTCGGATCGAGTTGGTATACGCTCCACGTCCGGCCGCTTTGGTATTTCGATATCTGGACGCGCGACATGACGCGCGCCGTCCACAGGCGGGTGATGAACCACGTGCGACGCCTGGCGGAGGAAGAGAAACTTTGATCGATTGTCTTCTTGCTACCCAGTTGCAGCCGGACTCGGTAACGGATGTGAACGGATCAAGACCAAGGCGGTAACTGCGCTTCCAAGGGCTAGAGCAGCGCCTATTAACATAACATAATGAAACCCATCGACGAAGGAGCGGGCGATGGCCTCCGTCAAGGACGCTCGCACGTCCGGTGTAATCGATTCAGGAAGTTCGATCCCGGCAAGCCTGCTTCGCTGAGAGTTTACAGATTGTTTCGCGGCAGGCGAGACATCCAGCTTAGCCAAACGCCAATCGAGAGACCGATCAAAGGTATGCAGGATAACAATTCCCAGTACCGCAATTGCGATAAGGCCCGCGGTTCGTGAGACGGCGTTGTTAATTCCGGATGCCACTCCGGCCCGATCGCCCGTTACCGAACTCATAACGGTCGTGGTGAGCGGTGCAACGCTCACAGCCATGCCGATGCCAAGCACGACGACCGCGGGAAAAAATGTGACCCAGTAGCTGCCGCCGACTTCCGGCCGCACGAAGAGCGCGAAGCCGGTGGCGGCGATTAGTGGTCCAATAACGAGAGGAAGCTTTGCGCCGCAACGTTGCACGAGCGCGTCCGAGCAGCGCGAAAGGAGAAAGATAATCAAGATCAGCGGCAGCAAAGCTGCGCCCGCCGCGGTGGGACTGTAGCGTTGCACCTGAATCAAGTTCAGCGGCAGGAAAAACAGGGTGCCACCGAGCGCACCGTAGAGAAGGAACGTGAGCAGGTTCGCGCCGGCGAACGTGCGCGACCGGAAGAGCGAAAGGGGCAACATCGGATTTCGAATGCGCGCTTCCACGACAACGAAAAGGGCGAGTAGAATGATCGCGCTGGTCAGCGCGACGAATACCGCCGGATGAGCAAAGCCGCGCGAAGACGATTCGATCAAACCATAAACGAGCGCGCCCAGACCGAGCGTGGCGAGCATGGCGCCCAACCAGTCAAGACGTCCTTTGGCCGTGTTCGAACTTTCCGGCACGTGCCGGAGCGAAATCAGGATAACCAAAAGCGCGAGCGGAATGTTTATGAAGAAAACCGCGCGCCACGAAATCGTTTCGACCAGCCATCCCCCGAGCACGGGACCGATCGCGGCGGTGATCGCGCTGAAAGCGGACCAGGTCCCGATGGCCTTGCCGCGTTCTTTCTCGGAAAACGAACTGCTGATAATCGCGAGGCTTCCCGGCACCAACAGGGCGGCGCCAATTCCCTGCACGGCGCGAGCGGCGATCAGTTGTCCAATCCCGGAAGCGAAGCCGCACCACGCCGACGCGCCCGCGAAAATCGCGACGCCGATCACGAAAATTCTGCGGCGTCCGTAACGGTCTCCCATCGAACCTCCGGCCAGGAGAAGCGCGGCCAGCAGGAGTGAATACGCTTCAATGACCCATTGGACGCCGACCACGGTGGCGCTCAAGTCGCGTTGCAGCGCGGGCAAGGCAACGTTCACGACCGTGCCGTCGATGAAAGCCAGGCTCGAACCGAGGATCGTCGCGGCGAGCACCCACTTGCCGGATGATCTCGGACATGGGCTGGTGGAAAGCCCCGACCGAATCACGCCGTCGTCGCAGGGTTCGCGGATCAATGTTGTCATCGTAGATTGTGCGGCAAGACAGGATCATTCTTGCGCAACGATGAACTCGCGCCGAGTTCCTTTTATCAGCGACATTTCAGGCAAAAAGAAATAGGAACTTGAATGGCGAGTATGTGTCTGTCCGCAACGTGATGCCGATCAAACTTCTTCTGGCCGATGTCGATGGCACGCTGGTCACCCACGAGAAAGTGCTGACAGAGAGGGCGAAGGCCGCGGTGAACAAAATGCGGGACGCAGGCATCGCCTTCGCCATCACGAGCGGACGGCCGCCGCGTGGAATGCAAATGCTTATCGAGCCTCTCTCAGTCACCACGCCGATTGCTGCGTTCAACGGCGGCCTTTTTGTCCGGCCCGATCTCAGCATCATCGAACAACGCGTGCTCCGGCATGAAGTCGTCGAGCCCGTGATCGCCATTATCCGGGCGCACAAGCTCGATGTCTGGATCTATCGCGGGGTCGACTGGTTCGTTCCGGCGCGTCACGGACCGCACGTGGATC
>Ga0209118_1000932_pt1 | contig 14475 bp, 11 predicted proteins | sample BlaSpr_A8_Ref_M1_FD_187988 | JGI IMG/M metagenome (GOLD analysis project Ga0209118, IMG submission 187988) | Forest soil microbial communities from Thunder Bay, Ontario, Canada - Black Spruce, Ontario site 2_A8_Ref_M1 (SPAdes) (version 2) | ecosystem: Environmental > Terrestrial > Soil > Boreal...
CCAGGTACCGGTCAAAGTCGTTCATCTGTATTAGAAACGCCTCCCACAACGGGAGTACTCAAGGTCTCGCAAATAGCCCTTGACTGGGAGCTGAGGCTCGATCGAGGCGGCCCGAAGGACCTTTAGGCGGCGCGCTGGGCCGGCGCTTCGAACTTGGGCAAAACTTGCGGCTGAGGCCTGCCGTGGAGGTTCTGGAAGGTCTCGTCGCGGTCCCGGAGGTCGTGGGCCAGCTTGACCATCTCAAGGCGAAGCCGGCCTGGGCCGAGACATTTCGCCGCCAGCACGACCAGAGGCTTGACGAATACTTTATGTCCCGCTCTGTGCAGCTCCCTCCTCGAAACCATCAGCACTTAGAGAACGCCGCCGAAGGTTGGAGTATTGGTAGCGGGATGATTTCGTTTTAGAGCGCCACACACGGGACAAACAACGGCGTCGCGAGATAGGATTTTGTGGCGATACCGCACTCCCCCGGACGGCGCGAGCGCCCCCATCCCAGCTCGAGGAGCTCCTCTGAAGCAGCCAGTTGGAGCCCCGTCGAGTATTCAACGCGTTGGGTGATGCCAGTACCGGCGCCTACATGTTCGACACAAGCTGGGCAGAACCGGACGCACTAGTAGAATCCGACCGAGGGGAATGACAAACGAGACCCGGGCGCGCGTCCTGATCGTCGAGGACCACCAGGTAGTCGCCGACGGCCTCGCCGCGTTGATCAACGACCAGGACGACATGACAGTTGTCGGCCAGGCGGGATCCGTGGCCGAGGCGATCTCCCGCGCCACCGAGCTGCGGCCCGACATCGTGCTGATGGACTTCCGGTTGACAGACGGCACCGGCGCGGACGCCGGGCTGGAAATCCGGCAGCTGCGACCGGAGACGAGGCTGATCTTTCTGACGCGAGAGGACAGCGATGCCGCCCGCTTTGCCGCCCTCGAGTCGGGTGCCAGCGCTTTCGTGCACAAGTCGCGCGCCGCTGCTGAGGTCGTCGATGCGATTCGGGTGGTCGCTCGTGGTGGTTCCTTGTTCACGCCGCGGGTGATCTCCGCGCTCATCAACAAGCGGCGCGAGACGGAGAGCCAGCTGGAAAGACTGACACCTCGCGAGAAAGAGGTGCTGCGGATGATGGCCGAGGGCGCGGGAAGCCGCGACATCGCCAGCCGGCTCGGGATCAGCTACACCACCGTCCGCACCCACATCCGCAGCCTGGGCAGCAAGCTCGGCGTGCACTCCAAGTTGGAGGCGATCGTCAAAGCTCGGGAGCTTGCTCTCGTCGAGTAGCTCTAACCGCCAGCGACTTTTCGCCGCCCGCCGCGGCCGAGCAACCTGATCGCCGGCCTCTTGGGCTCAGGCTCGACCCAACGGCGCGCCGCCTTGTGGCGACGCTTGTCCTCGTATAGGTCGGCGTCCGCGACCTGGTAGACCGCCTGCCAGTCCTGGCCCGGCCGCCACGCCGCGACACCGATGCTCACCGCGACCTGGTCTGCGGACTTCGCGCTGAGGCCGACCTGCCGGATCGCGGTGCGCAGCCGCGCCGCCACGTCTCGCGCACGCTCGATGCTGGTCTCAGGCATGGCGACGGCGAACTCGTCTCCCCCGACCCGAGCACAAACGTCGGATGCGCGTACCACGCGCTGAAGTTGCTGCGCAACGATCCGCAACGCCCCGTCTCCGGCACGGTGTCCCTGCCGGTCGTTGATTCGCTTCAAGTTGTCGAGGTCGATCATCATCACCGACAGGCGCCGGCCGTGCCGCTCCGACAGGGCGACCTCGCGCTCCATGACACGCTCGAACTCGCGGCGGTTGGCGAGACCTGTGAGGTGGTCGGTCCGCGCCTCGTTCGAGAACTGGCGCGCGCGGTCGAGGGCGACCGCGACCTGGTCCGCGACGGCGGCCATGAACAGCAGGTCTGACGCATTGAAGATGCGATCCCCCATCGTGCCCGTGGCCATCATGCCCACGGTTCTGCCCCGGACCCGAAGCTGCGCACGAATCGCGTTCCATTCATGGTCGGAGATGCGGTCGACGCGCGATTCGGACCTGCCGATCGCGGACGCCGATGCTTTCACGGTCGGCCCGACCTGGCTTGCAAACCCCTCGACCTGGTCTTCCTCGAGACCGACCGTGTGCAGCAGTTTGAAGGAGGACCGCTCCCTCGTCCAGATCCCACCCGTGCTCAGGCGCAGCGCGGCAAGCGACTCGACCAGCGCGACCTCCGCGGTCTCGGCGATGTCCAGCGACCGTCCCATCGCCGACACGATCGCCGCCAGTCCAAACATCTCGTTCTCCCTGGCGCGGTGCTCGGCGTCGAGGTGGTCGATGTAGCCGCGCGCGATCGACGTGGTCAGGCGCTCGGCGACGTTTTCCAGCCGGCTCTGGGCGAGAGCGAAGATCTCGTCGCGGTGCGGACTCTGCTGCAGCGGCAGCGAGATCAGCTCGACGGTCGCGCGACGGTACACCGCGAGCACGTCGATGAGCGACTCGAGGGGCACGCCCTGAGCGGCGCGAAGGCGGCCGTATGAGCGCGAGCGATCGTCGTACTCGGCCCACGGCAGCTCGACATCAGAGCGGAGCGATGCGAGCAGCATGTCGATGAACCCCGCCGACGTGGCGGCGAGATCCTCGCCCATTTCCTCGCTGAGCTGGACCAGCTGGGGCGAGCGAGCGCGCACGACCTCGAGCGTCTTCCGTCCGCTCTCGATCGTGTCCGCTGCCAGGCCACTCGCCAGTGCGCCCAGCACATCGCTCGGGTAGTCGGCCGTGGACCCCGCCCCTGGATTCATCCCACTGTGAGAACGTCGCCCACGCGGCGGGCACTTGAACAAGCCCCTACTGCAAGTGAGTTAGTGAAAATCCGCCCATCGGTACGGCGACCGAGACGGTCCCCCGGCGCGACATTTGTCACAGGTAAAGCGCCCCAATCGGGAAACGCACCTAACAAGGGGGGAAACCAATACCAATGGCGGAGACCATCTCGGAGAGGGCGGAGACCGGCGACGTACGCGAGACCGCGACAGCGTACGAAGCCGGGAACGAAGCGGATTTCGAACGTCTGTACCAAACCTCTTACGGAAAGATCCTGGGCACGCTGACCGCCATGCTCGGAGATCGAGCCGCCGCGGAAGACTGCGCACAGGACGCTTTCGAACGGGCTTATAAAAAGTGGCCTACCTGGCAGCCGATCGCGCCCGCCGAGGCCTGGATACACCGCATCGCGATCAACGCCGCGGTTTCGTACCAGAGGAAGATGCGCCTACGCGAAGTCGGTGAGGTGATTCGCCGGATCGGCCGGCCTGGCCTGGCACCCGACCCGCAGGAGCTGGTCGAGCACCGCGACCTTGCTACCGCGCTCGCGAAGCTACCGCCCAAGCAAGCGGCCGCGATCGTGCTCCGGCACTACCACGGTTACACCAACCGCGCGATCGCCCAGGCGCTGGGAATCCCTGAGCGCACCGTAGCCTCTCGCCTGGCCGTGGCCAAGGAGCGGCTGCGCGTGATGCTCAAGCACTCTTACGGCCCAGACGCCGGCATCGAAGAAGGCAGCAGCCAGCCGGGTTTGGTGGTGGCCGCCGACTGACGGCTTGTAACGGATTCGAGAGACAACGATGCAAACACGGTTCGACAAACACGGACGGCGGCTTCCTGACACGGGACATGGATGCGGTTGCACGCTCTGCGCCGCCTCCAATGCCCCCCGGTACGAGCGGCGGCACGAACCACGGGACGACGGTGGTTGGTCTCCCGTCCGCCGGCGGTTGGTTCGCTTGATCAGTAGCCTGGTTTAGCCCGCCCCCGCACAGCGGGCTAGACGAGACTCATCGAACCTTCCAGCTGACGGCGTCCCACCATCGGAAGGTTCCGACGCCGTCGTCATCGTTCCAGCCAAATTGCCCAACTGCTCCAGACGGACCCGATCCACTCAGCGGCATTTTCCAGGAACGACCGCGGTCGGGTGCGGTTGTTTAATGCGTACCCGGCAAGTAGTAGTTGGAGCCCTTCTGCACCAGGCCGGCCGGCTGCGAGTACCACTCGTTGCCGATGCCCAGCGTGTCCAGAGCGGTCTGCATGAACTGGTGCCACATCGGCGCGGCGATGTAATAGCTGTCCGAGTTCAGCGTCATCTTCTGCCGCCAGTCGGGGTTGCCGCCCCAGACCGCGGTGACCAGGTGCGGCGTGTAGCCCACCGTCCACGCATCCGCGAAGGAGTCGGACGTGCCGGTCTTGACTCCCACCGTTCGACCGGGGAGCGTGAGCAGCGAATTGCGGCCGAAGATCATGGCCCGGTTGTTGTCGTTGGACATGATCGCCTCCATGATGAAAGCGACTCGAGGATCCAGCACTTGCTTCCCCGGATCCAGCTGATGCTGGAAAAGAAGCCTGCCGTCTCGGGTCACCAGATCGATCGCAAAAGGTTGGCGAAGAATGCCCTGGGTCGCGAGCACTGAGGCGCCTGTCGCCATCTGGAGCGGAGTCTCGCCGTATCCGCCGAGGGTCAATGACGGCCCGTAGGTATTGAACGCGTCGTCGGTCGTGTAAACCGGATTGCCGTTCGCATCGTAGTGCTGCTGGTACGGCGGCGCCCCCATGAGCCGCGCCATGTTGACGACGCTCGACACGCCGACGCCGAGCTCGACCTTGACGGCGGGAATGTTTAGCGAGTTGCCCATGCACACCTGCAGCTGGCACGTTCCGTGGTAGTGGCCGTCGTAGTTCATCGGCCTGTAAGCCTGCGTCCAACCAGGTTCGCTGTAGGAGAACGGACCGTCGACGATCGGCGTGGTCATGCTGAACTTGCCGCTCGCGATTCCTGCGGTGTACGTGAAGATCTTCATCGAAGAACCTGGGTTGCGCGGCGGCCAGACCGCGAGGTTGTACTGTCCCCCGTTTGCGTTGGGGTTGGCTGAACCGACCATCGAGACAATGGCTCCGTTGGTGGGGTCGATCGCGACCAGCGCGCCCTGGCTCACGTTGCGGTAGGCCAACCTGGCGATGTTGCCGCTCACCGCGCTCTGCGCCAGGTTCTGCAGGCTTATGTTCAGCGTCGTCACCACGTGCAAACCTCCGCCGTAGGTGAGGTCCGAGCCGAACTGGCTGACCAGCAGCCCGGTGGTGTAGCGAACGAAATCCTGTGCCACGAGCTGGTTGCTCGGCAGGAACATGTGAGACGGCGCTGAGATATCCTCCGCGAACGCCTTCGCCGCATCCCCCGGAGTGATCTTTCCGTCGCGCAGCATCGCCTGGAGCACGTCACGCTGGCGATTCTTCGCGGACGTCCAGTTGAGCAGAGGGCTGTACAGGGTCGGGCCCTTGATGATGCCGGCGAGCATTGAAGCCTGGGCCAGGTCGAGGTCCTTCGTCTGCTTGTGGAAGTAGATCTGCGACGCGGCCTTGGTGCCCCATGCGGTATCGCCGAAAAAGACGCTGTTCATGTACATCTCGAGGATCTGTTGCTTCGTGAAGTGGCGTTCGATCTCAAAGGCGAGCAGGGCTTCGCGAATCTTGCGGTCGAACGTCGGCGCGTTCCCGACCAGGCGCAGCTTGGCAAGCTGCTGGGTAAGAGTCGAAGCGCCTTCCACGGACGAGTGCGCGCGCCAGTCGATCATGGTGGCGCGGACGACACCCTGAGGGTCGACGCCCGGCTCCTGGTAAAAGTTGCGATCTTCAATCGAGATCACGGCTTCCGGGAGCAGCGTGCCAACGTCCGACAGCGGCTCGTAATAGTGCTGATAGCCAGGCGGATGGAGGTCGGCCAGCAACGTCGTCCCGTCAGCCGCGTAGATCATCGTGTCCTCGGGCTGCGCGGATGAGACCTGGTTGGGGTCAGGTAGCTTGTCCGCGAACGCCACGTACCCGGGCGACGTGATCATCAAGCTCGGAACCGCGATGAGCATGAGCACTAACAGGCGCACCGTCCACCCTGTGGGTCGGGACAGCCTGCCCTTGGTGAGCACCCGGACGGCGCTGGCGCGCCGCCTCATGCCGTTTGGTCTAAGAGGCCAGACGACCGGTCTGTTGTGATTCATCCTCATCCTCATCCTCCGCCTGGACCATCGACGCCGGCCGCATCGGTCCGTACCAACCAATCGACAGCGCGCTCACGAGCACGTGGATGTCGACGGCACGGCCCGGCGTGACTTCGGCTGCGCCGTTTTCGCTGCGTCCGCCGCCGATGGTGCGCACCGTTTGGGTCGCCCTCGTGGCAAGACCATTCACAGCCGGCGCTCCGGCCGCCACGTACCACGCACGCGCAGCGAACTGGAGCTGCGAGGCGGTATCGCGCAGCGACTCGAGCCCGGCGCGTGACCCTATGCGTCCGGCCGCGGCTGCCCGTGCAAGCCGAGCTCCCTGTTGCGGCAGCATCACGTCGCGCGACCAGATCAGGAAGTGGACCGCCCAGGCGAGTAGGGCAGCGCCGGCCACGGCCATCGCGGCTTCCAATTTGCGACTCAGCGCGTCCACCGCATAAGGAACCGCAACCGGTTCAGCCGCGGGAATCGTCAGCCGCGGCAGCTCCATCCACTCGTAGAGCCGGACTCTCGGCTGCCACGCACGGCCTTTCCTGTACGAACGAAGCAACGCCAGGGCGAAAATGTCAACGCCGCACGCGATCGTCAGGCAGGTGGCGAGGGTGAACCTGTTGTCGAGGAGCCACCCGGCCAGCCCGGCGCCCAGGAGGCTTGCGAAGGTCATGATGACCTGGTCGACGCCCCAAAATGCCGACGCCGTGAGCTCGCGAGCTTGGGGATTGGTGATGCTCATGATGCCGAACACGCACACGACAACAAGCACCACCCACAGGGCGATCTCGATCGGACGCGGAACCACGCGCCGAACGGGCGGAACGAGGGTTGCCGCCACCATCCCCGTGAACAACGCGATCGAAGACTGGAGGAGCAGCGGCATTTCCACGCCAAGAAAACGCGGCTCCCACCACAAGTATTGGGACACCATGCCCACCGCCGATGGCCTGGTCGCGCGAACGCGGGAGGGTGCACCGAAATTGGTGCAGAGTTGTTCACTTTGGCCCAGCTACGCGTTGCTTGGAATGGCGCGACTGCTGACCCGCTCAGCGCTCGCGCCGTTTCTTTGTCCGCGGCACGCGAATTCGGCACGCGTGACGATCGCCGGTCCGCGCGCTGCGCGCGTTCTCTATTCATGGCGGCTTTGCTTGTCATCCTGCTTGCGACCATCGGCCTGGCGGTCAGGGCATTCACCTACCGCGGTCAATGGAGTGCCGCGGATTCGGAAACCAGTGAGATGGGCCTGGTCGACACGTGCGCGCGGACATTCGTGCTGGTCCTCCTATCCCTGCTCGCCCTCCTGGCGCTGGGCATGATGTACGGAAACGTGCTTGGCTCGGCGAACGCGAGCCCCTAGCGAGCTCAGGTTCTCGAAGCGAACTCGGTAGCAGATCGCCCGGCGGCGTTTTCCTAAAGGGAACGCCTGCCACTGGCTGGTTCCCGAGTTACTCCCGGACCCACCATTGGGCTTCGGGGACAAAGAATGACTGCTGGAGAACCGCCTTTCGATGAGCCGCCTCGTTCAGGAAATTGACGCGCTCGCCCTCGACCTTGCGTGGAGCCTGTGGGCCGAGCTGGGGGTCGACGGTGCCGCACGGCGCCACGACTGGCAGGCGATCGATCTCGAACCGCTGATCATCTTCACGGCCCAGCTCGGTGGTGCCGACAGCCGGCTGCGGGCGAGCACGATCGATTGGTGCATCACGAACTCGCGGTTCGCCTCGGCGTTCCGGTTGCGACACCTTGCCGAACGTGCCAGCGCGGCCACCCAGGCCGCCTTCGGCCGCTACTCCGCGACCGTGAGGGCTCACGCCAAGGCTCCCTGGCCGGGAGAGGGAGATCCGCTGACCTTGTTCCACCCTGAGCGCATCGGCTCGCCAGACCTGCGGCGACCGTCACTGGTTCAGCTCCGCCTCCGGGCGCTCGTCGGCGTATCGGCGAGAGCCGAGGTGCTGAAGCTCATGCTGGCGGACCCGGAGCGGCCGCGGCCCGCGTCGACTCTTGCGGAAGACGCCGCGTATGGAAAGGGCAGCGTCGCCCAGGCGCTCGAGATGCTGACGATGGCCGGCATCGTCCAGGTTCAACCGCACGCCAACCGTCTTCTCTACCGGCTGGCGAGGCCCGGCGAGCTTGCCCAGACCTTGCAATGGCTGCCGTCGGTCTTTCCGGATTGGTGGCCAATCTTCTCCGTCGTCGAAGCATTGACCTCCTATGCCCACGCGTTGGTACCCGCCACGTCCCGGCTGGCAGCACTTCAGAAGCTGCTTCAGCAGATCGACCACGACCTCCACCGCCTCGGCATCGCTGAGCATGTGCCGCGGGCTGTCGTCCCCGCGTCCGTCGCAGAGTTCGAGCATTGGGCCCTGGATTTCATGGCCGAGCAAGCCGGTCATATCCAGGCGGCCGGCGCAGCTCGCGAAGTGTCATACGTAATCCACCACCTCTCGTTTGGTGGATGGCTCGGAACCATCAACGTGGCAGGACGCCAGCCACGCCGCTTCGATTCCGAGCACGGACACCTGGAGGAGGCAACGGGGGCAGCCGAGCTCGTCTACCTCATGTTCAAGAACGTGGTGGGCAAGCGTCACCGGCGCGGGGAGGCGCTTACGGCGGACGATGCGCTGCTCCAGGTCATCAGCCGCGAGTTCGCCAAAGAGCTGGTGAGCCCGATGCGCGGCGGCCAGGAGGCCACCTTCACGGCCGAGTTCGTGCGCCGGTGGCACGAAAACCGTCGCCAGAGGCTCGGAGCGACCGCCTAAATCCATTAGCCACCCCATACCGCCGTAGTAAGGCCGGCCGCTTTGAGCAGGCGAATCGCACAGGTAACCTGAACATTCGGCCCAAATCGCGCCGAATTGGCCTCCTCTAAGCCCAATTGACAACAGTTCAGGCTAATTAACCTGACCGCGGGAGGCCCGTTGCCGGTCCGCCGGTACTTTCCTCGAGTCACTCACGCAGCCCTGGCCAGGCATCCGTGCAAATTGCTTGGCCGGCCGCGAGTAGGGCGCCCACTTTTGGCTCGAGGAGGAACTTTTGCGCTCACTGCGCCGGCTCGTATCGGACTTCAGATCGCGGCCGACGGCACATCTCGCGGTGGCTTTCGTCGTGGTCTCGAACCAGGTCAGCTTCGTGGCGCTGGCCGCAGCGCCTCCTTCGGCGCTGATCTCGGGGCGGGCGCTCCATCGAGGCGCCGCGGTGTGCGCGGCCGGCTTGGACAGCGCCGCCGCCTCGCATCAGGGATGCACAACCGCCGCGCCGGCAGACGACGTAAGCCTCAACGTTCCGTCCGGCGCCGAGCAGTGCCCCGCATCGGGCCCCGGCGCCGCGTGCAGAACACAGGAGCCGGCCGCGGCGATCGCACCCGGAGTCGCATCCACCCCCGACGGCCAGGCCCCCTGTCCCGCGGCCACGGAAGACCCCGCTCCAAGCAGCCCCGCGGCCTGCACCGACGTGCTGCTGCCCGCATCCGTTCCGACTGCGGCGGTGAGTCGTGGAGACTCGATCGCTGCGCCCGAGGTCACCCCGAGCGTTCCGCTTTCAACGCTGCGCCCGGCGGCGCCCGCGCAGCGCCTCGAGCTGGAAGCAGGCAACGGGTTCCTGCAAGCGGGCAATAAGGCGATCCTCACGGCGACGGCGAACGCGACCATGACCGGAACCAGCAGCGCGATCGAGATCTTCGACCGGACAACGCACACGCTGGCCGGCGCGTGTATGCAATCGAGCCAGTGCATCGTCGCCTACGCCGCGACCTCCGGCCTCCACACCTTCGCTGCTTTCATCACGCAGCCCGGCGGGGCGCTGCCCCCCGCCGGCGCCGGCCTCGCATCAAACGAGGTCAGCGTGACCTGGCTCGGGATCTCTCTCGCGTCCGATTCCACGCTGGTCGCTCCCGGAAAGCCGGTGACCTTCACAGCGACTTCGACCTTCGATGTCGGCAAGGCCGGTCGGGTGATCGTGATCTACGACAACACGACCAAGGAGAAGCTCACCTACTGCAGCCGAGGCACGACCTGCAGCACATCGGTGACGCAGCCGGCGGGGGGCGTTCACGAGATCGTCGCCTGGGTCCCGGGCCAGCCCGAAGCCATGTCACAATCGATCACCGCGACGTGGCTCGGGGCCTCTCTTTCCGGCACCTCGACTTACGCGCACACCGGAGGAACCGTGCACCTGACGGCGACCGCCAACACGGACCTTACCAACACTCCGTGGAGCCTCGGCATCTACGACCAGCACGGCCAGCTGGTGGGTCAGGCATGCAAGAACGGAAACACGTGCGGCGCTGACATCACTCTCACGTCAGGCGACGCGCCTTACTTCTCGGCTGTGATCGGCGCACTGCCACCGGCCGGCACCACCTCCACGCTCGGTCAGCTTCTCAGCAAGGTGTCAGGCCCGTCGGCCTTGGTCAACATCCAGGCCCGCTCGGCCGCCATACAGCCCACCCGCATCCTGTGGGGGGTGGATTCGTGCAAGGCGTTCACGTCGAGCTCGACAGGCGCGGACGGACTCCTGCCTCAGGTCGCATCCAGGCTTGGGATGCCTGACTTCTGGGGCCGTTATCTGACCGATACGGTTTGCCCGGGGATCAGTTCCGCCGAGATCGCCGCGGCCGCCCACTTCCACATCGGCATCCTGCCGATCTACAACGCCTACAACTGCTCGAATGTCGTCGGATACGACGCGGGCAAGCGTTACGCGGCGGCCGCCACCGACGCCGCTGCGGGACTGGGCATTCCCCAGGGCCGCGCCCTCGCCATCGACATCGAGCCGCCTGGCGATGCGTGCCCCGGCGCGGCCAGCGTAGACGCGGGTTTCATCCAGGGTTGGTATGACGGGGTTGCTGGCGCGGGGTACGTCGCCGCCTACTATGGCAACGGAACAGGCGGGAGCGAGTTCGGGTCGGCCTGGTGTGCCGCCGTCGCAGCCCAACCGGCGGTCGGCAGCTATTCGTATCTATGGTCGTTCGAGCCCTCGTTGCTCGGCAGCTACGACCGGGCCTCCGCGCCCGGATACGCGCCCAACCAGACGGGATGCGCGGGGCCGATGGCCGCCTGGCAGTACCAGATCAGCGCGGGTTCGGACCCAGACGTCGACCACGACGAGGCTCTTTCCAGCCTGCCTCTCTGGTTCCCCCACTAGCTCGATCTCCTCGTCCCAACCGGGAACCGGCGCGCGCGCCGTTCGCCTCCCCACCCGCTGGGGAGGTCGGCGCTGGCCGAAGGCCACCGCCGGGAGGGGCGGCACGGCCTAGTGCGGGCGAGAGCGAGTCTCCTCTCCGGGTGCATGCGGTCACCTGCGCGTTCTACTTGCCAGTCTCGTATTGGATCCTCGAGCCTAAAGGGGGCAATGCAAATGGAACGCAGAGACACAGAGATGGTTCGCGACGATGACACCGGGACCATGCGCGAAGAGTCGCACGTAACCCGCGACGCCGGCGGCGGCGGGATGATGGATTCGGCAGAGGTGGTCAGCAGCGCGACCCCGACTCGGCGGGCGACGGAAGTGATCTACCTCGTGTTCGGGATCATCAATGGTGTGTTGTTGATCCGGTTGGTGCTCAAGCTCCTCGGGGCGAACCCGCTGGCCGGCTTCAGCAGCTTCGTCTACGGACTGAGCGACTTCTTCCTGGCGCCTTTCCGCAATCTCCTACCGGTGGTTCATGGCGGCTCAGGGTCGGTGTTGGAGACGTCCGTGATCATCGCCATCATCGTCTACGCGCTCATCGCGTGGGCCTTGGTGCGGCTGGTCGCCGTCGTGTTCTTCCGCAACGTGACGGTTTCGCGCCGCAGCTCGCGCGGAATCGGCCGCCCGCGCGTCGACTGACGACGACCCCAGGTAATAGACAGGCCGCGAGGCGCGTCGCCTCGCGGTCCTCTAATTAGCCAGCCCGGAGGCCGGGCGTCGCAACAAGGTCACGGATGTCCTGCACCTGACAGGTGATCCAGCGCGCGATGTCGTTGGTGCGAACCATCGCCCGCGCCCCCTCGTTGAGCCGTTTCCGCTCCTCCGCGCTCATCACGATGCCTCGGTGCATCGCGTCGGCGGTGGCCATGATGTCGAAAGGATTGATCGACAGCACGTGCGGCTGGAGCTCCTCATGCGCGCCCGCGTTCTCCGACAGCACGATCACGCCGTCTGCCCGGTTGACCAGGGCGCCTTCTTTGACGACCAGGTTCAATCCGTCATAGACCGGGTTGACCACCAGCACGTCGAAGTTGCGCAGCGCCGCCATCGCCTTGCGGACGCTCTCGCCGAATTCGAGGCGAATGGGCAGCCAGCCCTGGCTCCCGTACTGGGCGTTGATGCGCTGAACCACCTGGCGCACGCGGCGCACGTAGTTGCGATAGGCGGCCACATCTTGCCTCGACGGCTGGAGGAACGCCCAGAACTGCACCTTGCCTCTCAGCTCGGGATGATGGACGAGCAGCTTCTCGTACGCGAGGAAGCCCCGCACGATGTTCTTCGACGGATCGGTGCGGTCGATGCGCACGATCAGGTGCTCCGGCCGCCAGTCGCGCAGCTTTCGCTCCTCGACCATGACTCCGTGTGAGAACGACAGCCGGGTCGTGGACGCGACGTCGATCGAGATCGGATAGTTGCGCACGTAGACGACGCGTCCGTCGATGAGCACCGCCCGCTCGCGATCGTCGACCGCCAGGCCGCCGTTCATCTCGCACGTCATCAGGAAATTTCGAACGTCACCGCTCGACTGAAAGCCGACGATGTCGCAGCCGAGAAGGCCCTGGAGGATGGCGTCCCGCATCTCCCTGGGCAGCACCTTCCAGTACTGCGGCGTCGGCCATGGAATGTGCACGAAGTGCTGGATGATCGCGCCGGGAACGTGCTCGCGCACGAGTTTGGGCACGAGATAGAGCTGGTAGTCGTGCACCAGGACGAGCGGCCGCTCGGGCAGCCGGGCGGCGACCTCGGCCACCCGCCGCGCGACCTGCCGGTTGACCTCCACGTAGCCGTTGGTCCAGGCGCGGTGAATCCGGCCGTTGATGATGGGTTGCTGGGCGAGATCCCAGAGGTAGTGCTGGATGAACCACAGCACAGGGTTGGAGATCACCGAGTAGTACTGCTCGTACTGCTCTGGCGCCGGGGTCACGTAGTGGAGGCGAGTATTGCCACGAATCAGCGGCACCGTCGAAGTGGCGCCTTGCTGCGCGACCAGCTGGCGCTCCGCGTCCGTACGCGCGCAGGCGACCCAGTCCGCAGCAGTCACTTCCGCCAGGGTCAGCAGCGCGGTGATCACTCCGCCCGCGCCGCGCGTGAACCCGCCCTCGGGCCGCGGCTCATGGGGCGCGCGGTTGGCGACCACGATTGCGGAGCTGTGCGGCAGCGTGCGGGTGACGTACGCGCGCATCGACGTACCGGGCCGTCGCCGCTCCACGCTGTCGAGGAAAGGACTGTCGCTCATGCTCAACACCTAGGGGCTCGGCTTGGGCGATGCCGGCGGCGGTGACGGTGACGGCGGAGGCGGTGACGCCGGAGGCGGCGACGCCGGAGAGGTCGGTGATGGGTTCGGCGACGGTGACGGCACCGGGCTGGGAGACCCTGACGGCGACGCCGAAGGACTCGCTGAGGGCGACGCCGTCGGCGAAGGGGAAGCGGTCGGCGACGCAGTCGCCGTGGCGTTGCAGCCACCGGCCAGGAAGATGTACTGCGTACTGGAACCGTTGCAGCCCTTCGTGATGCCTGCCGGCTGTGAGTACCAGTCGCGCATGTTGCCAGGGAGAGCGTTGATGAACCGCTTCATCGTCGATTTGCCCACCTGCTCGCCATAAGCGGTGATGAGACCGCCACCTCCGTTCGGCGCGGTGTTGCCGACCCAAACCCCCACGACGATGTTCGGGTTGTAGGCCATGATCCACGAGTCGGGGATTCCGCCTCGGCCGTTGTCGCTGGTCCCCGTCTTGCTCGCCATCTGGCGGTTCCAACCGAAGCCCCACTGGTTTTGATAGTCCTTGAGGACGCCCGTGATCATGTACGCCTCCGCGGGCGTGAGCACTGCCGTACCGTTTGCGCTTCCATGCGAATAGATCGACTTGCCCGAGGCGTCGTCCACCTGCCGGATGACGCTCAGGTCGACCCGCAGGCCCTGGTTGGCGAACGTCTGGTAGCCCTGGACGTGCTCGAAAAGCGTCACGTCGCTGCCGCCGATCGCGGTCGACAGCCCGGGATCGAGATGGCTCTTGATGCCCATCGCATGCGCGAGGGCGATGACGCTCTGCATTCCCTCCATCTGGCCGACCTGGACCGCGGGGATGTTGCGCGAATACAGGATCGCCGTGCGGGCCGGGATGTCGCCCATTCCGCCGTTGTCGAAGTCGTGCGGCGAGTAGCCGTTGAAGTTGGTGAGGCTGTCGTGAAGGATCGTCGCCCACGTGATCTTGTGGTCGCGCAGCGCCGCCTCGTAAACGTACGGCTTGAACGACGACCCGGGCTGGCGCTGGGC
>Ga0209118_1000933_pt1 | contig 14472 bp, 10 predicted proteins | sample BlaSpr_A8_Ref_M1_FD_187988 | JGI IMG/M metagenome (GOLD analysis project Ga0209118, IMG submission 187988) | Forest soil microbial communities from Thunder Bay, Ontario, Canada - Black Spruce, Ontario site 2_A8_Ref_M1 (SPAdes) (version 2) | ecosystem: Environmental > Terrestrial > Soil > Boreal...
AAGAATGCGAGCCATGACCGCGTGGCCGCGAGACTCATTGCGGCCGGTGATGGCGACCTTCGCGCCTTCGCGCGCAAACAGTTCGGCCACGGCGTCGCCGATGCCGGACGTACCGCCTGTGATCAGAACAACTTTGTTCTCAAGGCGCATCATTCGAAGCACATCACTCGAGGCACATCAGTCAAACCGATCCTGCCAGTCCTCCACCATCGACGACTAGCGCCGTGCCTGTAACGAAGGAAGACCCGTCGCTCGCCAGATACAACGCCGCCTGCGCAATTTCCTCAGGAGTCCCCCCGCGACCCAGCGGACGCTTTGCGGATTCGGCAAGAAAGCGGCTGTTCTCTTCTCCGAGTTGCTGCGCTTCTTCGCGCAACATGCCGGTGTCGGTGTCGCCGGGGCAGATGCAATTGACGCGAATGTTCTGCGGTCCGTGATCGATGGCCATTGCCTTCGTCAGCAGCACAGCAGCACCTTTCGAAGCGCAGTAAACCGCAGCCTTTGCGCCGCCAGCCAGCCCCCATCCTGAAGCCGTGTTGATGATAGTTCCGCCACCCGCTTTCTGCATATGCGGAATCACTTCGCGCGACAGCAGATAAATCGATTTCACGTTCACCGCCATCACCCGGTCCCAGTCTTCTTCGCTGAGTTCGAGAACCGTCGCCCGACGAATGATGCCGGCGTTGTTGAACAGAATGTCGATTCGACCGAACTCGCGAATCGCACGCTCGACCAGTCGCTGGCAATCTGCAGCTCGTGCCACGTCCACGGGCTCAAAGAAGGCGCGCCCGCCAAGCTTGGTAATCTGGTCGACAACGCGCTGGCCATCATGCGCATTCACGTCCGCCAGGACAAGCGCCGCTCCTTCGCGCGCGAATAGGAGTGCGGTGGCGCGGCCTATGCCGGACGCCCCGCCCGTAATCAGCGCAACTTTTCCTGTAAGCGGCATGGCTTACCGGCTGGCCAGCCCCCCCGCGGTTTCTCCGCCGTCGCACGTATACACGTGGCCGGTGATGTTTCGCGCGTCGTCCGAGGCGAGGAATGCGAACAGCGCCGCAATCTCTTCCGGCTGGGCGTGCCGGCGCAAAGGAATCTTCCTATTAACCTCTTCGAGCATTTCATCCGTGTACTCGGCGCGCTGCATAGGCGTCATCACGTATCCCGGAGCCACCGCACACACCCTGACTTTCGGCGCAAGTTCAAGCGCCATCGACTTCGTCAACTCGATCACACCCGCTTTGGTGGCGTTGTAATCCGCATAAAACGGATATCCCATGACGCCGTTGGTCGACGCGGTTTGCAGAATCACGCCACTGCCGCGCTCCATCATGTGCCGTGCCGCTGTCTGCGCAACATAGAACACTCCGGTGAGATTCACGGCAATCACTTTGTCCCATTCTTCCGGCGTGATGTCGAGAAAGTTATGACGGATACTGATGCCGGCATTATTCACAAGCACATCCACGCCACCCATAAGGCGAATCGCTTCGGCAAAGGCGGTCTGCACCTGCTTCAAGTTCGAAACGTCGGCATCGAGCGCCGCGGCCAGGCCGGGCAGTTCGCCCAGGATCTTCCGCCGCGCCTCCGCGTCGCGGTCGAGCACGCACACCACCGATCCCTCTTCGAGAAACCGCGCCGCCGTGGCGGCTCCTATGCCACTGGCACCGCCGGTGATCAGAACTCGTTTCGCTTTCAGCCCGCGCACTCGCCCCTCCACAAAAGAAAATCGGGCAGATCAGAATACCTGTCTGCCCGTGAACATGCCATCACCGTGAGAAGTTACGTCAGCTAACTTGCCACACCGTATCCAGCACCGTCCCATCCACCCACTTCACCACGGCGCACGGACGATTGCCCAACTTCGGCCGCGCCGGCTTGCCGCAGATTTTCTCGACGTCCGCCTTGATGTCTTGAATCGGACGAATGGGCAGCTTCGATCCCTGCGCTGTTACTGCATCGAGCAGGTCCGCGCGCCGGGGATTGATCGCAATTCCGCGCTCGGTGACGACTACGTCAATCATCTCGCCCGGCCCCGTCATGGTCGTAACCTCGTCCACGATTACGGGAATGCGATCGCGGAACGAAGGCAGCGCGAGAATCGTGCAGCCTGCAAACAGGCAGTTCTGCCATCCGCCAATGCCGTGCAGCAAGCGCCCATCGGAATGCGTCACCACGTTGGCATTGAAGTTCACGTCAACCTCGGTTGCGCCCAATACCACGGCGTCGACTAGCGAAGCGAAGTTCCCCTTCCCGTGATAGTTGTACGAAGTGAACGGCGAAGTGGCAACGTGCCGAGGATCGTTCGCCATTGACTTCACGCCGTCGAGATCGAACGTTTGCCCATCCAGGATGTAATCCGTCAGCCCTTCTTGCAGCAACTCCACCAGGAATTTAGTTGACCCGCCGCGGACGAAGCGCGCCTTGACGCCATCCTCTTTCATCATCTGTTTCAGATACTGCACGAATGCCAGCGCGATGCCGCCCGCTCCAGCCTGAAACGAAAACCCGTTCTCCATGATTCCCGTCGCCCGCAGAAACTGCGCCACCATCTCCGCGATCCGCAACCGGTCCGGCGAACGCGTGATCTGCGTCGAACCGGAAACGATCTTCGCCGGATCGCCAATCGAGTCCACTTCCACTACAAAGTCCACGTTGTTGCCCTGAATCTGCCATGGCACACACGGGAATGGCACCAGGTTATCAGTGACCACAATCGTGCGGTCAGCGTAGATCGAATCCGCCAGCGCAAAACCCAGCGAGCCGCATGCCGATTTGCCATGCGAGCCATCCGCATTTCCGAAAAAGTCAGCTGTCGGCGCCGCAATCACCGCGACGTCAACGTGAACTTCTCCATCCTGGATCGCCTGATAGCGGCCGCCATGCGAACGCAGCACACCCATGCCGCGCATGTTCCCTTGCGTGCAGTAGTCGCCCAGCGGCCCGTTCATCGAGCCCTCGATGTGATGAATCACACCTTTCTCCATCAACTCGATCGCATTTTTCTGGGAAGGAAAAGACGCGCTCGGAAACCACATCAGATCTTTGACGCCGATCCTGGCCGCCGCCTCGAGCGCCATCAGCGCCACTCTATCGCCATCGCGCAGATGATGATGGTTCGAGATCACCATCCCGTCACGAAGGCCGCATTTGCGCAGCGCCGTCTCCAGATCGGGCACGCGCTTATCGCCACTATCTGGATAATCTTTATTGGAGCAGATTGCCGGCGCCGCCTTCCGCCCGCGCGGCTGATAGTTTCCCACGCCGAGAAACGGAATCTGCGGCTTGCCATTCACCATCGTCGGCACTGCACGCCCGGCCGCGGTATGCGCCAGTTCTACTCGTTCTCGTTCTTTCACACTCACGAAATCACTCCCATCGCTTTCGCCCGCTCCACCAGTTTCAGCGCCCGCTGCAGCACCGGCGGATCGATCATCTTCGAACCCAGACTCACCACGGCCAATCTTTTGTTCTGCGCTTCCTCAAAAGCGGCAACTACTTTCCGCGCTCTTTCGATCTCGATTGCGGTCGGTTGAAATGCTTCGTGGACCACCCGAATCTGCCCGGGATGGATGCAGCCCATGCCTTCGAAACCCGCAGCCCGTGAGGCTTCCCCCCATCGTCGCAGACCATCCACGTCGGCAACATCGCTGAAGACCGAGTCAATCGCCTGCACTCCAGCCGCGTGGGCCGCATTCACCACGCGCGACCGCGCATATTGGGACTCACCCCCTTCCGCGGTCTTCACCACTCCGAGATCAGCGGTGTAATCCTCGAGCCCGATCGTCAGCGCCGCCACGTTTTCGCTCGCCGTCGCGACGGCGAATGCGTTCTCGACCCCCAGCGCTGATTCGAGGATCGGCATGATCCAGATCGGCCGGATAATTCCGTTACGCTCCTTGATCTCGGCGATCATGCGATCTACCTCCCTGACCTGCTCGGGCTCCTCGACCTTCGGAATCAGAATCAGATCCGGACTCTCGCCCACAACTTCCGCCAGATCTTCGAGCCCGAGCGGCAACTGGTTAATACGCACCGTGCGCTCGCACGATCCGAAATCGACCGTCCGCAAAGTATTTCGCACGAGGATGCGGGCAGCATCTTTCTCCCCGCGATGCACCGAATCTTCCAAATCGAGAATCACAGCATCCGGCGCATGCAATGAGGCATTGATGTAATACTTCGGTTCAGAGCCCGGCAGATACAAACGCGATCGACGCAGCCGGTCTTTTTGCGACGGCGCGGGTAGCGGATGCTGCGCCGGCAGCGAGCGTTTGCCCAGCGCGACCCCAACGCGCCTTGCCGCAGCCTCGATGCGAGCCGCGATAATGAAAGGCAGCGCGCCTTCATCATGGATCGAAACCCGCACGTGCTTCACTCCGAGTTCGCCCAGAACTTCCCGCGTCTGCTCCAGGATCGCCGCGCCGTAATACGGAGCAACGCGCGACTCCAGCGAAATCTCGACGCCGCCACTGTCACGCGCCTCAAAGCTGACGTGCACGTCCGACCGAACTTCTTCGCCCCAATGGCCCGCCTCGGCGGAACGCGGGGACGTGGCGTCGGCAGCGCTGCTCTTCATAATTTCCTCAACTCGAGATCCTCAACAAGGGCCGCACGGGCCGCTTATTTCATTTTCTCCAAAATCGCGTCGGTCATCCGCACCGTCGAAGCCGCGCCCTGGCTGATGGCTTTCGGACCGCCGGTAAAGCGCATCATATCGTAGGTCCGGACTTTACCTTCACGCACCACATCCGCAATCGCCTTGCGGATCCGATTTGTCTTCTGATGTTCGCCAACATGATCGAGCATCATCGCCGCCGAAAGAATCATCGCAATTGGATTCACAATCGGCGGATTCAACTCGGCATACTTCGGCGCGGATCCGTGTGTTGGTTCGAATACTGCCACGTCATCCCCAATGTTGCCGGACGCCGCGAATCCGAGGCCACCCACCAGCCCCGCGAAGGCGTCGGAAAGAATGTCGCCGAACAGATTCGAGGCGACGACTACGTTGTAGTCCTCGGGATTTTTGTTCAGCCACATCAGTTGCGCGTCAATGTTCGTTGACCAAAGCGCAATCCCCGGATAATTCTTTGCAACCTCTTTTGCCACTTCTTCCATCATGCCCGAAGTTTCGCGCACCACATTCGGCTTCTCGCAAATCGTCACGCCCTTGAACCCGCGCTTCTTCGCGTATTCGAAAGCCGCAGTCACGATGCGTTGAGCCGCCTTGCGAGTAATGATGCGGCAACTCACCGCGATCTCAGGCCCGGGCACGTTGGCGAAAGCTTTGAACCTGGGATGGCTATTCAACGCGGCGCGCACGATCTCCGGAGGGTTCGTCCACTCGACACCCGCGTACATGCCCTCTGTGCCCTGCCGGAACACGGTGGTATCAATTTGCGGCTCGTCGTAGCCGCCATCCACTTTCTTGCGAATGTAATTCAGCGGGTTGCCAGTGAACCCGACGCAGGGCCGCATGCAGATATCGAGATTGAATTTCTGACGCATAGTTACGATTGGCGAATAGTAAACGTAACCCTTCCCCTGTAGCTCGGGTTTGAGCTCCGCTTGCGCCGCCTTGTTCGGCTTCGAAGTAATCGCGCCAAACAAACCCAACTTATGCTTGGTTAGTAACTCGATCGTCCGCTCGGGCAATGCATTACCCTGCGCGCACCAGCAGTCCCATCCGATGTCGGCATGGATGTACTCGGCGTCGAAGCCGACCGCTTTCAAAACCCGCAACGACTCCGGCAAAACCTGATTTCCGATGCCATCTCCGGGCATGGTAATGACTGTGTATTTCGCCATGATTGCTCCTTAAAAGTGTCCACCGCCAAGACGCCGAAGGCGCCGAGAAATTCACATATCGTACAAACTTTGTCATCCTGAGCGAAGCGAAGGACCTGCTTTATCCCGGCGCTCTCTGCGTCTCGGCGGTGAACAGACTAAGCCACCCCCAGACGCTTCGCCACCAGGTTCTCCACGCCGCCGGCAATCACCAGCGACTGCGGCACGCTGCCCAGCGCCGGAAAGGTAAACTTCTCGCCGCGCCAACTGATCGTGCTCGATGTGAAATCGATATCAATTTCGTCCCCCGGAATAATCGTCTTCTCCTTCGCCGCAATCTCGCCCTCAAACTGCTCGCGCACACGCGCCACTAATTCCGGAACTTCAATACACAAAAAGCCATTGTTGAACGCGTTGCGGAGATAGGTTTGCGAGAAACTGGCTGCGATCACGAGCGGAATCCCTTTCGCCTTCAGACACGTGACCGCCTGTTCGCGGCTCGACCCGGTACCAAAGTTGAACTGGCTGACGATCACATCGCCCGCCTTCGCGCGCGCCGCGAATTGCGGATCGTAGTTTTCCATCACCACCTTCGCCATTATTTCGGGAGTCATGTCGTCGCGATAGGTGTAGTCCTTGCCGTAAATCGCATCGGTGTTGACGTTATCCTGCGGCATGAAAACCAGCCGCCCCTTCACGCGCTGCGGAAAGCCCGCCAGGATTTCAACTTTCTCCGCGGCACCCGACGCCGAGGGCGATGCCAGTTCGGTGTAAGCTCGCTGCGGAGCGCGATTCGCGAACTCATGCGGCCCGCGAATATAACCGGCGACAGCCGACGACGCCACTACCTCCGGACTCGCCAGGTAGCACTTCGCATCCCGTGATCCCATGCGGCCCTTGAAGTTTCGATTCGTCGCCGAGATCCCGACCTCGCCGGCCTCAAGCAATCCCACGCCGAGGCCGATGCACGGCCCGCAGCCCGACGGTAGCGGCTGCGCGCCCGCATCCACCAGCGTCTGCCAGATGCCACGCTTCTCGGCTTCCTCCTGCACCCACTTACTCGCGGCACTCAAGTAGAACTTCACGCCCGAGGCAACTTTCTGACCCTTGAGAACCTTCGCGGCCGCCGCCAAATCTTCCAACCGAGAATTTACGCACGAAATCAGGTACGCCTTCTGGATCGCAACTTTGCCCTTCTCAATTTCAGCCAGCGACTGCATCGCCTGCACAGTATCCGGGCCCGACACGTGGGGCGTCACTTGCCCGAGGTCGAGCGTAATCCGCGCCGCATAGACGGCATCGGCATCCGGCACCGCAGAATCCTTCGCCCAGCTCTCGATGTCTTTCTCTGAAAATCTTTCTGTTCCTATCGCCTTCAGCCGCTGCTGAACGCCGCGCAAATACTGGATCGTGACCTCGTCTACCGGAAACCATCCCACCAGCGGTCCCCACTCGGTTGTCATATTCGAAATCGAAAGCCGCGCGTCCATCGAGAGCGACGCCACTCCCGGCCCCTTGAACTCGACCGCCGCATTCAGGCATTCGTCGTGGTTATAGAGCCCGCATAAAGTGATGATAACGTCCTTGCCCGTAACGCCGTCCGGCAACTTACCTTCGAGCACGACCTGAATCGACCGCGGAATCTGCCACCAGAATTCGCCCGTGGCCCACACCGCGGCGGCATCCGTGCGAACGATCGGCGTTCCAATTGCGCCCAAAGCGCCATACATATTCGAATGCGAATCGGATGCGACCACGAACGAACCGGGGACCACATACCCGCGCTCCACCATGATCTGGTGTCCGATGCCCGATCCGGCAGGATAGAAATCTACGCCCTGCTCTTTGGCGAACGCTTCAATCGCGCGGTATTTCTTTAAGTTCGCTTCATCCTGATTCTGGATGTCATGATCGAGTGCAAACACGAGCTGCTGCGAATCTTTCACTTTCTTCGCGCCGATGCCCTTGAACTTGCTCATCACCGCCGACGTGTTGTCGTGTGTCATGCAGCGGTGCGGACGGATCGACAGGAAATCTCCTGTCCGAAGCGGCCGTGCCGGCCCTTCGGTCATGTGTTTCTGCGCGATCTTCTCAACGATGGTCTGACCCATGGTGAACCTCGGTAAAACTCAATCCTTCCGTTTCAATTCAAATCCCAGATACATCATTTGCCCAATGTGGTGATGCAGATGCGTCGCGCACTGTAGAACCATGTCGAACCTGTCGTGGGCGTCAGCACCCACTGCGCTGTATTCCTTTGACCAGTCTTCCGCGGTTTGACTGTTGATTGCGCCGAGCACTGTCTCAATCGCCTGATCAAATTTCTTCAACACTTCTGCCTTGGATGGCCGCGCTGCGTCTGAAAATTCCAGCGGACGATCTCGCACATATCCTGTTCCCGCAATCTGCGCCCCGATGTAGTAATTCAAATTACCGGTGAGATGGAGCACGAGGTGGCCAAAGCTATTGCCGAACGCGAAGGGCTTGGCCCAAAACTGCTCGTCGCTAAGCGGCGCCGCCAGTTCGTGAACCACGCCTGCCAGTTTCTTGTAGCGGGCTGTCAGGCCTAGTGCAATCGTTTGTTTTAGATCTGTCATAAGTTGCCCTGCACGCGAACGCCAGAAGCCGGACTTCGTCCGGCGGGACGGACGAATGCGTCCGTCCCCACGTGGCTTTTGGCTAACGACGCTTCTTGCTCGTCTTCTTGACGGCCTTCTCGCGCGTTTTCCTCTTAACGTCGGCTTTCATCAGCGCCATCAGCTTCGCGACGGACACGCACTTCTCCAGATTCCAAATCGCGTCAATCAGCTTGCCCTGCGCCTTCGCCGAAAGCACGCCTTCCGCCAACGCCCGGAATTTCTCTTCGATCTCCGCATCGCTCAGCGGATTTCGCGGATCGCCTTTCGGATAGTCCAACTGCTTCGAGAGATTCCGACCGTCTGTCGTCGTGATGTTTACAATCACCCGTTGCAGGGCCGGGAAGACTTTCTCGATCTCGGGATCGGCCACGACCTCCACCTTTTTCAATTGTGCGCGAGTCGTCGGGTCCATGATCTTATTCATCTCGAATTGCGCCGGTGTCACTTGCCGGTCGACCAGCGCCGCTGCAATCACGTAAGGGAGCGAATGATCCGCCGTCTCTTTCGTGCGCGGATCGTACTTGCTTGGGTCAGAAAGAATGTCGGCCGCGCGTGCCAGCGACCGGACTTGAATCTTCTCTACCTGATTCGGATGCAGGTCGTTGCTCTTGACTAGGTCAAGCACTGCCGAAATCGGAGCGTGCGTCAGGGCCTCAGTCGGAAAAAATTTCATTCCGCACTGCGTGATGCGCCACGACTCGCCGAGTCCGTCTGTCAGCAGGTTCTGTTTCCACTCCGGACCGTAGCAGTGCACCAATCCTTCCTTGCCGTCGATCACGTGCTCGGGACCGCTGTAGCCCCGCTCGGCCAGCAGCGCCGCCAGAACGCCGCTCTGCGTCGCCATCGGATCGACGGTGTTCTTCATCATCGTCAGCTTCCCCGCAGTCACCGCGCCCATCGTGCAATGCCGCGAAGCCGAGATACCGATCGCATGCTGAATCTGTTCCCAAGTCAAATGCAGCGCGCGGCCGGCAACGATCGGCGAGACAAATGCCGTCAGCGTCGCATGATGCCAGCCGCGCTCGCGGATCCCCGGAAACGCAGCCTCGCACAATCGCATTTCAAACTCGTGCCCCAACACGAATCCAACAATCAATTCCTTGCCATCGCTTTTCGCGCGCTCACAACACGCCATTGCGGCCGGGAAAATATCGGAAGGATGCGACGGATCCTGCTTCCAGTAAATGTCGTTGTAATCCATACAGCGGATCATCAGGGCATTCGCCAGCGACGCGGAAACTGCGTCCATTTTCTGACCCGTGCCGATCACGGTCGCCGGCCCGCTTCCGGCAATCTCTTTCAGCACTTCGAGCGCAATGATCACATCATGCTGCTGATATCCGCCTAGCGCGCAGCCTACCGAATCGAGCAGAAAGCGCTTGGCCTGGTACACCGCGTCCTGCGAGAGATGCTTGTATTCAAGACTCGCAGCCCAGCGGGACATGGTTGCGGTGATGGTTTCTTTGGTGGAAGCTTGTGGTGTCGACAAGGACATCTCCTGTATGAAGTGAGGGCTGTCAGCTGTCAGCCGTCAGCTAAACCCTAAAACCTGAGACCTAGCACCTGAAACCTTACCTGACTCTCACGTTCTTCGGATTCTTGAACGGTAAAAACGCCATGAAATCCGCATGATGCACAATGAACGCTTCGGTCGTGCGCTTCACCAGATCGCCTTCGGCCGCGTGCGCGGCGATGATGTGGCACACTGCGTCCGGCACCCCACACTCCATCGCCAGCGCGACTCCGGTAAACGGATGCCGCAGTGCTTCTCCGCGCTCACTTTGACGGCTCTTCCCGTCCGGACCGATCTCATACTCCAGCAACTTGCCGACATCCGCCAGGATGGCGCCTGCAATCACCACGTCCGCGTCGATTCGCAGCGCTCGGCCCATGAAGTCCGTCATTGCTTTCGCACTGTCCCGCGCGATATGCACCACGCAGCGCTTGTGCTCCATGAACGTAATCGGACAATTCGGAACGAGCAGAGTAAAAGGAATCCGATTCAGGTCGTCAGGCTTCAGCGGACTGCGCTCGAGCGCCTTGATCCAGGCTTGCGTCACCTGTTCCCGAAGCTTGCCATCGCTAATCCACTGAATTTCCGGCCACAGTCGTTCGACGGCCTCCCGCATGGGCAGGACCTCCCCTACAAGACCCATTAGATTATCGGAGTCCATGCGGATGCGTCGAGGGGATGGCGACACGGCTGGGCGAGTGTAAATGTGACCCGAAATCAACGAAGGTAGAGACGCGGCTTGCCGCGTCTCCGTTGGCGCCACCAGTTTACTCGCGGCGCAGACGTGGCAAGCCGCGTCTCTACGGAGGAGTCACTTGTTCGAACCGGCCGACGCGGTTCCCGAAGACGATTCCTTCTCGATCGGCAGCAGCTCTATGCCGCATCCCGAGCCACCGCAGCTCAACAACCCCCGGCGAACAATTTTCACGGACGACACATCCGGAAATCTCACGGGGAAATCTTTTTCTCGAAGTTGCTCGGCCGCCGAACGCAGGCTTTCGTCACCGTCTATAAACTCGGCGCGTTCCGGACGAGGCGAGCTGTCGAACACGAGATTAAATCGGGCTGTAACTGGTTTGCTACTAATTACGATCGGCCCGAGTTTCACCGTGCGTGCCTGGGCTAACTCCGCCGGCGCCTGCGCGATATCTTTCTCCGCCGCACTTTTCTCTGCAGGACCAAGATCGCCGGTCAGCTTCGCCAATCGTGCCCGCGAATCCTGCACTTCATCAGCACTTCCGCCCGCCGCCGCGGCCAGCGCATAAATATGACGCGCCTTTTCCCGCTGCCCTTGCTTTTCGAGTACCTGCCCGAGGCGGTTTCCGACCGTCCCCGATTGGCTCAAGAGCCACGCCGATGTGAGAAATTGCATCGCTGCCAGATTCTCTCCGCGCTGAAATTTCGCCCATCCGATCCGCGACCATGCCAGCGCCACCAATCGCATCGACGAAAAGGCCGACGGCCCCAGCCGGTCCAACTCGCCCGAATCGAATTGTCCTCCAATGTCGTAGAGAACCTGCTGTGCATCGTTCTCGGTCTGCGTTGGATCAATATCGTTCTTCAACGCCGACGCGAAAATATCCTGATCCGAATCCGCGCTGCCCGTCAGTCCCTTCATCAACTCTTGCGCTTGCGGTTTCTCTCCCAACCGCGCGTACACTTGCGCCAGCACCATCTTCGTTTCGGGATCATCCGGAGGAATCGCGGCGGCCGCTTCCAGTTCGGTGCGCGCGTCGGGGTCGCGTCCAAGCTGCGCCAGCAACAAGCCAAGATTCTTGAGCGTCGCTTTCTCGTACGGAGCCGTCTCCAGCTGCTTGCGATAAGCCGCGACCGCCTCGTCGGTCTTTCCCGTTTGCTGCAGCTCCATCGCCAGGTCGCCATTGGCGTGCTTATGATTCGGATCCAGCTCAATCTGCTTGCGGAACGCGCCGATCGCATCTGCATGACGGTTGGCGCCAGCGTATGCCAGTCCAAGGTCGTACCATCCGTCTCTCATACCCAGATTCACCAGGGTCGCATCCCCGTCTACCGCGCGCTTCAGCAGGTCAATCGCCCCTCGATAGTCCTTGCTCTGCAGCGCTTTCACTCCCGCTCTATGCAGCTCTCCGGGAGTTCCTTCCATCTTCGAAGCCGCCGCCACTCCTTGCCCTGACGGCGTCAGGATCGAGCACGACAACAACTGGTCTTGATCGCTTTGCGTTGCATTGTGAAACGATTCGTAATCCGCACGCCGCGCCGCCGCCAGCTCATTCATCTTTACATTCAATTTGCGCTCGCCTTCCAGTACTCCCTTGTTCTGCGAATACGTCGATGAATAGTCGCCGTAGTCTCGCGACATTTTCACCGCTGTCGGCGTGTGCACCGTGTAGTTGGCGGGAAACTGCAGCCTTACCCAATAGTCCATTTCTCCGGCGGGACCAATGTTCAGCGGTTCCGTGCTTCTTTCTGACGCTCGAATCGCAGGCACCCCCAATGGCGGGATCGGACGGAAATTCACACTTGTCGATGGCACCGTAAAATATCGGTCCTGGTGCAGGTGATACTTCAGATGAAAAGGCTTGCTCGTGTCCTCGATAGGATCGAGTTCAACGTGGTCGACGTCACCCGGCAAGCCCCAACTCGCAGAGAGGGCTTTCACAAAGTCCTTCCACTGCGCCTGCGAAAACCGCCGGAAGCTGGCGCGCATCGGCCAATCGCGATCTCCCTGGGCGGTGACCTCAAGCGAGGCATCGAGTGCGCCGAACTCGCTGAACTTGCCGTCGAGCGTGAAGTGCATGAAGGTCTTGATCGGCGAATCCGCCGGCGTTCGCTGCAAACCTCGCTCGGGATCCTCCGACGCCACCACCGCTTGTTTGTTTCGTAACTGGTAAAGAATCAGCCCAAAGGGCGTCACTTCCGGAGTCGTATCCAGCCAGGTCAGGCCCGTTCCCGTCCCCAGCCGCGCCGCTGTGATCACGTGGTCGAATTGGGCCGGCGAGGGAACGTCTGCATCCAGTTTTCGCGTGCTGTGGATCAGCACCGGATAACTCTGAATTCCCTCTGCCCGCAGCAGCGCAGAAAACAACGTGTGCTTGTCCTTGCAATCGCCGTAACCATTCTGCAAAACGTCCGAGGCCGCGTGCGGCTGATACCGCCCGACTCCGAGGGAGATGCTCACGTAGCGCACATTCCGCGCCACGAAATCGTAGAGCCGCCGCGCTTTCTCTGTGGGCGCGTCCGCTCCCTTGGTGATTTCCTGGGCTTTTTTTCGCACGCTGTCGTCAACCGTCATGCGCTCGCCCTGCAGCTTTGCATACCATTGCGCGACTTGCTTCCAATCGGTGAAAGTCGTCAGCTGCACATCCGGACCGGCGTCCTCCTCCGTCTCATCTTTCTCCTTGTCGCGATCCGGTTGGATATCCTTCACCACCCACGTGTAGATGCGGCGCTCTCCCATCTCCTGAATCTCCGGCTTCCGCGTCGGCGTCTTGAGCTTCACTTCGCGCGACTTGGGAATGTCAATCTCGAGCCGGTCTTCGTTGACCACGACCCCCTTCGGAAATGTGTATTCGTACCAGAAGTTTCCGGCGGCCAGCGGCGTGAGAACCCGAATCACAGTGCGGTATTCGAGCGTGTCTCCGGGCTGCAGCGCCGCCACGGAAATATGCCGCTGCCGGTAGTCGCTGTACATCGGAGCTTCTTTCAGCACATCGGGAGCGAAATCCTGCGCCGTCGATTCCGGCGTCACTACCACCTGCCCGTCCGGCTTGCGCACCCGGACATACCCGACTTCCAACTTCTCGGTCGCCGACGAGTATCCGAACACCAGCTGGCCGAATTCTTCCACGCCCGCCTGGCTCTGAATCCGAATCACCGCGTCGGTCTCACTCACTTCTCTTCCATCGTTTTCAAAGTGGACACGATTCAGGATTCGTTCGAAGATCGCAGCCTCTTCGGAGTTAGCGTTAGAGTTAGCGCTATTCGTTTTCTGGTTGGAAGGTGCGGGAGCCTGGGCCACAGCCTCCGCGCTCATCATCCAGATGATCGAGCAGATGATCGGGCAGACGATCGAGCAGGCGAGGGCGCCGGCCAGGAAGAGACGAACCACAACGGGCGACATACGATAAGACATATTGCAGTTCTTTTACGCCGTGCCCAGCGTAAAATCAAACGACTAGCATGAATTTCACCAGGATCACACGGCTCCTAGCGATTCTGATTTGTTTCTGCGCCGTGCTTTCCGCGCAGGCTCCTCCGCTGGCCATTGCGGACGAAGCTCTGCCCGCACTCGACGCAGGCGTGGAATTCCACATGCTTCTGCATGCCACCGGCGGCGCTCCGCCCTACGTCTGGAGCGTGGCCACTGGCGATCTTCCCGAAGGAGTCACACTCACCCCGGAGGGGCTGCTCAGTGGACGCCCCGGCAAGCCAGGGGCTTTGACGTTCACCTTAAAAGTTGAAGACTCGGGCCATCCTGCGCATACGATTACCAAGGACTTCCGGGCCGTGGTCGCCGCTTCTATGTTGCTCGAATGGCTTCAACCTCCGAAGGTC
>Ga0209118_1000935_pt1 | contig 14439 bp, 15 predicted proteins | sample BlaSpr_A8_Ref_M1_FD_187988 | JGI IMG/M metagenome (GOLD analysis project Ga0209118, IMG submission 187988) | Forest soil microbial communities from Thunder Bay, Ontario, Canada - Black Spruce, Ontario site 2_A8_Ref_M1 (SPAdes) (version 2) | ecosystem: Environmental > Terrestrial > Soil > Boreal...
AGCGCGTTGCGGTAGCGATCGAGGCTCGGCTTCAAGATGGCGATATCCGGTTGCGGTTCATTGTCCGGCGGCAGACTGAGCCGATTTTGCGTCGAGACGATAACTAACTCGCCGACTTGGCGAGCGAACAACATGGAAAGCGTGCTCACCACGCTCGCGTGCCGGCTGCCGATCGGCGCCATATCGATCAACTCTCCTTCAATGAGCTCTACGCGGCTGTCTTCGCGCAAAATGCCGGCGCGGCTCATCTGATGGAAATCCTCGATGGACAGCTTATGGCGGGGAAGTGTTAGCGGTGCGCCCATGTCGAAAGTCTATCAGAAAACCCCAAGCCCACGGCTATGGCCGGCCCTCGGTTAGCGACTTATGGGCTTCACCGGACACAAGGCTATCCAGGAAGTTTCCCGCGAGCTGTTTGCCCCGCCCTGCCCCTCCGTTACGCTGCAATGACTTCTGGATGAATCTCCGGGGTCGTCGCGATCGCCGCCTCTAAGTTTTCGGGGTCAGTGTTGTTTCCGCCATCGATCTTCCCACCGGGTGGGGTCGCACCGATATCGACCATGGCTGTGGCAGGCGCAGCATTGGACTCATTTTCGGTCGTCGGATAGGACCGTCGTCGCAAACTTGATGCCTTGCTGCCACCTCTGAGTCGCGCTCATCTAGGCTGACGGAAGTGGCCTGAAAGCCTTCAGACATGTTCCTCTGGTGACTTCATGTGCAACGACAACACCCCTCTCTTGAATTGCTTCGGGTCCCGCGCCGCTACGCAGCCACGGCGTTGTCCTGGCTCTGCGTTGGCGACGTATCCGTGACGCTTGACTCTATTTCCACCATCGCGGCGTCTGACTGATCTGCTCCGCGCGAATCGCTTGTTGCGGCTGCCTCACGCTCTTGATCCATCGCGTTCATCCGATTACGCAACCCGCCGGCAAAGCCCCGACTCACGTTGGCAACCCGTTTGATCATCTTCTTAAAGCGTGCCTTTTGCATGTCAAGCTCGCGTTGTGTGATGACGACGTCGATTGCCAGTGTCTCCAGCATTTGCATGAGCTGATCGACTTGCTCAATCATCTCCAGGTAGCGCCGGCTAAGACCCGAGAAAGAGTGCTAAGACGACCGGGAAAGCGCGGTTGTGCGATGGTGGTAGATCGCCGACCGGCAGAGACAGGATGAAGGCTCGGTGCTAAATAGGCGCGAAGACTATGGCGCCCCGCGCCAAGCAAGACGAGCGCGATACCGACAACGTTCGAAAAGTGTGGCGGAGACGGTCGGGCAGTCACCTGCGTGCGCTGGGCTGCCAATAGGCTGAGGAAGAGGCCGAAGCGAGCTACCACGAACCCAATCCCATGATGGTGAGACCGGTCCGAACCAAAGCACGGAGGGTCCGTTCGGCGGCGAAGAAAACGCGCGGGTCAGACATGAGAAGGAAGTGGCGTAAGGGGCCTGATGAGCAGCGGCAAAAAGAACATTGGCAATGCGAGCACGGCTGCGGTCATCTGGATTCTCCAGTCTATGGAAGAGTGCCTTAGGAAAATTATACCTTGGGTGAATACCGAACCACCTAGCACGATAGCGCGGCTAGGCGGGCCGCTCCTCGTGCGCGGCCTGGGGCTGCGCGCGGTAGGTGCCCAAACAGCCGTTCCCACCAGGGCAGATTGAAGCCGAAATTGCTATTGGTCTCGTGCGCCTCGATGGAGTGGTGCACGCGGTGCATGTTCGGCGTGACGACCAGCCAGCGCGCGATCCGGTTAATGGCGGGCGGGAATCGCACGTTGCCATGGTTGAACATCGAGGTCGAGTTGAGCAGGATTTCGAACGTCAGAACGGCCACAGCGGGCGGCCCGGCACCAGGATCACCGCGATCAATCAGCACGCTGTTTGTAGGCTACGCTTTCCGAAGATACCTGCTCGATAAAGCCGAGCAGAGCAGGTGTAAGCTGCTTCTCACGATGAACGACTAGGTGACATTGCCGAACCATTCTGGGAAGGGTCGTCGAGACGCGGTGCAGCCGCCCGGCCTCGATCAACTCGCCCACGACCCAATACGAGAGACATGCCACGCCGAGGCCTTCTGCCGCCGCGTGCTTGATCGCTTCGGAGCTGCCGAGTTCGATGCTGCGTCGGTAGGAACGAAGGTGCGGCAGCAATGCCTGGTCGGTCGCCTCGCGCGTACCCGAGCCAGGCTCCCGAACCAGCCAGACGACTTCTCGCAGCATTCGCACAGGAATTCGCACGCCCGCGCTTGCTGATCGTGCGAGTGTGCTGTCGGGCGACGCAACGACCACCATTTCGTCTTGCAGCCATGGGGTGACGGCAAGCGAAGCTTGGTGGCAGGGGCCCTCGATCAGACCGACGTCCAACTCGAACGCCGCCACGGCATCGCAGATCGCCGCGGTATTTCCGATCATGACCTTCGACCGCCAAGCGCTGGCACTGCCGGGCCGCTGCTGCGTGACAAACCGAGCGAGTAGCGTGGGCAGCACGTAGTTGCCGATGGTCGTGCTGGCGCCGATGCGCAGCGACTGTGCCTGTGCGCTGCCGTCGTGCGACATCTGCTCGATTCCGGCGGCGCCGTCGAGCAACGCGAGCGCCCGCGGCAGTAGCGCACGACCGTTGTCGTTGAGCAGCAGCCGCTTGCCGGCACGGTCGAATAGGCGCAGTGAGAGCAGCCGCTCCAGCTCGTTGACGGCCGAGCTGGTGGCCGACTGCGACAGCGCGATGTCGGCGCTGGCCGCCGTAGTGCTGCCGCTGCGCGCGACGGCGACAAAGATCTGCAACTGACGCAGCGTGAGCCGCAAGACATCCATCACCGGAACCTCGCTATAGCGATTGGATGGGTACATCTTACGCAGATAAACCGTTGGACGGGTCAAGGGTTGGGGCCTAAAGTCCTCTCCAACAGACCGACACCCCAAGGCACTCACCATGACCACGACAGCCTGCGCCCACGTAAGCGCTACAGCCGCCTCCAGTGCGCCCGCCTCGAACGCGCCGCTGCGGATGCTTCGAGGCCTCGCGATCAGCGCCGCGCTCGCCGCTACCGGCATAGCGCTGGGCCGCATCGGCTGGCTGCAGGACCACGGCTTCAATGCGCTGACGTTGGCCCTCGTGCTCGGCATGCTGATCGGCAACACCGTCTACCCGCGGTTCGCTGCCGCCAGCGGTGCCGGCGTCAACTTCTCGAAGCAGAACCTGCTGCGCTTGGGCGTCGTGCTCTACGGGCTGCGCCTGACGGTCCAGGACATCGGGCACGTCGGCCTTGCAGGCGTGGCGATCGATGCGCTGGTGCTCGGCTCGACCTTCGCACTCGCCTGCCTCATCGGCACCCGTTGGCTCGGCCTGGACCGCAAGACTGCCATCCTAATCGGCGCCGGAAGCTCGATCTGCGGCGCGGCCGCGGTGATGGCCGCCGAGCCGGTGGTGCGGGCCAAGGCCGAACAAGTGACAGTGGCGGTAGCCACGGTGGTAGTGTTCGGCACTCTGGCGATTTTTTTGTACCCGGTGCTGTTCGACCTGAACCAGCATTGGCAGCTGATCCACGGTGGGGCGAACGGCTTCGGCATCTACGCTGGCTCGACCATTCACGAGGTCGCGCAAGTGGTGGCCGCCGCGCGCTCGGTCGGCGCGCAGGCCGCAGACACGGCGGTGATCGCGAAGATGGTGCGCGTGATGATGCTGGCGCCGTTCCTCATCATGCTGTCGGCCTGGCTGGCGCGTGACGATCGGCAAGCACGTGCGCGCCAGTCGAGCCGCGCTGTGTATGCAAGCGCACAGACGCCCGCCGATGCACGGGCCAAGCTCGCCGTGCCCTGGTTCGCGTTCGGCTTCATCGCCGTGGTGCTGTTCAACTCGTTGCGACTGCTGCCTGCCGAGGTGCTGGCGGTCACGACGGAGATCGACACCGTGCTGCTCGCGATGGCCATGGCGGCACTTGGGCTCTCCACCCACTTGACTGCGATCCGCAAAGCCGGCGTCAAGCCGCTGCTGCTGGCGCTAATTCTGTTCGGGTGGCTGGTGATCGGCGGCGCGCTGATCAACCGCTGGGTGCCTGCGCTGCTCGGCTTGAACGAAAGGGCCGCAAGAGCACCGCAAGAGAATTACGTCCGCCATGGAACAGAACCCCGCTCCCGCCCCTCTACCAATCAAGCACATCCATTTGAAATGAGAATACCATGACCACTTTCCAGAAAGTCTGCCCCCTGTCGGTCTGCAGCCTGCTCCTCGCCACCGTGTTCAGCATACCTGCCAACGCCGCCGATGCAACGCCGGCCACGACGGCAGTCACCACGGCACGCGTCGCCTTCGACGGCAACATCCGCAACAACTCGCTGGCGCTGAGCCCTGACGAGACCATCGCCGTGGTTTCCTACAGCGAGCGACCGGATGTGGTCGTCTACAATCTGCAGACCGGCGCAGTGCAGGGTGTGCTGCATGGCTATGTGACTCCGCGCAACATCGTCTTCGCGCCTGACGGCAAGGCCTTATACGTGTCCGACAGCAGCCTGGGGACCATCGCCAAAATCGACACGGTCAGCCTGCAAGCAAAGGCACTTATGGCCGCCGGCCCGGGTGCCTTCGGCACCGCACTGAGCAAAGACGGCAGCGCGCTGTACGTCAACAACCAGGCCAGCAGCACCGTCACCCGATTCGACACCGCGACGAACCAGGCCCGTGGTGTCATCACCGGATTCGCGCAACCGCGCCAGGGCGTGCGCCTGAGCCCGGACGGCGCCACGCTCTACGTCACCAACTTCCTCGGCGACAAGATCACCCTCGTCGATACCGCCACCAACAAGATCACCGGCGAGATCACCGGCTTCAAGATGATCCGCGCGATCTCGGTGACGGCCGACGGCAAGACCTTGTTCGCGGCGAATAGTGGTAGCAACAACATCGCGGTGGTCGCTATCGGCAAGCGCGAGATCCTGAGCACCGTGCCGGTCGGCAAGGACCCGTACGGCGCAACGCTCACGCCAGACGGCCGCTTCGTGTACGCAGGCAATCTGGGCGACAACACTGTCTCGGTGATCGACGTGGCCTTGCTGAAGGTCACCGCCACCATCACCGGCTTCAAACAACCGCGCCAGGCGACGGTGTTCACGCGTGACGGCAAGACTGCCTACGTGTTGAACGAGGACTTGAGTGTGGCCAAGGTCGATCGCAGCAGGCAGCAGGTCGTCAGCACCCTCGTTGCGCCAGCCCTCTGATCGTTCGCATCGTTCGATCTATCGCCCACTGAAGCTCCATGGACACGACCGTCGCACTGCTCTTAGCCTCGTTCGTCGCGGCGGGGATCGGCCCCTTCAGCTTCATCAATTCGATGTCGCGCGGTCTGTTCGGCAATGCACAGCTAGGCGCACGAGTCATCGTCGCGCCCAATGAGATGAACCGAGTCGAAGATCCATCGGCGACCGCCGCGGATCAACGACTGCTGCAGAAGCAGATGCAAGCTTTGGTGAGCGCCACGCCCGCTGACGCTGCGGAGCCCTCGGCATCCGATCCCCTCTTTCATCCCATTCGGAGAACCCGTGCAGTCAAAATACTCACCATCGGATCACGGTTCGCCTTCTGTTTTATGAATCGCTGAGCAGACGACCGAAAATGCTCGACCAGTATAGGAACAAGTTGACCACTGCAAGACTTCCATATGCGGTCATGACCCCTACGTTGCCGAATGCGCTCCAAAAGCCGTTCAATGACTCCGATGGCGCCGTCAATTCGGTGACGCCCAGCGCAAACAGAGCAAAGTGCACGAAGGCGAGCCAGAAATACGGTGTCCTGTGGTGCTGCCGCAATAGGGCTGCCTCTTCCTGAGGCGGGCGCTGCCCTATGTCGGCGCGGCTGAGGTAAATGAACCCCGTGCCTATATGAGCGACGTTAAAGCCAACATACATTCCAAGCGGTAAGCCTACACGCCACCATGACCAATCGTGCGCGCCGATGAGCTTGACCAAAGCCATCAGCAAGCTCACCGATGCAAACAGGTAGAGCCCGGTCGTGTCAATGCCGTTGACGTTCGCCCCCACGGCCTACGCCGCCTCGCGATGGTAATAGCGCAAGAGCCCGCCGAGCCGTTCTCGACATTGAACAGGCCCTTCGCCAGCGGGCGTTTCGGTGACCGGGGGAAACAACAAGACATTGCCTCTGCCTTGATGATTGCGCTCCGCGTGATAATGCGCAAGATAGGCTTGCAAAGGTCGTCTCAGAGAGCGCTCACCGAACAGAACAAGCCTGGACAGGCACTCCTCCTTGACCGATTTCACCCATCGCTCGGCATGGGCGTTCAGGTTCGGACTGCGGGCCGGGAGGGCGAGGGGTTTGACCTGACCGGACTCGATAATCGCTCGGAAGGAACGGGTGTACTTTGTGTCCCGATCATGGAGCAGATAGCGACACCCTTGAAGGGCTCCCCATTCCTCCATGGTCACGTTCCTGGCCATCTGTTGACCGCTCATCGGGGCGAACGGTGATGCCCCCGATGTCCACCGTTCGGGTTTCGAGATGGATGAAGAAGAGCACGTAGGAGGTGACCAACCCGCGAAGCGTGAAGACCTCCACGCTGAAGAAGTCGGTTCCTGCGAGCACCGCCATATGCGCACGAATGAACACCGCCCACGTTGTCGTGTGCTTCCTCTGCGGGGCAGGCGCTATCCCATGGCGGTGCAGCACATTGCCTACCGTCTGATCTGAAACCTGGTGCCCAAGGTTGGCCAAGGCGCCCACCACCCGGTCATAACCCCAGCTGGGGTTTTCCCTGGCCATGCGGGCAATCAGCTGCTCGATTTCTTCGTCTACCCGAGGTCTGCCAATCTTTCGGCGCGCCTTTGAGCCATCGAACTTCTGGGCGATGAGCTTCCGGTACCAACCGAGGATCGTCTCGGGCTTCGCGGCGTTCGCTACGTCCTCAAGCGCCTTGCGACCCAGTCGGTAGCCGATCTCGGCAAGCGTCCTCTTCTGTGAGTCGGAAAGCAGCAAGCGAGCCTCGACTCGGTCCCTCAGAATCCGGTTCTCGGCAACCAGATACTCATTACGCAGCAGCAGTTCCTGGTCGACCGTACCGGTGATGTAGGCCAAGATGCGAGGCCAATCCATGAGCTGCCCCCCAATGCGTCGTGCAACAAGGACTGGGATTGTGCAGTGTACCGGCATGCCAGACAAAGGCGCGCCGGGCTACCGCCGACCGCGACCTGAACTCACCGACCTTTCAAGCGGTTCGAGTTTTTTGGCCGCACGGGAGCGCTTAGCCTTGCGGTTGCCGTGTTTGGCCTATACTTAAAGCGCCATAGAGGAGGCCTGTTGCCACGGGGAAAGCTAGACTTGGCGTAGGCAACTCCAGCCCAGTTCGTCAAAAGGGTCCAAGACAGAACCGGAGGAGCTATGCGACGACATCTTCATGACGAGACCATCCTGTTGCACGATGCCTGGGTCGGCGTGCCACCGCAGTCGACCGTGTCCACCATGGATGGCTTTTCGGTGCCGGTCAAGCTTTATGCGGGGGACCCTGATCGTCCCAGGGACGTGTTGGCGCGATTCGACTACCTCGTCGGTTGGGTCGACCCCTGGAGCCTCCAGCCCCTGGACAAGGAACTCGATATCCTCGGCTGGTCGGTGTTGCCAGAGGAAGTCCTGGAGGCGGTCAAGCCGAACCGGCGGGAGACTTAAGCCATCGTGCCCTACGAGGCGCAACAGATACAGATCGAACATGCTCGCCAGGCGTGAGCGTCATTCATCTACTTCTTCACCCCGTTTTCAGCCTGTCACGATATATATGTAGGCCAAGCTGGCAAGTCAATGCGCCTCCAGGTTCAACAACGTCGAAGTCCGCAATTTGATCGGCGGCTTCGGCTCTGTCATGCTCAGATTCGTAGGTTATTAATACCCCGACTCGGAAACATCGATTCAGGGAGGTCAAGGGCGCGTCCAATAGCGGTAGAAGCTCTCGTAGCCGATTACCTCGCGCAACTGCTGCAACGTCCAGGCTGCCGTCGGGGTGAGCTGTCACGTTCAAATGGCCCAGTCGGCGCGAACCGTGCTCGACCACTATGAAGAGCGATTTCCTCGTTTCGGTCACCGCGACGTTTCCCTCGCTCTACGACAGTCGCTTTGGCATGTGCGGCGAACTTTTCCTCAAGCTCGGGGACGTCACGTTTCCCTCAAGTAACTGTAGGCCGGTTGCGTAAGAACGTGGACCTGCGCTGGTCGCCGCGTGGTTTGCGTGGCGGGCGCTTTGCGCATGTACTCCGAACAGTCCGAGGAAAGACCCGAACCCCAACTTTCAAGAGCAGCTCGTTGGCAAATGCGCTCCTCGCCCCACAGTGGTTTCTCGCCAGCCATGCGCCGAATCAGCTGGCGCGATTCGAGCCGAAGGGACGCACACCCTGGTCGCCACTTGTATGCCACAGGCTCGGGGTTGCGAAGAACGAGGCGGAAGCGATGAGGTGGTTTGCGCAAAGCGGCCGACCACGGATTCGCACCGGCGTTAACCTGCGCCGCGTCGCAGAAGCTCAGCCTAACGGGGCTGTGGCCACTGGGTTGCTCTGCTATAGACCCAGCCCGCGGCGTCCGTTGGGTTTTCGACCGACTCTGCGGGCCGCGCTCCAAGCAGGCTGCTTCTGACGGGGTCGTAGACGACGCACCCTACCCGCCCCAATCGCCTGTCGAAGCGAATGTCCGCCTGTACCCGGCGTCTACGCGTGACCTGCCAGAGTAGTGAGATCTCGTCTTTTCCAATTTCCTCGACCACCAACTCGTATTCCCTGTGGTCATGAGCCGCACAGAGCCTCTCCAGCTCTTCCAGCAACTCGTCGCGGAAGCGTTCAACGCGCTGGGTCGGAGTAGGTTTCTGCATACCGATGCTGCATTGAAATAGCTGCCACTTTCAGACACCGAACAATGTCGTCGCGCGTAGTTTGGTTGTGATGCGCACGAGTTCTCGAGGAGGGCGAGCATTAAAGTCGCATTAATAAGCATCACTTTAGTCCTTCCGGTAGCCATTAGGGGCCCACCATGATGAAGCTCTATCTTGCGCAACCGGCGACCGCTTGCGTGAAGAGACAAACCCCGGGCGGCCCTTGAGCGAACGGGGGTCGGCAAGATGTGGAGACCAATGGGTTGCGGAGCTAGAACCAGAACGCGAGAGCGGCGGAAGAAACCACGACCCTAACCAAGAATGGGTTGTGCAAAACCGCAGTGAGGGAGGGTATGGTTTGTGTGCCAGCGCCGAGGCGCAGGGACCTGGAACGATGGCCGTACCGAAAGCTTTGACGTCACTTTCTATAAAAACGGGTCGGTATGGTTCGGTCCATACGGACCCTATACACCGACTTGTTACGGCAACAAGTTCCTCGTCGTGAATTCGGGAGACAGCTTCGAGACGTTCACCTTCACCAAAGGGTACTACGAACCAAATGTGAACCGAGGCGGAACCAAGCGCTGATGTCGGGTTGTGACCCGACCTACGAATCTTCGAGATCATTCTAGTCGCGAGCCACGCTACGGCTTCGCAGAGGCGTCGATATGCGGCAACTGCGTGAAGTGATCGACTGTGGGCTAGCCCGGTCTCGCCGGTTTCGGCGCAACGATCCGCCGCCATCAGGACGCAGCGCTTCTCGCTCTTGGGAACTGTCGACGTTTGGCTGTGGCTTCCAGGCGAGATTCGATCGATGCGTGGTGAACCAAAGTATGTCCAAATTTACTTTCGCTGAGAGTAGCCATAAGCGCGCTATCGTACAGACCGACGAGGACATTCCGCCTATCCCTTAACCTGTTGGAACGATGTGCACCAAAGCACGATAGGTTGCCCGACGCAGGCAAGGTAGGGGATTGCGAACTTACTAACCCGAGGAAATCATTATGTATTATCGCCAGCACCCTTCAGTTGGTCGTTCACCCGCTTGATCCTTTAGAAGATATGACGGCCATTCTCCAGGGGATGCCGTTTCGAAGTCCTCAAGCGGTTCCTCCAATCAAGATCGATGTTTCGGAAGACGAGAGGACATATGTCGTCAAGGCGGAGATCCCGGGAACGGAAAAGGAAAATATCCGCGTGGCCATCGAAGGCAGTCGAGTTTCCATTAGTACCGAAGTGAACAAGGCATCTGATCTGAAGTGAAGCCCGGCTATACTTTGCTTCACAGCGAGCGATATCGCAGCGTACAGTCGCGAGCCTTTACACTAGCTTGTGAGGTCAACGAAAACGAAGCAGAAGCTTAAGTACGAACATGGAGTCTTGGGGTTGACGCTCCCAAAGAAATCCGCAAATAAAATGAAGCAGCTCAATATCCAGTAACCTCTTGCGCGGGCCGTTAGACCATATCGTCGGTCGGACCCGAAATTAATAACTGGCGGACGACGGTCGGCTGCGGCGCACCACCAAGGGCGACCCTACACGGGGATTCTTGGCGCGTGAGATCTGACCGGCGATCTCGTCTACGACGCCGCGATGGTTACGTGGGTCGCATGGTGGCCGCACCGGATCGGACACCTCAGCTGGGCGGTGTAAGGGTGGGGGTTTTTTGGGGGGATCGAGCGATGGCGCGTCGCCATCGCCTTGGAGCATGATGACGCCCGATGCACGCTGCAAGCATTGCATGCTCAGCATCGGCCGAGATCAACGTATGGGCGTGCCCGAGCTTTGGCTTGGCCGTATATGACGATGAAACCTAGCGTACTCCTCATTGGCAACTCTTCAGCGCTCAGCAAGCTGATTCAGGAGAGCCTCGCTGTGACTGGACGCGATGCTTTCCATCTCGAATGCGCCACACGACTCTCGGAGGGCATCGAACGACTGGAGAAGGGGGGCATAGAGGCAATCCTGCTCGATCTAGGTCTGCCCGACAGTGAAGGTATGGAGACCTTGGAGAAACTATTCCTCGCCGCGCCGCATATCCCGATCATGGTCCTCGCTGACGCAGAAACAGAAGACCTTGTTACACAAGCGCTGGCGCGCGGAGCGCAAGATTATCTAATCCATGATCATCTCTCCAGCTACACCTTGGCGCGGGCCTTACATGGCGCGATTGGCCGCAAGGCTGCGGAAGATGCGCGTAACGCCGCGGAAGATGCGCTATTCGTAGAAAAGGAACGCGCTGAAGTCACCCTCAACTCCATCGGCGACGCCGTGCTCAGCACCGACATCTCCGGTAACATCACCTATCTCAATCTGGTCGCGGAAAGGATGACTGGGTGGCGGCGCGAAGAGGCCATAGGCCGGCCACTGACCGATGTGTTTCATATTATCGACGGCCAAACCCACGAAACCGCGCCTAACCCCATGGAATTGGCAGTTCGGCACAACCAAACCGTGAGCTTGTCGGCAAACTCCATCCTGATCCGGCGCGATGGGGCCGAATCTCCCATAGAAGATTCTTCAGCTCCGATTCACGATCGGGGTGGAAAGCTTACCGGCGCGGTCATCGTTTTCCATGACATCAGCGAGTCGCGCAGCATGACGCAAAAGATGTCCCATTTAGCGCAGCACGACTTTCTGACCGATTTGCCCAATCGAGTGCTGCTCAACGATCGGCTTAGCCATTCCATAGCCTTGGCTCGCCGTCGCGGCGCGCAACTCGCGGTTCTTTTTTTGGATTTGGATCACTTCAAACACATCAACGATTCCTTAGGCCATCCCATCGGCGACCAATTGCTGAAAGCGGTTGTACTGCGCTTAGTCGCTTGTGTGCGCGCCTCCGACACAGTAAGCCGTCAGGGAGGGGATGAATTCGTCGTGCTGCTTTCCGAAATCGAGCATCCCGAAGACGCTGCGTTCATTGCGGAAAAGATGCGCGCAGCCGTGATGGTGCCGTACTCCATCGCCAAGCACGATCTGCATCTCAGCGTCAGCATAGGTATCAGTGTCCACCCCGATGACGGCGAAGATGCAGAAACCTTGATCAAGAATGCAGACACCGCGATGTATCAGGCCAAGGACAGCGGGCGCAACAATGCTCAGTTCTTCAGGCAGGACATGAACGTACGCGCGGTGGAACGCCAGTCAGTGGAAGGGAACTTGCGCCGCGCCCTAGAACGGCACGAATTCGTGCTCAACTATCAACCGAAGGTCGATCTCGAGACCGGCGCGATAACCGGCGCCGAGGCGCTCATCCGCTGGCGGCATCCGGAGCGTGGACTGATCTTCCCGGACCAGTTCATCGCCATCGCAGAAGATTGCGGACTTGTCGTGCCAATCGGCCAATGGGTGCTTCGCGAGGCGTGCACTCAAGCGCGAGCCTGGATCGACGCTGGCCTGAAGTTCGATCAAATGGCGGTCAACATCTCGGCAGTGGAGTTCCGCAGCAAGGGGTTCTTTGAAGCCGTTTGCGCCGTTCTCAGGGAAACTCACTTGGAGCCGCACTATCTCGAACTCGAACTGACCGAAACCGTTCTGATGCGCAATATCGAGTCTACCTCCGCTGTGCTGCAAGCTCTCAACGCCATGGGAGTACGGCTCGCGGTCGACGACTTTGGCACCGGATACTCTAGTCTGAGTTACCTCAGTCGATTTCCCATCGACACTCTGAAGATCGACCAGTCGTTCGTACGCGATGTCACCACCGATGCCAATGATGCGACCATTGTCAGCGCAGTCATCGCCATGGGCCACAGTCTCAAGCAGCGGGTGGTGGCGGAAGGGGTGGAAACAAGCGAGCAGCTTGCCTTCCTTCAGTCTCATCGCTGCGATGAGGGGCAAGGTTATTACTTCAGTCATCCGGTGCTTGCCAACCGGTTCACTACACTGCTCGAAACCGGTGTGGGAAAATCCGCCCATCACGAGCCGGAGGAGGCGGTGTGCTATTAGAGCGCATGAGGATCGCGACTAGACCTCGATGTAGAGTCAGACGCGAGAGCGTTAATCGAAGAAGTCAAATACCACCGGCAAAGCCCTCATAGAAGCGGGCACTGAAATTCCCATTTGCGGTTGCCTCGCCCGCTGGTTTTGAATGTCGGCAATGGTCGAACAAGAGACCCTCAGTCGTGAGCTTAACGCACAACACTACTAACCAAAGGTGGCTGCTGCGCTGCAGCCACCTTTGGGCACAAATCAGGCGTACTCAACGCCCGAGCGCTTCCTGCTTAAGTCGCTGATTTAGAGAGCAGCCGGGGAGGCGGGGAGCGGAATCGAACCGCTCTACGAGGCTTTGCAGGCCGCTGCACGTATCGTAAAAACAATAGGTTACGTAACAAACCACGCCACAAACCACGCGACCGGAACGGGTTGACGACGCGTCGAAATCGGATTTTCAGTGGTCTGGTCTGCATGCGACAGGAGACGTTCAGGAAAACGGATGCTCTGCCTGTCCCTCCCGAAAACCTATCGCTTTGGATATCTTGATTGCGTCGGAGAGTCGCACCAAGCTACGCCTTGGCTATCTTGCTTAACCCAAAGGATGCCACGCTGCCCGACTCCCTTGGACTGATCACGTCGACCGACGGGCTGGAATAACCTTCCGCGAGCCCGCGTATACTATCTGCCTGCGGAACCAGGCCCTACCAAGGAGACACCATGAAGATGCAGCTTCTAGGAGCGCTCCTGGCGCTCTCGATGACCGGCCCGGCGCTTGCTGCGGTCAAGGAAGAGCCGGTCACCTACAAGGACGGCGAGATCACCATGAAGGGCTTCGTCGTGTACGACGACGCGAAGAAAGGCAAGCGCCCGGCAGTCATCGTCGTGCACGAGTGGTGGGGCATTACGAAGCACATCCATTCCGAGGCGCGCCGGATGGCGTCCCTGGGCTACACCGCGTTCATCGCCGACATGTATGGCGACGCGAAGACCGCGGACAACCCGAAGGACGCGGGCGCCCTGTCGGGCGCGGTACTCAAGAACCCGGCAGCAATGCAATCGCGCTTCGACGCCGCGATGGCCGCCCTGTCGAAGCATCCGACCGTGGACGCGAGCCGGATCGGCGCCATGGGCTTTTGCTTTGGCGGCTCGGTCGTACTCGACATGGCGCGCGCCGGCACCGACCTGAAGGGCGTGGCTGCCTTCCACGCCGGCCTCGGCGCGGCCGGGGCGCAGGCGGAGCCCGGCAAGGTGAAGGCGGAGCTCCTCGTGCAGAACGGCGCCGACGACCCCTTCATCAAGCCCGACTCCGTCGAGGCGTTCAAGAAGGAGATGGACAGCGCGAAGGTGGACTACCGCTACATCAGCTATCCAGGTGCTGTCCACGCCTTCACCAACCCCGAGGCGACCGCGCTCGGCAAGAAATTCAACATCCCGATCGCCTACAACGCCGACGCCGACAAGAAATCCACGGCCGAGGCGAAGAAGTTCTTCGCCGGCGTCTTCAAGAAATAGTCGGCCCGCAAATGAAAAAGGCCGCCCTCGGGCGGCCTTTTGTTTGATTTGAGACAACGAATTCTGCGGCAACTGGAAGCGCCGCCGCCTGTGGGTCTGTCGGCATGGGATGGTGGAATGCTCGCGCGTGCGCTCGGGGTCTC
>Ga0209118_1000936_pt1 | contig 14433 bp, 11 predicted proteins | sample BlaSpr_A8_Ref_M1_FD_187988 | JGI IMG/M metagenome (GOLD analysis project Ga0209118, IMG submission 187988) | Forest soil microbial communities from Thunder Bay, Ontario, Canada - Black Spruce, Ontario site 2_A8_Ref_M1 (SPAdes) (version 2) | ecosystem: Environmental > Terrestrial > Soil > Boreal...
GGGAAGGCCGGCCGCTTCCCGCGGACGACCCTGCCGCCCTCCGGCGCCCGCCGCACGGTCGCGCTCGCGCAGCTCCTCCGGCGGCAGGCCGAAGCCGTAGACGTGGAACGAGCCGGCATACCCCTGCTCCGGCGTCGTCGGGGTGGCTGCGTTGGCGGCGGGGTTGTTCAGGAAGACCCGCGCCTCGAACGAGGCGCCGCGGTGATCCACGCCCTCGAGCTCGATGTCGGCGCGCTGGAACTGCCGGCCCGCCGCCTGCGGCCCGAGGTCGATCGGCGGAGAAGTGTAGGTCCGGACCATCAGCTCTAGCCTATGCGACCGCCGCACTTGCAGCCCGGTGCGCTTCAACTCAACCCGCTACCCCGCGGGCTGCCCCAGCTCGTCGGCGAGGACCGCGGCCAGGCGGCCGGCCAGGGTCTCGATCGTCTCCTGGTCCGGGCCTTCGATCATGACTCGGGCCAGGGGCTCGGTCCCGCTGTAGCGCAGCACCAGGCGGCCGTCGGCTCCGAGCTCGTCCTCGACGGCGCGGGCGGCGGCGGCCACCCGCGGCAGGGTGGCGAGGTCGGGCTTTCTGGCCACGCGCACGTTGACCAGGGTCTGCGGGTAGCGGCGAAAGCCGGCGAGCAGCTCGGACAGCGGGCGGCCGGCCTGGTGAACCAGGGCGGCCATCTGCACCGCGGTGAGCAGGCCGTCGCCGGTGGCGGCGAGCTCGAGCCGCACGACGTGCCCCGATTGCTCGCCGCCCAGCCCGATGCCTTCGCGGCGCATGGTCTCGACCACCAGGCGGTCGCCGACCCCGCAGCGGACGACCGAGATGCCCTGGCGCGCGAGGGCCAGCTCGAGCCCCAGGTTGCTCATGGAGGTGGCGACGATGGCCGGCGGCACGAGGCGTCGCTCCGCGAGCAGGCGCGTCGCCCACAAGTAGAGGATGGCGTCGCCATCGCGCACCTCGCCGCGCTCGTCGGCAAGGATGCAGCGATCGGCGTCGCCGTCGAAGGCAGCGCCGAGGTGAGCGCCGGCGGCGACGACGGCGGCGGCCACCGCCTCGGGAGCGGTCGAGCCGCAGCCCAGGTTGACGTTGCGGCCGTCCGGAGCGGCGCAGAGCCGGGTCACCTCGGCTCCCAGGCGCCGGAAGAGCTCGCCGGCGTAGATCGAGGCGGCGCCGTTGCCCGTGTCGAGGACCACCCGCAGACCGGCGAGCGGCCCGCTGCCCGCCGCCGTTTCCCGCGCCGCCGCCTCCCCGCCGGCCGCCAGCGTGGACTCGAGATGACGGAGGTAGCGCTCGTGGAGGTCGGTCTCGGCAGCCAGCGGAGGCGGCGGACCCGCCCCGCCCGCCCCGCCATCCTCGCCGGCCGCGCGCAGTCGATCCTCGAGCTCGGCCTCCGCCGCCTCGCTCCATTTGAAGCCCTCGCCGTCGAGCAGCTTGATACCGTTGTCCGGGTAGGGGTTGTGGCTCGCCGACACCACCACGCCGGCGTCGGCGCCAAGCTCGCCGGCCAGGAAGGAGACGCCGGGGGTGGGAATCACTCCGGCGTAGCGCACGGCGGCGCCGCCGGCGGCGAAGCCTGCCGCCAGCCAGCCGCAGATCTCGGCGGTGCTCTCGCGCGTGTCGCCGCCCAGGACGACTTGCGGCGGATGTCCTCCGGCGCCGGCGCTCGCTCCGCTCACGCCGCGCCCACCGCCGGCTGCCAGCTTCTCGGCGAGCAGCGCGGCCAGCTGGCGGGCCAGCGCCGTCATCGTGACGCGGTCGAGCGGCGGCTCGCCGGCGCGGGCGCGAATGCCGTCGGTCCCGAACAACCGTTCGCGAGCGGCCTCGGCGCTCAGCGGTGCCTCCCGCGGCTGCGGCGCGGCGGGCGCTCCGGCGGCGTCTCCACCTGCGGCGGCGTCAGCACCACCCGCACCAGCACCTTGAACGGTTGCACGATCTGGATCAGCGGGTCGGGCGATACCACCGGCACCTGCACCTCGAAGGCGATGGCGTGGCCGTCGAGGCCGATCGGCTGCGTCGCCAGGGTGCCGGCCTTGGCGATGCGCGACACCGGGCCGGTGACCAGCACCTGGTTGGGGAGCACCTCGGGTTCCCCAAGAGTGGCGCCGCCGGCCGGCTCGCCGGTCAGCTTGGGCACCACCGGCATGCGTTGGGTCACTTCCTTCTCGAGCTCCACGCGGATCACCGGCGGCTCGATCGAGACCACCTCCAGATTCTCCGGCATCAGCACGTTCTCGGGTCCGAGATTGATCGTCCAGGTCCCTGCCTGATAGCGCGACAGGTCCACCTGGACGTCGACCTGGAAGGGAGTGAGACGGCGGATGGCCTTGCTGCTGCCGCGCAGCCTGACGTTGACGCTCGGCACCGGGTCGAGGACGATGAAGTCGCGCGGCCGGTTGTAGCTCACCGCCGCCTCGGTCAGCCGCTCCGACGGCGCCTCGCGCGCCTCGAAAGAGAAGTTGAACCACAACCCGATGGCGATGCCGAGCGCCAGCACCCGCAAGCCCCAGGTCTGCGTGGCGGCGTTCATCCGGCGATTCCTCGCGGCCCCTGCGGCACCACGTCGGTGATCAGGTACTTGTAGAGCGAGTTGCGCAGGCTCTTGCCGTCCAGCTCGCGCACGATCTCGCCGTCGCTGGCGACCGAGATGATCCCGGTCTCCTCCGAGATCACGACCGCCACGGCGTCGGTCTCTTCGCTGATGCCGAGCGCGGCGCGATGGCGGGTGCCGAGGTCCTTCGACAGGCTGGGATTCGTGGACAGCGGCAGGAAGCACGCTGCGGCGGCGATGCGCTCCTCCTGGACGATCACCGCGCCGTCGTGGAGCGGCGTGTCGGGAGTGAAGAGGTTGATCAGCAGGTCGAAGGAGAGCACGGCGTCCAGGGCGATGCCATTCTCGACATAGGTGCGCAATCCCTGCAGGCGCTCGATGACGATCAGGGCGCCGATGCGCCGCGACGACAGCGTGGTGGCGGCAAGCACGATGTCGCTGAACCCCGACGCCATCTGTTGCGGCTTCGCCAGGCCAAGTAGCGGGTTGCGGCCGAAGTTGGCGAGCGCGCGCCGCATCTCCTGCTGGAACAATACGATGATGGCGAAGGGCAGGGCGATCAACAGGCTCTCGAGGATGGTCTGCAGGGTTACCAGCTCGGCCCAGCGGGCGACGTAGTAGACCAATCCGACGAAGACGATCCCCAGCAGCACCTGCACCGCGCGCGTGCCGCGGATCAGCAGCAGCAGGTTATAGATCACCACCGCCACCGCCAGGATGTCGATGGCGTCGTGCCAGTTGAGCAGCCCGAAGAACTGCGTCCAGTTCGCCCAGCTCAAGTGCCTGCCTCGGCGATCGCCCGCCATGCCGCCAGGAAGCGCACCGACTCGGGGACGTCGTGGACGCGGATGATGGCGGCGCCGCCGGCCGCCGCCCAGGCCAGCGCCGCCAGGCTGCCGGCCAGCCGGCTCTCGGCAGGCGCGCCGGAGCGCTCGGCAAGCGCCAGGAAGCTCTTGCGGCTCGCCCCCACCAGCAGCGGACGGCCGATCGCGGCCAGCTCCGGCAGGCGCCACAGCAGCGTCAGGTTCTGCTCGGCGGTCTTGCCGAAGCCGAGTCCCGGGTCGACGATCAGCTGCTCCTCGTCGATCCCGGCCGCCACGGCCCGCCTCACGGCGAGCTCGAGCTCGCCGCGGACCTCCCCCAGCAGGTCGCGAAACGAGATGCCGCGCTGCATCGTGGCCAGCTCGCCGCGGCTGTGCATCAGGACCACGGGACAGCCGGCGGCGGCCGCGGCCTTGCCGAGGGACGGATCGCCCAGGGCGCTGACGTCGTTGATCAGGTCGGCGCCGGCGGCGAGCGCCTGGCGGGCCACCTCGCCCTTGCGCGTGTCGACCGACAGCGGCGCCGTGGTGGCGCGGCGCAGGGGCGCGAGCACCGGCAGCAGGCGATCCAGCTCTTCGTCGACCGTGATGGCGCGGGCGCCGGCGCCGTAGACGCCGCCGCCCGGCCGGGTCGACTCGGCGCCCAGGTCCACCAGGTCGGCGCCGCCGTCGAGCATCGCCAGGGCATGCTCGACGGCGCGCTCCGGCTCGGTCCACAGCCCGCCGTCGCTGAAGGAGTCGGGAGTGAGGTTGAGGATACCCATCACCAGCGGCCGCCCCCCGAGAGTCAGCCGGCGGTCCCCGGGCAGGCGCAAGGTCCATCGCGCCGAGGTCGGGAGGGTGACGGGAGTTCCGGGCAGTAGGGCGATCTCCATGGCAACCAGTGCCAACTGGTGCCCGACTAGTGTATCGCTGTATCGCGCGGCGTTGCGCCCGAGCACCCCGCAGCCCCCGCCGGGCCGCGGAGCAAGCGCTCCTGCGCCAAGCGTGGCTATACTTCAGGGCTTTGAGGAACCCGACGTCATGGCCGAAGCGGCAAGAGATCTCTTCCTGATTCTCAGCGCGCTGTTTCCCATCGTGGACCCCCTGGGAGGAAGCCCGATCTTTCTGGCGATGACCCGGCAATACTCGCAGACCACGCGCAAGGCGCTGTCGTGGCGGATCGCGCTGAACAGCTTTTTCCTGCTGGTGGGTTCGTACTTCATCGGCACCCACATCCTCGCCTTCTTCGGCATCTCGCTGCCGGTCGTGCAGGTGGGCGGAGGACTCATCGTCATCTCGACCGGCTGGACGCTGCTGACGCAGCCCGACGACCATGACCACATGGAAGCGAAGCGGGCCATGCAGCCGGAGGACCCGTTCCGCCAGGCGTTCTACCCGCTGACCTTGCCGCTGACGGTGGGACCGGGATCGATCTCCGTGGCCATCACGCTGGGCGCGAATGCGGCGCACCATGCCGGAGTCAACGTCCTGGGCATTCTGGCCGCCGTGGTCGGATCGGTCCTGCTCGCGGTCAGCATCTTCCTGTGCTTCGCGTTCGCGGACCGGCTGGCGCGAATGCTGGGACCGACGGCGATGACCGTGATCGTGCAGCTGACCTCGTTCCTGCTGGTCTGCATCGGCGTGCAGATCCTCTGGAACGGGGCCAGCACGCTGCTCGCCTCGGTGCTGAGCGAAGCCGGGAAGCGGCTACCGGGTTAGTTATAGTTAGGAGGACTTCTCCGGTCCGGGGACCGACGGCTGCGCGGTGCGGCGCTTGGCGCCCGCAACCTCGGGCGCTTCCTGGTGCTCCCGCGGCTGGGCCGTCCAATCCGGCCGCTCGGGTGCTTCCTGGTGCTCCCGCGGCTGGGCCGTCCAGTCCGGCCGCTCGGAGGCGGTGGTGTTCTCCGGCGTCGGCGCCGGCGGGGCGGCAGCGGCAGCCGCGCTGCTGCCCGCGGCGGCGGCCTCGCTGGCGGCGGGGCGCGGCGCCAGGATCGGCTCGGGCACGTCGTGGCCGCCGATGACCAGTCCCTCGCCCGGGGCCACCTGGCGCGGCGGCGCCGGTTCGCGGCCGGTCATCTCGCGGATGATGCCGTAGACGTCCTCGCCGTCCAGGGACTCACGCTCGAGCAGCTCGTTGGCCAGGCGCTCCAGCACGTCGCGGTGCTCGGTCAAGACCGCGGTCGCCTGGACATAGGCGTGTTGCACGATGCGCGACACCTCGCGGTCGATGCGCAGCGCGGTGTCCTCGCTGTAATCGGCGCGCTGCGCGAAGTCCCGCCCGAGGAAGACCGGCTCTTCCTTGCTGCCGTACGACAGCGGCCCGAGGTCGGACATGCCCCACTCGCAGACCATGCGGCGGGCGACGTCGGTGGCGCGCTCGATGTCGTTGCCGGCGCCGGTGGTGATGTCCTCCTGCGTCAGCTCCTCGGCGACCCGGCCCCCCATCAGGATGGAGATCTGGGCTTCCACGTACTGCTTGCGGTAGGTGTACTTGTCCTCGGTGGGCAGCTGCATGGTGAGCCCCAGCGCCCGCCCGCGCGGGATGATCGTCACCTTGTGCAACGGATCGGCGCCGGGAGTGAAGGCGGCGACCAGGGCGTGCCCGGCCTCGTGATAAGCGGTGACGCGCTTCTCTTCGTCGGTGAGCATCAGGGTCTTGCGCTCGACCCCCATCAGCACCTTGTCCTTGGCGAACTCGAAGTCGGACATCTGGACCTTCTTCTTGTTCAACCGGGCGGCGATCAGCGCGGCCTCGTTGACGAGGTTGGCGAGGTCGGCGCCGGCGAAGCCGGGGGTGCCGCGGGCGATGATCGACAGCTGCACGTCGTCATCCAGGGGGATGGTGCGGGTGTGCACCTTGAGGATGCCCAGCCGGCCGTTGATGTCCGGCCGGTCGACGATCACGCGCCGGTCGAAGCGGCCGGGCCGCAGCAGCGCGGGATCGAGCACGTCGGGACGGTTGGTGGCGGCGATCAGGATGACGCCCTCGTTGGACTCGAAGCCGTCCATCTCGACCAGCAGCTGGTTCAGCGTCTGCTCGCGCTCGTCGTGGCCGCCGCCGAGACCGGCGCCGCGGTGACGTCCCACCGCGTCGATCTCGTCGATGAAGACGATGCAGGGGGCGTTCTTCTTGCCCTGCTCGAAGAGGTCGCGCACGCGCGAGGCGCCGACGCCGACGAACATCTCGACGAAGTCCGAGCCGGAGATCGAGAAGAACGGGACATTGGCCTCGCCGGCGATGGCGCGGGCGAGCAGGGTCTTGCCGGTGCCGGGCGGGCCCATCAACAGCACGCCCTTCGGGATTCGGCCGCCCAGCTTCTGGAACTTCTGCGGCTCCTTCAGGAACTCGACGATCTCGGAGAGCTCCTCCTTCGCCTCCTCGACGCCCGCCACGTCCTTGAAACTCACCTTCTTGCCGGAGGCGTTGAGCAGCTTCGCCTTGCTCTTGCCGAAGGAGAGTGCCTTGTTGCCGCCGCTCTGCATCTGGCGCATGAAGAAGATCCAGAGGGCGACGATCACCAGCACCGGCGCCCAGGTGAAGAGCACGGTGAGCAGCGGGTTGTCCTTCGGCTCCTCGACGGTGATGTCGACATGGGCCGCGCGCAGCTTGGGGATCAGCACCGAGGAGTAGTCGGTCGGGACCTGGGTGTGGAACTCGTCACCCTCGGCGTACTGACCGCCCGCCTTGAACTTGCCGGTCACCTGCTGGCCGTGGAGGGTGACCTCGGACACGCGGCCGCGTTCGACCTCCTGGTCGAACTCGGAGAACTTCATCTCCTTGCGCGCGGACTTGCTGGTCTGGAACGTGTTCCAGAGCAAGATGACGACCACGAAGATCGCCATCCAGAGAAACAGGGTCTTGAGAGTAGAGTTCAAAGCTCGGCCACCTCTAGCGGGGCAGGGCCCCCACTTAGCGTGATCCCTGCTGGGGGCGGGGGTTGGGACGTGCCTCCAGAGTCACTAACCGCAGACTCCCGACCCGGATTCCCGGTCGTCGCTCTCGGATGATCTCGGCGCTGATCTCGGCGCTGCTCCCCGCGCTGATCTCGGCGCTGATCTCCGGGATGATCTCCGACGATCTCCGATGATCTCCACGAGCCACGCCGGCGACTCGGCGGTCAGCCGGAAGCGGTCGTCGATGGTGACGCCCGGGACCCATGCGATCTCCCCTGCCCAGCAGAGCAGCGGCAGCCGATCCCGCTGCCATCTCGGTACGCCGCTGTCGATCAAGACGTCTTTCAATTTCCGGCTGCCGGGCGAGCCCAGCGGCCGCAGGCGGTCACCGGGGCGGCGGTTGCGCACCGTCACGCGGCCAGAGCTGTCAGACGCCGGCAGCGGCAACGCCAAACCGGCCCGGAGCGGCGCGCCGCGCAGCATCCAGGCCTCCACCGGCCGCCTGCTCACCCTGATGGTCACCGCGAGCTCCGGGATGGTGAGCTCTCCCGGAATCTCCAGAGTATATGTGAATGGCGGGATGGTCTCGCCCGGGTGCGCCCGCCCGAGGTGCAGCAGCTCGCCGGCCGCTTGCCAGCGCCAGCCCGCGCCGCAGTCGCAGGCCACCCGGTGGCCGCCGCCTGCCACCGGCCGGCGGTGCCGCCGCGCGGGGGGCTGCAGCTGCCGGCGCAGCTCCGCGGCGGCGGCGCGGCTTGCGGGGAAGGCGGCCCCGGCGTGGCGGTGAAGCAGGGCCAGGGCGAAGGGCAGCAGGGGCGGCGGCAGGGCTGCCAGCCGGCGGCGGTCGGCGGCCGCGGTCTCGCCGATCTCCGCGGCCTCGATCCGCAGACCGATCTCCGCCGCCAGGCGGCGATCGAGCGCCGGCAACGCCCGTTGTGCCCGCGCCGCCAGCCTGGCGAGAGCCGCGGCGAGCTCGTCCTGCTCCGCCAGTTCCTCTTCCGCCGCGGCGCGCGCCAGGGCCGGCAGCACCTGGTGCCGCATCCGGCTGCGCGGTTGCCGCGGGTCGTGGTTGCCTGGGTCCTCGACGGGTGTCAGGCCGGCGGCGGCGACCGCCTGGCGCAGGGCGGCTCGCGGCACGCCGAGCAACGGCCGCACGACGGCGCCGGCCACCTCCTGGATCGCCGACAGGCCGCGCAGACCGCTGCCGAACCGCAACCTCAGGAGCACCGTCTCCGCCTGGTCGTCGCGGTGATGGGCGGTGGCGACGCAGCGCGCCCCGCAGCCGCGGCGGATCTCCTCGAGGAACTCGTAACGGATACGCCGGGCAGCAGCCTCCGGACTCTCCTCCGGGCGGCGGCGCGCGCCGACCGCGCGGCGGGCGCTCACCAGCGGCACCCCCAGGCGGCGGGCCAGAAGCGCGGCGCGGGCCGCCCGCTGCGCCGAAGCGGCGTCCATGGCGTGATCGAGGTGGGCGGCGACGAGATGGATCCCCCGTGCCGGGGCCAGCCGCGTCAGCCCCCACAACAGAGCGGTGGAATCGCCGCCGCCGGAGAAGGCGACGACCAGGCGCTCGCCGCCATCCGGCGGCAGGCGCCGCAAGAAGGCTTGCAGGGCCTCGAGGAGGTCCATCGCTCGGGGAAACGGTGATGGTGGCGGTGAAGGGACTTGAACCCCTGACACAGCGGATATGAGCCGCTTGCTCTAACCAACTGAGCTACACCGCCTTAGAGCAAGGAAGACAACCAGACCGGCGGTGCAGCCGGACGGCCGGCCAACGTCCAAGGGGGCGGATTATAGCGCGCCCTGAGTGGTCTGCCAATCACCGGCGCGCCACACGACGGTCCCGGTCGCCGGTCGGGGCTCCCTCAGGGGAGCTTCGACGACTGCCGGGTCCGCCGAGTCCGCCGGGGCCGCCGGCGCCGGCGCGGCGGGAGATGCCCTCAGCGCATGACCTCCTGGCAGCTGCGAAATTGGCCGAAGAACTCCTGCATCGAGGTCGAGAGCGCATCGTCGTTGAGGCGATAGATGACGTTCTGCCCATGGCGTTGGTCGACCACGAGATCGGCCTCCTTGAGCACCGACAGGTGCCGCGAGATCGTGGGCTGAGAGAGGCTGAAGTTGCCGACGATCTCGCCGACCGTGCGCTGCTGGCCTTCCAGGAGCCGCAGGATCTCCTGACGGGTGCCGTCAGAGAGCGCCTTGAAAACCTTGGTCAGGTGCCGCTCTTCTCGTCTAAAATCCTGGTTGACACGGTCGATGTTAGCCATAATTGAAATCCCTCTCCTGGAAGGCGGTTCGACTGCGCCGTTCGCTTGGCCAGGGACCGCCCCTTCATGTCACCATTCTAAGGACACCATACTTGGATTTTAGTTGAAGTGCCGCCCATGTTTCGAGGTAGTGGTGCCAACTAAATGGGCAGAGAGGTGCAAACTTCTCTATAAACAAAATTTAGAGACACGTCCGAGAAGGGAACGCTATGGTGGAGATGGGGCTCCGGGAGGCCCGGAGCCCTTTTCGTCGAGAAGCTTGCCCGAGTTGGCCCGAGTTCAAGTCGGCGACAGGGCAGAACCGGCGGCGCCGAAGGTCACCGCCCTCCGGCGGCCTGGGTGGCGCCGTCGCCGCGCTCGCGCCCGTGCCCGCCGAGCTCGGGGTCAGTGCCGGACCCTGTCGAAGGTCTGCTCGACCGCCTTCCAGTTGACCGTATTCCACCAGGCCGCGAGGTAATCAGGCCGGCGGTTCTGGTAGTTCAGGTAGTAGGCGTGCTCCCAGACGTCCACGCCGAGGACAGGGTTCTTGTTCTCCATCAAGGGGCTGTCCTGGTTCGGCCGGCCGAACACGTCGAGCTTACCGTCGCTCCACACCAGCCATCCCCAGCCGGAGCCGAACTGGCCGACCGCGGCGTTGGTCAGCTTCTCCTTGAACGCATCGAAACCGCCGAGGTCCCGGTCGATGGCGGTCGCCAGGTCGCCGCTCGGCGTCCCGCCGCCGCCGGGACCCATGCTCAGCCAGAAGAGGCTGTGATTGGCATGGCCGCCGCCGTTGTTGCGCACCGCCGTGCGGATCGAGTCCGGCACGCTGTTGATGCCGCGAAGCAGGTCCTCGATCGTTTTCTGCTGCAGGTCCTGCTGGCCGTCGAGCGCCTTGTTGAGATTGGTGACGTAGGCGGTGTGGTGCTTGCCATGGTGGATCTCCATGGTCCGGGCGTCGATGTACGGCTCGAGCGCATCGAGCGCATAGGGCAGATTGGGAACGATGAACATCGCGACCTCCCTTCCTGGGTAAGAGGTTGTCCGCGACCAAGGGAGCCAGGCACCCTCCCGGTGGCCTCCAGCATTTTACCGCGTCCTGGGCCGCCCAGGGACGGAGCTCCCGCACGGCCCCCCTTTCGGGCAACGCGCGACAGTCCAATTCATGCCACGACCCTGCGGGCGACGACCCTGGTGGGCGAGGTACCCCAAGTCTACAGTTGAAGGTGGCCGGAGAGACTTACAGCCGGAGGGGAGGGAGGAGGGCCGAGGGCGGTGGACTCCTCCGGCCGCCGTTTGGCCGGCACCGCAGTCCACCGAACGACCCGAATCAGCGCCTCGGCCAACCGGAGGCCGGAGGAGGCCGCCGCCCAAGGCCCGGCCGGGAGGGTTCCCCGGAGGTTAGCGCAGCTTTTCTTCGACGAACTCGACGTGCTTGCGGACCTTGGGATCGTACTTCTTCAGCCGCAGCTTCTCGGTCGAGAGCTTCTTGTTCTTGGTCGTCGTGTAGAAGTAGCCGGTGCCGGCGCTGGAAACCATCTTGATCTTGTCGCGCATCTGTCTTCTTCCTTCGCTGTGCCGCTGCGGCGGGCGTGGCGCTGGTTCCTGAGCCGTAGGATGAAAAGCGAATGGCGGGGCCGACGGGACTCGAACCCGCGACCTCCGGCGTGACAGGCCGGCATTCTAACCAGCTGAACTACGACCCCGCAAACCGGCTACCACATGCTGGCGGCCTCCCACCAGCTTGGTGGGAGGTGAGGGATTCGAACCCGCGACCCCCTGCGTGTAAGGCAGGTGCTCTACCGCTGAGCTAACCTCCCTCCGCCAAAGGAGCGTAATCCTATGTCGTGGGCCGGCGCCAAGTCAATCATCGAGGGCCGGCGCCGCCTCCCGGATGCCCGCCCTCCTTGCCGGTGAAGATCTTCTCGATCCAGGTGCGGCGCTTGAGCTTCAATGGCTGATCCCGGCTGCCGAGCAGCGACCGGTGGCCCGAGTTGTCGCTGGCCGCGGCGTAGATCTCGATGGTGCGGTTCTGGTGCACCTCCGGCGGGATGTCCACCTCGTATTCAGGCCCCGAGAGGTGCCGCACGGGCACTGCCTGAAACGCAGCCGCGCCCTCCGGCCGCACCCAGCATTCGGCGCTCTTGACCGCCAGGTCGTCGGTGATCCGCAACGGCACCGCGATGTGCGCACCCTTGTCGTATTCGAGCCTGAAGCCCGGCCCCAGGGCAATCGTGGGCGGGGCGGCGTCGAGCCTTGCCAGCATCGCTTCCAGCCGCTCCCGCTGCCGGCGGAAGCGTTCGCGATAGCGCCCGCCGGAATTCGCCCCAGCCAGCAGCTCCAGCCCCTGCAGCGGCTGACCCGCGGCATCCGCCCGGCCCGCCGCCGCCAGCACCCCCTCCAGCTGGGCATCGGCGCGCCGCTGCGCCTCGATGCGCTCGAAGCGATCTTGCAGGCCGGGACGATCGGGCCAGGCCTGGCGCAAGCCGCTCAGCAGGCTGGCCGCGCGCTCGCCGTCGCCGGCCGATAGCGCCGTGTCGGCCTGGTTCTCGATCACCTTTGCGGCCTGCTCGCGCAGCTCGCCTGCCCGGCTATACCGGGGCAGCAGCGCGAGCAGGTCCGTAGCGCTGCGCAGCGCCTCCTGCGGAGCCTGGGCCAGGTCCGTCCGGGCCAGCCGCGCATCGAGGTCGACGGCCTGGCGGGCGCGATCCAGGTCGCGGCGCACTGCCGCCGGCAGGTCGGGCTCCCATTTGGCGGCCGTCAGCGCGGCGTTGATCCGCCGGATGTCGCCGTGGCGAAGCGCTGCCGCGAGATCGGCGGAGATCTGCCGTCGCCGGTCGGCGGCCAGCGCCGCGGCCAGCCGGTCGTAGCGGGCGCGCTCGTCCTGGCCGAACGCCGTCAGCTGTGCGGCGGGGATCTGCGCCATCTCTCGCCGCGCGCCGGCGGCGTCGCCAGCCGCCAGGAGGCCCTCCGCCGCCTGCAAGCGCGGATCGCGGGCCGTCGGGGCGCCGGTCGGCGCGGACGGGGGTGCCGGGAGAGCGGGACGCCCGGGCGGCACGGCCGCCAGGCCACCACCGGCCATCGGCGCGCTTGGCGCGGTCGGGGCGGTCGGAGCGGGCTGCGCCGCCGGTGCTGCCCTGCGGCGCTCCTGGACCGTGGTTACAGCCCTGCGAGCGGCGGCCGGTTGGCGCATGAAGGCGAGCGCGGCCAGCACCACGAGCGCGGCGACTCCGATCAGGACCATGCCGGCAGCCGCCGTCACTCGCGGGCGCCCCGCTGGGCCGGCCTGGCTGCGGATCTGCCGAGCCTCCCGTGCCTTCGAGCCGGCGGCACTCGGCCTGCCATCCGAGCTGGCCGGCGGGCGCGGCTCGGCCGCCGTCCCTGGCTCCGGCTCCGCCGCCGGCGCCGCGAGCTCCTCCGGCCGGAACGCGGGCAGGGTGTCGCCGCGCACGGCGCCGGCGGCCGGGGTCGGCGGGGCCGCCACGGCGACCAGGCGCAGCTCCGGCCTGGCCTGGGACCGGTCCGGGCCGATCGCGGTTGGCGCTGCTGGCGCGCCTGCCTCTGCCGACCTGCCGCCCGCGGTTCCCGCGGTCCCGCCCCCCGCCGCGCCGGCGGCGGACCATCGATCCATGGCGCCCAGCAGCCGGTCGCGAGGCACGGCGATGGTCACGTCCGCGGCCACCGCTCGGGTCTGGTCGAGATCGACGACGTCCGGGGTCTCCGCGATGTCCGCGGCTTCCTGAGCTCCCGGAGCGCCGCCGTCGCTCATCCCCTGGCTTCCGTCGGCAGCTTCGGGATGCCCGACGAGCGCCTGGCGGAAAGCCCGCCGCAGCTCGGCGTAGAGGCTCGCCGGCGCGGAGCTCCCCGGCTGCAAGAGAAGCGAGAGCAGCATCGCCAACTCGGGCGCATCCGCGATCGGGTCTCCTGCCGCGGCCGGCGGCAGGGTCACCGCGAGCTCGGGTTCGCGCTGGATCTCGGCTCCGATCGCCGCGCAAGTGACCTCGGCGAAGTCGCGCAGGTCGGCGCGGCGCCCCTCCTCGCCGGCGCCGGCCGCCGCCCGTCCCCAGCCCAACAGCACCAACCGCTCCTCGTCGCCGTGCGGCACCAGCAGGAGATTGTCGGGGCGCAGGTTGCGATGCGCGAGCTGGTGCCGGCCGAGCTCCTCGAGGCCGTCCAGGACGGGCAGCAGCAGCGGCAGCACCCGTCCGACCGGCGAGCCGGTGAACACTTCGAAACCGGCTCCCAGCAGGTACTCGGTGACCAGGAAGGCGCTGCCGGCGGCGGTAAATCCGTAGTCGAGCAGGCGGGGGATGCTCGCGTGCCGGCATTGCTGCAAGGCCCGCGCGGCGCTCTCGAACTGGGACCGCACGTCGTGCCGGGACGCGTCGACGTCGGCGCGGATCAGCTTGAGCGCCAGCGTCTCTCCCGAGCGCAGGTCGGTGGCGCGGAAGACGCTCGCCGTGTCGCTGGCATGAATCAGCTTATCGAGACGATAACGTTCGGTGATCCGCAGCAGATCGCTCATACCCGGTCTCGGGACAGCCCGCCGCCCGATGTTACTCCGCTTTCTCGCGGCGCAACGGAGCCGGTTGTCGCTCGGCTGCCATGGCGCGGAAAGGTAGGAGATGGGCTACGGGGCGACGTAGCCGAGGTTGCTCAGCTCTTTGCGGAGCTTCTCCGGAATCTCCTGTGGGTGGCCGCGGCGGGGAAGATGGGAGAAGCGTTGATCGATCATGCGGCGCAGCTCGGCGACTTGCTGTGCGTGGCCGGCGGCGAGATTGCTGGTTTCCCCGGGGTCGCGGGCGAGGTCGTAGAGCTCGGTGCGGCCAATCGGATAGCGCAGCGGCGGCTGGCCCGGTCCGCCAGGGATGCATGCGGGCTCGAGGCCGTCCGGATTGTCCACCAGCTTCCAGCGCTGCTGCACGACGGTATGGATGCGGCTGGCGCCGTATT
>Ga0209118_1000937_pt1 | contig 14431 bp, 15 predicted proteins | sample BlaSpr_A8_Ref_M1_FD_187988 | JGI IMG/M metagenome (GOLD analysis project Ga0209118, IMG submission 187988) | Forest soil microbial communities from Thunder Bay, Ontario, Canada - Black Spruce, Ontario site 2_A8_Ref_M1 (SPAdes) (version 2) | ecosystem: Environmental > Terrestrial > Soil > Boreal...
CCAGGATATCGAACTACGGCCGGGCGTCGTACATCTTGGCCAGGTCGGCAGGAAGCATCAGTGACGGTTCGGCCTCAGGCATCAAACCGCCGTGCTGCAGGGCGCGTACCACCAATCCAGAGCAAATCTGGTGGTTCCCGCGCATCAGCCTCAGAGGCAAACCGAACAGCAGGAACAAAGCCGCGCCGACCAGCGCGAGGTACCCGAAAGCCTGGCCAACTTGAGCTTCCGCGTATTCAACAGCTCGATTGCGGCCTTCGGGCGGAAAGGCGGGCCCGATCCGGACGAGGTGGTATTCGTCGTCCCTGTACCTCGAGATCGGGCTGCGCCTGACGCCGGTGCTCTCAGCCTCCACCACCGCCCCGTCCTTGCCGACCACGAGGGCGCAATGGCTCCAGTGCGCGTAAACGCCGTCGGATCGATGGAATCGGCGCTTCTCACCAAAGCTGATCAGCCCGGCCATCGGGTTGTGGCGATGCGTGAGGATGAAATCTCCCGGGTCAAACTGGGTCGCTCCTTCACCCGGACCATAACGTTGAGTCTCGGCCATAAGAGTCGGCTCCTCTCTACCGGTGAGTCCAAGGTGGTTGATAGAAGTCGTTGACTCTGTGGGAACGCCCATTCAAGGCGACCTCACTGAACTGGTAAAGGATCGCGGCGGTCGGCGCGTACACGTCGCCAAAGCCGAACTTCAAGCAGAAGGACTCAGAGGACCCTGCATCTGCCGATTCGACCGCGGAGCCCAACTCCGCCAGCGTGATCAGATAAATCTGTGCCACTTCCCCGCTCGAAGGCTTGAGCTCAGCAGCCTCGGCATCACTCCACACCACCACCGGCGTGATCGTGAAGCCAGAGCGGGTCTCGAAGTCGTCGAGCGACCCGACGATCGCGTCAGGCGACACGCCCAAGCCAAGCTCCTCGCGCAGCTCGCGGAGGGCCGCATCCTCGGCGCTCTCACCAACGTTCAGCTTTCCTCCCGGCAGTCCCATCTGGCCCGCGTGACGCCGGAGATCCGAAGCGCGAAGGAACGTAGGAACGCACGGATTCCCGTCGGCGTCATTCAGAATTACGATCGCGACTGCCGCGAGCATGAGCGGCGACGGTGCGGCGATGCGCTGGAACCTTCCGAGATTGGCGGCAAGAACGCCGCGCAGGGCCGCGCGTTGCGGGTCGATCAGCCGTCCTGAGTCTTGCCGACCGATCGCTCCGGCGGCGCCCAGAAGACGACCAGGATCAGCTCTTCCGAGATGTCGTGAAAATAGTGCACGGCCTTGGCCGGCACGAAGAGGACGGTGCCTGGCTGAACCGGGTGGTCATTCTCGCCAACGCGGATCTTCGCTCGGCCTCGGACCGCGTAATAGACCTCGTCCTCGGCGTGAGGGCTCTGGTCATCGGGTCCCCCGGCGGGGACGATGTAAAGGCCGACGCTGAGCAGCTCGCTCCTCAAGACCGCGGGTGCATAAGAATCCGACGATGCTCGTGCGTGGGCGATCATGCCCTCGAGCTCGGCGGACTGGAACCCAGCGCCCTTGATTGTTTTCATCGCGTGGTTCCGCCCATGACCTTGGGATTCTGGGGCGGGCTGATGTGCCCGTCGACGTATCCCGCGGCAATCATGTTGAAGAACTGGTACACCGCCTCCTCCATCTCGGAGATCGGGCCGGGACGGAATCCACGCGAGGCGGCGGACCGCTGGATCGACTCGCAAGCGGCCCAGTCCTGCCGATTGGTCACGTCCCAGAAGTCTCCTGCGTACGAACCGTCGAAACCTTCTCTCTCGGCGACGGCCTTTGGAAAGAGCGTGCGGCACTCGACCCGCGTTCGGGTCGGTGAGAGCGGTTCGAGACGGTGGCTGAGCACGTAGTCCGGGTGTGGGCTGATCAGGAGGTTGGGGAACAGGCCGACGTAGTAGACGCGGCGCTCGAGCTCGACCGGCAAACCAGGCAGCATTGGCGCGCCGCCCTTCCCGGTCAGCGACATGGTCTCCACGCCCTCTTCCAGATCCATCCAGCCGCCGATCCACATCCCCGTCGAAGTCAGATCGGCGCCGCTGGTTGGCGGGCTGACGCGGCAGAGCTCCGGGTGGATCTCCGAGCAGTGGTAGCACTCCTGGTAGTTCTCGTGGATCAGCTTCCAGTTGGCCTCGACCACGTAGTCGATCCGTGCCGTCTCGATCATCTCGTGTGGAGCCCATGGCCCCACCAGCTCAACCAGGTTCCCCAGGTGGTCGGACAACGAGCGGGCGTCGCCCGAGACATTGACGAACGCCCAACCCTCCCACTCCTCGATTCGCACCGAGACGAGGCCGTGCTTCGACACCTCGAAGCCTGGTCGCAGGCCAAGCCGTGGCGCGGATTTCAGGGACCCGTCCGGCTTATAAGTCCAGCCGTGGTAAGGGCACTCGATCAGCGGTCCTTCGGCGGACCCGCCGGACGGCAGGAGCTCGTGGCCGCGGTGCCGGCAGACGTTGAAGAACCCGCGCAGAGTTCCTGACGCGTCACGCGTAAGAAGGATCGTTTCCTCACCGACCGGAACCGCCTTGCGCGTACCTGGACGCATGAGGCCTTCGGTCCGGCCGAGGCACACCCACGAGGGCTCGAAGAAGTTCCGCATTTCCCACGCGAACAGCTCGGGCGACAGGTACGCCTCACGCGGGAGCGTATAGCTCTCGCGGAACGGGGCAAGGGAGCCCTGCACGAGGCGGGCATCGATCGGGGCCGAGGCTGTGCCCATGACTCCACTTTAGTGTCCCGACCCACGATGTGGAGAATTAGCAAAGGCGATGAAGACCCACGTCACCGATCGCGTGCAGCCGGCCCCCTTCGAGCTTCCCGAGGACATCCGCGAGCTGAAGACGCGGGCGGCGCAGTTCGTCGAACAGGAGATCCGGCCGATAGAAGAGAAGGTTGCGAAAACGGAGACGATCGACCTGGCCGATTTCGCGATGCTGCGGAAGAAGGCGCGAGCCGCGGGCTTCTCGATGCTGAACATGCCGGTGAAATACGGGGGCAAGGACCTCTCGATGCTCGGCCAGGTCGCAATTGAGGAGGAGGCGGGCAAGGCTACCAACGGCCTGGGATTCGCCGTCGCGGATCGCGGTCCTCGCGAACTGGTGGAGATTGCCAGCGAGGACCAGGTGCAGCGATTCGTCATGCAGGTGATCCGTGGCGAGGCTCGTGAGGCATGGGCCGTCACCGAGCCGGGTGCCGGATCAGATGTGAGCGCGATCAGCACCCGCGCCGTGCGAAGCGGCGATGACTGGGTGATCAACGGCGAGAAATGGTTCGTCACCGACGCCGACACCGCGGCGTTCTTCATCGTCCTCGCCTGGGCCGGCGACGAGCAGACGTTGTTCCTGGTGCGGCGAGACAACCCGGGGATTCACTTCGACCGGATGCCCGGCTTCATGCACGACCCGTACGTCTCCAAGCATGCCGAGATGCGATTCGTCGACTGCCGGGTCCCGGACGCGGACCGGGTCACGTCCAGCGGCCAGGAGGGGGCGAAGGCCTGGTTCACGGCGGAGCGGCTGTTCATCGCTGCCCGCAGCTGCGGCACCGCGGAGCGGGTCATCGAGCTTGCTCGCGTGTGGGCGCAGGAGCGGGTCGCTTACGGACATGCGATCGCGGACTACCAGGGCGTCCAGTTCCCGCTGGCTGATTCGCTCACCGAGCTTGCCGCCGCTCGGCTGCTGACCTATTACGCAGCAGTTGAGTTCGACCGGGGCGGCGACGCCTCGGTCGCGCACGGCAAGGCGGCGATGGCAAAGCTGTTTGCGTCGGAGATGGTCGGTCGCGTGACCGATCGCGCGCTGCAAATCTTCGGCGGGCGAGGCTTCATGACCGAACACCCGGTCAACCGCTACTACCGGGAGGTCCGCGTGGACAGGATCTGGGAGGGCACTAGCGAGATCCAGCGGCTGATCATCGCGAGGGGCCTGTTCAAGCGTGGCGCCGCCCCGTACGTGAGCTAGCTGAAGTTCAGCTTTGCTACCAATCTCCGGAATGCCGTAGCGCGCCCGGCCTTCCGTCGGGGTCGTAGATCTTTCGATAAAGAGGCTCGGCCCACAGCCTGGTCATGCGCGATGGCTGGATCCGGGGATGCGGTCTCACCCGCCCCGGTGGACGCTCCCCACGCTGGCCATCACGATGCCAGCGTTCCAGAGCTTGGGCGGCGTCCCGGAACGTAGCGACGGCTTCAACAGGATCGAGCATGCCGCGATCGTCATCCGGGGAGCGACCGAGATGCTCCCGCCACAGCTCGAGCCGCAGGTCGCGAGCGTACTTGCGCGCGCCATCGCCGAGACCGGCCGGATCGATCGGTTCGCGCGCGTCGCGCTCTTGATCGAGCACCGCGCACGCGATCTCGGAGTCGTGGCTCCAGGACCTGCGATTGAAATTGTCGGATCCGACCGACGCCCAGACATCATCGATCACGCTGATCTTGGCGTGGACATAAACGGGAACGCCGGCGAGGTTCTCGATGTCATAGATGGCGACGCGATCGGGAGCCGCGTCGAGCAAAACCCGAACCGCCAACTCACGCCCAATCTGGTTTGGCCGGAGGGTGAGGGTCCCAGCCTGGTCGAAGTATCTGGGGACCACTGCGATGAGGTGCAGTGACGGATTGGCGATCAGGGCAGCCGCAAACGTCCTCGCCACCTCTGACGACCAAAGGAATTGGTCTTCGAGGTAAATCAGCCGTCGGGCTCTTTTTATTGCCTTCCGGAATTCACGAGCGATGCTCCGCTCGCCAGCGGCGGCGAACGGGTAGCCGCCTCGCCGCTGAGCGTACGTGCGCAAAACCTGGACCGCCTGGTTTCCGCATGGCTTGGGATCAGGTGTCATCGGCGGCAGCGTGGTCGCTGTACGTTCTGTGTGTCGCAGCATGTCGTGGAGAATGCCCACAGGATCGCGGCTCAGCCGGGCGTGGTCATCCCACCGCTCTCGGAACGAGAATTCCAGGTCGCCGACCGCGGGACCGTGGATCTCCACCTGAGCGTCGTGCCAGGGTGGCCTGCTCCCATAGATCGGCGCCATCGTTTGGTGTTGCGGGTCGCCATGATGATCGGCATCGTCACGGCGGCTGTGACACAGGTCGATTCCGCCGACGAATGCAACGTCCCTCTCGGGCGCTGTCGCATGGCGGATGATCACGAGCTTCTGATGATGCGAGCCGCCCAGTCGCACTCGTTGGTCGAGAAGGACCTCGCCGCCAGCGGCATTGCACTTCATGCCGAGGTGACGGTTCTCCTTGGCGCTGAAGCCAAGCCTGTCCGCGTGAGACCTCCACAGCAGTCCCTTGACACTCACGCCGCGTCGCGCCGCATCCGCAAGCACAGTTCCGATTTCGGACTCTTTGGTGCCGTCAAGAAGCTGGTCGGGGTCGCCGCGCCAGTCTGTGAAGAACAGCTGGTCGCCTGCCTTCAGCTCGCGGACAGCTTCCAGCAGCCGTCGGAAGTAGGTCGCGCCATGGATTAGGTTCTCGACCCGGTTCCCCACCGTCCACGACAGTCCGTCAGCATGCCGGCGGTCGATCGCGGTGGAATCATTGCCTCGCTCGGCCCCGGTGAGAAACCAGCTGGCGGGGCCACCGTCCGGCGCCGGCCACCCTTGGCTCACGTTGGGTGTCTCACTGGTGCTTGTTGGGAGCATCTTTGTTTCGATCGCCGGACAGTAGACCTGGATTCATAACAAAGACAGCAACCGTCATACCCGAGATCGCGGCCCAAGGGTTTGTTACTGCCATTGTTATCGCCTTTAACGCACCTTTAACCATGTGGCGGACGAGCTCAGGGACATGTTGACGCCCAAGCGTTCTCGTTATTTGTATAACCCAGTGCCGACGCACATCAATCGGGAGGTCTGAAATGGCAAGTGTTCAACGCGGCGCCAACACGTTAAAGCGCGCAGCCGGTAATTCGCAGCTCGAGCTCCTCGAGCGCCTGGGCTACGCCGTACGCGGCTTGCTGTACGCCGTCATGGGCATTCTTGTACTTCGCATAGCGCTCGGTATCGGCGGCGGTCAGGCCACCGATCTGTCCGGAAGCATGGTGTACCTGATCGGCAATCCCTTCGGAAAGCTGGTCTTGATCGTCATCATCGTGGGCCTCGCCGCCTACTCGCTGTGGGGTTTCGTCCGGGCGATCTACGACCCGCTGCACCGCGGCAGTGACGCATCCGGCTACATGGCGAGACTTGGCTTCGTCTCGAGTGCGCTGTCCTACCTTGCCATAGTGATCTTCGCACTACAAATTCTGGCCGGGTCTGGAGCCGCGTCGGGCGACAGCACTCAGAAGACGATCGCCTCGATTCTCACCCACCCCGCCGGCGGCTGGCTGACGATTCTCATCGGCGTTGTAGCAGTAGGAGTCGCCGTCGGTCAATTCATTGAGGCGTATCGCGCGACCTTCGCCAGAGACCTGAAGGGCACAGAGATGTCCGCTTCCGAACGGAACATCGCGGTGAAGCTCGGGCGCTTCGGGATGTTCGCCCGCGGCGTCACCTTCCTGGTCATCGGCTGGTTCCTTATTCAGGCCGGCATGCATAACGATGCGAGCCAGGTCCAGGGTTTCGGGGGCGCGTTCTTGTTTCTGCTCAACCAGCCCTATGGACACATACTCGTCGGAGTCATCGCGTTGGGCTTCATAGCGCTGGGGCTGCATTCGTTTGCATGTGCTCGCTGGGTCAAGCTGATGGGCAGGGCCGGGTGACTGTAGTCAGCGCGACCAAGCCCAAACCCAAGCCGAAAGCCGCGACCAAGCGCGCGGCTCAACTCCTGATCATCAGCTCCAAAGCAGGCTCGATGACGCCCGAGATCGATGCCAAGCTCCGCAAGGCCTTCGCCGGCAGCCTCATCCTCGAATTCGATCCAAAGATGGATATCGAGAAGCTGGTGACGCCGCGCGCGTTGGTCATCGTCGCCGGCGGGGACGGCTCGATCGCGTGGGTGGTTCGAGAGCTCGTTGACACCAAGCATCCAGTCGGCATCCTCTCGATGGGCACTTTCAACAACTTCGCGAAGTCTCTGCACTTACCGACAACGGTCGATGCCGCCATCCGCGTGATCAAGACTGGGAAACAACACCCGATCACGCTTGGCCGTCTGAACGGGAAGGTCTTCCTGGAGGCCGCCGCGATCGGCCTCTTTGGCGAAACCATCGCCGCCGGCGAATCGGCCAAAGACCGGGCTTTCGGAGCTTTCGCAGAGGACCTCAAGCACGTGATGGAAGCAAGCCCGTTCACCTACGAGCTGAGTGGGGACATCAGGGGTTCCGGCACGGCAATGTCTCTCGTCTTCACGAACACCACCTCGATCGGCTCTCAGATGCCCGTCAGCGACAAGACGCCCGTCGACCCGTACCTCGAGCTCTCGGTGCATGCGGGCGCAACGCGCAGGGACATCATCAAGCGTGTCCTCGCCCGCGCGGTGCTGTCGAAGCATCGTGAAGGTGGCCTGGGCCAGGTGTTCAGGTTCCGAAAGCTCCTCGTGACCACCAAGCCGAAGGTGCGGATCTATGCCGACAATGCGCAGCTCGGCCGGACGCCGGCCACCATCACCGCCGAGTTGAGCGCGCTGAAAGTAATACTCCCTCGATGAGCGCTTTGCCTAAAGACGCCGCCGCTCCACTGGCCGAACCGAAGCAGGCTGCAGCCGAGGTCCTCGCGGGGCGGCCGAAAGAGACGGCGCGGCGCTGGCTGGGTTGGACGGTCCTCGTTGTGTTCGCGCTCTTTTTGATTGACACCTACCTGGTGGTCACCAAGTCGGTGCTCCCGGGCGACATCTGGATCACCACGTTCGTGCAGCAGCTCAATTGGGGCCCGCTTGTGCACGCCTTCGACCTGATCAACGTGACGGCCGGCATCCTGCAGGTTGGGGTTGGCCTCGCCGCGGTCGTCTTGATGTTCGTCGTTGAGCGGCGCGCCGGCTGGTTGCTTGCGATCGGCAGCATCTCCAGCTTGCTCGACAACATCATCAAGCTGGTGATCTCGCGGCAGCGGCCGCCCGCAGACCTCGTCCACATTCTCAGCCCGACCACCGGCTTCAGCTACCCGAGCGGTCACGCCGTCTTCTTCACGTGGCTGAGCTTCATGCTTGCGTTCTCGCTTGCGCCGCGGGTCAGCCCGCGCATCCGTCCGATCCTTTGGATCACGGCCGCCGTCGTGATCGTGCTGACATGCCTGGCCAGAGTCTGGGCGGGCGACCACTGGCCCAGCGACGTCATCGGCGGGGTCCTGCTCGGCATCGGCTGGTCGGCGTTCGTGCTCTGGCTACCCGAGCGCTGGCTGCCTTCCCCAAACTTGAGATGGTTTCGCAAGCGGGCCGGGGCCTCTTGATCCACGCTCGCACGCTCGCCGTCGCCATCGCCGCCGCCGTGGCGGTCGCAGTCCTCACGGTGATCGTCGTCATGAATCCTTACCTGTCGCTGGACGCCACTATCCAGCGCGATATCCAGGGGACGGACTGGGGTCCGCTCGCACTGACGTTTCCCTTCTTTTCGTGGCTCGGCGGGCCGGGTGGACTCTACATGCAGGGAGTCGTCGCCGTCCTCGTGCTTTTGTTGAACCGTCGCGCGTGGAGGCTGCTCCTGGCCGCCCTTGCCGGCGGCCTGTGGTACGAAATCATCGTCAACCTGGTCAACAGGCCGCGGCCGACCGCAGCCCAGATCCTCCGTGTGACCGAGCACCCTGGTTCCACCAGCTATCCGACCGGACACATCATCTTCATCTCGATCAGCGCCGCCATCCTGATGCTGTGCATCGGCAACAGGTATTTGCCACGGTGGGCGTGGCCGATTGGTTGGGCGGTCGTCGCTGCGATTGTGCTGACCGTCGCCATCGATAGGACCTACGTCGGAGCCCACTGGCCAAGCGACGTCCTGGCGAGCATTCTCATCGTCACCGCGTGGCTGGCGTTCACATTGTCCGTGCGGTGGATCTCAGATCCGGTGTTCGAGCGCAAGAAGACCTAAGCAATCAACGAGGCCCGTCCTAAACGCCGCTCTGCGCGACGACGCGCGCTCAGCGCCTCTTCTTGAACAGCCAGGCGCTGAGAGTTCCGATCCCGATTCCGACCGCGGCTCCGACGGCAGCATCGCTGGGAAAGTGCACTCCGAGGTGGACCCTGGACACGCCGACACCCGTGGCTACCGTGTACGCCAGTGGTGCCGCTCTCGGATAGAAGAACGCGAGGGCAGTGGCGGCTGCGAATGACGATGCGGTGTGGCCGGACGGAAACGAGTGGTCGGGCGGCCGGATGCCGACGACTCGCGCCTCGCGGTTGACGAACGGACGCACTCGCCGGAACCGCGGTTTCACGTGCTGCTGGACGACGTAGGTCGCCGCCAGGGATGCGACAGCGGTGGCGGCGCCGGCGCGCCGGCCCTTGCGGCCGCCAAGCAAGGCCAGCGCGATTCCTCCCGCCACCCACCCGAGGCCCTCGCCGAGGTCTGACAGCACGACGACATACCGGTCGCTGGTCGTCGAGTGAGGCAGGCCGTTGATCAGGCTGAAGAGCCGCCGATCGATTCCCGCCGGCGCGGGAGGCGCGACGACCACGGCCACCTTGCCGGATTCCAAGGTGACCGCCACCGGACCCGCCTCGACGACCTTGTCGGGTGGCTTCTCAGCCACGCGCGACCTCCACAGTGGTTGTGGTCGGGAACGGCAAGGCGATCGGATCGGTTGCAATCCGGCTGCGTCCGTCCTCATCGAAACGGTCGAGGCCAAGCTCGGCGACGTCCGCCACCGCCGTCCGGCCGGTGAGTGACAGGTCGGACGCAATCATCGCGATCGCCGGGCCCCACATCATTCCGTGGCCGCCGGCGGCGGCGATGGTGACGCCGTCGATGTGATCGCCCTTGGCCGTCACCGCCGGTCCGAGGATGGGCTGATGGTCGGAGGTGAAGTCGATGGTCGCCGCCCAAGCTTTGCGAATCCCGAGGCCCGCGGTCACAGGCAAGAACGTCGCCAGGCGCGCCCGCATGGTTTCGAGGTAGGGCCAGTCGATCACTCGTGCGGCCCCGGGCGCTTCGTCGGGGTTGCTCATTCCAAACAGGAGGCCGCCGTCCTCCAGGCGCCAGTACAGCCCGGCGCTCAGGTCGAAGCCCATCGCCTGCCGCTCCACCTGGAACGCGGGATGAGGTTCAGTCACCGCGACCTGGTGTCGAACGGCTCCGACCGGCACCTGGAGGCCCGCAGCCGCGCCAACCTCCCGCAAAGCCGGCCCGCCCGTGAGGATCACGCGCGGCGTGTCGATGGGTCCGCCGGACGTCTCGACTCCGCTGACTCGGCTTACGCCGCCGGTCCGCTCGACGCGCAAGCCCGTGAACGTTGTGTGCTCCCGCAGCTCAACGCCCATCTGCTGCATGGCCAGCGAGTACGCGCGCACGTTGCGAGGTGGATCTACGCATCCGTCTGTGGCCAGGTAGCTCGCGCCGAGGAAGCTCTCGAGCTCGAGGCAGGGGTCGAATCGGATCGCCTCTCGCGGCTCCAACCAGCGGACTTCGATCCCGGCCTGCTGCTGCATGGCCACCCTGTCACGGCCAGCGCGCACGTCCTTCTCACTCAGGGCTAGGATCAGGTAGCCGAGCTCGCGGAACCCTGAGTCGGTGCCGAGCCGACCCTGCTGACCGCGATAGAAATCGATGCTCCAGCGGCCAAGCGCGACGGTGGTCGGAGTTCCGCCCTGGGCCCGCACCACGCCGGCCGCGCGGCTGCTGGCGCCGTCGCCGGCGCGCCCACGCTCGAGGACGATCACCCGTTCCGCGCCCCCCAAGCGAGCGAAATAGGAAGCCCAGGCCCCGATCGTGCCGGCTCCGACTACGACCAGGTCCGCCCGATCGCTTGCCACCGCCCGGCTATTATCGCCCGCGGGTTTCGGGCCGCTCGGGTCGTCACAATTCATTGGCGGTGGAACGGACGCTGCTGAATGTGTTGGGGCACGGTAGTGCCTCGGACCTCGCGATCGTTGTGCCCGGTGACGTCCGCTTGACCTACCGCCGGCTCCGCGAGCAGGTCGAGGCCACCGCCGATGGGCTGGCCCACCTCGGTGTGGGCCACGGTGACCGGGTGGCGTATGTGTTTCCCAACAGCGTCGAGGCGATCGTGCTCTTCCTGGCTGCATCGACCGTCGGGACCGCTGCACCTCTGAACGCCGCGTACAAGGAAGATGAGTTTCGCTTCTACCTCGAGGACATAGACGCGCGGGCGCTTGTGGTACCGCCGGGCGAGGCCAAGGCGGCGCGGCAAGCACTTCCGGACGAAGTAACGCTCATCGAAGCCCACATCGACGGCAGCGGGGTGATGCGGTTGGCGAGCAAGACGTCTAGCAGCCCAACACGATCAGCCGGCACGCCGGGTGACGACGATGTCGCGCTCGTCCTGCACACCAGCGGCACCACGAGCAGGCCCAAGCTGGTCCCGCTTCGCCACCGCAACCTGTTCGCATCGATCGACAACATCGCGGCCACGTACGCGCTTGGGCCCGCGGATGTGGCCTTATGCGTCATGCCCCTGTTCCACATTCACGGCCTGATGGCGTCGACCATGGCCACGCTCCGCACTGGCGGCACCGTCGTCGTGCCGCCCAAGTTTGACCCGATGACCTTCTGGCCGCTGGCGAAAGACCATGCGGCGACCTGGTACTCGGCCGTCCCGACGATCCACCAGATGCTGCTGATGCGCAACCGGGGTGAGCTGCCCGCCGGCGCACAAAACCTGCGCTTCATCCGGTCGAGCTCGTCAGCGCTGTCCCCGGAGACCATGCGCCAGCTTGAGTCGCGGTTTGGAGTCCCGGTTCTCGAGGCATACGGAATGACCGAGGCGTCGCACCAGATGGCTTCCAACCCTTTGCCACCGGCGGACCGCCGGCCGGGCACGGTCGGGACGGGCACCGGCGTGCGAATTGGCATCGCTGACGACTCGGGTGTGCTGGTTCCTCAGGGCGACGCGGGCGAGGTCGTGATCCAGGGAGCGAACGTGATCGACGGCTACGCGAACAACGCCGAAGCCAACGCGTCCGCCTTCATCGATGGCTGGTTCCGGACCGGCGACCAGGGAATCCTCGACTCCGACGGTTACCTGTCCTTGGTTGGACGGATCAAGGAGATGATCAACCGCGGCGGGGAGAAAATCGCGCCGCGGGAGATCGACGAGGTGCTTCTTCAGCACCCCGCCGTCGGCGAGGCAGTTGCTTTCGGCTCGCCGCATCCCGTCTGGGGTGAGGAGGTGGCGGCGGCCGTCGTGTTGAAGCAGCCCGTCACCGAAAAGGAGCTGATCGACTTTGCGCGCGAGCGCCTGGCCGACTACAAGGTGCCCAAGAAGCTCTACGTCGTAGAGCGCATCCCCACGAACGCGACCGGAAAGGTCCAGCGCCGGTCGGTCGCCGCGACGCTCAACCCCAAGTGACAATCGCGGTCGTTGGGGCGGGCGCCATCGGCGGTTTCCTCGGCGCGCATCTCTCACGCAGCGGGGAGGACGTGATTCTGATCGCGCGAGGTCCGCACCTCGCCGCCATGAAGAGTCGGGGCGTCACGGTGCGGCGCGGCGATGAAGAATTCACGGCGCATCCCGAGGTCACCGACGACATCGGCGCGATCCGCGGGGTCGAGACCGTATTCCTGACTCTCAAAGCCCATTCGATATCCGCAGTGGCGCCGGCGATCGGCGCTGCGCTCGCCGATGGATCCTCGATCGTCGGGGCACAGAACGGAATCCCCTGGTGGTATTTCGAACATCGGCACCTGGAGTCGGTCGACCCGAGCGGGGTCATCGCGCGCAGCATCCCGTACAAGACCGTCATCGGCTGCATCGCGTACCCCGCGGCACAGGTCATCGACCCAGGCGTGATCCTGCACCTCGAGGGCAATCGCTTCACCCTCGGAGAGCCTGACGGCTCAAAGAGCGAGCGGGTCCAGGCGATCTCCTCGATGATCGTCAAGGCCGGCCTGAAGGCCCCGATCTCGACCAGGATCCGCAACGAGATCTGGCTGAAGGTGCTCGGCAACGCGACACTGAACCCGGTCAGCGCCCTCACCGGAGCTACGCTGGTCGACATCATCACCTCCCCCACGTCCCGCGAGCTGGCGCGAACTTTGATGGAGGAGGTCGACGCAGTCGCCCGCGCCGTGGGTGCCGAGGTGGCGATGAGCATCGAGAGGCGAATGGAGGGTGCGGCGGCGGTCGGCGCGCACAAAACCTCGATGCTGCAAGACCTCGAGGCGGGCCGGCCGCTCGAGGTCGATGCCCTCCTGGGCGCGGTCGTCGAGCTCGCGGACGGCGCCGGCGTTCCGGTGCCGTCGCTACGTGTGGTCTACCGCCTGACCAAGCTGCTCGACGAGACTCGACGCCGTTAAGGCACGCGGCGGGACTTGCCGGCGGCCACGAACTTGTTTCGCAGCGTGCCGATGCCCTCCACCTCGGCCTCGACCACATCGCCGACATGGATGAACTCGGGCGGGGTCCGCGCGAACCCGACCCCCTCGGGCGTCCCGGTCGCCACCATCGTTCCCGGCAACAGCGTCATCCCGATCGAGATCCACGAGATGATCGCGTCGACCGGGTAGATCATGTTGGCCGTGCTCGAGTCCTGCTTGACCGTCCCGTTAACCCTCAGTTGGAGTTTCAGAGACTGGGGATCGGCCACCTCGTCGCGTGTCACGACCCAGGGCCCGCTGGGGCAGGACGAGTCCAGGCTCTTGCCCTTGAAGTACTGGCCGCCCCAATCGCTCTGGATGTCGCGAGCGGTCACATCGTTTACGACCGTGTAGCCAAAGACATGCTCGAGCGCGTCTTCGCGCGTGATGTTGATTCCCGCTTTGCCGATGACCAGACCGAGCTCGACCTCCCAGTCGATCTCGTCGCTGACCGCGGGATCGATGGGAATATCGTCGTTCGGCCCCGTGATGGTCGTGATCGCCTTGGTGAACACCGTCGGCGGCTTGGGCTCCTCGCCGCGAGCCGCCGTCTCGGCGGCATGCTTGGCGTAGTTACGACCGATGGCGATCACATTTCCGCGCGGCGGGTCCAGCGGCGCGAGCAGTTGGAGCCCCGCGAGCGGACGGATGACCGGAGCGCCTGCGGAAGGCGTGAGCTTGGCCATCAGCTTCCTGACGGAATCGAGGCCTGACTCGCCCGCGTCGATAAGTGCCAGCAGGTCGGCGGGCGGCGCCGCCGAACCGGTCGCCGCGGCTAGCTCGGAAAGGTCGACCACAGTGACGTAAGGGCCGCCGGACAGCACTCCGAGCCTACGGCCCTCGCCGTGTTTGAACATCAAGAATCGCATGGGTTCATCCCTCCTGAACCGGGGCTCCGGCTCCTAGAAACAGTTCCTCGAAATCGGGGCGTTCGAGGAGATCACCCGGGCGACCCTCCAAGCGGATCATGCCCGAAACAAGGACAAGGGTCCAGTCCGCAATCCCGAGCGCAGCTCG
>Ga0209118_1000938_pt1 | contig 14429 bp, 8 predicted proteins | sample BlaSpr_A8_Ref_M1_FD_187988 | JGI IMG/M metagenome (GOLD analysis project Ga0209118, IMG submission 187988) | Forest soil microbial communities from Thunder Bay, Ontario, Canada - Black Spruce, Ontario site 2_A8_Ref_M1 (SPAdes) (version 2) | ecosystem: Environmental > Terrestrial > Soil > Boreal...
CCCGCCTCGAGCAGGCGGGCGCCGCGGGCCGCTACGGCTTCTACGAGGCCATCGATTACACCGCCAGCCGGCTGCCGGAAGGGCAGGATCACGCCGTCGTCCAGGCCTACATGGCGCACCACCAGGGGATGTCGCTGCTCGCGCTCGCCAACACCCTGGACGTCCGCCGCGACGGTGCCATGCCGGCGCGCTTTCACGGCGTGCCGATCGTCCAGGCCACCGAGCTGCTGCTGCAGGAGCGAACGCCGCGCGACGTGGCGGTGGCGCGGCCGCGCGCCGAGGAGGTGGCGGCGGCGGCACAGGTTGGCGGGCCGATGCTGCCGACGGCGCGTCGCTATCACTCCCCGCACCACGCGGTGCCGCGCACCCACCTGCTCGGCAACGGCCGCTACGCGGTGATGTTGACGGCGGCCGGCGCGGGCTACAGCCGCGTGCGCGACCTCGCGGTCACCCGTTTCCGCGAGGACGTCACCCGCGACTGCTGGGGGAGCTTCATCTTCTACCGCGACATGCAGAGCGGCGGGGTCTGGTCGGCAGGCTACCAGCCGAGCGGCGCCGAGCCCGACAGCTACGAGGTGCTCTTCTCCGAGGACCGCGCGGAGATCGCGCGCCGCGACGGCGTCATCGCCAGCCGTCTCGAGGTCGTGGTGTCGCCCGAGGACGACGCCGAGGTGCGCCGGGTGTCGCTCACCAACCACGGCCTCCGGCCGCGCGAGATCGAGCTGACCTCGTACGCCGAGGTGGTGCTGGCGCCGCCCGCCGCCGACCTGGCACATCCCGCCTTCGGCAACCTCTTCGTCGAGACCGAGTACGCCGCCAGCCTCGAGGCGCTGCTCGCCTCGCGGCGGCCGCGGGCCGAGGGCGATCCGCGCCCCTGGGCGGCCCACGTCATCGCCGTCCATGGCGAGACGGTCGGCGCCGTCCAGTTCGAGAGCGACCGCCTGCGCTTCCTCGGCCGCGGCCGCGGGATACGCACGCCGATGTCGGTGATCGACGGCCGGCCGCTGTCCAACACCGCCGGCGCGGTGCTCGATCCCATCTTCAGCTTGCGGCACCGCGTCCGCCTGCTGCCCGGGACCACCGCGCGGGTCACCTTCTCGACCCTGGTGGCGCCGTCGCGCGAAGCGGCCCTGGCCCTCGCAGACAAGTACCGCGACCCGGCCGTCTTCGAGCGCGCCGCAACCATGGCCTGGACGCAGGCGCAAGTGCACCTGCGACATCTCAACATCCCGGCCGACGAGGCCAACCTGTTCCAGCGTCTCGCCAATCGCGTGCTGTTTTCGGACCCGTCGCTGCGACCCGGGGCGGAGGCGATGCAACGCAACGCGCGCGGGCCGTCGGCGCTTTGGGGGCACGGCATCTCGGGCGAGGTGCCGATCGTGCTGGTGCGCATCGACGACCCGGACGACGCCGGCATCGTCCGCCAGCTGCTCAAAGCCCAGGAGTACTTGCGCGGCAAGCGCCTGGCCGTCGACCTGGTGATCCTCAACGAGAAGACCCCCAGCTACGGCCAGGAGTTGCAGGCGGCGCTCGAGGCCATGGTGCGCACCGCCCAGGCGGGCCACCGCGACGAGGGACCCGAGTCGCGCGGCAACGCCGTCATCCTGCGCGCCGAGCAGACGTCGCCGGAGACCCGGGGCACGCTGCTCGCCGCGGCGCGAGTGGTGCTGCTGGCGCGCAACGGCACGCTCTCCGAGCAGATCGTGCGGCGCGACCGCCCGGTCGACAAGCGGGCGCCGCGGGCCCGCCGCCCGGTGGAAGTGCAGCCGGACGAGACGGCGCCGCCCCGCCTCGAGCTGGAGCTCTGGAACGGTCTGGGCGGCTTCGACGCCGACGGCTGCGAGTACGTCGCGGTGCTGGGCGAAGGGCAATGGACGCCGGCGCCGTGGATCAACGTCATTGCGAACCCCGGCTTCGGCTTCCAAGTCTCGGAGTCCGGCGCCGGCTATACCTGGGCGGTCAACAGCCGCGAGAACCAGCTCACCCCCTGGTCCAACGACCCGGTCGGCGACCCGCCCGGCGAGACCCTCTACGTCCGCGACGAGGAGAACGGCCTGGTGTGGGGGCCGACGGTGCTGCCGATCCGCGAGGAGGCGTACTCCTACGTCGCCCGCCACGGGCAGGGGTACAGCCGCTTCGAGCACGCTTCGCACGGCGTGTCACTCGAGCTGCTGCAGTTCGTGCCGCTCGCGGACCCGATCAAGATCTCCCGCCTGACCATCGTCAACCGCGAGAACCGCCCTCGCCGCCTCTCGGTGACCGCGTACGCCGAATGGGTCCTCGGCAGCTCGCGCGGCGCCGCGGCGCCGTTCGTGGTCACCGAGATCGACGCCGCGACAGGGGCGATGCTGGCCCGCAACAGCTGGAACGAAGAGCTGGCCGGCCAGGTCGCCTTCGCCGACCTCGGCGGGCGCCAGACCGCCTGGACCGGCGACCGCTCCGAGTTCCTCGGCCGCAACGGCGCGCCCGACCATCCGGCGGCGCTCGAGCTGGACCATCGCCTGTCAGGACGGGTGGGTCCCGCGCTCGATCCGTGCTGCGCCCTGCAGGCGGCCGTCGAGCTGCCGCCCGGCGGGCGCGCCGAGGTCCTCTTCCTGCTCGGCCAGGGCGCGGGCGTCGAGGCGGCGCGCGAGCTGGTGCGGCGCTATCGCGCGGCCGACCTCGACGGCGCGCTGGCCGAGGTGAAGCGCACCTGGGACGACGTCGCCGGGGCATTGCAGGTCAAGACGCCGGACCGCTCGATGGACCTGCTGCTCAATCGCTGGCTGATCTATCAGACCCTCTCCTGCCGGTTCTGGGCGCGCTCGGCCTTCTACCAGGCCGGCGGCGCCTACGGCTTCCGCGACCAGCTGCAAGACGTGATGGCGCTGACCGCCGCCCGGCGCGACATCGCGCGCGAGCACATCTTGCGCTGCGCCGGACGGCAATTCGTCGAAGGCGACGTCCAGCACTGGTGGCATCCACCGTCCGGCCGCGGCGTGCGCACCCACATCAGCGACGACCTCCTCTGGCTCCCCTACGTCACGCTGCACTACGTCGAGGTCACCGGCGAGCGCGAGCTGCTCGACGAGGAGGTGCCCTTCATCGAGGGGCCGCCGGTGCCGGAGGGCAAGGACGACGCGTACTACGCGCCGGTCGAGTCGCGGCAGCGCGGCACCCTGTACGAGCATTGCGCCCGTGCTCTCGACCTCCGCCTGCCGGTGGGCAGTCACGGCCTGCCGTTGATGGGCACCGGCGACTGGAACGACGGCATGAACCGGGTCGGCCGCGAGGGCAAGGGCGAGAGCGTCTGGCTGGGGTGGTTCCTGCACAGCCTGCTCTGGGAGTTCGCGGCGATCGCCGAGCAGCGCGGGGAGGACAAACGCGCCGCGCGGTGGCGCCGGCACGTCGCGGCGCTCAAGACCGCCCTCGAGAAGCATGGCTGGGACGGCGACTGGTACCGCCGCGGCTACTTCGACGACGGCACGCCGCTGGGCTCGGCCACCAACGCCGAGTGCCGCATCGATTCGATCGCGCAGTCGTGGGCGGTGCTCTCGGGCGCCGCCGACCGGCCGCGCGCGGTGCGCGCCATGGCGGCGGTGGAGGAGTACCTGGTGCGCCCGGGAGACGGCCTGGTGCTGCTGTTCACGCCGCCGTTCGACCGCTCCCCGCTCGATCCCGGCTACATCAAGGGCTACCTGCCGGGAGTGCGCGAGAACGGCGGCCAGTACACGCACGCGGCGATCTGGTGCATCCTCGCCTTCGCGGCGCTGGGAGAGGGCGACAAGGCAGGCTGGCTGTTCTCGATCCTCAATCCGATCAACCACGCCAGCACGCGCGCCGGCATCCAGCGCTACAAGGTCGAGCCCTACGTGGCCGCCGCCGACATCTATGCCGAGGCCAACCACATCGGCCGCGGCGGCTGGACCTGGTACACCGGCTCCGCCGGCTGGATGTACCGCGCCGGGGTCCAATGGATCCTGGGCATCCGCCTCCGCGGCACCACGCTGTCGATCGATCCCGCCGTCCCCCGCGCCTGGCCGGCCTACGAGATCACCTTCCGCTATCACTCGGCGCGCTACACCGTCAACGTCGAGAACCCCCGCGGCGCGACCCGCGGCGTCTCCCGCGCCGAGCTCGACGGCGCCGAGCTGCCGGTCGCCCCGAACGGCGTCGCCGACGTCCCGCTGATCAAGGAAGGCACCCACCAGATCCGCATCGTGCTGGGGTAGGGCGCCGCGCTCAGAGCTCGAGGTCCCAGGTCTGGCCGATGCAGTCCGGTCCCCAGCTGCGGTGGGGTTGCTCGTGGACCAGGCGGAAGCCGGCGCCCTCGTAGAGGTGGCGGGCGGCGTGCAGCTCGGCGTTCGTCCAAAGCGTGAGCTTCGTGTAACCGGCCCGCCGCGCGAAGCGGGTGCACTCGCCGACCAGGCGACGGCCGAGGCCGAGGCCGCGCGCTTTGGGTTCGACCAGCAGCAGGCGAAGCTTCGCCACCTTGTCGGAATCCTTGACCAGGAAGACGCAGCCGACGATCTCGCCATCGCGCTCGGCGATCCAGCAGCGCTCGCGCTCGGGGTCGAGCTCGCGGATGAACTTCGCCACGATCTCGGCGACCAGCGCTTCGAAGCGCTCGTCGAAGCCATACTCCTGCGCGTAGAGAACGCCGTGGCGGTGGACCACCCAGCCCATGTCTCCGGGCCGGTGCGGCCGCAGCAGGTAGGGCTCCTCGCTCTCGGGTCTGGCAACCAGCACCGCCTCGACGGCCTGCATCGCCGCGACCAGGCGGTGCTGCTCCGAAGCCGGCAGCGGGGCAAGCATCGCGCCGATGGACTCTCTCGCACGCGCTTCGAGCGTGCCGAAGGTTTCCCGGCCCTGGCCGGTGAGGCGCAGCAGGTTCTGCCGGCCGTCAGCTTCGGAAGGCGTGCTGTCGACCAGGCCGCGCTGCTGGAAACCGCGCAGGATGCGGCTCAGATAGCCCCCATCCAGCCCCAACGTCTTGCCGACCTCAGTCGCGGTCGGCTGGTCGCGATGCGCCAGCTCGTAGAGGACCCGCACCTCGGTCAACGAGTAGGGGCTCGCGAGCAGACCCTCCTCTAGCACCCCGATCTGGCGCGTATAGAAGCGATTGAAGCGCCGCACGTCGTCGACCCGCTGGTCGAAATCTCCCTCGCTCGCGGTCATCATTTCTCCTTGCCCGGGCGGCCCGGCCAAGCCCGCGGACAGCAGAGATAGATGACAGTGTCAGACATCTGCTTGACTTAGTCAAGCATTGACCGCAGCTGAGGAACGGTAGGGCCGCGGACAAGCGTCCGAGGACGGCGACCGGCGACAGGGCGTAAGTGGCGCGAAGCGGCCGGCCGGCCGCCGCCCGCGCCGCACGCAGGGCGCTTGCTCCGCGGCCCGGCGGGGGCCCCGTCATGGCGCCGCCCACCAGGACGGCAACAGGGCGAAGTAGAGGTTGAGCACCATGGCGCTCCTCGGCGCGCCGTCTCAGGGACCCGGCGGCCGCGGCGGCAACGCCATCACCGCCCGGGCGATGGCCGCGGCGGCGCAGCGGTGACCGTAAGTGGAGGGATGGAAGTTGTCGCTGCTGATCGGCTCCGCCGCGGCCTTGCGGCAGTCGCTGAACGGGACGAGCAGGTCCACCAGGGCGAAGCCGTTCGCTTTCGCCAGGTCGGCTACGAACTGGTGCTGCCGGCCGAAGTTGTAATAGCTGAAGGTGCGCACGAAGCGCGGGAAGACCGCGATCAGCACCTGGAACCGGTGCTGCCGGGCGAGGTCCCGCAGCACCCCGAAGTAGGGCGCCACGGTGTCGGCCGAAACCAGGTCGAGGTAACGCTGGGCTTCGGTTGCGGCGCCGGCGGCGGCTCCGGTGCCGCCCAGGGGGGCATCGAGCTTCGCTTGCGCGGCCTCCGGCGCGGCCGCCCGAGCCTGGCTCTCCGGGGAGGCTGTCGGCGCCGGCGTCGCCACGGCCCGGGTCGCCTCGGGGCGCCGCCTTGGCGCGAGCACGCGGAAGCGCAGGAAACGGTAGAGGGCGCTCTTGACCAGCCAGGAGTTGACACGCGCGCTGCTGACGCCGCCCTGCTGCTGCTCGGCCTCGAGCAGTGTCTTCAGGATGTCGCCATCGACGTGCTCGCGCGCGCTCATCGTGTAGGCGACGACCACCAGGTCGGGGTGGTACTGCAGCCCCTTCTCGCGCAGCATCTCGACTTCCTGCTGCGTGTTGTAGCCGGAGACCGCGAGGTTGATCACCTCGGCGCGCAGGCCGCCCTGGTCGAGCAGCCACTCGAGGATGGGCGGGAAGATGTCCTGATTGCGCTCGACGTGGAGGCCGGCCGCGATGCTGTCGCCGAGCACGACGATGCGGTAGACGCCGGCCGGCTTGGCGACGGCGTGCTCGCGGTCGCGGAAGCCGAGGCTGTTGCTGGCCCCCAGGTAGTCGTAGAAGCTGAGCTCGCGCCCCGAGTAGACCAGCGGCACCGGCTCGTAGCCGATCTTCGGGTTGTGCGACAGCTGGAAGCGGCCCTTGCGAATGGCATAGACCTTGGGCGCCGCTCCCGCCGCGCGCACCAGCAGCTCGGCGGCGAGCAGCGCCACCAGCACGCCGGCCAGCATGAGGGCGATCTTCTTTCCCATCGTCGGCGTTACCAGCTCAGAGCGGCGACTCAGGCTTCCGGCGCGGCACCGGCGTCAGGCGACCCGCGTTCAAGGGCGGCAGGCGTAGCGCGAGCGCGCCAGCGCCTGGGCGTAGATCGCCTGCGCCGCGGCGTTAGGATGTGCGTCCTCGTGGCTCACCCAGTAGCGTTCGCCGGAGCCGGGCGGGAAGTCGGGAGCCGGATCGATGACCTCGAAACCCGCCGCGCGGCCGACGGCGGCGACGCGCGAGAAGGCCTCGGCGATGCCGGGGTCGTGCGGGTCGTGCAGCTCCGGCATCAGGAACAGCGTGCCGGGCACGCCGTCGGCGCGCAAGATCGCGCCCAGCTCGCGCAGCGCCGCCTTGGTGCGGTCCCACCCCGGCTGGCCCTCGCGGAACAGGCCGACGTAATAGTCGTTGTAGTTCGCCAGCTTGGGATCGGTCTGCTTCTGCATCCGGGCCGCGGCCAGGGAGAGCAGCGCCGAGTGCCAGTAGAAGGGGTTGGTATCCGGCACCGCGTCGGGCTCGGCGTCGTTGAACGAGAAGCCGAGGATCACCCAGTCCGGATGCAGGTAGGGGCGGATGCGCAGCTTGTAGCGCTGCACCTCCATCGAGGTGTTGCAGTTGCCGATGCCGGCATTGGCGACGGTGATCGGGCGCCCGGCCGCGGCAGGACAGCGCGCGGACAGCAGGCGCTCGAGCTGATCGGGAAAGGTCTGCCCCTCGGGCACGCCCCAGCCGAAGGTCAGCGAGTCGCCGAGCGCCACGGCGAGCCGGTTGCCCGGGTGGCGCCGCGCCTCGGTGGCCGGGTCGGGCAGGCGGAAGCCGTGCTTCTCGGTGCGCACCTTGGCGCCCATGAGAAAGGCGCTGGCGTTGGGCCGCTGCTCCTCGACCACTCCCGGGTAGCGCGAGAGCGTCTTGATCTGGCGGGCGTAGCGCCACATCTCGACGTCATAGACGCTCAACCAGTATTTGGAGACCAGCCTCAGTCCCACCTCGGCCGCCACCAGGGCGACGAGCAGGGAGAGGCCGAGGACGGCGGCGCCGAGCAGACGTTTGTTCATGGACGAGACACCACCTGATCGAGAGCTCCCGCCGGGCGGGAGGGGTGTGAAACGCCGCGCGGGCGGCCCGCGCAGGCGGCCGGGCGGTGCGCGCCGTCCGGGGACCCGGGCGGCGGCGCTAGACTGTATCACCACCAGGCTGGCGCCGGTGCGGTGAGGCGAGGAGTTTCGTTCTACGGCGCGGCCAGCGCGGCGGCCTGGTCGAGCAGGCTCTGCGCCTGGGCGAGGCCCGGCCCGCCTGGGTCTAGCGCGAGCCGGCAGGATCGCTTGGCCGGCGCCGGCGCACGGCGCGCCAGCCGAGAGCGGCAGCGGCCGCGCCGATCGTCAGCCCGCACAGGCGCAGGCCCCAGACCCAGCCAGCCGGCCGGTACTCGATGGTGACGCGGTGCCATCCTGCCGGCAGCAGGACACCCAGGAACCCGGCGTTGACGCGCACCGGCTCGGCCCGGCGGCCGTCGACGGCGAGGCGCCAGCCGCGGCAGAAGGTGACGCTCGAGACCACCAGGCCGCCGGTCGCGCCGCCGGCATCGAGCTCGAAGCCATTGGCGCGGAGACGGCGGAGCTGCACCCGGCCGGCCTGGCGGCGGAGCCCGAAGCGGCCGGCGAGGTCGCCGCCGATTGAACCGATGCCGTCGATCGGGCCGCTGCCGACGGTCGGACCGCCACCAGCGCTCGGACCGGTACCGGCGACCTTCCCGCCCTCGCCTCCCTCGCCGACAGCGCCGAGCTCCGCCACCGCCGCCGCCGCGAAGTCCTGGTTCGCCACCGTGGCGAGGAGGGCGTCGCGGGGATCGCGCGCCGGCCGCCAGGTGGCGGGCATGAAGAACAGCGGCAGCGCCTCGGGATTGCGCCAGAGCTTGCCACCCTGGCCATCCCAAGCTTCTTCCCATGGCGGAAAGAGCTCCACGCGGTGCCGGGTCAACATGTAGCGCACGCCGAGATAGCCGAGGAAGGGAACCGGGTAGGGCCGGTGCCGCAGCAGCATCTCCTGTCCGATGCGATACTGCTGGCGGATCACCCTGCCGAACACCAGTGTGGCGCGCGCCGGCTGCATCGGGTCGTTGGAGCGCGGGTCCCACAGCCCATACAGCGCGGCGAGGTTCGGTCGTAGCGAATCGCCCTCGGCGATCACCCGGAAGGGTGCGCCGGCGCGGGCGCTGACCCGCATTTCCGCCGTCAGCGCCGCCACCGCCGGCGGCGGCGCCAGGTCGAGGCTGGCCGGGAGGACAGGCAGCAACCGGACATCGAGCAGCCCCAGGTCGAGCGCCAGGCAGGCCACCGCCAGCCAGGGTAGCCAGCGCGCCGCGTCCCGGCGGCTCGCTGCCGCCCAGCAGAAGGCCGCGGCGGTGAGCACGGCGCCGGCGACGGCGGCCAGCCACCACGCGCGCTCCCAGGGCGGCGCCGGCGGGCGCTCGCAGGCGAGCCCGAGGGCGGCGGCGGCGGCGCAGGCGCCGGCGATCCAGCGCCCCGAGCGCCGCGCGGCGAGAGACTCGAGACCCAGACCGGCGGCCACCGCCACCGCCAGCACCCAGACCAGGCGCAGCCTGCCGTTGGCGGCATGATCGAGCAGCGGCAGCGCCCGCACCACCTCCAGGAAAGGCGGGACGGCAACGGCCGCGGCCAGCGCCGCCGCGCCGCCGGCGAGGATGGCCAGCACCCGCCCGCGGCAGGTCAGGGCGGTGGCGATGGCGAGGGCCAGGGCGAGCAGGCCGGCGTAGCCGCTGCACTGCTCGTTGAAGTTCGACGGACCGGTCCAGGCGCCGTCGCGGGGGCTGCCGTTCGCGAGCGGATCGACGACCAGGTTCAAGGCCGCCACCGCGAAGCGTAGCGGCTGGACGCCATGTGACGACCGCGCGATGAGTTGCGCGCGCACCGTTTCTGGCAGCGTCTCGACGAACGGCAGCAGTGCCGGCGCCGCCAGGCCGGCGCTCATCGCCGCGGCGGCGGCCAATCCGCCGAGAAAGCGCCAGCGCGCCGCCCCGCCGCCGTCGGGGTCAGCCTTGCGGGCCTCCGCGGCAAACCCGCTGTCTCCGCGGGTCTCCGCGCACGCGCCTTCCCGGCTTTCGCCGGCGCGACCAGTACCGTCATCACGCCCAGCACGCCCCGCCCGCCCGAGCAGCAGCGCCGCCGCCACCACGCCGGCCGCCAGAGCGGCGTGGGCGAGCGTCTCGGGATGGCCGGAGAGAGCCATGCCCGTGGCGCAGGCCGTCAGGCCGGCCAGCCCGCCGCGTCCGCCCCGGCGCAGCACCACCAGGCCGAGCACGATGCCGGGGAGCCATGCCGCCGCCACGCCGAGCGGGTAGAGGGCCCAGCAGACCGAGTACACCGAGAAGGCGAAGGCGACGGCCGCGAAGCAGGCGCCGGCCCGCCCGGCCCCGAGCGCCGCGAGCAGCGCGTCGGTCAGGAGCAGCGACAGGAAGAGCTTGAGCGCCGCCATGACCGGCAGCGCGCGCACCGCCGGGAGCGGCAACGCCAGCAGCCCGATGGGCGAGAACGGCGCGGACTGGGCGTTGCCGAGCAGCGGCTCGCCGGTGCCCATCTCGCTGGCCCACAGCGGCGCCTCGAAGCGCAGCAGGCGGTCTCGCACCAGGGCGCGGAACGGGATGATCTGCAGCGGAATGTCGCTGAGCAGGCCGTTGGCGGGCAGGACCGGCGCCTCGACCATCTCGCGCCATGGCCGCCACTGGTAGGCGATGTCGGACGGCACTTGCAGATCCGACGTGATGAGCGGCGCCGCGAAGAAGGCGCCGGCAGCGAGCCAGTAGGCAGCGATCCAGCGCCATCCCGGGCACGGCCGCCACCAGCGCATCAGCGCGCCGAGCAGGGCTCCGCCGCCCAGGTAGATCAGGAAGCTCATGGAGCGGCGATTATGCCAGCACGCGCCGGCGCTCGCGGCCGGCCCGGACCGCACCTGCTGTCTCGGGCCGGCGAGCTCGGCGCACGTTGCGAGTAGAGATCGGCCAGGCGATCCGGCCGAGTCCTGGGAAGGAGAACCGCATGAAGAAGACGCATCCGCACAAGCTCAGCCTGCACCGCGAGTCGCTGCGCCAGCTCGAGGCGCAGAGCCTGGGCGCTGCCCGGGGCGGGGTCAGCAAGGGCTGCTCCATCGACGGTCACAGCTGCCACTGGGGCTGCCCCGGCTACACCCGCTTCGGCACCTGCACCTGCTGAAACGTCATTCGAAGATCGCGGTCCGAGCTGCGGCGGGAGCGGTCGACATGAGCCGGCCCGCCCTCGGCCCGGGCCGCGCGAAAGGAGCCCAGATGAAAAAAGCACATCCTCGCAAGCTGACACTGCACCGCGAGTCGCTGCGCACCCTCGAGCCATCCCATCTCATCGCCGCAAAGGGCAACAGCGACCTGTGCACGGGACCGAGCTGCTTGTACACCTGCACTCACCATACGCGCGAGGCTACCTGCACTTGCTGAGCGCATCTGCGAGAGGGCCTCGCGCGCGCCGGCGCGCCGCATGGCACGGCTGCGCCGGCGCCGCGCACCTGGCCTGGCGGGGTGCGGCAGCGCCCTTTTCAGGTGGAAGGGATCTCGGCGGCGGCTGCGCCGGCGGGGGAGGGGCTGTCCTGCTCGACCGTCATGTTGTTGATGCCGCGCCAGAAGCGCCATGAACCATCCGGCTGGCGCCGCAGGACGGAAAGGCCCATGCCACGCGCGTGGACCGTCGCGCCCCCCGCCAGAGGAGTGATCGCCACGGCATCCCTGCCGATGACGAAGGCCCAGTCACCGGCCACGTGCAGCTCCTCGACGGCGAAATCCTGCACCAGCGCGCAAGCGGCAAAGCTCTGGCGGAAGAGCGCCTCGACCGCGGCCCTGCCGCGGATCGCCGGACGTCCGGGCGCCAGGAACATGGCCTCTTCGTCGACCATGCGCGCCAGACCCGCGGCGTCGCGCTCGGCAACCGCCACGCTCCAGCGCTCGACCAGCTCGCGGATCGCCGCCGCATCCTGTTCGACATTCTGGGACACCTGAGCCATGTAGTTGTATCGGAATTCGGCAGCGCCGCCGCCGCGATCCTAGCTGACGGCAGGTCACCGCGCCAGGGAACCGCGCGGCCGCCGCAAGCGTCGCCGTAGCAGTCGATAATCTGCCGCCGCCGACTTGAAGCATGGCCGCGGCGGTGCCAGGATGGGCGGGGACGAACCGGGCAAGAAGAGACAAGTCAGAAGACAAGCGGGAGAGATCCATGATCAACGGCGCTCACGTCATCGTCTACAGCCAGGATGCGGAAGCGGACCGCGCGTTCTTCCGCGACGTTCTCGGTTTTGCGGCGGTCGACGCCGGCCACGGGTGGTTGATCTTCGCCTTGCCTCAGGCCGAGGCTGCCTTCCATCCGGCAGACGAGAACGACCGGCACGAGCTCTACCTGATGTGCGATGACCTGCAGGCGGAAATCGCTTCATTCGCGGCGAGAGGCGTCGCCTGTGCGCCGATCGTCATGGAGCGTTGGGGAGCCAGGACACGGATCACGCTGCCCGGCGGCGGTGGGATCGGCCTCTACCAGCCGAGCCACCCGACCGCCCTGGACCTCGCGCCGCGCCGGGCCGCCGGATAACCGTCAATCTCGAGCCTCGAGACGGTGCGAGAGCCGGTCAACCCGCCGGCAGCGGCAACCGGGCAGGGGCAACCGCCCTCATCGTACGCACCCCTGCTGCAACGACACCGCCCTGTCTCAGGCAGTGAAATTCGTCACCGGCCAGTGACGCAGTTCATAGCGCGGCCCGACGGCGCCGCTCTACAGTCCCCGCCATAGCAGTACCCATGCGGAGAGAGGAGGAGGGCGTGAACCAGGACGATGCCGTCCGCGGGTCCTTGCGCGGGGCTCCGGCGCCGCCATGGACCAGCCGTCCTCGAGCCCTCGCCGGCGCGACGGCCCTGGCCGCCCTGGCGGCGTTCGCCGCGCTGGCCGGCGCTCGTCCCCTGGCAGGCCAGGGGGCAAGTTTCTACACCGTCTCTCCATGCCGCCTGGTCGACACCCGGAACGCCGCCGGACCGTTCGGCGCGCCGGGGATCGCCGCCGGCGGCATGCGCGCCTTCGACGCCGCCGGGCAGTGCGGCATCTCGACGCGCGCGGTCGCGGTCTCCACCAATGTCACCGTGATCTCGCCGCCGAGCCCCGGCTTCCTGATTCTCGGCCCTGCCGGAGTGGCGCTCCCGGCCACCTCGACGATCAACTTTCAGGCCGGCCTGACCCGCGCCAACAACGCCATCGTCGAGCTCGGCGCCGCCGGCGCCTTCCTCGTCGCCGGCGGGCACAGCAGCGGCCGCGCCGACGTCATCGTCGACGTCAACGGCTACTTTGCCAACGCGGCGCTCGAACAGACCACCGCCGCGCCGCCGGCATTCAACCCGCCGCCTGGCAGCTACGCCGGCAGCCAGCAGGTGCAGATCCTCAGCTCGACGCCCGGCGCGCAGATCTTCTACACCACCGACGGCTCGACGCCGAGCGGCTCGCACGGCACGCTGTACACCACCGCCGTGACGCTGCCGGCGACGACCACGCTCAAGGCCATTGCCATCGCGGCGGGACTCGCCAACAGCCCGGTGACCACCGGCCAGTACAACCTGTCGGCAACCTCGACGCTGTTCCTGGCGCAGATGATCCCGCAAGGATCGTCGCTGTCGCTCGGGTCCGGCTCGGCCAGCCTGGTGCTGGCCCCCAACCAGGCGACCGCCGTCCTGCACCACACCTACTCGAACCTCAGTGGACCGATCGTCGCTCAGCACATCCACGGCCCCGGCGGACCGATCCTGTTCGACATCGACACCTCGACTCCCGACGCCATGGGTGGGCGCGTGTGGACGATCGTCCCGGCGGGTGGCTTCACCGTGCCCCAGATCCTCGCGGCGCTGTTCGCCGGCCAGTGCTACATCAACCTGCACACCGCGATGTACCCGGCGGGCGAGATCAAGGGCTTCTTCAACGTCGCGACCGGCAATCAGACCTTCATGCCGCCGCCGCCGCCGCCGGCGCTGCCGCCGCCGCCGGCCACCCAGACCGATGCCGCGCGCTTCCTGATGCAGGCGACCTACGGCCCGACCTCGCCGGCCGACGTCGCGGTCATCACCGCCGAGCCGACCGGCTTCGGTCCCTGGCTCGCCAACCAGTTCGGCCAGCCGCGGGTGTCGCATCTCGCCTACATCGACGCGGCGCGCGCGGCCCAGGAGATGATCTCGAGCAACCAGGTCATGGAGTCGTTCTGGCGCCAGACGGTCACCGGACCCGACCAGCTCCGCCAGCGGGTGGCGCTGGCGCTCTCCGAGATCATGGTGATCTCCGATCAGAACGCCAATCTCGACCCGGAGGGCATGGCGCGCTATCTCGACGTGCTCGTGTCCGACGCCTTCGGCAACTTCCGCCAGCTGCTCGCGGACGTGACGCTCGATCCGACGATGGGCGTCTACCTCAACATGCTGCAGAACGATCAGGGGGATCCCGCCAACGGCATCAATCCCAACGAGAACTACGCCCGCGAGATCAATCAGCTGTTCTCGATCGGCCTCTACAAGCTCAACCCGGACGGCACCCTGATCCTCGATGCGACGGGGTTGCCGCTCCCGACCTACAACCAGGACGCGATCAAGGGCTTCGCGCAGGTCTTCACCGGCTGGACCTGGGCCGGCGGCGATCACAGCGATCCCAATAACTTCTACAACTACAGCCCCAATTGGCGCCAGCCGATGGAGGCCTGGCCGGAGCACCACTCGCCGGGCAGCAAGCTGCTGCTCGACGGCGCCGTTCTG
>Ga0209118_1000940_pt1 | contig 14422 bp, 12 predicted proteins | sample BlaSpr_A8_Ref_M1_FD_187988 | JGI IMG/M metagenome (GOLD analysis project Ga0209118, IMG submission 187988) | Forest soil microbial communities from Thunder Bay, Ontario, Canada - Black Spruce, Ontario site 2_A8_Ref_M1 (SPAdes) (version 2) | ecosystem: Environmental > Terrestrial > Soil > Boreal...
CATCCAGCACGCCCCTTCCTACCTGACGAGAGAACCGGCGCTGAAAGAAATCCCGGCGCCGCCTTCCGACTTGCGTCTGCCCAGCGCTCAACCGCCCACTGTCGTTGAGCGTCCCCGTTCGCAAACCGCGAGCGCGCCGAAAATCGTTCCCACCACTCTCCGCTTTTCGGCCGAACTCGAAGCGCTCGGCACCGTCCAAAGCCCTGAGTTGAAATTCACTGCCTCCGGCCACGAATCGCCCGAGGTCGCGCAATTCCGCATCGCCGTGAATGACCTGGGCGAAATACGCTCCTGCTTTCTCGAAAAATCCTCCGGCGACGCCGCCCTCAACGAACAAGCACGAAAATATCTCGTGCTCTGCCGCTTCCCCGCCATTCTCCATCCTCCATCCTCCATCCTCGCCGCCCTCACCTGGGGCCTCGTCACCGTCGAATGGGGCAACGACGTCGTCCTCCCGCCGATCAAAACCGAAAGCATCGCGCCATGATCCGCGTCAGTCTCTCCGCGCTGGTGACGATCTATCTGCTGGTTTTTCTTGCGGCGGTTTTTCTCCTCTGGATAGTTGGTGAGTGGAACCGTCGCCGACGCGAGCGCCGCGCTTTGCGCCACCGCCTGCGTTGCGTGATTTGCGCGTTTGAGTTTGAAGATCGAACGCCCGCTTTGCTTCCGCGGTGTCCACGCTGCGGAAGTTTGAACGAACGTTTTATACCGGAACAAATTTAATTATGGGAATGTGGATCGGCCGAAATCGCAAAGCTCGCGTCACCTACGGGTTCGACGAAATCGCGCTTGTCCCGGGCCGGATCACGATCAATCCGAACGAAGTCGACATCGCCTGGCGCTTGCCGCGACGCGAGGCCGAGCCGCTCGAATTCAAGATTCCGATCCTGGCCAGCGCCATGGACGGCGTGGTCGATGTGCGCTTCGCCATTGCCATGAGCAAACTCGGCGGCCTCGCCGTTCTGAATTTGGAAGGCGTGCAGACCCGCTACAAGAATCCGCAGGAAGTCCTCCAGAAAATTGTCGAAGCCGACAAGACGGAGATCACCGGCCTGCTCCAGAAAATTTATCAGGAGCCGGTCCAGGAAGATCTGATCGCCGCGCGCATTCGCGAGATGAAGGACAACGGCGCGACCGCGGCCGTCAGCTCGATCCCGCAACGGGCCGCGGAATTCGGAAGAATCGCGCAGGAAGCCGGCGCGGATGTTTTCGTCGTGCAGAGCACCGTCTCGACCGTGCGCCACGTTTCCTCGGAATATAAATCGCTCGAGCTGGAAAAATTTTGCCGTGAGATGCGCATCCCGGTCATCGTCGGCAACACTGTCGGCTACGATGTCACCTTCGAGATCATGGAATGCGGTCCGGCGGCGGTCCTCGTCGGCGTGGGTCCGGGCGCGGCCTGCACTTCGCGCGGCGTCCTCGGTCTCGGCGTGCCGCAGGTCACCGCCACGGTCGACTGCGCCGCCGCGCGCGACGCCTATTTCAAAAAAACTTCACGCTACGTTCCGATCATTACCGACGGCGGAATGAGCAAGGGCGGCGACGTCTGCAAAGCGCTCGCTTGCGGCGCCGACGCCGTCATGGTCGGGAGCGCGTTCGCGAAAGCGCACGAGGCGCCCGGCTGCGGCTACCACTGGGGCATGGCGACGCCGCACGCGAATCTCCCGCGCGGCACCCGCATCAAAGTCGGCGCGACCGGTTCGCTGAAACAAATCCTCTTCGGTCCCGCCGAGGTGGACGATGGCAGTCAGAATCTGGTCGGCGCGATCACCACCTGCATGGGGAACGTCGGCGCGCGGACGATCGCCGAGTTCCAACAAACCGAAATCATCATCGCCCCTTCGATCAAAACCGAAGGCAAACTTTTCCAGACCGTCCAGAGCGTCGGGATGGGAACGCGGTGAAAGAAAGTGACGAGTGACATGTGACGTGTGACAAGTTTTTAGAACCGCCCACCATGTTTCTGCTGTTTTCACTCGTCCCTCGTCACTCGTCACTTTCCCATGAATCGTAGAGTCGTTCTCACAGGCCTCGGCGTGGTCACGCCGATCGGCAACGACGTCGACACCTTCTGGCGTAATTGCCTCAATGGCGTCAGCGGCATCGAACGCATCCAGGCGTTCGACACCGAAGGTTACGATTGCCGGATTGCCGGCGAAGTCCGCAACTTCGAGCCGAAAGATTTTTTCAAGAACCCGAAGGACCCGCGCCGCGCCGATCGTTTCGCGCAGTTCGCCATGGCCGCGGCGAAAATGGCGATGACTGATAGCGGCCTCGATTTGGAAAAGGTGAATCGCGAGCGCTTCGGCGTGATCGTCAGCAGCGGCATCGGCGGCCTGAAAACGCTCGAGGACCAGCACAGCGCTTTGCTCAACAAAGGTCCGTCGCGCGTCTCGCCGTTCACCATCCCGATGCTGATCAGCAACATGGCGAGCGGACTGATCTCGATGGAATACGGCTTGCACGGGCCGAACCTCTGCATCGTCACGGCTTGCGCCACCTCGAACAACGCCATCGGTGAATCGTGGCGCATGATTAAGTTCGGCGACGCGGACATTTTTCTCGCTGGCGGCTCCGAGGCCGCGATCATCCCGATCGGGGTCGCGGCTTTTTCCTCGATGAAAGCGCTCAGCACGCGGAATGACGAGCCGCATCGCGCTTCGCGGCCGTGGGACCGGGACCGCGACGGTTTTGTCATGGGCGAAGGCGGTGGCGTCGTGGTGGTGGAGGAATTGGAACACGCCAAAGCGCGCGGCGCGAAAATTTATTGCGAGCTGACCGGCTACGGACTTTCTGCGGACGCCTACCATATGACGGCGCCGCCGCCCGATGGTGTGGGCGCCGTGCGCGCGATGCGCCTCGCGCTCGACCACGCGAAAATCACGCCCGATCAGATTGATTACGTGAACGCACACGCCACCTCAACCGGGCTCGGCGACATCTGCGAAACGCGCGCGATCAAAACCGTCTTCGGCGAACGCGCGCACAAAGTTTCCATCAGCTCCACGAAATCGATGACCGGCCATTTGTTAGGCGGAGCCGGCGCCGTTGAGATGGCGGTGTGCGCGCTAGCGATCCGCGATTCGGTGATTCCGCCCACGATCAATCTCGAGAACCCCGGCGAAGAGTGCGACCTCGATTACACGCCGAACGTCGCGAAGGAAAAGAGAGTGCGCGTCGCGATCAATAATTCTTTCGGCTTCGGCGGCCACAACGCGACGCTCGTCGCGACAGAATTTACCGGAACATAGGCATCCTGCCTGTGCGCCCAGCGGACATTTTGTCCGCTGCAAAAACTCAGCGGGCTGCAAGCTCGCTGGGCACACAGACTAAAAGTCTATGTTCCCCCGCTGCTACTCTGCGAAGACCGGCGTCGCGGTAATGTCCGACGCGTCGAAGGAAAAACCGTGGCCGCCAGTCGAAAGTGACTTGAGCAATTTCCCCACGGCTTGCGCGGTGCTCGAGGAATAAAAGCGCACCAGCCCCACCGTCGTCCGCCGTCCGAAAACCGTGATCATGATCGTGTCGTCATCCACCGAGTTCATGAAAATGTGATTGCCGTTGCCCTGGTGATACAGCGCGTTGAATTCCACTTCGCCGATGCGCCGGGCCAGTTCTTTCGTCGCGGCGAATGAACCGGCGGCGAGCGCGGCTATAATCGTCACATCCATCACCGTCATGTCGCCGAACTGCGAGATCACGTTGCCGCCGCGATCGATCACCACCGTCAGCTCCGCTTCCGCCTTTTTCAAAAATTCGCCCAGGATGCCGTCGAGATTCGCGACATCCTCAATGGTCAGACACGGGATCGCGTTCATACCGTGGCCCCCGCTTTCTGTGGAACCGGCGGTTCGATCGGAATCGCCACCGGCGCCGTTTTGGGCGTATCGCTTTGCTTGCTGAACTTGTGGAGCAGAATCTGCGAGACCGCGTTCAGCGAGGCGAAAACATTCTGGCCCGTGCTCGAGACGACCTCGAAGCTTTGCACGCGCCGCTTTCGATTGTTCAGGACGTATTCGAGGTAATTAACCGGCGCGATATTTTCCAGGTCCCGCTTGTTGTATTGCACGACGTAGGGAATCTCATCGATCGAGATGTTTTGCTTCGCGAGATTGTCTTCGAGGTTCTTGAAGCTCTCGACGTTCTCTTCCATTTTTTCCCACTGCGAATCGGCGACGAAAATGACGCCGTCCACGCTCCGCAAGACGAGCTGGCGCGTTGCGTTGTAAATCACCTGGCCCGGCACGGTGTAGAGCTGGAACTTCGTCACGAACCCTTTGATCACAACCGCGTTCAGCGGCAGGAAATCGAAGAACAAAGTCCGGTCCGCGGCGGTGGCGAGCGAAACGAGGTCGCCGCGGTTCTCGGGATTAATCCGCTTATGGATGTAATCCAGGTTCGTCGTCTTCCCGCACAGGGCCGGCCCATAGTAGACGATCTTGAACTGAATCTCGCGGCTCGCGTAATTGATGATGGACATGGCAGGAATCTCCTAGACCGGATGCGAATATTTCCGCGAAAGCTCGTGCACGACCCGCGAGAGTTTTTCCCGCACCTCGGTGGTCAGATCCCCGCCACTGTGGAGCGCCGCGAGGCAAAGATTTTCGTGCATGAAAAATGTGATGGCGCCTTTCAAGCAGGTCAGCGTCATCCCGCGGAGCGCGCCGAACTTGGTCTCGACGATGTGGTTTTCGATGCGCTGCATGAGCGAGGGCGCCATCGCGCAAAGACCGTCCGCTTCAAATTCCGCCGGCAAACTCCCCGCCAAGCTGAGGCCGTCGCCGAACATGATTGCACACGCTCTCACGCCCGGGATTTTGTTGACGTGCGCCACGACCGCTTTCGCATCCAGTTTCTCGTGCGTTTCGAGCGCGACCTGCAACGGTGTGCGCAACGGTCCATCCGGAGAAACCCTCAAGTCAGGTTGCTGGTAGGGCGAGACTCCGTCGAGCCGCGACGTTTCTGGTTCCTTCGTTTTCGGCTCGACAGAGTCTCGCCCTACCAAATCAGTCGGCGCCGCCACTGGTTTCGCGACCGGCGTTCCGGTAACGTTGCAACGCTTCGCATCTTCTTCCGCCTTCGCGGAAAACGGCGTGGCGAAATTTGATCCCGCTTCCTGTTCTTCCTGGTCGTCCCGGATCCGCAAGGAAGCCGCGGGCAAATTCTTCAGGACATCCTGGAGCGGCAGCAGGACATCGGCCGCTTCGCCGGTCTTGAACAGGCCGCGATATTCCGGCGGCATGCCCGCTTCGAAAACCTGGGACGTCACCGCGATTTTTCCGGCGGCCAGTTGCGGTTCGATCAAAGCGAACGGGAGTTCGAGGCGCGCTTCCGCCGGCACGGTTTCCGGATCGCCGTTCAGTTGAAACGGCGGAAGTCCCTGCAAAATCGGTTTGAGCGGCAGCGCGATTTTTACTTCCACCATCGGGGCCGGAATCTTCACTTCCGCGCTCGGCGCCGGCGCTTTCGCCTCTGGTTTCACACCGAAGTTTTCCGCGGTCAGCCACGGCTCCGGGTTGGGGGGCGGACTCATCTTGAAAGGAATGCGCACCGGCGCGGGCGGCGACGGCAAGAGATTCGGAACGGACGGCCCGCTTGAGGCTGGAACACTCTCAGGTGCGGGCACGTCCGTTCCATTCGGTGAAAGTTTGAAAGGAATGCGCGTGGGCGTCTGCGTTGGTTTTTCGAAGGAAGGTCGGGGCGCCGATCCGTTTCCATTCGGGGCGAAGGCCGGAGTCTTCGAGGCGGCTTCGGGTTCAGCGGCGGCGAAAGCTTCCGCCGTCGGCGGCTCGACCCGCACTGTCGGCAAATCGCCCGTCTGCACTTGGAGCGGCTCGATTTTTGTGCCGAAACGCGAGCTGTCTTCGAGTGTCACCTTTAGGAAAGGCGTCTCGACTTGCGGCACGGACTGGTGCCTCTCCTGATCGCCGCGTACCTGCAAACTCGCGAATTGCTCGAGAACTTTTTTGAACGGCAATTGCACTTGCACCGCCTCCGGAGGAGCAATCGTGCGCAGAAAAATCTCCGGCACCTGCTGGAAAATCGTGGCGAGCGAAACGGTCGGCTTCCCGCTGGCCATGCCTTTCTCCATTTCGGAGGCCTTGAGCAGAACCCGACGAGTGCCGTCGATGCTTTCGATCGGCTTCACATAGTCGGCCGGTATTTGGGCCACGACATCCGCCAGCGCGAGCGAGATCACGCGCTCGACGTTCGGTTCGAGAGCCAGGGCCACGGCCGGCGGCAGATCGCGCGGTTTGGCGGGAGGCGGCGGTGCGGCGAAAGAAATCGTGCGCGTCGCGGGCGGAAGCGGAGCCACGGCGGTGGCCGTCCCCATCGAGCCGCCGAAGGCCGTCGACGTTGCGGCCATTTGAAATGGATCTTGCGGCGCCATCACGCGCGTCGCGTTCGGCATGACCGTCTTGCTGAAGCGCTCGCTGCTTGGCTTCTCTATAGGCGGCGCCGCGAGTTTTTTCGGCGCGGCGGCGCGCTCTTTCGCGGCTGCCTTCTCGCCTTTGCCCTTCATGAAATAACTCAGGAATGGAATCTTCATCGCGTTAATGGTCCTCCGCCGTGACCCGCCAGATTTCTTCGAGCGTCGTGACGCCCTCGAGCGCTTTATCGATTCCCACCATCCGCAGGGTCCGCATCCCTTCGCTGATCGCCTGGTTTTTTACCACGGCGGCGGAGGCACGCTTGATAATCAAACGGCGGATCGATTCGCTCACCGGCAGCGCTTCGATTATCGCCACCCGGCCGAGGTAACCCCGGTTCTTGCATCGTTCGCAACCGCTTCCATGATAAAAGACAGCGCCGTCGGGCGCCGTCATTCCGAGCTGCTGAAAAATCTCCGGCTCCGGCACGAACTCTTCCCGGCAATTGGTGCAGATGCGGCGGACGAGCCGTTGCGCGCACGCCATGATGACCGAGCTCGAAATGAGGAACGGCTCGATGCCCATGTCGTCCAGACGCGTGATCGCGCCGGCGGCGTCGTTCGTGTGGAGTGTGCTCAACACCTGGTGACCGGTCAGCGCCGCCTTCACCGCGATGTCGGCCGTTTCGTTGTCACGAATTTCACCCACCATTACGATGTCCGGATCCTGCCGGAGGATCGAGCGCAACGCCGAAGCGAAATCGAGCCCGATATCGTTGCGCACGGAAACCTGATTGATGCCGGAAAGCTCGTACTCGATCGGGTCCTCGACCGTCACGATGTTGTATTGCGGGTTGTTCAACTCCTGGAGCACCGAGTAAAGCGTCGTCGTCTTGCCCGAACCGGTCGGCCCCGTCACCAGGATCATTCCGTGCGGCGCGTCGATCGCCCTCTTGAATTTTTCCAGCGTCGACTCATCCATGCCCATCTGGTCGATGCTGCCGGTGAGCGCCGCCTTATCGAGAATACGAATCACGATCTTTTCGCCGTAAGCGGTCGGCAGGATCGAAACGCGCAAGTCCACTTCCTTCGTGAGAACTTTGATGCGGAACCGTCCGTCCTGCGGCACGCGCCGTTCGGCGATGTTCAGTCCCGCGAGGATCTTGATGCGCGACGTGATCGCGAGCTGGAGCGCTTTCGGCGGCGACTCCGCCATGATCAATTCGCCGTCGATCCGGTAACGCAGCTTCAGCGTTTTCTGGAACGGCTCGATATGAATGTCCGACGCTTTTTCCTTCACCGCCTGGACCAGGATCAAATTGACAATCTTGATCACCGGCGCGTCGGCGCTGTCGGTCGCGAGCCGGTCGAGATCGATCTCCTCGCTCTTGGCCGACTGCACTTCCACGTCGCTCGCATTCGCCGCATCGTCGGCGACCTGCTTGAGCACCTCCGACATCTTGGCGCCGCCGCCATGCACCCCGGCGAGCGCGTCGTTGACCGACTTCTCCGTCGCGATCATCGGCACCACTTCGAGCTGCACCCGGCGCTTCACGTCGTCCACCGCGAGCACGTTGGTCGGGTCGGCCATCGCCACGAACAGCTTGCCGTTGAGGCGCGCGACCGGGACGAGCTTGTTCGCCTTCGCCATCTCGCGCGGCACCAGCGACATTACGTCCTCCGGCACGCGCAACTTCGAAAGATTGATCAGCGGCGTATTCAGGCAACGGCCCATGCTCACCGTCATGTCCTGATCGGTCACGAACTGCCGGTCCGTCAAAATCTTGAGGAGCCGGCCGCCTTCTTTTTGTTGAATGCCGACCGCTTCCTCGAGCTGGTTCGGCAGAAGGAGACCGTCGTCAATCAAGACATCGGCGATGCGTTCGGCGAAAGATTTGCTTCTCATCTCGTCACGCGCCTCACGCTCTGGTTTCGAGCCGGTAAATATCCTGCAAAGCTTTGATGATCGCGCAGGGCCGGGCCAGGTACCACGTCACCGTGTAATCGAGCGATTGCTGCACCGCCTCACGCCCGGCCGCATCGAACGGATTGCAGCAGGCGACCATGATCGTGCGGCTGATCAAATCGAACGGAACGAACAACCGGCCCAGCGTCAGATTGTCCGGCAACATCCGCGCGATCTGGCGATCCACGTCGTAATATTCCAGCGGAATGTAGGCGTATTTCGTCCGGTCGATCAGACCCGAAAGCGCCGCGTCCAGCTTGTCCGTGTCCTGCCGGCAAATCTTATCGAGCAACGACGCGCCCAGCGCCTGCCCGCTCAGGTCCTTGTTCAGATGGGCCACGGTTTCGACCGCCTTGGCCACCTCGTCTTCGCTGCAGAGCTGTTGCATCACCAAGAATTTCGCCAGATGCTCGTCGCCGCGGTCCTGCAAATGCCGCGCGTGCCGGTTTTGTTGTAAATCGACCAGCGCGCCCTCCTGTCCCGGGGCTTGCGTCAGGCCATTCACGCCCGCCGGCGCGATGAGACCATTCTTGCCGCCGCCCGTGACGATCGCCTGACCGGCCGCCTGGAGGCGGTTCTCGATATCGCCCAGCATGGCGAGGACTTCCGGCGCGTTCGGTTCCTTGAGCAAAATGACCTCGCACTCCTGCATCGCAAGCGTGTAGGAACCGACGTTGAAATAGGCTTCCGCCAGACGGCGGGAAGTCTTGAGCGCATCTTCTGCGCGGCCGACCTTGTGGTAAGCTTCCTTGAGGATTTCGAGCGACTGATAATCGTCAGGCTGTGTTTGAATTATGACTTCAAACATCTCGATCGTCTGAACGATCTGACTATGCTCCTCCTCGGATAACGTGTGTTCCAGCACAACGCTCCGATAAAAGCTAGAAGCATGCCCTCAGGTGAGGCGGCGGCCCGCTAATTCTCCCAAATTTGCAAATTTCTGAATCCCGACACTGCTTCCTTCTGTAGCGGCGGTCTCTGACCGCTGAATCCGCACGAATTAACCGCGGATCACGCGGATGCCACGGATCGGAGATCGGATGCCACAGTTCAGGCGCGGAATGGAGAATGGATGATAGAGGATTGAGGATTGATGCGGCCGACAGCGCTTTTTTACCATTTTCGATCCTCTATCCTCACTTCTGCTCTGACCTCCGACCTCCGACCTCCGACCTCCGACCTCTGACCTCCGACTTCCGACTTCTGCGCTCTACCCCTGCTTCTGCTTTGACTCTTCCGCGCTCGCGTGACAACCTCACTCCGTGAGCACCGCCGATCTGGCCGGAGCGATGGCCAAGCTAGAACACCTCTCGGATGTTCGCGCTCAACGCGTATTATCCTTGATCGAAGATTTGGCGGAACTCGAAGCGCTGGAAAACACGGAAGATTTGAAAGCGGCCCGCGACGCATTGGGCGAATCGAAAGAACCCCTTCCGTGGGGACAAGTGAAGGCCAGGCTGGATGCGCAATTCGGTTTCCCTCAGCCGGCGAGCTGAGAAATTTCTTGCGGGGCTGGGAGATGCGACGCTCTACCGGCGGTTGCGGATCGCAATTGATGGCTTGGAGGAAAATGCGCGCCCTTCTGGTTGCGTGAAACTCGCGGGGGAGCCCGACCTCTATCGGATTCGCCTTGGGGATTACCGTGTCGTCTATCAGGTGAAGGACACCGCGCTAATAGTCTTGGTTTTGTCGATCGGTCATCGCCGCGAGATTTACCGTCATTCCTAATTTTTCCCCGCCATCTTCCATCCTCGATCCTCGATCCTCGCTTTGGATCCGTCCTCCGATTCTCTACGACCCGGCTGAGATCAACGCGAAGGCGGATTCTTTACGCATTCGTCAGCTTGATGAATTGCTCACGCTCTTCCCCGCCCCTCTGCCTGCCACGCCGTAGCCTCGGCGTAGGCAGGTCCTCTGTCGCCTTGCCTGCGCTCCTAAAAAACACTAAGCTCGAAACATGACCGCCGATCGCATCGAGATTGATCCAAAAATCATGTTGGGCAAACCGGTGATTCGCGGCACACGCATCACGGTTGAGTTGATCCTTCGCAAATTAAGCGAAGGCGCTGCCGAAGCCGACTTGCTGGAAGCGTATCCTCGCCTGACCCGCCAGGACATTCACGCCGCCATGCGCTATGCGGCCGACACTCTGGCGCACGAGGAGATTGCCATCGCGCCATCGACCTGACCCCCTCCAGCCCTTGAATTTCCTGGCCGACGAGAGGTGCGATTTCAGGATCGTGCGTGCTCTCAGACAAGCGAATCACGACGTGATTGCGATTTGTGAGTTCGCCAAGCGAATGGACGATTCCGAAGTCATCGGTCTCTCCCTGCACGAAGACCGAGTGCTGATCACGGAGGACAAAGATTTCGGGCAGTTGGTCTATGCCCACGGACGTGCTGCGCGCGGCGTTATCCTGATACGGTATCCCGTCTTACTCAGACAGAGCCTTTCTCGTAATGTTGTAAACCTGGTGGAGCAAAGAAAGGAACGCCTCCACGAAAGTTTTGTGGTTGTGGAGCCGGGGCGCATCCGCACTGCGCGCTTGCCACCTGACAATTAATCTTCGCCGTTTTCTTCTTTCTAACTTCTACTTTCTACTTTCTAATTTCAGCCACAGCGATCCGCTGTCAGCTCTCGTGAATTCCGCGCCTACTCACAAACACTCCACCCTCCGTCTTGTGAACAGGTCACTCGTCACTCGTCACTCGTCACTTCCGAGAGCCTTCACCCTCATCGAGATGCTCGTCGTCATGGGAATCATCGCGTTAGCACTTGGCTTTCTGATCCCCGCCTTGGGGACTGGGGCTGGCCGAGCGCTTGAAGGCGATGCCCGCCAATTCACAGCCGCGTTGGAAAATGCCCGCCAAATCGCGATCGCTGAACGAACCCGCACGCGCGTGCTTACGCCCATCTCCCAAGAGTCCCCGCCACTTGCCGAAAACCTTCCATTGCGCGCGTATACGGTCGCGAGCTTGGATCGGACGACAGGTATTTGGAAACAGCGGGCCAAATGGAATCGCCTGTCGCAGTCCGTAGCATTTAACAAGAACGTTGGTTATCTGAAAGACCCCGTTCCGGAGGAGACGAAACTCTCCGGCGCGATCAAATATACCGGTCCATATATCGAATTTCACGTCAACGGCAGCACCAGCCTAGATCCAGCTACACCGGCTCAACTGATCGAACTCGCGGATGCCATCGCTGACAACGCTGGAACATTCAGAGCTAAGAACGCTAGTCTGCGTTTACAAGTGACCATCGATCCCTTGACCGGTAGCGCGATTATGAAATGACGCAGCATTATCCTTGGTCCCGACGGGTTGCTTTTTCCCTCGTGGAGGTGGTCTTGGCCGTTGGAATTATTGGCATCTCCGTTTTAGCCACGGTGGCGCTTCTGTCGGTAGGCAGCGACACCAACAAAAAGGCTCGCGATGAAGCATTCGCGGCACAGCTAGTAGCAAATGAGTTAGAGAGACTTCGGTCTTTAAGTCTGACAAATTTTTCCACCACTTACGCGCCGCGTTTCTTCGATGCCGATCTGGCGAACGTCCCCGATTCAGACAAGGCGGCCAAAGCTATTTACGAGCTTCGTCTAGCTTTCGTCGATCCGGCGACCGGCACCGTTGCTGATCTATTGGTGAATGCCGAGATCCGCTATCCTGCTAATGCATCAGCGACCAATCAAAGCGTGTTTTACTACACCACGCTCATGAACAAACCAAAGTCATGAAGCGCACAGGAGCCTTTACACTGGCGGAATTGCTGGTTGCTCTCGCGATCACTTCAATTCTAGTGCTCCTTCTCGCAAATCTGGTCTCCGCCACCCTGACAGCATGGCAACAAGGGCGGAATCGTCTCGATACTTTCTCGAACGCTCGCCAAGTGATGAGTCGCATTGGTGATGAGATCAGCGGAGCCGTCGCCGCCAAGGATCGCATCGAATTTGTCGAAAACGTATCTGAGCTGGATAGTGGCTCGAACGCGCCAGTGCCAAAGACATCGGAGAATGTGTTCTTGGTCGCACCATACCCAAATTCAGGTGCCGGAGATTTATGCGTGATTGCGTATCGGCACGATACCGTAAACCACAGGCTTGAACGAAGATTCAAAGACAGCGCAAGCGCTTGGAACGTCGCGGTAGCTCAACGGTACAAGGTCAGCGGCTATCCTGACTCCACTCCTACCGAGTGGAGAACGGTCGCCGGAGGAGTAATGGAGTTTGAGATTCGCTGCTATTCGCAGGCGGATCTTGATGCCGATAAGGACGCCACCGCCTCATGGAGTTCTCGCACCATCGGCAACACGACCATGGAGGGTAAAACGCCAAGGCGGGTAGTGCTTCGACTCAAGGTTGTTGACGACAAAAGCCTCGTTCGTCTCGCGTCTATGACTCCAAACACCATACCTTATGACGCCCTGCTCAAGCGCGCAGTCCGAGAGTTTTTCGCCGATTTCAGCCTCCCGGCGCGGTGAGTTACAGATGAAGAAGGTCCAAAAGACTCACGGGTTTGCGCTCGTTGCTACGCTGATCCTCATGGCTCTCATCGTCGTTGTGATCGTCGCCTATCTCGGCAACACCCGCACGGATCGTGCGACATCTTCTGCCTACGCCAATCGGTTGCGCGCGAAAACTTTCGGAGACGCGGGCTTAGCGGCCGCCGTGCGGTTACTTTACGATAATACAAAAACCGGAGACTACATCACCGCGATGCCTGCGACATCTCCGGTTCCGCACCGACTAGAGCTTTACCGACCAAGTACGCCGAGTGATTACCTCCGGATCGACAACGCGATCGGAGAAATACTCGTCTCGCGGGCAAACACGACATCTCTTCCGGCCCCCACACCTCAGGTCGATCCGCGCCCGGCCGCGACAACAATTGCCGTCCCGCCTGCCGGCAGCTCGTTTGGCTTATCAGACCCAGGTTTTGGTTCGACGAATAGTTACGACTTCAACCAAATTGTTCGCGTCGGGAGCACCAATGCGGGCCGCCTCGTCGATCCCGATGCGCAGCCCGCGTTCGGTCAATGGGTACGCGTGCGCAACACTTCCGGTGATCTAATCGGTCGCTACGCGTTCTTCATCGAAGATGAAAGTATGAAGGTCAATGTCAATTTCTCGGGAAACAATCTCGGAGGTGGAGTGAATCCCAATCTTCGTGTTAATGACCTTGTCCTTCCCGCACCTGCTTCTACGCCAACATCTCAGATTCAAGAGATCGACCCTGCTGCAAGCTTGCGCGCGTCCGAGGATCGGCCTGGCGCTGACTCTGCGCTGATGGGTGTGGGCGCTGCTGGTAGCCGATTGCACACTATGCACACCGTCGGTCTGCTTGATCAGTGGAAAACGAACCTCCCAGAGTACGCTCATCTCCTTACTATTCTCTCTAGGGACAGCAACACGACGGCTCGTGGATGGAAGCGGATGGACTTGAATAACATCGTGGCTGCAAATAGCCCATCTGCTGCTGCCAGGAAGATTGCTGATTGGATTCGTGACGCCTGGACTGGTCCGACAGCAATCGCAGCTCTTAAGCAAGATCCCGACGGGCGGTACTATCAACTATACAACAACGAGCGCCTACGTCTGCAAATTGCCGCCAATATTATTGACTACATAGACGCTGACAATATCCCAACCGACTTGGGGGACATAGTTCCCGATACCGGTCTCACAGCCGTTCCCGTCATCGGTATTGAGAAGATCCCTCAACTCAGCGCGGTCTTCGTCATCTACCAAGCGCAAGATCGAGCGATAGGTGCTACTCCTGGCAGGACTTCAGCAAAGGTTAGCATGAAACTCCGATTCAATTTCATCAATTTGTTCGACATCCCGCTCGACCTTCAAATTTTGTCGAGCGGCGCTGGGTCGGCCGTACTTTTTGATAAGATCGAAGTCAAAGGCATACCGGTGATCACGAAGTTTTCTGAAAAGGTCTTCGACAAGAGCACCATCCCATATTCGGTTCTTGTCTCAAGTCTCAAGGCCGTCCAAGGGTCCGGTTCGAGTATCCCTGCTGGCCAAGACGGGGTGTCCGGTTCGGGAGTTCGCAGCTTCGAGACCGACTGGTTAGTCTTAGAC
>Ga0209118_1000941_pt1 | contig 14408 bp, 8 predicted proteins | sample BlaSpr_A8_Ref_M1_FD_187988 | JGI IMG/M metagenome (GOLD analysis project Ga0209118, IMG submission 187988) | Forest soil microbial communities from Thunder Bay, Ontario, Canada - Black Spruce, Ontario site 2_A8_Ref_M1 (SPAdes) (version 2) | ecosystem: Environmental > Terrestrial > Soil > Boreal...
GACCTTCTTTACCGGGTACAGCATCGTGTACTTCGACCAGACCGGCTCGGTGGTTGGAATTGGCAATGACGTGGGGATAGCGGTCAATGGGAGCGCCACCATCCGCCAGGATTCAGGCACTTCCTTTCCCAGCTCGGGGGGCGACGCGGTCCAGGCCGGCTCCGCGATCATCTTCAGCAATCAGCCGGTATCGGCGTTTGTAAACGAGTTCGCGCCGGGCGGTGGCGACGGCAGCAGCTACAGCGCCCTTCGACCGCGCGACACCAATTTTCGGGTCTACGCGCCGGCGATCTTCAACAACGCCTACGGCGGTTACTACACCGGAATCGGTCTCGTCAACCTGGGTCCAGTGGCGAGAGACGTGACCGTCACCTACGCCGATGAGCACGGCGCTGTCGTGGCCACCCAGACGGTGACGGCGGTTCCATCGCACGGTTACCGCGGCCTGTACAGCGGTGACTCTGCGCTCGGGCTGCCGAACGGTTTCCACGGCTCGGCCACAATCTCTGAGGCCTATGGCGTGGCGGTCACGGTCAACGAAACCGGCCCCGGAGGGCAGTTCAGCTCCTACGATGCGGTAGCCCTAGGCGCGCAGACGCTCCAGGCGCCGGTCGCAATCAACAACGCGTTCGGAGGCTACTACACCGGGATCGGGCTCCAGAACACGACTGCCAACGCCGGCACCGTGACGGTGACCTACAACGACTCGACGGGTGCCGCGATCAAGAGCGTGACGGGCCTCGCGATTGCGCCCAACGGGTTCTTGGGGATCTACCAGGGCGATGCCGTCGTTGGACCGCCCGCCGGAGCGTACTCCGCAACTATTACCGTGGCGAGTGGCACGATCGCCCTGGCCGCGATCGTCAATGAAGTCGCGCCCGCGAGCGGCGCCGCGCATCAGCTCACGACCTACAACACCTTCAGCGGGGGCGCCGCGACATCGCACCTGGCGCTCGTGGAAAGTGCGGGACCCGACGGATGGAGCACGGGCCTGGGCATCATGAACACGGGCACCACAACCACCACGGTCACAGTCACCTACTACGACACCGTAGCCGGCACTGCAGTCGGGACGGCCCAAACGATGACGCTGGCGCCGAACGCCTTCTGGGGCGTGTATCAGCCGAGTGCCGGCCTGCCCGCGGGGAGTGTGGCGACGGCCGTAATAACGACCGCGGCCGGCGGGCAAGTGGCCGTTATCTGCAACGAATCTAATGCCGGCACATTCATGAGCTACGACGGCCAGTAGAACGTTGTAGCCTTCGGCGACGTCATGCGAGCGGGTAGTTTTCGCTGAGCGGGATACCGGCGTTGTCGGAGGCGGCTCGCTCGTCGCGACTGCGCTGGGCGGCGTGGTGGGTGTTTCCGATCATGGGCCTCGTGTTGGTTCAGACCTATCTCGTGTTTCGCGAGCCGATCTTCAGCCCGGTGGACGAGCTTCAGCACACCGACTACGTGCGAACGATCGCCGAAACGGGACGCCTGCCCGTATATGGTTCCGCGCGCATCGACACGACGCTGCTTGCCATCTACCTACACGAATATCCAGCGCCGTACGACCCGACCCACTTTCGACTGCCTGACCTGGTCTTTGTCGATTACGAAGCGGTCCAATTTCCGGCCTATTACATCGTCGCCGCGCCGGTCTACCGGATATTCGACCGCGACCCAGTGACCGCGATCTATGCGCTGCGGCTGGAGAACGTGTTGTTCTCGGCGGGGCTGTTGTTGGTCCTCATGCTCATGCTGCGCCGCCTGTTTCCGGGGCGTATGGAAATCGCCGCTCTCGCACCGTTGGCGTTTCTGTTGATACCAAACGTCAGCTTGCGACACAGCCAGGTCACCAACCAGGTCCTTGCAGCTCTGCTCTTCGCTGTAGCGTTTGCGCTTCTCCTAAAGGGAGGAACGACGAGGCCCCGTCGGTTGGCGATGGCTGAAGGCGCTTTGCTTGGGATCGCCGTCATGACCAAGATCACCGTTCTCGGTGCCGGCCCAACCGCGCTAGCCGCTTGGGCGACGCGATCGGGGGGATTACGACTCCGACTTTTTCCGGGCGCCGCCGCGTTCGCGATCACGATGGTTCCCTGGCTCGTGTGGTCATTGGCTGTGTATCACTCCCCGCTCCCCTGGACGACCACTCACTTCAACGCAACCATTTGCAATTGCTCTCCTCCCAACACACTGGCGATCTGGAAAGAGTTCGTCCACGCGCTGTGGGTCAACTTCGTCTTGCCCATCGAGTGGGTGGGCTCCAGCGGAGCCTGTACGCCGCTATGCACTGCACTGGCTCCGCGCACTCAGCTGATGCGAGTCGGCCTTGTGGCCGCCGGCCTGCTCACCGTCGCTTCGCTAGGGTGGGGGTTGTCGAAGCTCCGACGACGCGAATCAGCAACGTGGCGCCCCGCCTTGCTTGCGGTCCTCGCGATTCTCGGAGTTGTCATGGGCATCGTCGGGCTCGATGTGTCGCTACATCGGTTCTGGTCGACGGACCTCCGTGAGGTCTATGTGTTCGCCGCTCCGATGGTGTTGTTGCTGGGCGGGTTCGCTGCCCGCTTCGATCGGCGCTGGGTGATACTCGTGCTGGGCGCGATGGTCGTCCTGTGGCTGGTGATCGACTATCAGGTCTACACGTCCACCAACTGCGCCGGGTGCCCCCCGAGCTATTTCCGAGTGCCCTAGCTCAGCCGGGTCCGGCGCGCCAAATGCGTTCGGCGACGTGGCCGTGATGAGCAATCGTTCGAGCTCTTCGCTCGCGGAGTCCCAGGAGAAGCTGTTCGACCACTCGCGGGCCCTGGCTCCAAGCGACTCGCGCTGCGCGCCGTTGCGCAGGAGGCCGGTGACCTTGCGAATCAGCTCCCCGGTGTCGTCGCGCTCGAACAGCTCGCCTGTCTCACCTTCGAGGATCGCGTCGCGGAGGCCCGCCACCCGTGACGCGACCGTCGGCACTCCACACTGGGCAGCCTCCAGGACGGTCAGCCCCCAACCCTCTTTCAGCGACGGCTGGACATTGACCCAGCAGGCCGCCACCACGTTCCACCGCTCCGCGTCGGGTAGATAGCCGTGAAACGTGACCGAGTCACCGCAGCCGACGTCTTTGGCCAGGCGGCGGAGGCTCTCGAGCTCGCTGCCCGCGCCGACGACGTGCAAACGCGTTTCCGGGACTTCGCGGCGGATTTCGGCCAGCGCCCTCAACAACAGATCCACACGCTTGTATCGCTTCAATCGGCCGTAGTAGAGAAGCGACGGATACGAAGTCTTCGGCACAGATGGCTGCGGGATCGGTTCGTGGCGACCGCAGTGGATGAGCTGAATCTGGCCTGGCTGGATGCCATGCGCCGTCAGCTCATCAGCTGTGCTCTTGGAGATGGCGATGAAGCGTTCCTTGCCGTAAAAGTGAGCGAGGCTGAAGGTTTCCCACCAGGCCAGCAGCTGGCCGGTGGGAAACGGCAGATCGTTGCGATAGACGTCGCCGACGACATGCAATGCCACCGCGACTCTCGGCTGGCGAACGTAGAGCGGCGTCAAGAAATGAAGTTGGCCCGTGTAGTCGACGATGACGTCGAAGTCGTCGCGGTGTCGGAGATATTTGATCGTCGACCATGCCGCCGTCGTGAAGCGATTCCCCCTGCGGTGGATTTCGATCCCATCAATCGTCTCCTGCCGGCCGGCTCCTCGATAGCCACCGCAATACAGCGTGACCTGGTGTCCGCGAGCGGCAAGGCGGCGGAACAAGGAGTGGAGATGCTGCTCAGCTCCACCCGCGGAAGGATTTGCGATGTCGCGCAGATTGAGCACCAGGACCCGGATACCGTGGGTCATCTCTCCGCTACCGCCCACACGTTGATGCCGAAGGTTTTTGCCAGCGGACCGATCGACGTCACGGGCCAGCCGCTCAACGCCACACGTTTGAGCACCGACCGCCACTCGCGAAGCTCCTCCAGGCCGTAGATTCCACTGCACCACACCCGAGCGCGGAAGCCGGCTTGATTCAAGACTGCCGCCAGCGAGTCCGGGCTCTGCTCGTTGACGTGCATCGCCTGGCGGTATGGACTGAAGGGCACAGATGAACCGGTAAGCGTCCGCGTCAGCGGCCGGACCCAACGGCCCCAACGCGGCGATTCGAACGCACGTACAGCAAGCGCTGCGTAGTTTCGATTCGGCTCGGTGTGCACGATCAAGAGCCCGCCCGGCTTGAGGACCCGGTGTGCCTCGACCAGTGTCTGGGCCAGACCTTCTGGATACAGGTGTTCGACGAGGTCGAGCATGAAGACGCGGTCGAAGTGCCCGTCTTCGTACGCAAGCTTGCGTGAATCCATGGCGAGGAAGGTGCAGCGCTTTCGGACTTCATCCGGGTATGACTCCAGCGCCTCGCGCGCGATGTCGAGGGAGCTGTCCGAATAGTCGATGCCCACTGCATCGGCGCCCTTTATCGCGGCGTGAAACACGACCTCGCCACGTCCGGTGCCTACGTCGAGGCACCGCTGGCCGGGGCGGATTCGTGCCAGGCGGACAGCTCGCGCCAGGCGGGGCGGAAGTCTTCTGCCGTGCGTGGCGTCCCAGTCCTGGAAGCCCTGCACATGGCTGTAGTACTCCCGCGTGTAGAGCTCAGGACTGACCTGGCGATCTTCCAAGTCGGGCTGAGCATACATGACCGTAAGCTTGGCCCCCATGCCCGACGACCCCGCTTTTGAGGACCACCTCTGGACGCGCGCGGTCGAACAGTACGGTTCTCAGCTTGACGAGATCGAACGTTCTCACTGGTGGTTCGCGGGACGCCGAGCGGTCATTCTCGCCAGCCTGCGGCGGTTTGTCCGCCCAGGAAGCCGTCTTCTGGACTTCGGTTGTGGCGCCGGCGGACTTAGCGCCGAGATCGCGCGAGAGTACGACGTCGTCGGAGTCGATTTCTCTGCACCCGCCCTCGAGGTCGCTCGGCGGCGGGGCCTCAACGTCCATCTCATGCAGAGCTCCGATGCACTCCCAACAGGGTTCGACGCCGTGTGCGCGTTCGACGTCATCGAGCACATCGACGACGACGTGGGCGAGCTGAGACGCCTGGCGACCGCGTTGCGACCCGGAGGGGTCGTGATGGTGACGGTGCCCGCGTACCGGATGCTCTGGGGCCGGATGGACGATGTGGCCGGCCACCGCCGTCGGTATCGGCTTCGCGGTTTGGAGCGGGTCATGCAGGCAGCGGGCCTGACCCGGCTCCACGCGTCCTATTTCAATACGTGGCTGTTTCCAGCTGTCGCGGCCGGCCGGCTGGCAGGCTTCCCACGCGAGAACCACGAGATCGATCTCCCACCTGGCTCGGTCAACTCCCTGCTTCGCGCGCTTTTTGAAAGCGAGGCTCCTCTCGCCTCTCGCGTAACGCTGCCTTTCGGAGTTTCGATCCTGTACCTGGCGCGGACGTCACCGTGACGGGGCACGAGATCCGCCTGTAAACGCTCTCTGCGAAGCGGGCGAGAAAACCGCTCTGATCGGTGATATCGTCACCGGGCGTCACTCGGCGGCTGGCGCACATAGTTAGAAAGGAAGGGGTGCGACGGATGGGGCGAAAGTCGGTGGCGTGCGCAGTCGCCTGCGCGCTCGTGGCGGCGATGGCCGCCGCCCCGGCCCCGGTCCTTGCCGCGAGCGGAGACATCACCGAGTTCACTATCCCGACGGCCGCCAGCTCACCCCAGGGCATCGCGACCGGGCCGGACGGGAACCTCTGGTTCACCGAGTTCTCCTCCGGCAAAGTCGGCCGGCTGACGCCGGGCGGCACCTTCACGGAGTTCACGATCGCGACCTCGAACAGCCAGCCGACAGACATCACCGCGGGACCAGACGGCAATCTTTGGTTCACCGAATTGCATGCCAGCAAGATCGGGAAGCTCACGCCTTCCGGTTTCTTGCTTGAATACATGACGCTCACACCGAACTCGTTTCCCAACGGGATCACAAACGGACCCGACGGCAACCTCTGGTTCGCCGAGGGCGGCGCCAACAAGATCGCGAGGGTCACGACCAGCGGCTTGATGTCGGAGCATCCCATCCCCACCGCGAGCAGCAACGCGCTGAGCGTCGCGACGGGTTCTGACGGGAATCTCTGGTTTACGGAGCTAATCGGCAACAAGATCGGCAGACTGACGCTCACCAACGTATTCACCGAGTTTCCCATCCCAACCGCCAACAGCCAGCCCGGCGTGATAACCGCCGGGCCTGACGGCAGCCTGTGGTTCACAGAGCTCAATGCCAACAAGATCGGGAGAATCACCACGGCCGGGGTCATAACCGAGTTTGCGATCCCCACCGCTTCGAGCACGCCGGACTTCATCACCACGGGGCTGGATGGGAACCTCTGGTTCACCGAAGGCAACGCGAATCAGATCGGTAGGATCACACCCGCCGGTGTCGTAACCGAGTACCCGATCCCGACCGCCGGCAGCTCGCCGACGGGCCTCGCGGTCGGGCCGGACGGTGACATCTGGTTCACCGAAAGCGCCACGAACAAGATCGGGAGGCTCCAGGTGGCTCCGGCCGCCGTGCTTCCCGCGATGGCCAACGCCGCGTACGGCGGGTACACCACGGTGGCCGAGATCCAGAACGTCGGGAGCGCGGCGGCTTCCGTCGCGATTCGCTACTTCGACTCGACCGGCGCCCCGGTGGGAAGCGGCGACTCGATGACGACTCTACCCGTCAACGGAACATGGACGGTGCGCCAGGACAACGGACACGGTCTTGCATCCGGCCAGGCCGGGTCGGCCATGGTCTTTTCGAATCAGCCACTGGCGACGTTCGTCAACGAGTTCGCGTCCGGGGGCGGAGATGCGACCAGCTACACCGGGATCAATCCGTCCAGCACATCGGGCAGCATGCTTTTCGCGCCGGCGATCGCCAACAACGCTTACGGCGGCTACACGACCGGCATCGGGCTCGTCAACATAGGGGTGGCGCCGACCAACGTGGCGGTCACGTACAGGGACAGCACCGGCGCGGTGGTCAAGACGCAGTTCCTGCAGGGAGTTGCGTCCGGCTCCTACCAGGCTCTCTACTCTGGTGACACCGCCCTTGGCCTGCCCAACGGTTTCGCCGGTACGGCGACCATCACCAGCTCCGCCGGTGCTCTGGCCGCGGTCATCAACGAGACCGGTCCGGGCGGCCAGTTCAGCTCCTACGACGCGGTGCCGGCGGGCAGCACGACCCTGTTCGCTCCCGTTGCGCTCCGAAACGCCTTCGGCGGCTACAACACCGGGATGGGAATTCAGAACACGACCGGCGTCGCCGGCACAGTGTCGATCAACTATTACAACTCCAGCGGCACGGCGACCACAACCACAGCCTCGATCGCGGCCAATGGCTACCTCGGCGTCTACCAGGGCATAGATATCGCGACCGACGGGTCCTACACGGCCAAGCTCACGAGCACCGTCGCCGTCGCCACCATCGTCAACGAGGTCGCGCCCTCGAGCACCAGCGCCAAGCAGTCCACCGCCTACAACACCTTCTCCTCGGGCAGCACGACCCTGCACCTGCCGTTGGTCGAAAGCGCCGGCAGCGATGGATGGAGCACGGGCGAAGGCATCATGAACACCGGCTCCGCGGTGGCCAACGTGACGGTCGTCTACTACGACACGTCCACCGGAACCATGATCGGCACTCCGGACAGCATGTCGCTGCAGCCGAACGCGTTCTGGGGGCTCTACCAGCCGGCGGGCGGGCTACCTGGCGGTGACCGAGCGAGCGTGACGGTTGTGACTCAGGGCGGGCAGGTCGCGGTGATCTGCAACGAGTCCAGTGCCACGAGCTTCATGAGCTACGGCGGCCAATAAACAAGGTGGCGCGGAACCGGGTTGCAAGTATTTGAAGAGATACATACGTGCCCTGGTTGTCGTCGCGGTGATGACATCGATCCTGGCGGTTCCCGTGCCCGTGTTCGCATCGGTGAGCGTCACCCTCTTGACAAACAGCATTTGGGGGCCAGATCTGGCTGGATACGACCACATCGTGGGCGAGGTGCAGAACTCTGGCACCGAGAACGCCGAGTTCGTCCAGCTCTACTTCAACTTCTACGACTCCGCCAACACTCTGCTCAGCACCGATTTCACGTATACGGATCTGAATGTTCTTGCGCCTGGCGAGAATTCGGGATTTACCGACATCTTCACGCCTCCGCCCGGCTACGACCACTACGCGATCACATCGGTTGGCGCGTTGGCGGCTTCAGCTCCACCGAACCACAACTTCACCACCCAGGTGACCAACGTCTTCACGGATGGCGCGGGTTCTCAACACGTAGTGGGGACCGTCACCAACAACAACTCGACCGCGGACACGTTCGTGCAGATTGTCTTCACCTTTCGCAACTGCTCGGGAACCGTGGTCGACACCGACTTCACATTCGTCAATACGACCCAGGGGGATCTTGGGCCGAGCCCGGCGAGCGCCAGTTTCGAGCTGGTCCGATCATCCGACGCGCCTCCTTTCAGAATTGCCTCGCTGGCCACCCAGTCGAGTGACGCGGCAAGCCCGTATGCGCTCCCCGCCCCGACCGTCCTTCCAACAGCGCCCGATCCACCATCAGGGGTCACAGCAACCGCGGGAGGCTCATCCGCCCATGTCAGCTGGAGCGCGCCCGCCTGCACCGGAGGCGCTCCGATCACCGGCTACACCGTCACATCGAGTCCTGGCAGCTACTCGGTCGCGACAGGTCCGGGCACAACGTCGGCCACACTGGTCGGGCTGGCACCCGGCACCTACACGTTTTCGGTCCTGGCCACCAACTCGGCGGGCGCGAGCGCACCCTCCGGCGCGAGCAATTCCATCGTGATCGCCTCCCCCGTGGCCGTCTTGCCCGCGATGGCGGACGCTGCGTACGGTGGATACACCACAGTCGCCGAAATCCAGAATGCCGGCAGCGGTCCGGCGGCGGTCTATATCGCGTACGCCGACAGCAATGGAAGCTCGGTTGGATCAGGTGATGCGAACACCACGCTGCCCGCGAACGCAACCTGGACCGTCCGGCAGGACAACGGCCACGGCTTTTCCTCCGGCCAGGCCGGGTCTGCGCTGATCTTCTCCGACCAGCCGGTTGCCGCTTTTGTCAACGAATTCGCGCCGGGCGGGGGCGATGCCACGAGCTACACGTCCATCAGCCTTCCCAGCGGCGCCGGGACCACGCTTTTTGCGGCGACGATCGTGAACAACGCGTATGGCGGCTACACGACCGGCATCGGCCTGGTCAACGTCAGCGCTGCTCCCACCAACATCACAGTCACGTACCGAGATGGGAGCGGAGCGGTCATCAAGACCCAGACCTTGACCGGAGTCGCGGCCGGCGCCTACCAGGGTCTCTACTCTGGTGACACCTCCCTGGCCCTGCCCTCCGGTTTCGCCGGCACGGCGACCATCACCAGCTCCGCGGGCGCTCTTGCCGCCATCATCAACGAGACTGGTCCGGGCGGCCAGTTCAGCTCATACGATGCCGTGCCCTCGGGCAGCACGACCCTGTTTGCTCCGGTGGCGTTGCGCAACGCCTTTGGCGGCTACAACACCGGGATGGGCATTCAGAACACGACGGGTACGGCGGGCACCGTGACGATCAACTATTACGACTCCACCGGCACCGCGACCACCACCACGACGCCAATCGCCGCCAACGGCTCCCTCGGCGTCTACCAGGGCACCGACATCGCCGCCGACGGGCCTTACACGGCAAAGATCACGAGCACCGTCGCCATCGCGGCCATCGTCAACGAAGTCGCCCCCTCGAGCACCAGCGCCAAGCAGTCCACCGCGTACAACACGTTCCCCTCGGGCAGCGCGACCCTGCACCTGCCGCTGGTCGAGAGCGCGGGCACCGACGGCTGGAGCACGGGCGAAGGGATCATGAACACCGGCTCGGCGGCGACCACCGTCACCGTCACGTACTTCGACACCGCCAGCGGCGCGGCGGTCGGGACTCCGGACACCACCACGCTGCAGCCGAATGCGTTCTGGGGCCTCTATCAGCCGGCAGCCGGCCTGCCCGCTGGAGACCGGGCGAGCGCGGTCGTGACCACCTCGAGCGGCGGTCAGGTCGCGGTGATCTGCAATGAGTCCAACGCCACGAGCTTCATGAGCTACTCGGGGTCATAGCCCCAGATAGACTTTGGGCGCTGATTTCTGGAGGAGGGATCACGTGGCAGGTCGAAAGCTTCGCTCCGCGGCGGCCGTTGCGCTGCTGCTGGCCGGATTTCTCGTGGCGGGGCGCCCGCTGATCGCTCATGCGGCGGCGTTCACCGTCAACACCACCGCCGACACGCCCGATGCGAACCCGGGCGACGGCATATGCGCTGACGCCGCCGGCCACTGCTCGCTCCACGCCGCGATCGACGAGTCCAATACGCTGGGCGGGACCAACCAGGTCACCCTGCCCGCCGGGACGTATTTGCTCAGCCTCCCGGGAGCAAGAGTCTCCAATTCCAATCTCACCATCACCGGCGCCGGCGCGTCGACCACGATCATTGACGGCAACCACAGCACCACCGTAGGCACGCCTCTCTCGATCTTCGGTTCGGGAGGCCTGCACATCAGCGGGGTCACCATCCAGAACGGCGCCGCCAGCGGCATCGCCAACAACAACACCCTCACCGTCGATTCGAGCTTCTTCAAGAACAACGTCGCGGCCGTCGACGGTGGAGGAATCAGCAACTTCACCGGCATCGCAGCGATCACGAACAGCTGGTTCACCGGCAACTCCGTCACCCAGAACAACGGCTTCGGCGGCGGCGGCCTCTCCAACCGCGGCGGGACCCTGACCGTGACCTCCAGCACGCTGGACCACAACACGTCCGCCGGCTATGGTGGCGCCATAGCCACGTGGGGCGGCGCAATCATCACGAACGTGACGATCACGGCGAACACGGCCAGCGACGGCGCGGGGATCTCAACCGGCACCGGTTCGACGACCATCCAGAGCAGCACGATCGACGGCAATGCTGCCACCCCATACGGCGGGGGCATCGAGGCCTACCAGTCGGCCACAACCAAGTACGTCCAGATCAAGAACACGATCATTTCCGGAAACACGGCCACCTCACAGGGCGCCAATTGCTTCGGCTTCCTGGCGATCGCGTCGCAGGGCTACAACATCGACGGCGGGACGACGTGTCAATTCGCGGCGACCGGGGATCAATCGAACAGCGATCCGCAGCTCGGGCCGCTGCAGAACAACGGTGGGCCGACGCTGACGCAGGCGATCGGGACCGGGAGTCCAGCCCTCGACAAGGGCAGTCCTGACTGCCCGCCCCCGTACACGGACCAGCGCGGCAGTCCTCGGCCCATGGGACCGGCGTGTGACGTCGGCGCCTATGAGTTCCTGCCATTTCCGTCGGCGTCGCTACCCGCGGTCATGAACAACGCATATGGCGGATACACCACCACCGCGTACATCAGGAACACCGGCAGCGCCCCGGCCGCGGTCAACATCCTGTACTACGACCAGAACGGGGCGCTGGCCGGCACGGGGGACTGGACGCCGAACCTGGCCCCGAATGCGACCTGGACTGTGCTGCAGACCAACGGTCATTCGTTCACGTCCGGCAATGCCGGGTCCGCGATCGTCTACAGCAACCAGCCGATCGCGTCGTTTGTCAACGAGTTCCACGCTTCGCTGGATGCGAGCAGCTATACGGGCATCCCGATCACGATGGGCGGCAGCATCACGCTTTGGGCGCCGGCAATCGCCAACAATGCGTACGGCGGGTACACGACCGGGATCGGGCTGATCAACCAGAGCCCGGTGAGCACCGATGTGACGGTGACGTACCGCAACGGTGCGGGTGCCGTCGTCGCGACTCAGGCTCTGGCCGGCCTCGCGCCACATGCTTACCGCGGGCTGTACAGCGGCGATGCAACCCTGGCTCTGCCCAGCGGCTTCGCGGGCACGGCGACGCTGCAGAGCTCGTCGGGCCAGATCTCGGCGGTCGTCAATGAGACCGGGCCGGGTGGCCAGTTCAGCTCGTACGACGCGGTCTCCAACTCCAGCGTATTTCTTTACGCGCCGGTCGCGCTCAACAACGCCTACGGCGGTTACTTCACCGGCATGGGCATCCAGAACACGACTTCGCTTGCGAACGCGGTAGGCGTGACCTACTACGACGCCGCAGGCGTTCAGGCGGGCTCGGCCAAGAACTTCTCGATCCCCGCCTACGGCTATCTGGGCGTTTACCAGGGCAGCGCCACCGACGGTCCCCCGTCTGGCGCCTACACGGCAAGAATCACGAGCGTCTTGCCAATGGTCGCCATCGTGAACGAGACGGCGCCAATCACCGGACCCAGCCAGCAATCCACCGGCTACAACACCTTCCCCGCGGGAGCAGCGACATTGAACCTGCCATTGGTCGAGAGCGCCGGAGCGGATGGATGGAGCACGGGCGAAGGGATCATGAACACCGGCTCGGCGACGACAACGGTCACAGTGACGTACTACGACACGGCCACTGGGCTCCAGGTTGGCACTGCTCAGACCCATTCGTTGCCACCATTCGCGTTCTGGGGTCTCTACCAGCCGGCTGGTGGATTGCCGAGCGGGGCTCGCGCCGCGGCGACGGTAACGGTGCCTTCGGGATCACAGGTCGCAGTCGTTTGCAACGAGTCGAATGCCACGTCTTTCATGAGCTATATCGGCCAGTAGGCTTTCCTTTCGCCGCTAACTTGCCCTTGACGGCACCTCTGCCGGCGTAGCATGCCGGGGGCGGATGTTCACATCCGCGGTCTTAGGGAGTGGCAATGCTCAATCTCCGCCGTCGCGTCTTGCTGCTGGTCTCGTCGGCTTCCATTGCGGTGGGCTCGATGGCTGCGCTTCCCAGCGTGGCGATGGCAGGTTTCGACAAGGAGCCAACGGACCAGGGTCAACACTCGTGCTCCGCAACGGCCGTGGGGCTTGTGAGCTGTGACGCGGACAGCTCTCAGGCCAGAGGCCGCACGGGCACGGTGGCAGGCACCGTGCAGCTCCTCGCCTGCGGTGGTCCCCCACCTGTGGGAGTCCCCCGTCCGTGCATTTTCAGGCCGGTGGCCGGCGCGCAGATTGCGCTGGACTCCGGCGGCCGAACCGCGATAAGGGTGTTCACCGATACGGGCGGCCGCTACTCGGCGCGCGTCGCGCCGGGCATTTACAAGGTGCATCTCGTGTCGCCGCAAAGCCTGGCCTTGCTGGCGGCCCCACGCACGCTGAAGGTCGCTCCTCGTCAAAGTGTGCAGGTTGACTTCCGCCTCATTTTCCAGGCTGCCTGAAGAGCTGTCTCCGCGCCCTTGACGGTCACTCCGTTCGCGCCTAGCATGGCCGGGAATCGGATGTAGGCATCCGAGGGATTGGGGAGGGGAAGTTCGCGGGTGGTCCACAACGTGCGTGCCCAGGTCTTGCCGCTGATCTCGGCAGTGTCCATAGTCGTGGGCTCAATCGTCGCTATTCCCCACGTTGCGCAAGCGGCGACTGGCGACATCGTCGAATATCCGGTGCCGACCGGATTCAGCTCTCCAATCGGTATCACCGCTGGGCCCGACGCCAACCTGTGGTTCACGGAATCCAGCGGGAACAAGATCGGTCAGATCACGCCATCCGGAGTGATCACAGAGTTTCCGGTTCCCACCGCCGGCGCGCAGCCTCATTCGATCGTGACCGGCCCAGACGGCAACCTCTGGCTGACCGAAACCGCCGGCAACAAGATCGGCCGGCTCACGCCGTCGGGAGGGTGGGCTGAATTCAACGTGCCGACCGCGAACTCGCTCCCGACTGCAATAGCGACCGGCGCCGACGGCAATCTCTGGTTCGTTGAGTTCAACGCGAACAAGATCGGCAAGATCACGCCGGCCGGGATCTTCACCGAGTACTTCGTCTTGGGCAGCCCCCAGCTCGAAGGAATCACAGCGGGACCAGACGGCAATGTGTGGTTCGCCAACCGAACCGGCGGGGCGATCGACTCGATCACGCCAACCGGCTCGATCCACGCAATCAGCGCACCCGCAGGTTTTGGGCCGAACCAAATCACGACCGGACCTGATGGCAACCTCTGGTACACGAACACGGGCGCCAACGACATCGCGAAAACGGCGCCGACAAGCTTCTCCACGGCGTACACGCTCCCTGCTGCGGACGGCAACCTGGCCGGCATCGCGACCGGGCCGGATGGAGACATGTGGGTGACATCGCAAGCCGGAAACCACGTCGACCGCGTCACTACCTCCGGCGCGGTGACCCAGTACCCGATTCCGACCGCGACCAGCGGTCCGGCGGGCATCACGACTGGACCTGACAACAACATATGGTTCGTCGAGACCAGCGCAAACAAAATCGGCCGGCTGGCCGTGGCGCCGGTGGCTGTGCTGCCCGTGATGGCCAACGCCGCCTACGGCGGGTACACGACATCAGCGGAGATCCAGAACGTCGG
>Ga0209118_1000942_pt1 | contig 14408 bp, 14 predicted proteins | sample BlaSpr_A8_Ref_M1_FD_187988 | JGI IMG/M metagenome (GOLD analysis project Ga0209118, IMG submission 187988) | Forest soil microbial communities from Thunder Bay, Ontario, Canada - Black Spruce, Ontario site 2_A8_Ref_M1 (SPAdes) (version 2) | ecosystem: Environmental > Terrestrial > Soil > Boreal...
TGGAAAGAGACGCTGACGCCGGAGCAATATCACGTCCTGCGCGAGAAAGGAACGGAGCGCGCGTTTACCGGGGAGTATGCCGAGACGCATGACACCGGCGTTTACAGATGCGCGGGGTGCGGAAATCCACTCTTCAGCTCGGAAACGAAATTCGAATCCGGGAGCGGCTGGCCGAGTTTCTACGAGCCGCTCACGAAGGACGCTGTGGCCACGGAGACCGATCGAAAATTCATGATGACGCGGACCGAGGTGTTGTGCGCAACGTGCGGAGGTCATCTCGGCCATGTTTTTCCAGACGGGCCGCAGCCGACCGGTCTGCGCTATTGCATGAACTCGGCGGCGTTGAAGCTGGAGAAGGAAAAATAACGCGTGTCATCCCGAGCGAAGTCGAGGGATCCCGCGGCTTAGCCGGGCGCTTTACGACGGGGTCCCTCGACTTCGCTCGGGATGACAACGCTATCTCCTCGTTGGCCTCCTTCCAAACGTATTCCTCGTCCTCCAAGCTTCCTCGTTCCCAAGCTAGAGCTTGGGAACGATGCAGATCTGCGAAGCTCGAGCTTCGCCGCATGGGACGCGTCCCCAAGCTGGAGCTTGGGAACGAGGAAAACGCTTTTGCTCTCGCAAAACGTCATTCGTCACCTGACGCATACGCCTGTCGTCGCGCGAAAGCGGTAGAGCGCTTGCGAGGTCCCTCGCCGTCTACGCGGCTCGGGATGACACCGCTTTATTGGCGCGTCTACTTTCCACTCATCGGTTCCGGCCTGGCGTGGCGCGGTTGATAAACGCCGAGCTTGCCGCCGCCGGGGAGCGTGAGCTGGGTCAGCACGCCCCAACCCATGTCCTGCACCTCCCCGCAGGCGATATTCTTCTTTTTCATCTCGGCGATGAACGCTGCGACATCGTCGCACATTAAATAAAATTCATGGACGTCGTTCTCGTCGGATGGATGGACGGCGACTTCCGCGGGCGGCAATCCGAAGATCAACCAACCCTGGCCGACATCGACCTTGCTCAGTTGAAGCACGTCTCGAAAAAAGTCGCGGTCGGCCTCGGGGTTCTTGCTGTAAACGATGGAATGGGCTCCGGTGATCATGCCGGAATCCTATTGGTAGGGCGAGACTCCGTCGAGCCGAAGAAACGTGAGCGAACCAGCTCTGTTTCAGGCGATGGCTCGACAGAGTCTCGCCCTACCATTTCATAACGAATCGCAAACAGGTCTATGATCTTCGCGCCACAAAGGTCCCTTCGAATTCCGCCGCCGTATGGCCTTCTTCCACGACGTTCACGCGAAGTGCGATCCGCGCTTTGCCCTTCTCGGCAAATCGACTTTGAAACGCAGCCCACTCCTCCGAACCTGGTCGCAAACAAATCGCGTGAATTATCGTGCGCACCGGCCGGAGGAATCGAATGGAACTTTCCGCGACGACGACGTGGATCGCCGGATCGCGCAGTTCCATCCAGAGAAATCCGTACGCGGCGAGCGTCGCGACCGCGTTGATGCTTCCGCCGAATCCGGTCCGGAGATGATTCGAGTTCAACGCCACTGGCGCTTCGACGGCGAATCCATTCTCATCGTGCGCCACCAGTCGCACGCCCATGGCGCGCGTAATCGGTATCTGCTCGTGAAGAAATTTTTCCGCCGCGCGCAATCGATCGTCCACGGTCCAATCTTCTTCGGCGTCAACGGTTGTCGAATCCGAAGATCGGTGGCGCAAGTTTTCAACTTGCGGGATTCAAGGACGCAATTTTCAAAGTTGCGCCACCATTCGGATCAGTGGCGGCGCGGCGTTGTCCTTCCGATGAAAGTCCTCGTCGGTTGAGAATCCGGGCATAAATGGAAGAATGATTTCGACCCAAGCGCGCAGGCAGTGGACCACGACTCATGACGAAATCGCTCCTCATCGAAAGGCGACGGCGTTCGATCATCGCTTTCGAAATGATTCGGCTAGATCGGGCGGCCGCCGAGCCACTCCATCTCCAACTCTATCGCCAGATTCGCGATGAATTGGCCTCCGGGAATTTCCACGATCGTTCTTCGCGGCTCCCATCCTCGCGCTCTCTCGCGGCTGATCTGGAAGTCTCACGGGAAACCGTTGATCTCGCCTTCGCGAAACTTCATGCGGAAGGATATCTTCGCTCCAGGGTCGGATCGGGGACGTTTGTGGCGGAACCTCTCCCCGAAATTTTTCTGAGCGTCGACAAGCCGAAGACGCGGCCACCCGTCGAGCGTCCGCCCCGTCTCGCTGCCCGGCTCGGCAAGATTCTGGATCCGCGGGCAGGAAAAGAGTTGGATGTTGGTCGCGGTGGGACCGACGCCGTCTCGTTGCGTCCCGGACTTCCCGCGGTCGATGAATTTCCCATGGAGGTGTGGGAACGTCTCCGGGCCCAGGTTCTCGCCAAGAAAGGAGCGAACTTATTGCGCTATGCGTCGAGTCACGGCGACGTGGATTTGCGCCAGGCGGTCGCGGCCTACTTGTGCGACTCCAGGGGCGCGCGCTGCCATGCAGAACAGATCGTAATCGTGGGGGCCATGCAGCAGGCCATGTTGATCAGCGCCCTGGCCTTGCTCGATCCGGGCGACTCCGCGTGGATTGAAGATCCGGGATTCAAGCAGGCGCGCAGAGTTTTCAATTTTGTCGGAGCGAAGGTAATTCCGAGACCGATCGACCAGGAGGGGATCCTCATCGGCCCCATGACCGACCACGCGCCCAAGATCGTTTTCGTCACGCCTTCCCACCAATTTCCTCTTGGAATCACCATGAGTCTTCAGCGCCGGAGGGCCCTCATCGATTTTGCGCGCAAGCGCGATGCTTTCATTTTCGAGGACGATTACAATTCCGAGTTCCGCTTCAACGGTCCGCCGCTGCCCTGCCTCCAAGCCATGGATGACGTGGGCCGCGTCATCTACGCCGGCACAATGAGCAAGATTCTCTTTCCCTCTTTGCGCCTCGGATATCTCTGTGTGCCGGAGCCGCTGATCGATCCGATGATCAAGGTCAAGGCGGTAATGGATCAACACTCCTCCGCGATCGATCAGGCGACGCTGGCCCGCTTCCTGACCGAGGGATTTTTTCTGAGCCACGTCAAGCGGATCCGAAAAATCTACTCCGAGCGAAGGGATTATTTCATCGAACAATTCAACAAATTCCTCGGCGAGCATTTCACTTTGGAGATTCCGGAAGCCGGGCTGCACTTCGTTGCCACCCTGCGGAGCGAGGAAGATTTCCCCTTGTTCTTGCGAGCGCGCACTGAAACCGGAATCATGCCGACCAAGCTGTCGTTTTATTGTATCGAAGCCGAAGCGGGGCCGGCGTTTCTCTTCGGCTTTGCGGCCTGGTCGCGGGCCCAAATTCGGGAGGCGCTGGCGAAACTTGCTTTCGCCTTTGAGCGGCTGAAACGCGAGGACGCCGCGCGGGTCGCGAGCGTGAAGGAGTTGGACAACAATTACGAGTGACCGGGACGCCGTTTATTTTTCCGATTGCTTTAGCAGCGCCTCGAGATCGCCCTTCCACAAGGTCGCGATCGTGTGACTGCCGTGTCCGCGAGTTTTGTCGCTGAACGGAATTACAATCGCGCGCCCTTTCGGCACGCGCTTGATCTCGCGTTCGAGAATTCCCAGCTCCGGCGGATTGATCAGATCGTCGGCGAAATTTATAGCGAGAAGCGGAGCACGGATTTTTTCCAGACCCGGGCCCGGATCGTAATCGCGCGATGCCTCCAGTGCGTAAAGCATATCGTTCGCGTCGCCGGTCTTGAGATAATCGGCGACGAATTTGTCCAGCGCTTCATCGGTTTTCGCGAGCGTTGGCGCTTCTTTCTGGCGCAGGACCGGGTTGCTGCTCATCAGCCAGAGCATCTGTGCGGCGGTGCGGAGACTTTGCGGCTGCGTGGAGTAATCGCCGCCGCGCCATTCCGGATCGTTCCGGATCGCGTCGATGACCATCCGGCGCCACGCACGATTGCGGCCGGAGATTTGCGTAGGCAAACTCGCCAGCGGCATGAGCGCGTCCATGAAATCCGGATGCGCCGAACCCCAGAGCCACGTGTGCATTCCGCCCATCGAAGTTCCCATTACGAGTCGCGCGTGATTCACGCCGAGCCCGTCGGTGAGCAAACGAAACTGCGCCTCGACCATGTCGACATAGCCGTAGCGTGGAAATTTCGCGTGCAGTCCGTCGCTCGGCTTGCTCGATTTCCCGTGACCAATTCCGTCCGGCAATACAATGAAGAATTTCGCGGCATCGAGTGGCTGGCCTGCGCCGAACAGTTCCCCGGCGAACTCCGGCCGGATGAATTGCGCGCCGCTGCCCGTCGTCCCGTGTGTGATGAGCACCGCATTTCGCACGACGCCCTTCTCGTCTTTCACTGGTTTCCCGATCGTCCGGTAGTGGATCTTCAACTCCGGCATCGTCTCGCCAGAAGTGAATTTGAAATCGCGAATGGCGTAGTCGCTTTCGATCGGAGGTGGATACTCAGCGCCGCGGAGTGTCAGCGGCGCCGCTAGAAAGATGAACAAGAACGATCGGATCGAGGCAGTCATCGATAGGAGCGTAGCGGCAAACTCTGGGTAGCGCACGCGTCTCGCGTCGCGCCGAAACAAGCTTTTTGAAAGTTCGCGACGGTGAGACGCCGTCGCCCACACGCGAGACGCGTGCGCTACCCAGATATCTCAACCAAGCGCGAACAACCCGGCGATGCCCACCACATACAGGATAAGGACAATGATGGAATCGATTCCCATTCGCGCGATCTGGCGGCGCGGTCGGAAAATTAATCCGTAAATGTAGACAGCGGTCAGCAAAATCCCGAGCCCGGTCAGATACATATCCGACTTCTGCGCCTGCGGCAAAACGGCTTTGCCGGACACCAGCGTGGCGAGAAGAAAAATCACCGGCAGAAAAGCGTTGCCCCCAAAAATATCGCTAACGGCCAGCTTATAATCGCCCAATTTCACTGCGGCGAGCCCCGTCGAAACTTCCGGCAGCGCCGTCACTGCGGCCAGAATCGTGGCGCCGAAGACCACCCCGTTCATGCCGATCTGTTTCGCGATCGACTCGCTGCTTTGTTGCAGGACAACGCCTGCGATCAAGGTCGCTGCCGCGGCAATGATAAACACAATTGCCGCCACCGCCGTGCTCGATTTTTTCGCATCGGACTTTTCTTCTTTTTGACGCTCGGTCCGACGCCGTTGCCCGCCCGGCGCATCGCCGTGGCTTTGCCAGGGAAGACCGTGGCGCGCTTTGCCAATGAGATAAATGCCGGCAATCCAGGTTCCGCAAATCAAGACATCGTCCGGCGTGATTCCGTGCCAGATGAGCGATTCCGGCAGTTGATGACCCATCACGGCCAGCGTTAGGATCGCAATGACGAGGACGCCTTCGAGGACGAGATCGAGCGAAGCGGCGCGGAAAGTGAGCGGTGCGCTTTTCCCGAGTCCAAACGCATCGAAAATCACGAGCACCACGGTCTGGATGGCGATGCCGCCCAAAATATTTCCCGTGGCCAGGCCAAGTTGATTTCGCATTGCGCCGCTCGCCGTGATGGCGACCTCCGGCAGGTTCGTAACGATCGCCAGGAAAATCAGGCCGCCGAGCGCTTCGCCGAGTCCGAAACGCGAGGAGAGAACATCCGTCGTTTTGGAGACGTAAATGCCCGCGACCCAAACCACCGCCCCCGCCGCCGCGAAGACGAGCGACAGGATCGGCAGCGACATGTGCTCGAACATCCTACTACCCTACCGTCATTCTGAGCGAAGTGGAGCGCAGCGGAACGCAGTCGAAGAACCCCGTTACTTCTCGTGTGAACGCGGTTTCACGAAGAGCATCGGGATGCTTCGACAAGCTTAGCGTGACAGCAATGGATAGTGCGGCGACGCTTTCACAATGAGGATCCCTTATTTTGAAGTGCTGGCTTTCACGGACCGGCAGTTTGCCGGGAATCCCGCGGGTGTTTGCGTCCTGAACGAATGGCTACCGGACGCACTCCTGCAGAAAATCGCGGCGGAAAATAATCTGGCCGAAACCGCGTTTTTCATCGACCGCGGAAGCTTCTACGATATTCGGTGGATGACCCCGACAGTGGAGATGGATCTTTGCGGACATGCCACTCTCGCTTCCGCGCACGTGCTCTTTCAACATCTCGGCCGCCTTGGCGACAGCGTCACTTTTCAATCGCACAGCGGCGGCGAACTGAAGGTGGACCGAAGCGGCGATCGGCTCGTGCTGGATTTTCCTTCGCGACCCGCCAGCGCGTGTGAGCCGCCGGCTACACTCGCGGAAGGATTGCGCGCGCAACCGCGCGAGGTTTTCAAGGGACGCGACTATATGGCGGTGTTCGAGCGCGAAGCGGATGTCGTGGCGATCGCGCCCGATTTCGACATCGTGGCCGAGCTCGATGCCAACGGCGTTATCGCGACGGCGCCGGGCGACGACTGCGATTTTGTTTCGCGCTACTTCGCGCCGCAGGTGGGCGTTCCGGAAGATCCGGTGACAGGCTCAGTGCATTGCGCGCTCATTCCCTATTGGGCGAACCGGCTCGGCAAACGCCAACTGCGCGCCCGCCAGCTTTCCAAACGCGGCGGCGAACTGCTCTGCGAAGATCGCGGGGCTCGCGTTGGGATCGGCGGAAGCGCCGTCACCTACGTGGAGGGAAAGATTCATCTCTCGGAAAATTGAACCGCGGATGACGCGGATATCACGGATGGGGAAAGAAGAACTAGAGACGAGTGTTTTCAGTTCTTCATCCGTGTCATCCGCGGTTCAATTCAGCCGATTTACCAATCGACGGTGGCGTTGCCCGCGGGATCGAGCGTGACGTTGCGGCCGAGCAAACGAATGTAGAGAAAGTTCGCTTCCGAATCGCGCGAGATCTGGCCGTAAACGACAATCTCCTGCACCGACCTGAAATCGGTCGGGATCGTTTTGAAAGCGGGGAGGTCCTTCTTCGCCACGTAAACGCGCAAATAGGCGAACTTCGATTTCTCGGCGGGCGCGGAATGCCAGATGGAGCTTTCATACCAGTTCGGTTTCCGGTGACTTATGCGATCGCTTCGGTAATTGATCCGAACGCCTACGACTTGCCCGATCATTGTGCCCTCAATTTTTTGCAGCGCGGGAATATCGTAGGTCTGAACGCCGCGCCACGCCGCCGCATCGAAACGCTGCCCGGGAAAAGCGCTGACCGCGCCGAGAAAGCTGAGCGCGACGATAAGAATTGTTTTCATGGAATTTTGGATTGGTCGTTAGGCTGAGAGCACATCGGCGCCCTCGCCATTTTTATTTGAGTCGGAAAGCAAATCTCGCTGTGCTTTGCTCGCGGCGATCGCCTTGCTGGCGAGACTTTGAATTTTATCCAGCCGCTCGCCCAGCAAAGAACGCAGCTCGTCCGCTCCGAGCGCCTGGCCATTAGCCGGAGGAGTGGAGAGCAACAGGATCACTTCGAATCCCTTTTCGTAGACCGCGGCCATCGCACGGCTTTCTTGTGCATGCGCCATTGCCGTGGAAATTATTTCGGTAATCCGGTCGAGGCTGACGGTGCAGCCCTCCAAGTCGTCTCCGTAGATGACGCGAAGAATTTCTTCGGCGGCGCCGCGGGCGGCGCGCTGCATCTGAGGATCGGAATCCATTCGTGACTATGTCACCCAAGGAGCGGCGGTTTACAAACCGCCGTCTTTTCTGAGGGCGGTTTGAAAATCGCCCCTTCTCGAAATTACTCGTAGCGCAACGCCACCATCGGGTTCACCCGAATCGCACGCCACGCCGGCAGGAGACACGCGATCAGCGCGATGCCCATCATCAGAAGCGCGACCTGCAAATAAGTGCCGGGACTCGCCGGGCTCACGCCGAAGAACAAACTCGCGAGATACCGGGTCAGCCCGATCCCCGCCGCCACGCCGACAATGACACCGAGCGCGACCATTCGAAATCCTTCACCAAGCACTAGGCTCAGCACGTCTCTCGTTTGAGCGCCAAGCGCCATGCGAATCCCAATTTCCTGCGTGCGTTGGCTGACCAGCGAAGCGAGCACACCGAAAAGTCCGATCGATGCGAGGACGAGCGCGAGCCCGGCGAAAACGCTCATGACGAACGATTGAAATCTCCTCTGACTCGTATCCTCGCCGAGGACTTGCTCCATCGTCCGCACTTCAAAAACCGGCAGATTTTTGTCCACCGACCACACCTGACTCTTCACGCTGGTGATGAGCGATTCGGGAGCGGCATTGCCGCGCACCGCCAGGGTCAACTGCGTGTAATCCACCATCGGTTTCGTGATCTCCGGCCGCGTCCGGCTCTCCAACGATTCCTGGTGCGTGTCGGCGACGACGCCGATCACGGTGGAAACAATCGGTGGCGTGTCGGGCTTCGACGGCACATTGCGGAGATGCTGGCCGACCGCTTCCTCGTTCGGCCAAAGACGTTTAGCCAGAGTCCGGTTGATCACGAGCACCGGCGCTTTATTCGCGAGTTCTTCCGCGGTGAAATTGCGTCCGGCGATCAGACGCATCCCGACCGTGTCGAAATAGGTCGCCGAAAAAATGCCGCGCATGTCCGCCGTCGGCTCGCTCCCGCGCGGGGGCGGCGCCTGACCTTCCAGGACGAACCGCGTCAGGCGAATGCGCGTGAGCGGCAAGCCGTCGGAAAAGCTCGCGCTCTTCACGCCGGCCATCGCGGAGATTTTCTCCTGGACCTGACGGCAGAAGGCGGCGATCTGCGCGTCGTTTGCGTAACGCGAAGCCGGCATGCTGAACTTCATCGTCAGCAAATGGTCCGGGCGAAATCCGGGATCGACGCTCAGAACGGCGAGCAGACTTTTCATCATGAACCCCGCGCCGACGAGCAGAACGCAGGCGAGCGCGACCTCCCCCACGACGAGCAGTTTCCGCATGCGGCTCGACGATGAAGCTGCCTGCGCGCCACGGGTTTGATTGAGGAAAGCGTTTACGTCCGTCCGCGCGGCCTGGAGCGCCGGGACAATGCCAAAGAACACTCCCGCGAGGACCGACACCAGCATCGTGAAAGCGAGCACGGTGAGATTGAGCTGAATGTCCTCGGGCCGCGTGATGCCGGCCGGCCGGAGGGCGACGAGCGCTTTGATTCCGAAATGCGCCAGCCCAAGACCTAGCACCGCGCCCGCGCCGCTGAGCAGCAAACTTTCCGCCAGCAGTTGGGAGACGAGCCGCCCCCGGCCCGCGCCGAGCGCTTTGCGGATCGCCATCTCTTTTTGGCGCGCCGCCGCGCGGGTTAGCATGAGGTTGGCGATGTTCGCGCAGCCGATCAGCAAAACGAAACCGACTGCGGCCAGCATCACGAGAAGATTCCGCCGCAGATCCTGCCCGAGGTTTTCCGCCGACACGGGAAAGACGTTGATTCCGAAGCCGGCGTTCTGGGTCGGATCTTGTTCGGCCAGATGTTTGGCGATCCCATCCATCTCGGCGCGCGCTTGCGAAAGCGTGACTCCAGCGCGCAGCCGGCCGTAAACCTGCATCTTGCGCCGGTTCGCTTCGACTGGATTCTGGGTCGCGGACGAATCGTAGAGTACCCACAACTTCGGCGAATGCTGGTCCTGGCCTTCGCGCGCCGCGGGCAAATGGAATTCCGGCGGGAGCACGCCGACGATGGTGTAGACGACGTCGTTGAGCGTGAGCGTCTGGCCAAGGGCCGAGCGCTGGCCGCCAAAATGGCTCTTGTAAAACGCGTCGCTCAGCACCGCGACGTGACTTTTGTTCGGATCAGTCTCGGCGGATTCGAAGCTCGTTCCGAGGACCGGCTTCACGCCGAAGAGCGTGAAAATATTCGCGGACGCGCGTGCGCCTTCGATCCGTTCCGGCTCCGGACCACTCGTTAGGTTAAAGTTCGCATCTTCAAATCCGCCGATGGCTTCGAACTGCGTGGCCCGCCGGGTCCATTCGAGGAAGTTCGTGTAGGCGGCCGGAACGCGCTCGCCGATGGAACCGTCGAGCGCCGGATTTTTTTCCCAGAGCATCACAACGCGTTCCGGATCGCGCAGTGGAAGTGAACGAAGCAACACGGCATCGACCACGCTGAAGACCCCCGCGTTTGCGCCGATGCCGAGAGCAAGAACGGCGATGACGGTGAGCGCGAATCCCGGCGATTTCCGCAACATGCGAACACCGAAGCGCAGGTCACTCAGGAAATTCTTCATCGCCTCAATGTAGGCAACGCTGTCGCTAAAGAGCGAGAACGTTCAACGCAATGTCGGTAGTAAGCTCCGACCCCTATTCAGACTCCGAGCCCACAATTACAAAGCCAGTCATTATCCCTAAACGCAGACGCAAGTGCAATCAGCCAGCTGTATTCTTGCGCTTGTGAAACGGGAGCATGCACGATTAGCTCGACACGTATCGGGGGAATCCTTACTCCTCGCGTGACCGATATCATGAACGCCAACGACGAACAGATCCGGGAAGCGATTCATCGCAAGATCCTTCGCCTCCACCATATGGCTCCGGACACGCTTGTGGTCGACGAGCTTGGAATCAGGCATGGCTCGTGCCGAGCTGACATCGCTGTCATCAACGGGCGGCTCGTAGGCTACGAGATCAAAAGCGATAAGGACTCGTTGCGCCGACTGGGGCGACAGGTCCGAACGTACGATGCTGTTTTCGACAGCGTGACGATTGTGGTCGGAGTTCGGTTCGTGTATGGCATTCGCCGCCGCATTCCGAGTCACTGGGGTATCGTCGTCGCGACAGTCGGAAAACGAGGAGCGATTAACTTCGCGACACTCCGGCGACCCCGGGCAAATCCTCGCGTAGATCTGTTGTCTGTTGCCCAGTTGCTTTGGCGCGCGGAGGCTCTGAAGCTGGCGCTTGCTACAAAGGCAAGCGGCACTTGCATCGTAAACAAGCGACGGCAACAGGTCTATGAATACCTGGTCGCAAACTGCGCCGCGGACGTGTTGCGATCCGAGGTAAGATCTTGCCTCAGGAATCGTTCAGGGTGGAGAGATCGAAGACGATCTTCTCAAGGTGCTGATTCGTTCCGACTTGGCGCCACCTTGGGAGGCCGCCCGGTTTAACGCGACCTAACGCACACTTACGGATATAGTCTCCCGCATCGGAAAAGCCGTTGTTGCGAAATCGGCCGGATCGCATCAGTTCAAGACAAAGGTTCTTATACTGATCGGTCCCATGGTCGCGAACGTTGACACCTTTCGCGATATACCAAGCGTCATCGACGGCATACCTCAGACTTGCTGAGGGCTTAAGGAGCCGAGGATCCTTCGTTTCATGCTTTGGATGCGCAATTGCGTAGTCACCGAAGCTAGGCTTGCGTAGACCGTGCGGCAATGCGGAACAGAGCTTCTTGTAGAATAGCCACTCAAAACGTTTGATGATCTGAACACCGATCTTGAGTTGCCCCATCGTTTGCGGAAAGGAGGTTCCGCAAATGGTGAATGAGTTCCACTCATTCAGGAACGGTAGCTTGTCGATAAGGGCCCGCACCATCTTTGTGAATCCATCGAGCGGTTCGAAATTAGGTGCTCCCAAATCGAGGATCAAGTGGCAGTCCCTTGCGGAGAGCGCCAGATTATCCAGCGCTGCGCGTAGCCGCGCGTTAAACGTCGACGATGCCATTTCTTCGACCTCCAGCCGCACACATGCGCCTGATTTGTCGACGGCGGCGGTCTGACGGACGGCCTCTTGGTATTCAGCGCTCCGGCTCAAGCCAGTAACAGGGACAGCGAGTGCTCCGCTGCTCCGCACCGTGTCGAAAATAAACTTAACCGGATGACGCCCATCGCTCATCCGCTCCGATTGCGGAATGAGCCGCAAATCAACGAACGCCCACCTCTCACTCCATTTGTCCGCCAACCTTTGGCCGAATGTTGCAAGATGCTCGTCGATCGTTTTTGCAGCTTCCTGCGTTTCGAAATCATATCCGATTTCGGGTATATCAATAAGCGGCGTTACATCGTTCTTGGTATGCAAATGTAAGCGCAACAGGGCCTGATACTCACCCATCTTCCAAAGCAGCCGGGGGACGTAACGACGATGGTCGAAAATGAGCGGATACCTCAAGGGTATAGCGCTATCCTCCTCTTGGGAATCTTCTGACCTATCCAAAATTCACCTCCGGGAATTGACGTCGAACATTGCCGATTCCGACTAGGTTGTTCAAAATGAAATAGTTGTCCGCTTCCCTTCGTATTTTTCCGGCGACTAAGGCCGGACTAATTCCAAGCTGTTCCGCAAAATCTACCACAGCGTGCTCGGTGCGAGTGTAGCGAGCAATAGCTGTTTCCCACAGCGCGCTCGGGACGGCAGATTCACTCGCAAAGGTGTCTGCCTCTTGTTCAAGCTTGTCACCCGTCGCTTCGAGATCATCGAAAAATGAGTCGACGGCCACCTTATAGAGGTGGAGAACAGAGTGCGCTAACTCGTGAAGCAGGACAAACCAGAAGTTGTCTAATCGGTCAAAGCGCAAAGTCATTCCGATCACAACCTGTCGAGAAGTAGTAGCGATGCAGGCGCCATCCAGATACGTCTGAGGGAGGTGCGGCTCCACCACCACGGTTATGCCCGCGTCAGCCAAGTAATCTTTTGCGCGAACGGCACTCTGGTCTTCCCCGCTCAGTTGAACTAATCTGCGAAACCACTGTTTCGTTATCTTCGAAGCATCAAATGCTTGCGCTTGCTCTGTTTGTGCAAGTGCGAGAACGCGGCACTCCCATGCGAGAAGAGCATACTCGTCCAACCTAGCCCCGCTTCGTACATGCTTGTGATGCAACGCTTCAGCCCCTGGTCTGTTAGCAAGCGTAACAAGTGGTCGAATAAGCGACTCCGCATTGGCCTCCGCTTCGCGGAAGGTTCCAAAGAATTCCGGAAACCAGCCTCTGCGATACATTTCTTTGATCGGGAAGCGAGACCAATCAAGGGCGGCTGCGCCGGCTCCTGTTCTCTCGGTCAGTGTGCCTGCACGAATCCGCGCATGTTTGCTGACATCGAGTCCGAGAGCATCGGCAACCTCGATTATTCTGCGCAGGCTAGCGCGGGAGTACTTCTCCGCCTCATACCTCTGAATTTGTTGCTCTTTGACGCCTATGCGGGCTGCCAGCTGCGCTTGTGACAGGCCGGTCGCAATCCGAGCCTTGATCAGCATCGCTGGAAGCTCTTCGAGACTTTCGGTTCTGAAATCCGATACCGAACCCGATTTAAGGGTTTCGTAATCTGCTACCTGGTTCGATAAAAGCTCCCGCTCGCTCTCCAATGCTTGGAGTTGAGCTTCCGCGAGCTGCATATTCCCTATCGCTGCACGCGCTTCAGCTAAATCAAACTGAGCTATCGACTGCTCAAGCTTTGCTAAAGCAGCCTTTGAAATCTTGTATTGCCTTTCGTTCGTAATCATCCGGGATTCACCTCGTTTCTGTTAGTTAGTGCACTCGAAGGATTCCTTTTGCTTCGCCGGTGTACTTGTCTCGTTGGAAGAACTTGAAGAAAAACGCTCCCGGTGCTGCCTGTAAAGTGGAGGGAAAGAATTCTCCTCTGAATGTCGCTTTTTGCGCGGCTCGTTCGTTCGAGAAATCCAACAGAACGGGGTGTAATTTGGAGATTTCTACACCCGTGGGATCCCAGCAGCAGTCGAAGTCACGCGGATGCGGATTGTCACCGACGAAACTGCCGTCGAGGAAAATGGCGCGTGACCCAGCGTCACGCAGGATCGTGAATCCGGCGAGGAACCCGACGAAGAGGTATTCACGATGTTCGTTGGTCGCGAACCGAGCCTTCACCTCCGTCGCCGACGCCTCGTGAATGCCGGGCGGCAGAACCTTCCACGGCGCGCCGATTTCAACCAATTCGGGAATCACAACACAACGAAATAGTTGTGTTGTGACTTGTCGTCAAGAAAATTCGCAGCCGTTTTACCGGGCGGGCAGACGTCACATTGAGTGAACAGGATCGTCATCGAGTGGCGATAGAATTTTCCGTCGCTGGCCTGTATCGCTCCGATGAGGACGAAGATGGTGTTCAGGGCTAAGAGCTCGCAAGGAAAGAGCCGGCGACCGGGACCAGGCAAGAAAAAGGGCTGATTGCGGAAATCGGAATGCGGAAAGAGTCAGATGGCCTGCGATCAGAATCGCGATTCGCAACAACAAAATCTTTCGTGCATATCAAAATGGACGATGGCTCTGACGCTGAGCGCAAACCCCGGCGACTTCCGCAGCATGCGAAGCCCAAAGCGCAGATCAGCCAGGAAATTTTTCATTCACCCAATAATTCAATCGCGTCGGACGGGAAGCGAGACCGTTCTTCAGCGCATCGTGTCGCCAAGCATCAAGGAGCGGCGATTTTCAATCGCCGTTTTTCTTGGGTCGGCGATTACAAATCGCCGTTCCTTGAAGCTCTTCTCGTATCGTTAACCTGCCCGTAGCGCTTGTTTTGCTTGGTC